>Ga0065724_100852_pt1 | contig 14445 bp, 10 predicted proteins | sample TheenrcSG05JP960_FD_59111 | JGI IMG/M metagenome (GOLD analysis project Ga0065724, IMG submission 59111) | Thermophilic enriched microbial communities from mini bioreactor at UC Davis - Sample SG0.5JP960 | ecosystem: Engineered > Solid waste > Grass > Composting > Bioreactor | place: USA... | reverse complement strand
CACGCCTAAAGGCGTGGGCTTCCTGCGACGGATTCTGTGAATACGACATCCGGGAAAAATTTTAGACTGGGTCTGTGCGGTCCGCGCGATGCATTGGGTGAAGGGCCCCGAGCTTTCAATTCCGCCACCCGATCTCCTCAAGCCATCTATCTACCTCTTACTTACTAAACCTACCGTTGCTTGAAACATAGTCATCTGTTTCAAGCAGCCGATCCTCACGGATCGGCGGTGCCGGTCTTATCCAGCGATCCGCTGACGCCGGCTTCCCGCTTCCTCCGGGACCGCCTGCCAGGGGGCAGGTCTTACGTCCCGTCCACGGGCGTTTAACGTCTCCGGGCCACTCCCGGCGACGGCGGCCGCCAGGGCCGCGAGATTCCGCGCGGCGTTCTCGTCCCGGTCCATCACCAGCCCGCAGGCCTCGCACCGGAAGGTGCGCTCTCCCAGGGGCACGTGCCCCTTGACGGCGCCGCAACGAGAGCACCGCTTGCTGCTCGGGTAGAAGGCGGGGGCCTCCACCAGCCGCGAGCCGTACCAGGCGCACTTGTACTGAAGCTGGCGGCTGATTTCCGCCAGAGCCGCATCCGCCAGCACCCGGGCCAGCCGACGGTTTTTCAGCATGCCTGCCACGTTCAGGGTCTCAACAACCACCACGCCGAAGGTCGTGGCGAGGTAATGGGTCAGCTTGTGGATGGCGTCCCGCCGGATGTGGGCCGCCCGGGCGTAGGCCAGCTGCAGCTGACGCAGTGCCTCCTGCCACCCCCGGCTTCCCCGCTCGCGGCGCGCCAGGGCGCGGTTCCACCGGGCGATCTTCTTCAGTGCTTTCTCCTGCGCCCGGGGATTCGGCCACACCTCGGCGGTCGAAAGGACCGCCAGGTGTCGCACGCCGGCATCCACGCCCACCACCTTGTCCGGAAACCGGGGCCGGCCCGGCTGCCGCTCCACCTCGCAGGTGAAGCTGACAAACCAGCGGCCGCCTTCCCTTGAGACCGTGGCCGAGAGGATGCGGGCCGTCCCTGCCTGAATGTGCCGAAGAAGGGCCGTGGTCGGTTCGTGGGTCTTCACCCGCCCGATCCGGGGCAGGACGACGTGGCTCTTGCCGTCCACCCGGATCGCGCCGGTGGTGAACCGCACCGACTCGCGGCCGCGGCCCTTCTTCCGAAAGCGGGGAAAGCCGACGCGGCGTCCCTTGCGTTCGCCCTTGCGGCTCTTAGACCAGTTCTGAAGCGCCCGGGCCAGCCCGTCCAGGCCGGAGGAGTAGGCCTCCTTCGAGTTCTCCCGCCACCAGGGTGCCACCACGTGCTTTTGCCGGTTCCACTCCCGCCGCAAGGCGGGAAGGGACCACGGCACCTCCACGTCCTCACCCCGGGCTCGGGCTTCCAGGCGCTCCTTCACCAGGGCCAGGCCCCAGTTGAAGGCGAAGCGGCGGGCACCGACGTGGGAAGCCAGCGCCCGTTCCTGGCGCGGAGTAGGGTCAAGGGCAAACCGGTACGCCTGCAAAACCTTCATCGGGAAACACCCCGCCGGGCGGCCGTCAGGGCTCGCATGGCCCGGTTACGGGCGCCCCTCCGGCCATACAGCCGTGCCCATTCGGAGAGNTTCATGAGAGAAATATAGCACATATGTTTGCATATGTCTGACTATCCATTGGCGAACAGTTCACAACCCTGAAAGATAGTGGAGGGGGAGGGATTCGAACCCCCGAGGGACTGGTGCCCCTAGCGGTTTTCAAGACCGCCGCATTCAACCGCTCTGCCACCCCTCCTGGTGAAGCAGCGGCGCCGAGAATCGAACTCGGGTCTCCGGCTTGAAAGGCCGGTGTCTTAGCCACTAGACCACGCCGCCAAGGACTCAAAGGCCAGCGCGCTCAACATCTCTCCGGCCCCCCTAAGGCATTATAGCATGCTCTTGATTAAAAACGCTGTCGATCGGCAGATGTTATTGCCCGCACTAGCGGTTATAAGCTGGCGCCCAAAACAGTAACAAGCCGGCGCGCCCAAAACAGTAACAAAAAGCAACAGACCGTACCGCTGTCGCAAAAGGTAGTATAGATCGCTCACGAGCACGGGGGTTAAATATTGAGCCAAACTATGGGCCACAAGGCGGTAAGACAAAAGGCGCTAAAAGATAATAAATTGCCCATGGTACATAACGCTCACTGCAAACTGAAAATACTAGGCACAAGGGAACACAACGCCATGGATAAGACGAGTCAGGACAACAGCACGACCAACTTAGTGGTTGCCAAGGATATTTACCGAGATTTCGTCTTGGTAATGAAAGACGCTACTTTTCGTGCGATTTTGAGCATTGGTAGCGCCAATCTCGCTGTGGCCACGGAATACGATCAAGCTGTAACCTTAGCGGCCTTCGGCGAGCTTTTGCAGTCCCTGCCCCCTAACGTCACGCTGCAGATTGTAACCGTGATTGAGGATTTTAGGTCCGACTCCTACACCAATCAATTTCAGCCACAACTTGTCAATCCCAATGTCTCTGCCACAATGAAACAGCTTATCAAACATCACATTCGCCATTTCGAGGAGCTTTGTGCTGAAGAAGGGTTTTTGACCAGAGAACATTACGCGATTATTAACTACATACCCAAACGTCGTGGCGAAGGCTCCACCGAAGCCGTGCAAGCCATCCCGATTGTCGGCGGCCTTTTCCGCGGCGCTGCTCAGCTGCGGGAGGAAGAGCTGCCACCGCCAGAGATAATGGAGGAGGCGTACTTGCAGTTGCGCACCTATGCTGGGCTAATAGCTAACGGCTTTGCGCGGATGGGAATCGGTGCACGACTAATGCAGGGCAGCGAAATCATTGCTTTGCTGCGCAAGATGTACAACCCGGGCGAAAACATTCGCATCCAGCCGCAAATCAAGCCGACCATTAAGGTGCGGACCATGGAACCACCCCCGCCAACTACCACTAACCCCCTACTGGGCCCGAGAGCAGGCGGTGATGAGCAGCAATGAAAAAACTTTTGCGACTACTTGTTAAAACGACAGAAGAAGAGAAGGAAGACTTCGGCGTACCAGCTGCTTTGAGCCGCGCTCTGTCCAGCACCGGCGAGGGCGGCCTCAAGTTCGGGCTAAGCGATCTTGCTGTGCTTGTTGCGCCCTCTTCCGTTGTGGTCGATAAGACCTTTTTGGAGGTAGGAAACAAGTTCTTGCGCGTACTTTACCTCGAATCTTTTCCTCCCAGAATTTCGCCTTCGTGGCTTGAAGAGCTCTGGCATTGGCCCTATCCGGCGCACATAACGACGTTTTACTCGCAGGTTTCCACGGACGCGATGCTGCGCTTTTTGCGCCGTCGCCTCAACAGTGTCGCTGCCTCGCTCAACATCGCCTTGGCGCGCGGCGAGGTTGCCGTGCAAGATCTGCAGATGCAATACGATGACCTCGACGACATGATCCGCGCTTTGCAGTCGCGCCAAACGATGGTGTTTCAAGTCGGCTTGATGGTCGTTTTGCAGGCCGACTCTTTGGTCGAACTCAACGAGCGAACACAGGCCCTGCGGCAGATCTTCGAGCGCCAACAAGCGACCGTACGTATCGCCGACCTTCGGCAAAAAGAGGGCTGGGTATCTTCCATTCCCGGCAGCCCGAACTTGATCGCCGCGAGCCACACCCTAGTCAATGTTCAAACTCAGGCAGCGCGCTATGTCTTCTCCCCCACCTCTTCTGATATCACCCACCCTGGCGGCGTTTGGCTAGGGTTTAATAGCTCGACTAAATCGCTTGTGATCATCAACCGTTTTTCGCTGCCGTCGCCGCACGCGGTGGTCATGGGTAAGTCGGGTTACGGAAAAAGCTTCTTCGTAAAGCTGGAGGTCGAGCGTTCGCTAATGAAGGGTTGGCCGGTTACCGTACTTGATCCAGAAGGCGAGTTCGAGCGATTAGCGCGACTGGTAGGCGGCGAGTTTATCGAACTTTCGCCGAGCGGCAGCACCGTGAATGTGCTGGATTTCGCCCCTCTCGCTGACGGTGAGAGCGACCAGCTGTCTGGTAAAATCGCCAATGTGCTTCTGTTTATCGGGTCGATCGCGCGCCGCGCCGGCCTGGAAGGCCTAACGCCGGAACAACAACAGCTAGTTTCCCAGGCGCTTTTCGGCGTGTATGCCGATTATGGTTACACCCAAGACCCGCGCACCCAAACCCCTGAGCGCCTCGGCGGGTTCTGTTCCTCGGCGCGCATGCCGACGCTATCGACGCTTGCTGCCGCCCTTCAGCGGATGCTTCAGGCAAACCCCTACGACGCCCACCTCCAGTCTTTGCTGCGGCCGATTATTGCGGCATTGGCGCCGTACTGCCAGGGTGGCCCATACGGCGCGATCTTCGACCGTATTACGAATGTTGCCCCGGCCAGCCAGTTTGTTGTTTGGAACCTACGCCAAATTACCGCGCAGCGCAATGAAGAGCTGTTCGGGGCGGTCATGCATGTCGTGCTAGAGTATGTTTGGGCGACGACAATGAACAAGCAGCAAGCGATATCGGGCGTTCCGCGGTTGGTGTGTATTGACGAGGCACACGTTTTGATGCGCCACCCGGAATCGGCTTACTTTTTGGAGCAAATGGTGCGGCGTGGGCGTAAGTATGGCGTCGGCTGCACGATCATTACGCAAACCCCAGAGGACTTCCTAAGTTCCGACAACCCCTGGGGGCGGGCGATCTTCGAAAACTCTTCGATGTTCGTGTTGATGCGGCTAGAGCGCAAGAGCCTGCAGGTGCTCCAAGATGCGCTGCAACTCGGAAAGGCAGAAACAGGCGCTCTCTTGACCGCCGGCAAGGGCGAGGGTTTCGTGATCGCCGGTCCTGACCGCGTCTTTGCGTCGTTCCATGTGGCCTCGCCGGCCGAATACGCGGCCATTACCTCCGATCCGCTTGATGTTGCGCAGATTGTCGCCGGCAACCGCCCCGAACTACCTTCGGGCTGAGCGCCAGACTTCTGGCGGCCATAGCTCCTGATCGGCACCCATACCCCCTTCGCAGCAAACCCAAAAGGGTTATGTCCCGGCTTGCTAAGCGGCGACGCCCGCTTTTTCTTGGCGCAGCGGCAAGCCGCCAATGATGGTTGGATGCAATAAATCGCAGTGGCGCCGGTGGCGATTGGCGATCTCCCAAACTGCCCGCTTAATCTCAGGCGGCGCAGAATGCTGCCCGGAACCATCGTGGAGCAGCGGCATAATACCAACAAAAATTGCGCGCCGCGGCTCGGCCGGTAGATGGCGCGGCTGGATATCCGCTTGAATGACGTACACCTCGCAATCGCAGCCAAGGATCTGCTCTACAGCTGCCCGAATGTCCTCGACAAAGGGGCTTTGCGTGATACGCTGTTGGGGCAGACCACTAGATGTGCCTTTCTGCCTAGGAACGCCTTGTTCGTCTTGTGTAGATGAGGGGCTCTCGCTGCTTGCGCTACCCACAGCCGCCCGGCCTACCCCTCTCTTTAACTGGGTCCCTCTCCCCAGGCCCCGCTGGTGGTCGTGCTCGCAGCTTTGTGTTTTCTTATTCCCCTCTGCGTTTTTGCTATCTACTCCGCGACGCAGAAGCTTCGCCAAAGGCAACGGCATCACCTCCCCTATGAGTATTTAAACCTCCCGTAAGTGTTTAAATGGCGCTCCGCTATACTGCTCCACTAGAATTATACCATACTGCATAAAACTTAGCCGAAACGTAACTTCTACTCACGGACCTCAAAGGGTCGCCCCGAATCTAAGGGCCGGAGCCTAAGGCTAGACTATTTCGAAGCGGGGAGTTCTAACTCTTGCTGACAAAGTATATAGCGCAAGATGCGGTGTCCCTGCTCCAGCACCTGCCTGGCGCGTTCGCGTGTGATATGACCGTGGAAGCGCCCGATCTCTTCAAGAGTGTATTGGGGGCAGCCAATTCCGTGATACAAACAAAGAACGCGAGCAATGGCGTCGGGCATGCGCTGCAGGGCATCGTGCAAGGTGCTGGCAGGCAAGGCTTGCTCTACCCAATCTTCTATACTGTTATCCTCGGCAGAAAGTAAATCAACTATAGCGCTGCCGTTTTCGTTGTCAGTGCTAGCCAATATGTCTAACGAGGTGGGCGCGCTCATAATCGACATCAGTGCCACGACTTCCTGCTCTTCCAAAAGGCGCCCAGCTTTCTGAAGTTCGCGAACGATTTCTTTCGTCGTTGGTTCACGGCCGTACTCTTGCGACAGGCGCTCGCGCACTTCATGTACCATACGCATTTCCTCTTTAGCATTGCCGATCGGGCGCACAACATATTTTTCCAGGTCAGCGCCACGCAGGATTGATTGACGAATCCAGTGCGTGGCGTAGGTAGAGAAGCGGAAGCCCATTCGCCAATCAAAGCGCTCGGCGGCGCGAATCAAGCCAAGGATGCCGTATTGCACCAGATCTTCCATCGGGACGCCAAAATCTTGAAAGCGCTTAGCGATATGTACGACCAGCAAAACATTGCCCAAGATCATCTCTTCAAGGGCCTTTTTGTCGCCCATATCTTTTCGCCGCGCCAACCTTACAACATCAGCGTGGCGCAGCTGCTTACGTCCATAGCGCCTGATCATTTCGGCGCTAACGGTGTTCAAAAAGGTGCCGAAACCGTCAATGAGGGCATCGATGTCCTCATCATCGATGTCCTCTTCATTGATCTCAAGCTCTTCACTCCCTCTTCCGTTGTTTTGGTCGCGAATTGAGTATTCGACGATGGCCTCGATCTCCTCGTCGCTGAGTTCAGAATGTTCACTGCGCAACCAGGAGTTAAATTCCTTAGAATCAATTTTGTAAGAATCGTCAAATTCGGAATAAAACTCATCAACGTAAGACTGATAGGACTCGGCTACCTCTTTACTGTTGCCCCGATTTTGCACCTTAGTTTAGCGACTCCCTCCTTTTACAGTTTGCAGACAATGTAATGGCCAGCAACAATGAGTTCGTAGAAATAGTAGGGACAATTGCAGGTTTAGGGCCGATTGGCAGAGGGATTGTTCTGGCGCGGCGTACTGGCTGGCTCCAATGAACAGCTCGACACATAACTATCGGCCTGCGGAGCAGCTTTTCAGCCTGGTCCGTCGTTGTGTGCTGTGGTGGCTTAGGTATTGGCGCTGCAATACACTTGCAGCCACAACCAGTGCGCAAAGCATACCAGGGCGATTTTCGGCGCAGAGGCTACGAAAACCCTACAATGTAGTTGAGTAGCTTGTTTGCGGCGTGGCGTTCAAAGCGAACGGCGCGTTGGCATTAAAGGCCCGGCCATCGCAACGGTTCGGGCGTTGCCTAGGTTGAAGCCTAGGGAGCTTTCGGGGCCAGGCGACGAAAGCTACTAAACCGGGGATATTGCGCGAAATTGCTATAACAAGGAGGTCAAACAAATGACGCCAAAAACGACGACATCCAACACATCAAAGCGGTCAAAGCTGGTTCGCTGGTACCCGCTGGTGTGTATTAGCGGCAAAGAAGAGCGCGTTGCTGAGATGATCCGCGAATTAGCGGCACGAAATCCGCACTTTGCCGCCTCTTTTGCCGGGGTCTTTGTCCCAAAAACACTTGAGATCCGTGAAGATGAGCAGGGTGAGCCAAGGCGTGTCGAGCGACCCTTTCTTTCCGGCTATGTGCTAGTTGGCCTGCGCCGGTTAAACGAACCAGTAGAGCTGACCCTGCGCTCGGTGAAATGGGTGCTGGGGTGGGCCAATGGTTCTCCTGTGCCCTTGTCTGATCATGAGCTTGCGCGCTTGCGCTCAGCAGATAAGGGTGCCCCGAGCGATGAGCAGTCGCTTGTCGGTAAGTGTGTGGCAATCAAAAAGGGGCCCCTGTCTGGTTTCGAGGGCCAGGTTATCGAGGACAGCCCGGCCAAGATGATGGTGCGGCTAATTGTGCCAATCTTTGGTCGCGACACGGAGGTTGAAGTAAGACGCGATTACATTAGTGGTCCAATTAGCTAACGGTCAGCTATCCGAGCCCCTTGATTCTGTCTTTGGTCTGAGACAGAACCAAAAAACAGTCAGACACAAAGCGAACAATCTAAATGCTGGTGGCCGAAGCGAAGGTGAAGATAAGTAAAAGGGAAGAAAAGCGTCAGCCACTAAGACAACATAACAATCTAAATACATAAATACAACACTTACGCAAAACTTAAGCTTAGTCAAGAACGAAAAGGATGGGTTGCAATGACACAGAATTTAAAACAAGAAAACGTAAATTATACGCTACAATTTGAGGTGTATACAGTTTAAAGCATGGTTCGCTTCAAGTTAGTATGAATCCCAGGTTGAGCAAGACTTTATGTGTAAGAGAGCCCACTAAATTATGCAACTGATCCCAGCATTTTACCGCTTGTTCGACAGCAGTATTGAAAAGCGGTAAAACATATTCCATCTTGATGTTTTGCACAAATTTTGGTTTGTGTTTTGATGACCAGAGTATGAGGCTGGCACTATACGGCATTCGCTCCGGTAACGGAATGTCAGGTAGACCGTTCCTATGTACTGTACCACTAAAGAGTGGCATAACATCGGAACGTCCGTAGCTGGTGTCAATAAAGTATGAATCTATGAGCACAAGAGCCCTTTTACCATCTGGGAGCTTTTGAGTAAGAGCGGGAATTGCCATTTTATGCAGGGGCGCGCCCTGTAAGCGTTTTTTCCTGCGCTGGTCGTTGAGCAAAAAATCTTTTACTTCGGCCGGGATATCTGGCGCATTTAAAACAGCTTTCCACGTGTTCTTAATACGCTCTTCAATGGCAGCTTTGATTCTTGTATACAGCTTTCTTCCTTCTAATGGGCGATGAACGAAATAACTCTCGTGAGGGTTGGGCGCGCCCTTTACTGCTAACAGCGCCGACATTCGCTTAAAGAAAGCATAGGTGTATTGTTGGGGGTATACAAGTTTACACTCTCGCTCTTCCTCTATCCAATTGAACATGAAATCAGAGTATTCTGGTATAGCCAATTGAACACTGTATTCTTTATGCATTTGATCCATTAAGTTGCTAGGAAGCTTAATGTAAAGGCCGGATTCGGCGGTATATGTTCTCCCTTTTTTAACAAGGTGTATTTTGAGCGGCCACGAGACTCCTGAGCTGTCATTGCCAAGCGATATCCCAGTGCTCTTAAAAGCCCCATAAGCTGCTATGGCCAAAAGTGGGCGGAGATATTTAGGAAATGATGTTAGGTCGATGGAGTGAATGTTTTTGTTCAAAGTTCCTCGGCGCATAAGATACTCGCACTCTTTATTCGGTATATGTGTGGATCCACTAGTCTTAGCTGAATTTACAAACGCCGCCACTTCGCTTTGAAAATATGACTGCAACCACTCTTGATATGACTTCCCATTGAGTTGCTGTTTCTGCAGACCATAGTTGCATAGCAACAGCATTATTTCGCAGAGATGAGCTAGAGGAATAAGACACTCCTGACAAGGCGGTATCTTTGATCGGACGAAAGATCTTATTTCTTTCGGGCTACGAATAACTGCGTTGATTTGATCATCGGGCCTAAACGATTTCCAACCTGGCGGTAGATAAACGCATCTAACACTTGTGTGGTATGGAGACCCAAACGGGCTTGGTGTAAAACGGGGCTGAACCTTGTACCAGTGCGTTGCAGATGTAAACAAATCTATATACGGAGGGTGTTTGCCGACGTGGATTAACAAAACAAAAGCGTCTCCAGTGTTATAATCACCTAGTAAGATCGACGCTCCGCGAGGATATTTAGGGGTTTTAGAGTTGGGTAGTTGGCGCCAAAGAACGCTGGCGGTTCGCGCTGAGGCGCTGTGTAACTTGTTTAGCGTCGCTTCGCATTTGTCGCAATTCCAATGATCATATTTGCAGCCAGTTTTTATGTATTGTCCCAGCGCCTTAGCAGTAATCTTAAACAGATTATGGGGCTCAACAGGTAGCATAATCGACGCGGCTAGGTCAAAACAAAGACGGCCCGGCGCTTTGTTCAATGCAGTTGTTTCGATGTGTTGCCAATAATCCTCAGCCATTTCATCAATAGCTTGGCCAACAAAATCCGACCAGAAAGCGCGCTCAACGTCCCAGGCAAACTGCGCGAACTTTTCTCTAGAAGCATTACGGCTTGCCAGGGAGGCGATATCAAGCCGCGTCGGGGTTGCTGTGTTAGTCGCCCACATACTTTTACCGGCGCTTTTTAGCAAGCGCGTGCGCCAGTCTTGTCTTCCTAAGACAAGAAAGCTATGCCCACCACTACTCAACGACACCCTTCATCTATCACAGTATATCATCATATCGCTGGCGTTGCAACGATGGGGCCACGCCCGATGGCTTTACGCAGTGCAAGAATATCTTGAAGAATAGCTAGAGGCGGGCTTAAAAGAGTTGGCATTGGCTTCGATCAAGAAAGGTAGCCGTTGGTCTTTAGGCGGCGGCGCGCATAACCTCGCGCTCATAAGCCTCCATCGAGGCAGTGATGATTGCACTGATCTCGGCTGAATAGTCGGGGCTGCGCAGAAGTAGCGCGGTATGCGAGTTGTGGGATTTGATTGCCTCGTCGTTGTAGTTGCCGATAAAGAAGATGCGATCCTCAGAAATACCTAACGAAGCAAAGGTATCGATCGTAATTTCGCGCAACACAGCTGTTTCTTCGCCGATCTTTGCGTTCGCCTTAATACAGATAACACGCACCTTATTGGTGGATACGATGACCTGGGCCTCTTTAAGAGCAATGATGTTGGAGATGGCGCCATGGAGACAGGCGATCTCCGGCTCCACCAGCCAATGGATTTGATCGGATACCCAGAGCCAGAAAAGGTTGGTATGCTCGGTTACGTGCGGCCCCGAGTCGATCGTAATGACCTGAAAGTATTTCGATGCTAGGCCCATGAGTAGTAGTAGGTGCAAAGGCCGGACGCGCTGGATCATCTCAGGGTGGTTGACCAGCGAGTAAAGAGCAAAAAGGTTTGGCGCATCCAAGATGTTGCTGTGTAGGTAGGGCAAGAGATCCTCCTCTGGGCTCAGCGCTCGCAGAATACGATCCAGCTCGTCGCGCTTCGGGCCGATCCACTCTGTCGCCTTGGTGCGGGTAATAACCTCGGGTTTCAAGCCAAGGCTGCCGATGAGCTTCGTTTCAAGCTCACGCATAAAGTGATAGAGGTTGGGGGTGACTTTGGTGTCGCGCGAGAGGCGGAATCCAAGGTCACCGTTAGCTACATCGCCATCGATCAAAAGGACACGCACCTGGTCTTGCTTGTGGTTCTTGATTGCGGCCAGCGCTGCGCCTGTCGCGTAGTTGAGGGCCTGGGTAGACTTGCCGACACCGCCCTTTTGCGAGAAGAATACGGTGATTAACGGCTTACCGGGCGGGAAGTGTGATGCAAGCTCAGGTAGTTCGATGCCGTCGCGGCGCTTCGCGAAAAAGCCTCCGCGGCGCTTGGCTTGGGCCTCCACGGCCAGCGCCGAGCTCGACATCTCCTCTAGTTCCGCTAGAGCCATTTGTTGCTCTACGCTACGATCTTCGGGCGAAAGCTTGGTGACGTTGCCTTCCAGAACCCCCGCAGCGACAGCGAAGACATCGATGGCTTGCACGCTTTCGTCGATGCGGGGCGTGCGGTCCGCGGGGGCTGGCACATTGGGTGGCGTAAAAGAAGCGTTCGGTGCCGATGGCAGGTTGTTGTCCGCCGCTGTCGGTTGCTGATATGTCATCGTAGGGGCCGCAGAGGCTGTTGTATTGTCCCCCGTTGCAAAGCTGTCAGGCGACGGCTGGGGGGGCCGCGGAGCTCGTCGGTGGTGCCGTGGGCGCCCCAAGATTCGGCGCAGGTGGTGGCGGTGCAGGGTCTGCAAAGCTCGGTTGCTGCATATTGTGGGGCTCAGACTTTTGCAGGCCCGCATCCTGTGGGTTTGATGTCGGTGCGGGGGTTGGCTGCAAAGCGCCGAGGTCTGGCATTGGCGGCAATTCGGGCTCGCTAGCCACTGCCTGTTCTTGCGCCGCTTCGGGCTGAACCGCAGGCGGTGGTGGCGGTGGCGCAGCCAAACTATCTAGATCTGGTAGATCAAAGCTTGCGTCGGCCGCGGACTCTTTTGTCGCAAAGGTGGTCTCCTGGCCACCAGTATCGGTTTGTGCAACGCCTGGATCGGGCAGATCTAGGGCGCCGATGTCGCGGGGGTTAGTTTCACCCATCGCTGCATGTGATCCCGCCGGCGTTTCCGGTTTAGGTTCGTCGAACGAAGGTAAGGCAAACGCGTCGACATCGGAAGCTTTGTTATCGAGCGCATCGGCAGGGGTCTCGGAAACAGCGGCGCTCGCGTCTGTAGCGGCAGGGGGCGCACCGAACGATAGCGTCTCTTCGAGCATAGCGGGCTCAGGTTGGCTTACCACAATCGGATCGCTTGGTTGATCGCCCTCGCCCGTTGCTGGCTGCTGCGTAGCGGGAGGAGCGTTATATTGGCCGGCGCCGCCACCACTTTTAAGCCCGTGTACCTCTTCCTTGAGGGTTTTCAACTCTTGGCGGATCTCTAACAGAACCTGTGTGATATCGTTGTTCATTTTTTTTCTGACCTTTTACAGGATACAGGACGCGCACTCCTGTACCCGTTTTTTACTGCCCTTTTAGAGCGGGGCCCTCTGCGGCAATGCTTTTCGTAGCCCAGGCGAGATACAACGTTTGCAATGAGAGGCAGATAAAACTTAGGGCCTGGGAGATAGATGAAACCTGAGACCGAGACCTGAGAGATAGATGAAAATTGAGACCCCGCAATAATCTTGTATATATTGGTATTAATTGACGAGCGCTGTGGCTATTAGGCTTCGCGGCGTATTCGCCAGATCTAAATCTTAAAAAGTGTCAAGAAGGGCTAACGAGAAATGGATGGTTTGGGAGCACAGCAGCCCAATAGCCCCTCGGAGGGCGTAAATTTGTGGAGCCCGGTAGGCGGCGGGACACAAATGTGGCCACAGAAAGCTGCCGCAAGCTCCGATCAACAAGCTAGCGCTCCGGGGGCGTCGTCCGCCATTGATCTTTACCCTGCTTGGTCGTCGCCGGAAATGTTTGCCGCAATCTTTGCCGAGCTGGCAATCGTTGTCGTTGCCTTCGGTGTCGCCATGCTCTTACATAAAACAGGCATTGTAAAAGGGGCGTTGCCATTTCTGGCCTGGGCGGGGCTTACTGGGTTGATGGCAGCGGCTCTTCCTTATTGGCGTAAACGCGAGCGATGCACAATTACCCCCCAGGGCATCTACTACAGCGCCGGCTTTCCGATCCGCCTATCGTCAACCCAAATTGGCTGGCACGCAGTTACTCAAATAGAGGTCGACCAAGGTCTTTTTGAACGTTTGGTTCTCCGCACCGGGGACATTTTGATTTATGCAGGGGGCGTTAACATAGCGCGTCCCTTAGGCGCTAAAAGGCGCGGAGGCCTTCTGCCTGGCACTTACAGCTCCGATATGGGTCCGGGCCTTTTTATCCGTGGCGTAAAAAATCCTTACCGCGTTCAGGCTCTCATCCAGCAAATGGCACAAGCCGGATATCGTGGCGGTTATGGTGCACAAGGCGGCGGCTTTTTTGGCAACCAGTAGTAAGGCTTGACGAAAGGGTAAGCCGCCCAGGGGCTTTAGTACACACTGATTGTTGTGGAGTCTAATGTTAGTTACTGGGATGCCTTGAAAATTCTTGGTCTTGAAGAAACTCCTTATCCTACCAAAGAACAGATCGTCAACGCTTACCGTGCGCGCGTGAAGTATCTTCATCCAGATCGCGCTTCGACCGAAGAAGAGCGCAGGCTGTTTCACGAACAATTTGTGCGGCTACAAGAAGCACGCCGCATATTAGAATCGGGGGAGAGACATCGGCCCCTAAATTCAGCAAACCGCACAGTTCCTTTTGATGAAACGGCCACCGTTCACACCGAAATCGAGCTTACTCTAAAAGAAGCGGTTGTCGGCTGTACTAAGGATCTAGAGGTTACGCAAACGGTTCCTTGCCCAAGTTGTTTAGTCGCGCCGAGTAGCGTTTGCCATCAATGTGACGGACGTCATTTTATCGAAGAAATGGATGTGGTGCGGGTGATGGTGCCGCCGCTTTCCAGGCACGGGGATGAAATTGTTGTTGATGTGGGCGCGCGCCTAATGGTATTGACTGTCACTCTAAGAGAACGTGATCGCAAGCGCGTCGAGGGCGATAGTCTGCACGACGTTATCGCTATCAGCTGCTGGCGGGCGATTATGGGTGGGGGCACGGAGTACGAACACCCCACCAAGGGTACAATTCGGGTTCATGTCAAACCTGGCACATCCAGCAACACCATCATAAAGGTCAAGGGGTATGGAGCCTACCCCGGCGGCGACCTGTTCTTGCGCGTCATCATTCAATGTCCCAGCGCGGAATCGCTGGAGCCCGAAGATTTGCGTTTTGTCGCCCGCATGCTGGAGGCAGAGCAATAGAATAGCCGCGAGTGAACGTCATGTACCCACGGCTAAAGCCGTGGGCTTGCAGTTGTAGCA
>Ga0065724_102168_pt1 | contig 14449 bp, 9 predicted proteins | sample TheenrcSG05JP960_FD_59111 | JGI IMG/M metagenome (GOLD analysis project Ga0065724, IMG submission 59111) | Thermophilic enriched microbial communities from mini bioreactor at UC Davis - Sample SG0.5JP960 | ecosystem: Engineered > Solid waste > Grass > Composting > Bioreactor | place: USA... | reverse complement strand
GATCCCTCTCATCGTCTGCATCACCGAAGGCATCCCGGTGATGGACATGATTAAAGTGAAGCGCGCTCTCGACGGTTCTGCCTCGCGGCTCATTGGCCCGAACTGCCCCGGTGTGCTGACCCCGGGCGAGTGCAAGATCGGCATAATGCCCGGCAACATCTTCAAGCGCGGGAACGTAGGCATCGTCTCGCGCTCCGGCACGCTAACCTATGAGGCCGTGAAGCAGACGTCGGATGCTGGCCTTGGTCAGTCGACGGCGGTAGGCATTGGCGGCGACCCGGTGAAGGGCACCGAGTTCATCGATGTGCTCGAAATGTTCCTCGCCGACCCGGACACCCACTCGATCATCATGATCGGCGAGATCGGTGGCTCAGCCGAGGAGGAGGCTGCCGAGTTCATCAAGAGCGAAGCCGCAAAGGGCCGCAAGAAGCCGATGGTCGGCTTCATCGCTGGCGTTACAGCGCCGCCCGGACGGCGGATGGGCCATGCGGGCGCCATCATCTCCGGCGGCAAGGGCAAGGCGGAGGACAAGCTGGAGGCCATGCGTTCCGCCGGCATCGCCATCGCCGACAGCCCAGCTTCGCTCGGGACCACCTTGCTCAAGGTGCTAAACGGGTGAGTAACCGGGGCCATGGTATCCGTGGCACCAATATGGTCACTGGCAACCCTTAAAGGGGCGGCCCGCCTGTACTAAATGAGCCGATGTGCTATCAACCGCCCCGAAGCGGGCGCTAGGGTGCGCTCGCGGGCGCGAAACGCGCAATCCGGATCCGAAGTGTACAAATGTCACGACAAGCGCTGAACGAGGCCTTCGCAAGGACTTCCTTCCTGCACGGCGTTAACGCCGCCTACATCGAGGAGATGCAGGCGCTCTACGATCAGAACCCTGGTGCCGTCAGTGATGAGTGGCGGCTTTTCTTTGAAAGCCTCCAGGAAGAAAGAGGAACCGTAGAAGCCGAGGCGCAGGGCCCGTCGTGGGCAAAGCCGCTGGAGGAAATCGCTCAGGCGGGGAACGGAGAACTCCTTGCCGCCCTCACCGGGGACTACTACAGCGCCGAACAGCACATCCGAAACAAGCTTCAAGCGCGGGCACATGCGGCAGGGTTCGAGCTGTCGGTGGCCGCCTCCCTTCGGGCTACGCAAGACTCGATCCGCGCATTGATGCTCATTCGCGCTTACCGGGTCATGGGCCATCTCGTTGCCGACCTTGACCCGCTTGGCCTGACCGAGCGCAAAGTCCACAAGGAGCTCAAGCCAGAAACTTACGGTTTTACCGAGGCTGATCTTGACCGGCCCATCTTCATCGACAAGGTGCTTGGCCTCGAGACGGCGACCATCCGCCAAATCCTGAAGATCCTCCGCCGAACCTACTGCCGTCAGATCGGCGTCGAGTTCATGCACATCACCTCGCCGGTCCAGAAAGCCTGGATCCAGGAGCGCATCGAGGGCGAGGGCAAGGACATCAAATTCACCCCCGAAGGCCGCCGAGCCATCCTCGCCAAGCTGATCGAGGCGGAAACCTTCGAGAAATTCTGCGACATCAAGTACACGGGCACCAAGCGCTTCGGCCTTGAGGGCGGCGAATCGATGATCCCTGCCCTTGAGCAGATTATCAAGCGCGGTGGCCAGCTCGGCGTGAAGGAGATTGTGCTCGGCATGGCGCACCGTGGCCGGCTCAACGTGCTGGCCAACGTCATGGGCAAGCCCTACCGGGCGATCTTCAACGAGTTCAAGGGTGGCTCGTTCAAACCTGACGACGTCGAGGGCTCGGGCGACGTGAAGTACCACCTCGGCGCTTCGTCCGATCGTGTTTTCGACGGCAACTCGGTCCACCTCTCACTGACCGCCAACCCGTCCCACCTCGAGATCGTCGATCCGGTGGTGTTGGGCAAGGTGCGTGCGAAGCAGGACCAGCACGGCTGTCCCCCTAACGACCGCACCCCGGTCTTGCCTCTTCTCATCCACGGTGACGCGGCATTCGCCGGTCAGGGCGTCGTTGCCGAGTGCTTTGGGCTGTCGGGACTGAGGGGGCACCGCACCGGCGGGTCCATCCACTTTATTATCAATAACCAGATCGGCTTCACGACGAACCCGCGCTACTCACGTTCGTCGCCGTATTGCACCGACGTGGCGAAGATGGTCGAAGCGCCGATCTTCCACGTCAACGGCGACTACCCCGAGGCTGTCGTCCACGTCGCCCGGATCGCGACCGAGTTCCGCCAGCGGTTCCAGAAGCCGGTCGTCATCGACATGATCTGCTACCGGCGGCATGGTCACAACGAGAGCGATGAGCCGGCTTTCACTCAGCCGCTTATGTACAAGAAGATCCGCTCTCACCCGACTACGCTGGAAATCTACGCCAAGAAGCTCATCGAAGAAGGCGTGGTTACGGCGGAAGATGTCGAGGAGATGCGGGCGAACTTCCGCGCCAAGCTCGAGGAAGAGTATAAGGCCGCGGACACTTATCGTCCGAACAAGGCAGATTGGCTTGACGGCCGCTGGGCTGGTCTCAGCAATGCCGAAGGCGACTGGCGCGGCAACACCGGCGTCGATCTCGAGTTCCTGAAGGACGTCGGCCGGCGCATCACGACGATTCCTGCCGACTTCAACGCCCACAAGACAGTTCGCCGTCTTATTGAGCGCCGCCGGGAAATGATCGAGACCGGCGAGGGTATCGACTGGGCGATGGCGGAGCATCTCGCCTTCGGCACCCTTGTTGCCGAGGGATTCCCCGTCCGTCTTTCCGGTCAGGACGTCGAGCGCGGGACCTTCTCCCAGCGTCACGCCGTGCTCATCGATCAGGAGACGGAGCGCCGCTACACGCCGCTCAAGCACGTCTCCCCCGATCAGGCGAAGTTCGAGGTCATCAACTCGATGCTGTCGGAGGAGGCAGTCCTCGGCTTCGAGTACGGCTACAGCTTGGCCGAGCCGATGGCCCTCGTTTGCTGGGAGGCGCAGTTCGGCGACTTCGCCAACGGCGCGCAAGTGGTCATCGACCAGTTCGTCTCATCGGGCGAGCGCAAGTGGCTCAGAATGTCGGGCCTCGTGATGCTGCTGCCCCACGGCTACGAAGGCCAGGGGCCTGAGCATTCGTCAGCCCGCCTTGAGCGCTACCTGCAGCTTTCGGCCGAGGACAACTGGCAGGTCGCGAACTGCACGACGCCCGCGAACTACTTTCACATCCTGCGCCGCCAGCTGCATCGTAACTTCCGCAAGCCGCTGGTGCTGATGACGCCAAAATCTCTGCTCCGGCACAAGCGCGTTGTCTCCCACATCTCGGAGTTCGGCCCCGGCTCGAGTTTCCATCGCATCCTTTGGGATGGCGCCGACCGGAGCCACGAGCGCTACGACGCTACGACCATTCAGCTGAAGCCGGACAATGAAATCCGGCGCGTCGTACTCTGCACCGGCAAGGTCTATTACGACCTCTACGAGGCGCGGGAGCAGCTCGGCATCGACGATGTTTACCTGATGCGTGTCGAGCAGCTCTATCCGTTCCCGGCGCGTGCGCTGATGGCCGAACTTGCGCGTTTCCCGAACGCGGAGTTCGTCTGGTGCCAGGAAGAGCCGCGCAACATGGGCGCCTGGACTTACGTCGAACCCAACATCGAATGGGTTCTGCAGCACATTCGTGCCAAACACTTGCGGCCGCGCTACGTCGGCCGGGCGGCAGCGGCATCACCGGCCACGGGCCTGATGTCACGCCACCTGCAAGAACAGAAGGCGTTAGTAGAGGAAGCGCTCAAGCTTTGAACCCTGAGGGCATGACCGGCAGATAACAAGGGCCTGAGAAGAGACATGGCGATCGAGATTCGGGTGCCGTCGCTCGGCGAGAGCGTCACCGAGGCGACGGTGGGGCAGTGGTTCAAGAAGCCGGGCGATGCAGTTCAGGCGGATGAGGCCATCTGCGAACTGGAGACTGACAAGGTCACCGTCGAGGTCCCCGGCTCCCGCCGCTGGCGTGCTGGAGGCCATCCAGGTGCAGCAGGGCGAGACGGTCGCCGTCGGCGCCGTTCTCGGCACGATCAGGGAGGGTGCCGCAGCGGCTGCAGCACCGACTGCCAAGGAAAAGGCCAAGCCAGCCGAGACCGAGGTCGCCGCTCAGGCCGCAAAGCCGGCCGCAGCTGCAGCGCCGGCCAAGGCCCCAGCCGAAGCCTCCGCCCCGGCAGCAGCAATGCCTCCTGCACCATCTGCTCGTAAGCTGATGGAGGAGAAGGGCCTTACGGCTGACCAGATCACCGGTTCAGGCCGCAGGGGCCAGATTCTCAAGGAAGACGTCCTTGCTGCCGCGCCAGCTGCGTCGGCCCCCCCTCAACGTCCCGCCACGACAGCGGAGACAATCGCATTCCCGGTCTCGCGTACGTTCTCCCCTGCGCCCCAAATGCGGGCACCTTCGCCGCCCAGCGATGCTGCGCGTGAAGAACGGGTGCGCATGACGCGGCTGCGCCAGACCATCGCGCGCCGCCTCAAGGAAGCGCAGAACACGGCGGCCATGCTGACGACGTTCAACGACGTCGACATGAGCGCCATCATGAACCTGCGCGCCCAATACAAGGATCTTTTCGAGAAGCGCCATGGCATCCGCCTCGGCTTTATGGGCTTCTTCGTGAAAGCGTGCGTGCAGGCGCTACGCGAGATCCCGGCTATCAACGCCGAGATCGACGGCGAGGACATCATCTACAAGAACTACTACCACATCGGCGTTGCGGTGAGCACGGACAAAGGCCTCGTCGTGCCGGTGGTGCGTGAGGCTGACCGGCTGTCGCTGGCCGAGATCGAGGCGCAGATCGCCGATTTCGGCCGTCGCGCGAGAGACGGGCGCCTGAGCATCGAGGAGATGCAGGGCGGCACGTTCTCGATCACCAACGGCGGTGTTTTCGGCTCGCTGCTTTCGACGCCGATCCTGAATGCGCCTCAGTCCGGCATCCTCGGCATGCACCGCATCGAGGAGCGCCCGGTCGTGCGCAACGGCCAGATCGTCGTTCGGCCGATGATGTACCTCGCCCTCAGCTACGATCACCGGATCGTCGACGGCAAGGAGGCCGTTACCTTCCTGGTGCGCGTGAAGGAATTGCTGGAGGATCCTCAGCGGCTGGTGCTGGAGCTTTAAGGACAGGGCGACGGCACGTCACGAACGCGCCGTCGCGAGTTCCGTCCTGAGAAACACGACCGCGACACGCGACATCGTTCGCCATTCAGCGGGCTGAAGTCTTTCGCCTGGCAGGCTGAGAACAACAGAGCAGACAAAGAATGACCTACGATCTCATTGTCATTGGCACCGGCCCGGGCGGGTACGTGTGCGCTATTCGCGCCGCTCAGCTCGGCATGAAGGTGGCCGTTGTCGAGAAGCGGTCCACGTTCGGCGGCACCTGCCTCAATGTTGGCTGCATGCCGTCCAAGGCCCTCCTGCATGCGTCCGAGGCCTACGCCGAGGCGTGCAATGGCTTTGCAGCCATGGGCATCAAGGTGAAGCCGGAGCTGGATCTCGCCCGTATGCACGCCTTCAAGGATGAGGGCGTGAAAGGTAACGTCGACGGTGTCGCGTTCCTGCTGAAGAAGAACAAGATCGACGCGCATCACGGCATGGGGCGCATCCTGGCTCCCGGCAAGGTCGAGGTGACCGCAGACGACGGCTCCAAGAAAGTTCTGGAAAGCAAGTCGATCGTCATCGCCACTGGCTCGGATGTGGCGCGGCTGCCCGGCATCGAAATCGACGAGAAGACCGTCGTTTCTTCGACGGGTGCACTCTCGCTGCCGAAGGTGCCGAAGCGGCTCGTCGTCATTGGCGCCGGCGTCATCGGCCTCGAGCTCGGCTCTGTCTGGCGCAGGCTGGGCAGCGAGGTGCTGGTGGTCGAATACCTCGACCGCATCGTCCCTGGCATCGACGGCGAAATCGCCCGCAACTTCCAGCGGATCCTCACCAAGCAGGGCTTCAAGTTCAAGCTCTCGAGCAAGGTGACGGGAGTGAAGAAGGCCAACGGCGCCCAACAGGTCACCATCGAGCCGGCCGCAGGCGGTCAGGCGGAAACGGTCGAGGCGGACGTCGTTCTGGTGTGCGTCGGCCGCGTTCCTTACACGGAAGGGCTGGGCCTGGAGGAGCTTGGCGTTCAGCTCGACAACAAGCGGCGGATCGTCGTAGACAGCCACTACCAGACGAATGTGCCCGGCATTTACGCGATCGGCGATGTGATCGCTGGCCCGATGCTCGCCCACAAGGCGGAGGAGGAGGGCGTCGCTGTCGCCGAGATTCTCGCCGGCCAAGCCGGCCACGTGAATTACGACGTGATCCCGAACGTAATCTACACGTTCCCGGAGGTCGCTTCCGTGGGCCGAACGGAGGAGGATCTGAAAGCGGCTGGCGTCCCGTACAAGGTCGGCAAGTTCCCATATACCGCAAACGGCCGCGCTAAGATCAACCGGACTACGGAAGGTCTGGTGAAGGTGCTGGCGCATGCCGAGACGGATCGTATTCTCGGCGTCCACATCATCGGCCCAAACGCCGGCGAGATGATCGCCGAAGCAGCTGTCATCATGGAGTTCGGCGGGGCGGCGGAGGATTTGGCGCGCACGTGCCATGCGCACCCGACCCTATCCGAGGCCGTCAAGGAAGCGGCGCTCGCCGTCGACAATCGGGCTATCCATATGTGACCGGGGCTTTGCCGCGGCGGCATTAGCCGCGGGCCCGCGGATGAGCCGCATCATAAACCGCGAGCAACCGCTCGCGGTTTACTTCTGTGTAGATCTGCGTCGTCGATAAGGACGCATGCCCCAGCAGCTCCTGGATTTGACGGAGATCGGCGCCAGCTGAGAGCAGATGCGTCGCGAACGAATGGCGAAGCGCGTGCGGTGTCGCCGTTTCCGGTAATCCAAGCGCTGATCGCACCCGCGCGATTGCAAGCTGAATAATCCGGGGTGACAGCGGACCACCTTTGGCGCCCAGGAATAACGGACCATCAGGTTCGAGCGGATACGGACAAAGTTGCCGATACCGTTCGATCGCAGAGATCGTGATGGGCAGCACCGGCACGACCCGTTCCTTGCCCCCCTTGCCGACAATGCGCAGTACATCGTTTTCGCGGGTGGGAGCCTCGTCCGCTTTCAGCCCCAGCGCTTCGGAGATTCGTAAACCCGATCCGTAAAGCAGCAGCAGAACCGCCGTATCACGGACCGAAATCCACTCCTCGTCACTCGCGACGCCGTCCGTGACCAGGACAGCTGCCTTCTCGACCGTCAGAGGCTTCGGCACGCCGTGCGGCACCTTCGGCCGCGCGACCGACAGCACAGCCCGGTTGCGCGCAATTTGTTCGTTTTCAAGCCAGCGGAAGAACGAGCGCAGGGCGGAGAGCGTACGCGCGAGCGAACGGTTCGACGCCTCTTGCCGACGGCGACTTGCGAGAAAACCGCGGAATGTTCGCGGCTCAAGGTGCTCGACGTCGGCCAAGCACGGCGAGCGCCCGAGTTGCAGCTGCCAGTAGGTCAAGAACTGCCGCAAATCACGGCCATACGATTCGCGCGTGTGGTCAGCGTAGCCGCGCTCCCTGCTGAGGTGATCGAGCCAGCGCGCCACCACGTTTTGCAGCAGATCCGAAAGCGGCAGCTCTTCCTGTGCCTTGAGTTTCTGCACGTCCCGTTTGTGCCTGATTGCTGCGACACCATTGGGATCTGTACGCGCGATCGTTAACCGACCATTAACGGTCCTGCGAGTGCAGCACTTATCCATCCGTTTTGCACGGATTCGCACAGTCGCGCACCAGCCGAATCAGCGTGACATGACTTCACCACCCAAATGCGCTACTTCATTTGGTTAATGCGGGCGGCGGGCGCGCAAAAATGTCTCTCTACGAGTCGCTAGAGGTTTTCGTCGGAGCGGGGGTGCTCGCCCTCGTGCCGGCGCTCGGCTGCCAAGTGCCGACGGGCGGCGCGCTGCAGGGCGCCGAATTCTCCGCGTTTCTCCGCTCACGCGGCGAAGGCGGGCCCATTGGCGATGTTCTCGACCGGCTGGCCCATCAGATCTGGCTCAGCCAGGACACGCGCGGCATCCCCATGCACGTTGCGCAGGAGCACGCGCGCAAGCTGGTGCCACTTCTCGACTCCTGCCGTCCGGACCCGGACGTTGTTAAAGCCGCCATCGACGGTCAGCACGCCGCGGGTCTGGCCGGCGCTGTCAGCCAGCTGGTCCAATTTCTCATCGCGCGGGCCAAGGACATCGGCGTCTGGCAGCTGCACGAGCGCATCGAAGACGTTTGCACCTTTTTGCTCGAGCAGCTTTTCGTGCAGCTGCTCAGTAATCCGCGTTTGCTGCGCGATCTTGCACCCTCTGCGAATGCGTTCTTCACTGACGCAGCCCCTCCTGCGTCCAGCATCGTCCCGACTGCGCAGGAACCGCCGCCCCTTCCTGAACTGCCTGGCCCTGCCCCGGCCAAGTCCGAGCCAGATTTCGCTGACCTGAAGGAGCGCTACGGTCTCTCGGACCGCGCCTTGCAGCGGTTTTCCGCCATTGCCGAGAAGCACCGCTCGTTGCCCGCGCGCCAAGGCTGGCAGGTCAATGAGCTTGCCCGATGGCTGGAGGAAACGCGCCAACAACTCCTGCGGCCCACGAACGAGCCAGCTGAAATCCGTCAACTGAAGGCGAAGGCCGCCGAGGCTCTGGTCAATGGCGACTTCGAAGCCGCAATGGAGCTGCTGAAGGAGGTGCGCCGCGCATTCCGCGAAGTCCGCCGTCGAACGGAGCAGCGCCTGCAGGAGGAACTCGAGCAGCTCCGCATGGAGCAGCATCAGGAAGCGCTGGCAACGGCTGACGTCGCCGAGCTTGCCATGGCGCGAATGGATTATCAGCAAGCCGCCGAGCTGTTCGAGGAAGCCGCGGATGGCGTGGGCAAGTCTGATCCTGCAGCGGCCCTGCGCTTCACACTGCGTCGCGCCGATGCTCTCTACTACGCCGGAGAGGAAAGCGGCAGCATTCCTCTGCTGCGGCAGGCTGTTAACGTGTATGCGAAAGCAGCGGAATGGGCCGGCGCCAACAACGATCCGCAGGGGCTGGCCTCCGCATCCCAGGGGCTCGGCAACACTCTGCTAGCGATCGCCGACCACGAACCATCGAAAACGGTTCTTGAACAGGCGAGCCTGGCTTTCCGTACAGCCCTCGAAGTGATGAGCCGTGAGAAAGATCCCCGCGTCTGGGCGCTTGCACGCGTCGGCCTTGGCAATGCGCTGGCCTCAATGTCAGAGGTTGGACAGGCTTCCGCGCTCACGCTGGAACAGGCGGCGGTCGCGTATCGAGGCGCGCTGGAAGTGTTTTCCCGCGAAACGGAGCCTTTGCGCTGGGCCGAAACGCGGCTCAACCTGTCGACCGTTCTCATCCGGCTTGGTGAGCTGAAAGACCGGCGGGAGAACTGGCTCGCCGCCGCAGCGGCCATCGTGCCGGCGCTCGAAGTGTTCGAAGCGCACGGCGCGACGGCACAGGCCGAAGCCGCCCGCCGCGCACTGAAAATGCTGCACAGCCGCTGGGATATGCTCGAACCGCCAACCGCGGCGGAGTGACAAGCAAAGGCGCGAGCCGCTGAAGCTCAGAGGATCTTCTGTCCGGTCTTCTCCCAGTCCGCCACGAACTGGCGAAGGCCGATGTCCGTGAGCGGATGCTTGACGAGCGCCTGAAGAACCGCCGGCGGAATGGTCGCCACGTCGGCACCAACCATGGCAGCCTGCTTCACGTGATTCACAGTGCGGATCGAGGCAGCAAGAATTTCCGTCGTCAGCTCCGGGTAGTTGTCGTAGATGACCCGGATTTCCCGGATGAGCTCCATGCCGTCCAGGCCTATGTCGTCCAGTCGACCGATGAACGGCGAAACGAAGGTCGCACCAGCCTTCGCAGCCAAAAGCGCCTGGTTCGCCGAGAAGCACAGCGTGACATTCACCATGTGCCCTTCAGCCGTCAGCGTGCGGCAGGCCCGGAGACCGTCCCAGGTGAGAGGCACCTTGATGCAAACGTTCTTGGCGATCCCGGCGAGCACGCGGCCTTCAGCGACCATACCTTCATAATCCGTCGCTGCGACTTCGGCGCTGACCGGGCCGGGGACGACCTCGCAGATCTCGCGAATGACCGTCTTGAAGTCCCGCCCCACCTTTGCCACCAGCGAAGGATTGGTGGTGACGCCGTCGAGCAGTCCGGTCGCCGCAAGTTCCTTGATGACAGCTACGTCCGCTGTATCGACGAAGAATTTCATTGATCAACTCCTGTTGCCCTTGGCTTGCCGCAAGGCTGGGCCAAGGCTAGTCGTTCCCGATCGGTTCTAATCTGCAGCGAGCCCCTTTGACCAGTCTGCTGGAACTCCATGACGACGTTTGCGGCGCTATGCGGCGCCTGCCGGTCGTTATTCCAGTCGCTCTGGACCAAACCTACGATTATCTCGCCCCGCCTGAGGTGGATATCGCTCCGGGCTCATTCGTCCTGGTGCCGTTCGGTCCCCAATACCGCATTGGCATCGTGTGGGACAGGGCGATCGGCTCCCAGCGAGAGGTTTCCCCGAAAAAGCTGAAAGCGCTGACGGAACGCCTTGACGTTCCGCCACTGCCGCAGATCTCGCTGCGGTTCGCCGAGTGGGTCGCCCGCTACACGCTCTCCCCCATCGGCATGGTCGCGCGCATGATGATGGGGACGCAGGCACTGTTCGAGCCCGCCAAACCGCGGTTCGGCGTCCGCATCGTCGAAGGCGCGCCGGAGCCGGCGCGCATGACCCCGGCCCGGAAGCGCGCACTTGAAATCGCCCGTGACGGGCAGTGTCGGGCCAAGTCGGCACTTGCGGCGGAGGCTGGCTGTAGCACCGCGGTTATCGAGGGGCTCATCGAGGCGGGCGTTCTGGTCGAGGTGGCTATTCCGGAATAAACGTCTTTCCGATGCCGATCCCCGACTACAAGACGCTCGTAGTTTACCCCGGAACAGGAACGCGCGGCCTACGCGCTTCGCGCCGCTGTGGACGCCGGCAATTTCTCGGTCACCCTTCTCGATGGCGTAACCGGCTCAGGCAAGACGGAGGTCTATTTCGAAGCAGTAGCCCAGGCCCTAGTGCGGAAACGGCAGGTGCTCATCATGCTGCCGGAAATCGCACTGACGAGCCAGTTCCTGAGCCGGTTCGAAGGCCGCTTTGGCTGCCAACCCGTCGAATGGCATTCCGCATTGGCATCGAATGAGCGTGCGCGCGTTTGGCGGGCCGTCGCGTCGGGCGAAGCCCGCGTGGTGGTTGGCGCGCGCTCGGCCTTGTTCCTCCCCTATCGCGAGCTCGGCCTCATCGTGGTCGATGAGGAGCACGACCAGGGCTACAAGCAGGACGACCGCGTCCATTACCAGGCCCGCGACATGGCTGTCGTGCGCGGCAGCCTCGGCAAATGCGCGGTAGTCTTGGCCTCGGCGACTCCGTCGATCGAAACGCACGTCAATGCGCGGACGGGGCGCTATCGCCACCTCGTGCTGCCGGGCCGTTATTCCGGAACGGAGCTGCCACAGATCGAAGCGATCGATCTGCGCAAACATCCGCCGGAGAAAGGGCGCTGGCTGTCACCCCTGCTCGTCCAGGCCATCGAGGAAACGACCGCAAAGGGGCAGCAAACACTTTTATTCCTGAACCGCCGCGGATATGCGCCTCTTACGCTTTGCCGGACGTGCGGCACCCGCATCGAGTGTCCCCAGTGCTCGGCATGGCTCGTGGAGCATCGCTTCCGCCGGAAGCTGACTTGCCATCACTGCGGGTTCGCGCTGCCCGTTCCCGAGAAGTGTCCCAAATGCGGAGACGCCGACTCCCTTGTGGCCTGCGGCCCCGGGGTCGAGCGGATTGCCGAGGAAGTCTCCGAACGCTTCCCCAACGCGCGGCTGGCCTTGCTCTCCAGCGACCTGATCCCCAGCCTTACCGAAATGCGCAAGGTGATCGCCGCCATCGAGAACCAGGAAGTGGACATCATCATCGGCACGCAGATCGTCGCCAAGGGCCACCACTTCCCTGACCTCGCGACGGTCGGCGTCGTCGACGGCGATCTCGGCCTCGGGCAGGCAGACCCGCGGGCTGCCGAGCGCACTTTCCAGCTCCTGCACCAGGTAACGGGACGCGCCGGCCGATCTTTCGCACAAGGTCGCGGTTTCGTTCAGACCCACATGCCCGACCACCCGGTCATGCAGGCGATCATTTCCGGGGACCGGGAAGCCTTTCTTGACCGCGAAGTTGCGCAACGGCAGGCGGCCGGCATGCCACCATTCGGCCGTTTGGCCGCGCTCATTATATCAGCTCCACAAAAGGAAGTTGCGGAAGGGTATGCCCGCGAGGTCGTGCGCCGGGCACCACCTGCCGAGCGCATCGCGGTGCTGGGACCAGCCGAGGCGCCTTTGGCGATCATCCGTGGTCGGCACCGGTGGCGCATCTTGGTCAAGGCGCCTCGAGATATCGACGTGCAGGCTTACCTCCGCGCCTGGCTTTCGGCGACACCCGAACCCAAAGGAGATCTCCGGCTGGTCGTAGATATCGATCCGTACAACTTTCTTTAGGGCTACCGGTTCGCGCCGCCGGTAATTTATCTCAGAATGCGGCATTCAGCCGTACTCCGGCGGTTGATGGGCCGCCATTGCCGTGTTAGAGGGAACGCGGCTTCTGGGAGGGGGCGCGAAGCCGTCAAGGCGTGCCCTTTTCAGATCCACCTTCGCCCGAGCGGGTGACCGCCGCGGCCAATGCTCCCGATACCCTCAACCCAACGAGGCCGTTCGACGTGGCGACCGACGAACCAGTTATGGCAAGCGTAGCAGGCCGCTATGCTTCCGCACTTTTCGAGCTGGCTGAGGAGGAAAAGCAGCTCGAGCAGGTAGAAAAAGACCTGATTGAATTTCAGAAGCTTCTCGACGCCAGTGAGGATCTGAGGCGCCTGGTGCGCAGCCCGGTCTTCACAAGCGACGAGCAGCTTGCCGCCCTCACCGCAGTGCTTCAGAAAGTGGGCATTGAAGGGCTCGCGGCCAATTTCATCAAGCTGACGGCGCGCAACCGGCGCCTGTTCGTTCTTCCTGACATGATCAAGGCGTTCCGCGCCATGTGCGCGCGGGCCCGCGGCGAGATCGAGGCTGAAGTCGCGGCTGCCTTCCCACTTCAGGATGAGCAGGTGAATGAGTTGAAGGAAGCCCTGAAGGCATCTGTTGGCGGCAAGGAAGTTCGGGTGAATCTGCGGATCGATCCCGCACTCCTCGGCGGTCTCGTCGTCAAGATTGGCAGCCGGATGATCGATTCGTCGCTGCGCACAAAACTGAATTCACTCAAGATTCGTATGAAAGAGGTTGGCTGATGGACATCCGGGCCGCTGAGATCTCCGCAATTCTGAAGGAGCAGATCAAAAACTTCGGCAAGGAAGCCGAGGTTTCCGAAATCGGTCAGGTGCTGTCGGTCGGCGACGGCATCGCTCGCGTTTACGGCCTGGATAACGTTCAGGCCGGCGAGATGGTCGAGTTCCCGAACGGCATTCGGGGTATGGCCCTGAACCTGGAAGCCGACAACGTCGGTGTCGTTATCTTCGGCCCGGACAGCGGCATCAAGGAAGGCGACACCGTCAAGCGGACCGGTGCGATCGTCGAGGTTCCGGTTGGCAAGGAGCTCCTCGGCCGCGTCGTCGACGCCCTCGGCAATCCGATCGACGGGAAGGGTCCGATCAACGCGAAGGAGCGCCGACGCGTGGACGTGAAGGCGCCCGGCATTCTGCCGCGCAAGTCGGTGCACGAACCGATGGCCACCGGTCTCAAGGCCATCGACGCCCTCATCCCCATCGGCCGCGGTCAGCGCGAGCTCATCATCGGTGACCGTCAGACCGGTAAGACGGCGATCATTCTCGACACCTTCCTGAACCAGAAGCCACTGAACCAAGGCAACGACGAATCGCAGAAGCTTTACTGCATCTACGTCGCCGTCGGTCAGAAGCGTTCGACGGTCGCCCAGTTCGTGAAGGTGCTGGAAGAGCGTGGCGCGCTCGAATACTCGATCGTCGTCGCAGCGACGGCCTCCGATCCGGCCCCGATGCAGTATCTGGCGCCGTTCGCCGGCTGCACCATGGGCGAATACTTCCGCGACAACGGCATGCACGCGGTGATCGCGTACGACGACCTGTCCAAGCAGGCCGTGGCTTACCGCCAGATGTCGCTGCTGCTCCGTCGTCCGCCCGGTCGCGAGGCTTATCCGGGTGACGTCTTCTACCTGCACTCGCGCCTCCTGGAGCGCGCGGCGAAGCTCAACGACCAGCACGGCGCTGGCTCTCTGACGGCACTCCCCGTCATCGAGACGCAAGCCAACGACGTGTCGGCATACATTCCGACGAACGTCATTTCGATCACCGACGGCCAGATCTTCCTTGAGACGGACCTCTTCTATCAGGGCATTCGTCCGGCGGTGAACGTCGGTATTTCGGTGTCGCGCGTCGGCTCGGCTGCGCAGAC
>Ga0065724_100718_pt1 | contig 14503 bp, 18 predicted proteins | sample TheenrcSG05JP960_FD_59111 | JGI IMG/M metagenome (GOLD analysis project Ga0065724, IMG submission 59111) | Thermophilic enriched microbial communities from mini bioreactor at UC Davis - Sample SG0.5JP960 | ecosystem: Engineered > Solid waste > Grass > Composting > Bioreactor | place: USA... | reverse complement strand
GTTGAGGATATCGATCCTCCGATCGACACGATTCCGGATGAGCGGCTGAACGATCCTGCTCAGATTCCTTTCCTGGTGCAGGGGGTACATGCCCGCTTCGCCGATACCTACGGGGGACTGGCACTGCTGAGTGGGGGGCTTTCCGATGAATTCTTCTTCGATCAGAACGTCCCCGGCGCCACGTTCCCGACTTACAAGCAAATTGACGAGGGAGACATCCTGCTTGACAACAACTCGGTCGATGGTGTGCTCAGCGACCTGGGCGAGCTGCGCTTTCTGGCCGACAACCTGGTCGAGCGCATCGACAACAACATGCCGGATGCTCCGGCCGATCTGGCCACGCTGGGGCGGTTCATCGGGTACTTCTACGGCGGCGTGGCCCGCTACTTCTGGGCCACCTATTTCGGGCTGAATCCCGAGCAGGGCGGCGGTGTGATCGATGCCGGGCCGTTCATTCCCTCGGACGAGATGTACGACCTGGCACTGGAAAAGCTGAACGCCGCCTTGCAGAACCTGCCGCAGGAGCTACGGATTGGGAGAGAAACCTTCTCACAGGATGAGCTCCGGCGTGTGGTCAACTCGGTCATTGCCCGGGTTTACCTGTTCAAAGGCGATTATGCGGCGGCCGCGCAGGCGGCACTCAACGGCATGCAGCCGGATGACCCACCGTTTCTGGCGCTCTTCAGTGTTGAAGCACCCAATGACTTCTATTTTGGGGCCGGCCCTGGGCGAGCACAGTTCGTGGTGGACTGGCGTTTTGTGCAGTATCTGGAAGCTGATCCAAAGGAAGCGGAACGCATTCCGTTGGCAGATACCCTAGGGAATGACAAGGAGACCATATACTATCGCCAGGATAAGTATCCTGCGCAGGATTCACCCATTCCGTTCATGACCTGGCAGGAAAATCACCTGATGCTGGCCGAGCTGGGCGCCCTGCACGGACAGAACATTGGTGGGGCGGATCCGCTGGCGCTGATCAACGAGGTGCGTACCAGCCACGGGCTGGATCCCTACCCGGACGGCACCACGGTCACGGAAGACCTGATTCTGGAAGAGCGGGATAAGGAGCTCTTTGCGCAGGGGATCCGGCTGCCGGATCAGCGGCGCTTTGATCGCTGGCACCTGCCGGCCGGCACGTGGAAATACCTGCCCATTACGCAGAACGAACGGAACGCCAACCCGAACCTGTAAGCAGGGCCTCTGGGAAGCAAGGCGGGCCGGGACTTTCACCCGGCCCGCCTTTTTATTTTCTGTGAACTCCGGCTTTTTTTCGGCGTGCAACAGAGTACCCCCCTGCACGCGAGGAAGCGCCGGCCATGTGGAGCTTGCTGATCGGACTGTGGCTGCTGGGAGGTACGGCAATGGCGCCGGTTGACTCCCTGGAGCAGTGGATGCAGGAAGGCGTGGTGCTTTTACCTGCTCATCCGGAGCAGGCAGTGGTCTTGTTGGAGCGGGTCGTTCAACGGGATTCCACGTACACGTCGCCGCGCCATGGTCCGGCGCTCTACTGGCTCGGACAGAGTCAATGGCTCCAGGATCATACATCGGACGCGCTGAACGCCTGGGAACGTGGCATTACGTTGCTACAGCAACAGGGATGGTTTGACGTCCGACTTGCCGAAGCCTATGTGCGGGGTGTCTTTACCGTGCAGGATCGCAAGCGCTATGCCCGGGGCGCGGAAGTTTACCAGCAACTGCTGGCGCTTCTGGACGAACCGTCCCCGGGCGCGGAAGCGCTCCACATTCTGAAATCGCATCTTGAGGCACTTTCCTGGATTCTTCCACCGGCTTTTCAGCAACGGATTCATCTCGCGGAAATTCTGAAAGAAGAACAGGTGCCGGGACCGAACGTTGGCGCGCTTTTGCTGGCCTGGTGGCGGAGTCAGGATCCACTCCCGGCAACCCGCCGCAACGAGCGGCTGGAAGAACATCTGGAGCGGGTGGGCTATGCGCTGAAGCATTTCGTTGACCCGGACGAAGGCTTCGACGATCGGGCGCGGATCTACGTTCGACTTGGGCCGCCCTGGCGCCGCGTGCCGCTTTCGATCGGTGGGCCGTGGCTTCGCCGCAAGGTCTTCGACCGAAGCCCTACGCTCATGGAGATTCAGTTTCCGCAGGGCGAATTCTGGGTGTATCGTCACGTGCATGAAGATGCGCAGTACATCTTTGTGAGCAAGGACAACAAGCCGTATCGCCTGGGTACCTCCTTTGACCTGATCCCATCTTTTCTGCTGACCGGTATCGGTGCGACTACCCGGGGGCAGGAAAAGGCCAAGGCGGCCATTCGAATCCTTGCAGAGTTGTACGGCCAACTGGCCACCAACCATCCGCTTTTTGGTCTCCGGTATCAGGACATCGCGACCTATGCCCTCTGGATCGATGAGCAGGAACTGGCCGAGGAAACGGCCAACTGGGTGCGTCGGCGCTCGCAGATGACAGACCTGCCGGACGAGCTGGATCCGGAAACGCAGCGCGAGCTGAACATGGCGGAGATGCAGGGCGCACCGGTGATGGGCAATGCGCGCCTGCCCGGCTTTGGCTTTTCGGACGAACAGCCCCATCAGTTTGCCCTCCGGACCATTCAGGAAGGAAAGCTCGAGGAGGAGCAGGCCATCTGGCGACGCGAAGAGCATGTGCCGCCCGTGTACAGCAACATCTTCGAAGAGGCCGAGCGGCTCCCCATTGCGACGCGTCTGGTGCGTTTTCTGGACATGGACGGAACCACGCGGACGGTACTCTACTGGTCGGCCTCCAACGAGGCGTTGCGTCCGGGCGAGCGGGCCCGAAAAGTGCTGGAGGAAAGCGGGATGGTCGGTACCGATTACTTGATCACGGCCACGCTGGCTCAACGTGATGCGGCCTATAGAACCCGCACGCTCCACGTGCGGCGCCTGCAACTCTGGCAAACCGACCTTACCACGGAAGGCGTGATGCAACCGGTGTTGCTGACAACCCGGGGCGATACCGGACTCTATCACCTGACGCTGCAGGTTTCCGAGTTTGCCCTGGATCGTACGGCCACGCCGCCACGGCCCGGACCACTGCTGAAGATCACGTCGATCCGTTTCGATTCGCTTCGGGCGTTGCGGGCGGATCCGGCCGTGCTGGAAATGAGCGATCTGTTGCCACTATGGTATGATCCTTCCGCGAGCGATACGCTGCCGGGCCGCCCCTATCCGTTCGCGCGCTTGAGCCCGGACGTTCCGCTGGCGCTTTATTTTGAGGTCTACCACCTGACCTTCGGGCCGGACGACCGCACGCGCTACGAGGTGGCCTACGAGGTGCGGCGCCGGGAAGGCGGGGGGCTGTTGCGTCGGGACCGGGAGGTGCAGACGCGTTCGAGCACGGTTTACGAGGGGACAAGTCGGACGGCGCGGGAGTACGTGGTGCTGGATTTGCGGGCGTGGGAGCGGGCGAAGGAGCTGGAGGTGGTGGTACGGGTACGGGATCTGGTTTCGGGTCAGGAGGTGTCGCGCAGCATTCGCTTCGAAGTGGTCCGCTCATGAAATGCCAACGCAACGCACGTACGACGAAACGCACAGATCAGGGCGATTTCTTTGCGAGGGTCTGGGAGGTGGTCGCGCGTATTCCGCCGGGGCGGGTCACCACGTACGGGCATATCGCCGCCTATCTGGGCGCGCGCAGCGCCGCACGGACGGTCGGCTGGGCGCTGAACGCGGCGGCCGGATCGGACCTGCCCTGCCACCGCGTCGTCAACCGTCGGGGGGAGCTGACCGGCCGCATGCACTTCGAGGGACCCTTCGTCATGGAAGAGCGCCTGCGCAGCGAGGGCGTCACGTTCACCGAAGACGGCCGCGTCGACCTTTCCCGCCATCTGTGGATCCCCGGCGAGGAGGAAGACCACGGAAGAGCCGCTCAGGTCGGGACGACTACGCGCAGCTCAGGGACGCGCTGAAATTCGTCGGCGTTCAGCGTGACGAGATCCAGCCCGTGTACCAGCGCTGTAGCAGCGATCAGGACATCCCGTTCTCCAATGTGTCGATTTTGCGCAGCCAGCGCTGCCTGAAGGGCCGCCGCCCGTCGTGCTTCTTCCAGCCCGAGCGATAACACGTGTAGAGGAAAAAGCTCCAGAAACATTTCCCAGTCAGAAAGGCGCCCGATACGCCGGGCGCCATATTCCAGTTCGTAGACGGTGATTGCGCTGACGTACAGGCGGCGATAGTTGGAGAGCGTGTTGCCCAGATGGAGGCGTCGGCGGAAATGGGCGATCAGGGCCGAAGTGTCAATCAGGACATCCGCCATGCATTCCAGCCGGCTTTCAGTTCACGCAGTGCTTCTTCCAGCTGCTGGTCTTCTGCTTCCCACAATCCGTATGTCCGATCGAGCAATTCCTGACGCTGGCGATCCAACCGACACCGCAATTCGTGTAAAGCCTGAAAAATGGCCTCGGAGAGCGATGGGGCTCCGGTGTATTCCTGTACCCACCGGATCAACTCCGGGTCTTTCAGTTCCAGCGTGATGCGCTTCATATGAAAAAGCGGGGTATGGTTACCGCGACACCCTCGCCTACCCCCACAAAGCGGTCAGGTTTCTGAGGAAGAGGCCGGCCTTATGGTCACACCGCAACCGGGCGGCCAGCCAGGCGGTCGAGCACCTCCCAGAAGCCGGGGAACGAGATGCGGGCGCACTCGGCGCCTTCGATGAGCGTCTCGCCTTCGGCCACCAGTCCGGCCACGCCCATTGCCATGGCGATGCGGTGATCGTCAAAGCTCCGGACGGTCGTTCCCCGGAGCCGATGGCCCCCCTCGATGGCCAGTCCGTCGTCGAATACCTCAACGTGGGCGCCCAGCGCCTGAAGGTTTTCGGCCATGGCCGCGATGCGGTCGGTTTCCTTGACGCGCAGCTCGGCGGCGTCCCGGATTTCGGTGCGACCGGTGGCGCAGGCGGCCGCCACGGCCAGCACGGGGATCTCGTCGATCAGGTTCGGAATGATGGCGCCACCTACCTGCACGCCGTGCAGCGTGCTGCTTCGCACGATCAGGTCGGCAATGGGTTCACCGCCGTAGCTCCGCTCGTTTTCGACGGTGATGTCGGCGCCCATGGCCCGCAGCACGTCGAGCAACGCCGCGCGCGACGGGTTGAGTCCCACCCCGGGCAGGCGGATTTCACTGTCGGGGACGATCGTGCCGGCCACCAGGAAGAAGGCGGCTGCCGAAAAGTCGCGCGGGATTGTCCAGGTGCGGGCCGGGATGCGCATGCCGCCCCGGACGGTCAGGTAGCGCGCGCCGTTCAGTTCCACCACACTCAGCCCCAGCATACGCTCGGTATGGTCGCGGGACGGGACGGTTTCGATCACCGTCGTTTCGCCTTCGGCGAACAGACCGGCCAGCAGCACGCACGACTTGACCTGGGCCGACAGCACGGGCAGCCGATAGGTGATGCCTCGCAGCGTGCGGCCGCCCCGGATGTGGATAGGCGCATGGCCGTCGGTAAGCGTCAGGTCGGCGCCCATCTGGCGCAGCGGCGTGGCGATGCGTTCCATGGGACGGCGACTGAGCGAGGCGTCGCCCACCAGCGTACTGTCGAAGGGTTGTCCGGCCAGGATGCCGGCCAGCAGGCGCATCGTGGTACCCGAGTTGCCGCAGTCGAGCGGGCGATCTGGAGCCTGCAGCCCTTCCAAGCCCCGGCCTTCGACGATCAGGATGCCGTGCTCGTCTTCGTAGATGGGCACGCCGAGCTGGCGCAGGCACGAGAGCGTCGATTGCGGATCGGCGGCCGGCGAGTAGTTCACCAGACGCGAGGTGCCGTCGGCCAGGGCGGCCAGCAGGGCCGCCCGGTGGGCGATGGACTTGTCCGGGGGCAGCTCGACGACGCCCAGCAGGCTTCGGGCTGGCAAGACGCGGCGGATCATGGACGACCTTGATGTTTCAGGATGCAGGGGACGGTTGCGAAAAACCGGCCAGCAGCCGGTCGAGCTCCGCTTCCACGTCGCGCAGCAGTTCCTGTTTCTCCTCCCAGTGCAGAAACGCGTGACGAAAGCCGTTGAGCACCACCTCCCGGAGCCGGGACACGCTCAGGCCGCAGAAGCGATGCACGCGCCAGAGTTCGTCGGTCATCGAGGTGCGGCTGAACAGCCGGTTGTCCGTGTTGATCGTGACCGGCACGGCGCGTTCGACGTAGAGCCGCAGCGGATGCGCGGCGTAGTCGGCCACGGCCTTGGTCTGGACGTTGCTGGTGGGGCAGACCTCCAGCGGAATCTGGTGGTCGACGACGTACTGGAGCAGGTCCGGGTCCTGGTAGAGCGTCACGCCGTGGCCGATGCGATGGGCGCCGCAGTAGAACAGCGCCTGGTGGATGGAGTCGGGCCCCCAGGATTCGCCCGCGTGCACGGTCAGGTTCAGCAGGTGATTACGGGCCAGGTAGAAGGCGTGCAGGTGGTGCTTGGGCGGGTGGCCGGCCTCGCCACCGGCCAGGTCGAAGGCCACGACGCCCCGCTTGCGGTAGGCCACGGCCAGTTCGGCCGTGCGCAGCGAGAGCGCTTCGGACGCATGGCGCAGGCCGCAGAGAATCAGTCCCGTCCGGATGCCGAAGTCGCGTTCGGCCGCCCGCAGGCCGTCGAGCACGGCATCGTTAACCTGCTCCAGCGTCAGCCCTTCTTCGACGTGCAGCACCGGGGCGTAGCGGACTTCCAGGTAGCGGACGTTTTCGCGAGCGGCGTCTTCGGCCAGTTCGTAGGCGATGCGACGCAGCGCTTCGCGCGTCTGCATGAGCGGCACCGTGTAGCGGAACCAGGCCAGGTAGGCTTCCAGCGAATCGGACGTATCCACCTGGCGCAGCACGTCTTCAAGTCCTTCGACGCTGTCGGCCGGCAACAGGCCGACTTTTCCCTGCCGACGGGCCAGTTCCAGCAGCGTCGTCAGCCGCAGCGATCCGTCCAGGTGACAGTGCAGCTCGGCCTTGGGCCAGGCCAGGATCGCCTCACGTGAAAGCGTAGTCGGGGCTTCCATGATGGGCTTTTTACAGAAGAAAAACGGCCGGCATCGTCTGGAGTTTCGCCCCACGGAACACCGCTTTCAGGCCGTCGTTTCGCATCGGGCACGCATGCAGCTTTTGCGGGATTTTCCCGCACGAAAGGCCGCGCATCACTTAATTTTACCCCGGCCGGCTGCATGCCGCCGTGTGTCATGTGTCACCCTATGCCGTCTGAGGTGAGCTATGTTTGGGAACATTGGAGCGTCCGAGTTACTGCTGATTTTCCTGGTGGTGTTGCTGGTTTTTGGCGCCAAGCGCATTCCTGAAATTGCGCGGGGGTTGGGGCGAGGGATCCGGGAGTTCAAGGAAGCCACGCGGGAGATTTCCCGCGAGATTTCCGTCGAGGTAGACGAAACGCCGCAGATCCGGGCGCCGCAGCAGGGAACGCCGACCGCGCGGACCACGGCGACGCCGACGCAGCAGCCGGCGGCCGGTTCGTCGCAGCCGTCGGAACCCACGCAGAGCTGACAGGCCGAAAGCCATCATGGAGTACCTGACCTACGCCGACGCCCGACGGGCGCTGGAACGGGGCGAGACCAGTTGTGAAGCGCTGGTCTCGTCTTTTTTGGAACGGATTGAAGCCGACAACCCACGCCTGAACGCGTTCATCTCGGTCGACCCCGAAGGCGCGCTGGCACAGGCGCGGGCGCTGGACGAACGTCTGGCGCGGGGCGAGCCGCTGCCGCCGCTGGGCGGCCTGGTGCTGGCCGTCAAGGACGTGATCTGCATCAAGGATCAGCGGGTCACGTGCGGCTCGCGCATGCTCGAAAACTTCGTCTCGCTTTACGACGCGACGGTCATCGCACGGTTGCGGGAGGCCGGGGCCATCTTCATCGGCAAGGCGAACTGTGACGAGTTCGCCATGGGCTCGTCGAACGAGACCTCTTACTTCGGCCCGGCCCGCAACCCGATCAACCCCGACTACGTGCCCGGTGGCTCCTCGGGCGGTTCGGCGGTGGCCGTGGCGGCCCGGATGTGCCAGGCCGCGCTCGGAAGCGACACGGGCGGCTCCATCCGCCAGCCGGCCGCCTTCTGTGGCATCGTGGGGCTGAAGCCCACCTACGGACGCGTGAGCCGCTACGGGCTGGTGGCCTACGCCTCGTCGTTCGACACGATCGGCCCCATGACGCACACGATCGAAGACGCTGCCCGGCTCCTGCAGGTGATCGCCGGGGTGGATCGCTGGGACTCGACGAGCGCGCCGGTCGAAGTGCCGGACTACCTGGAGGCGCTCGACCAGCCCATCAAAGGGCTTCGCATCGGGTTGCCCCGCGAATACTTCGCCGAAGGACTGGATCCGGAATTCCGACAGGTGCTCGAAGAGCGGGCGGCGCAGCTCGAAGCGGTCGGTGCCGTGGTGCAGGAAGTGTCGCTGCCCCATACGGAGTACGGCATTGCCACCTACTACATCCTGGCCACGGCCGAGGCGTCGAGCAACCTGGCCCGCTACGACGGTATCCGCTACGGCTACCGGGCCGACGTGCAGCAGATCCGGCGCGAGCTGGCCGAAAGCGACAGCGACGACTCGGTGATCTACCGGCTCTACGTGCGCTCGCGGAGCGAGGGCTTCGGCACCGAGGTCAAGCGCCGCATCATGCTGGGCACCTACGTGCTCTCGGCCGGCTACTACGAAGCCTACTACGCCAAGGCCCAGCGCGTGCGGCGACTGATCCGCCAGGACTTCGACCGCGCCTTCGAGCAGGTGGACGTGCTGCTCACGCCGGCCTCGCCCACGCCGCCCTTTCCGCTGGGCAGCAAGCTTTCGGACCCGCTTGAAATGTACTTGAGCGACATTTACACGGTGACGGCCAACCTGGCCGGCATTCCGGGACTGGTCGTGCCGGTGGGCACGCATTCGAGCGGCTTTCCGGTGGGGGCGCAGCTCCTGGGCCGCCACTTCGACGAGGCCACGCTGCTCCGGGTAGGCCGCGCCCTGATGGAAGTGAGCGGCACCGCCTGAAAACGCGCACCTGTTTTCTATCTTTCGTAAACCAACCCGTTTTCACAAGCCGGAACAGGACCCATGAGCATTCTGGTCGATCGCAACACGCGTCTGGTGGTGCAGGGCATCACCGGGAAAGAGGGCACCTTCCACACGCAGCAGATGATCGAGTACGGGACGAACGTGGTGGCCGGTGTCACGCCGGGCAAAGGGGGGCAGAAGCACTTGGATCGTCCCGTCTTCAACACGGTGGCCGAGGCGGTCGAGAAAGAGGGAGCCAACACGTCGATTATCTTCGTGCCGCCCGCCTTTGCGGCCGACGCCATTCTGGAGGCGGCCGACGCCGGGATCGAGGTGATCGTCTGCATCACCGAGGGGATTCCGGTGCGCGACATGATTCCGGTTTATCACTACGTGAAACAGAAAGGGGTCAAGCTGATCGGCCCGAACTGCCCCGGTGTGATCACGCCCGGACAGGCCAAGGTGGGCATCATGCCGGGCATGATTTTCAAAGAAGGGACGATCGGCGTCGTGTCGCGCTCCGGCACGCTCACCTACGAGGCGGTCGATCAGCTCACGCGGCTGGGACTGGGCCAGAGCACGGCCGTGGGCATTGGCGGCGATCCGATCATCGGGTTGCGCTTTACGGACGTGCTCCGGCTGTTCCAGGACGATCCGGAGACGGAAGCGGTCGTGCTCATCGGTGAAATCGGCGGTACGGCCGAAGAAGAGGCGTCCGCTTTCATCAAGGAGCACATGACCAAGCCCGTCTTTGCGTTCATTGCCGGCGCGACGGCCCCGCCGGGACGACGCATGGGCCACGCCGGGGCCATCATCGCGGGCGGCAAGGGCACGGCCGAGGAAAAGTTCAAGGCGCTGGAAGCGGCCGGTGCCGTGGTCATCCGCAACCCGGCGCTCATCGGCGAGACCGTACGCGAACACCTGGGCGCTCTGGCCTGAAACCCGAACCCGCATGAAAAAGCCGGCGGCACGTTTCTTCCGGAGCGTGACGCGGTGGGAGGATCTGCCCGACGACGGGCTGCCCGAAGTGGCGTTTGCCGGACGCTCCAACGTCGGCAAAAGCTCGCTGCTGAACGCGCTGCTTCGGGCGCCCGGACTCGCCCGCACCAGCAGCACGCCCGGCAAGACGCGCCAGCTCAATTTCTACCGGGTCAACGAGCAGCTCTACTTCGTGGACCTGCCCGGCTACGGCTACGCACGCACCTCACAGCAGGAGCGGCGGCTGTGGGGTCGGCTCATCACGCGTTACCTGCAGGAGCGGCCCACGCTGGCGCTCGTGGTGCACCTGATCGACAGCCGCCATCCGCCCACGCCGCTCGACGAGGCCATGATGGACCTGATGCGCGGCCAGCACGTCCCCTACCTGATCGCGCTCACGAAGACCGACAAGGTGTCGGGCAACCGGCGCGCGCAGGCCGTCCGGGAAGTCGAACGGGCCTTGCAGGCCCGCGCCATGGAGGTGCCGATCATCCCCACCTCGGCGCACACTGGCCTCGGCCTGCGCGACCTGTGGCGCTGGATCGAACAGGTGACGGTGGGGAAATCATGACCGTTCGAAGTCGCGAAGGATGCGCTCAATTTCGACCAGCAGCTGTGGAACCTCTTGCACGACTTGCCAGACGATCTCATAGCTGACCCCAAAGTAGTGGTGGATCAGTTTGTCACGCATGCGGGCCAGTTCGCGCCAGGGAAACTGCGCGTAATGAGTCCTTAAGGTTTCGGAGAGCTGTTTGGTCGCTTCTCCAATCACTTCGAAGTTGCGCAGAATGGCATCCTGGGTTTTGATATCCTCCAGAAAAGCTTCAAACGTGAGACCTTCGGCAAAGTGTTGAATACGCCGGAGGCTCTCATAAATGTCTCGCAAGCAGTCAATGTCCCTGCGACGCCGAGACATATTGAAGCGAACGAAGAATGCGCCGAGCGATTCGGGCTGTATGAGGCTGTTGTAGATTGCGCTGCAGGGTTTCGTAAGTGGCCAGATCCACCGGCCGTCCAAGATGGGCTTCGAGAAAGTCGATCAGGCGGATGAAGTCCAGCCCCAGCGGTCGATTCAGGTGCACGATCAGGTCCACATCACTTGCTTCAGAAGCCTGATCGCGGGCGAACGATCCGTACAGCGCCAGCCGCTCCACCCCGAATTTCTCCTGCAGTTCGGGTAGAAGGCGGTGAAGTTGCTGGATGATTTCAACACGGCGTTGCAGCCGAGGCATGGTATGCCCTTAATGCCGATAGCTTTTTCCAGAAGGCACGTCGAGCAAACCGCAAGGTTTCGGCTTATTCCGCCGTTTTCCAGTGCTGGCCGTCGAGGGCGGGTGCTTCGGCCACGCGGCCCGTGGCGATGTGCTCCATGATGCGCGGCGCGTGCAGCCGGCCGTTTTCGATGAACCAGCGGCTCGTGTTCAATCCGCCGCAGACCGTGCCGGCCAGATACAGCCCCGGCCGATTCGTCTCGAACGTCTCGGGGTCGTAGCAGGGCGTGCGGGCCGGATCGTCGCCAAGCCGGACGCCGAGCTGCTCCAGAAACTCCAGGTCGGGCCGATAGCCGGTCATAGCCAGGACCCAGTCGTTCTCCAGCTCGAGCCGACCGTCCGGTGTTTCGATCAGCAGGCTGTCCGGACGGATCTCCAGCACCTGTGTATTAAAGAACGCCCGGATGCTCCCCTCGCGGATGCGGTTTTCGATGTCCGGGCGGATCCAGTACTTGATCTTGTCCGAAAGCGCCGGTCCCCGGTGGATGAGCGTCACCTCGGCGCCGTGCCGGTAGCAGTCCAGGGCCGCCTTGGCCGCCGAGTTGCGTCCGCCGATCACCGCCACCTTCTGGCCGATGTAGGGAAACGGCTCTTTGTAGTAGTGAATGACCTTGGGCAGGTCTTCGCCCGGCACGTTCAGTCGGTTGGGGATGTCGAAAAAGCCGGTGGCCACCACTACCTTGCGAGTCCGGTAGGTGCCCTTTTCGGTCACCACCGTAAAGTTTTCGTCCTCGCCGTCCACGCGGAGCACGCGCTCGTAGAGCCGGATGCGGAGCTGTTCGGCGGTGGCCACGCGCCGGTAGTACTCGATGGCCTCTTCACGGGTGGGCTTGTAGCCGCGCGTGGGAAAGGGATGCCCGCCGATTTCCATCAGGTCGGGCGTCGAGAAGAACTCCATGTTCGTCGGATAGCCCAGAAACGAATTCAACAGCGCGCCCTTTTCAATAAGGAGCGCGTTGAGGCCACGCCGCTTGGCTTCGATGCCGCAGGCAAGCCCGATGGGACCGGCTCCGATGATGACGACATCCCACATGGTTGTTTTTGACGTTTTTGAGCGCTTGCAGGCTGTACCGGAAGCGGCCGGTCGGGTTTCGGCGCCGGACATGAAGTGTTGGAAAAGTATCAGTCCTCGGCGCGGCGCTCGCAGAAGAAGCGCTGCAGCAGCGCCGCCGCCCGTTCGGCTTCCACGCCGGAGATGACCTCCACGCGGTGGTTCAGGCGCGGGTCCTGCAGGATGTTGTAGAGCGTGGAGGCCGCGCCGGCCTTTTCGTCGAAGGCGCCGAAGACGACGCGGTCCAGTCTGGCCCAGACGATGGCCCCGGCGCACATCGGACAGGGCTCGAGCGTCACATAGAGCGTGCAGCCGCGCAGGTACTTGGTGTCCAGCGTGGCGCAGGCGGCCGTGATGGCCAGCATTTCGGCATGGGCGGTGGGGTCTTTGAGCTGCTCGACGCGGTTGTGGCCGCGTCCGACGATCCGGTCGTCTTTGACGACGACGGCGCCCACAGGCACTTCGCCTTCCTCGAAGGCCTGTTCGGCTTCACGCAGCGCCGCTTCCATCCAGCGCCGATGCCCTTCCAGCAGGCGATGTAGGCTCATGTAAGGAACTGCTCCAGATGAATACCGTCTCAGGGAAAGTGGTCCATCAGCGTCGCAATTTACGATGATTCGTAAACAGTTTTATATCACCGCCGAGCAGGATCAGGCAATCAGGCAGCTGGCACGGCAACAGGGCGTCTCCGCGTCGGAGGTGGTACGGAGGGCGCTGGAAGCAGCGTTGGCTCAGTTTCCCCTTCCTTTGCATGGACGGCGTGAGGCCATCGAACGTCTGCTGGAAAACTGTCGGCAATTAGGCGCGCAGCATCAGCTGCCGGCCGGCTTTCGTTTCGATCGGGCGGCGTGTTATCAGGAGCGAGAAGCCCGTCAACTTTTTGATTGATCGAAGCGAGCTCCAGGAAGATGCTCCGGTATGTCCTGGACACCAACATTTTGCTGTATGCCATCGATGGCTCGGATGCTTATCGGCAGGCGCGGGCGCAGGAAATTCTGAGAAGAGTCGGACAGATACCTTCGGCGGCCATTCCGGTGCAGGCTCTTTCCGAATTTTCGAGTGTGGCGCTTCGCAAATTTGAACCACCGGTCGCGCCGGACGAACTGTTGCGACACGTCGAACGCTATCTGCTGACGTTTCCCGTACTTCCCGTTACAGGACCGGTGGTTCTGGAGGCAATTCGTGGCGTGCGAGACCACCGGTTTGCGTTTTATGACACGCAGATCTGGGCGGTTGCCCGACTCAATCAGATCCCGGTGGTCTTGAGCGAAGATTTCTCGCCCGGGCGCACTGTTGAAGGCGTGACCTTCCTGAATCCTCTGGACGCGACGTTCGATCTGGAGAAGCTCTAACGGTGCCGATGCCCTTCCAGCAGGCGATGTAGGCTCATCGTGAACTTAGCAGCATGGTGCAGGGTATCTCCTCTACAGGACATTCGGGGTAAAAATTCCGCGCCATGAGCGCTTTGCCAGAAATTCTTGAGCTGGCCCGTGCGTTTCGAACGCAGCTGGAAAGCCGATTGCACGCTCCGGTGGAAGTAGTATTGATCGGCTCCCACGCGCGAGGCGAAGCGGAAGAGACTTCCGACATCGACCTGATAGCGTTTGTCCCGGAGCTGGATCGCAGCACATGGCGATTGTTGCTTGATACCGCCTGGGAGATCGGTTTTAAAGCAGGGAAGGTGCTCTCGGTTATTCCAGTGGCTGCTGCAGAAAAAGACGTACTGGCGGCTTCACCACTCCTTCAGGTCGCTCAAGTCGAAGGCATTTCTGTATGACCGACGCTCAGGAAGCGCTGATCCGGTATCGCCTGGAGCAGGCCAAAGCCACGTTACAGGATGCCCGCTTGCTTCAGGAACAGGGCGGAAATAACTGGAGCATTGTGAATCGTGCGTACTATGCCATGTTCTATGCTGCGCTGGCATTGATGATAGATGCAGGATTTCGCGCTTCCAAGCACAGCGGCGTGATTGCGCTGTTTGATCGGCATTTTGTGAAAACAGGTCTGTTGCCCGTCGAAATGAGCAAGTGGTTTCACGAGGCTTTTGAACTTCGGCAGATCGGCGACTACAGAGAATTTGTCAACCTGGACGACGAGCAGGTAGCCGAGGTGGTGGCACGGACGTCGCATTTTGTAACCCGGGTTGAGCGATTGCTCGCGGAGCGAAAGGAGCGTCGCTCTTAACCCATTGGCTGGCGGGCCAGCGGTAAGGTCATGCAGCGGGGGCCGCCGCGGCCGCGCGACAGC
>Ga0065724_100135_pt1 | contig 14520 bp, 15 predicted proteins | sample TheenrcSG05JP960_FD_59111 | JGI IMG/M metagenome (GOLD analysis project Ga0065724, IMG submission 59111) | Thermophilic enriched microbial communities from mini bioreactor at UC Davis - Sample SG0.5JP960 | ecosystem: Engineered > Solid waste > Grass > Composting > Bioreactor | place: USA... | reverse complement strand
GCCGGCGCCGCGCCCCGGCCGGCCGCGGCGGCCGGCGTCGCGGCCGCGCCGCTTTCCACATACCGCAGCACGTCCTTGCGGGTGATCCGCCCGCCGATGCCCGTGCCCGGCACCAGCCTGAGATCGATGCCGTGCTCTTCCGCCAGTTTGCGAACGGCGGGCGAATGGCGGTGCCGCATGCTTTGATCCCCGTTCAGACCCGGTGCATCAACCGCATCGGCCGCTCCGGATTCCGCCGCGCCGGACGGGCCGTCCGCGCCGGCTTCTCCCGCAGCGCCGGCTTCCGCCGCCGTGCCGATCCGGCACACGACCGTACCCACGTCCACCGTTTCCCCTTCCGGCACGAGAATGTCCAGCATGACGCCCGACACCGTGGAAGGGAGCTCCGCCGTCACCTTGTCCGTGATCACTTCGCAGATCGGTTCGTACTCCTCCACCGGGTCGCCGGGCTTTTTCAGCCACTTGCCGATGGTCGCCGAGACGACGCTTTCGGCAAACTGGGGCATGGTGATGTCCACCGCACGCAAAGCCGTTTGCCGCACCCGATCACATCCTTTCCAACGCTAAATCCCGTTCCGGCGCATTCGAAGGCGTCAGTGTTGACCGCCTCAATATTTCGCCAATTGCAGCATGGCCTCCAGCACTTTCTCCGCGTTCGGCATGAAAAACTTCTCCAGCGGCGGGCTGATCGGCATGGCGGGCACGTCCGGCCCGCCCACGCGCATGATCGGCGCGTCGAGATCGTACAGCAGCTCCTCCGCAATGATCGCCGCCACCTCGCCGCCGACGCCGCCCGTCTTGTTGTCTTCGTGCAGGATGAGCACTTTCCCCGTCCGCGCCGCCGCCTCCAGAATCGCTTCCTTGTCCAGCGGCTGGATCGTCCGCAAATCCAGCACGTGGGCGCTGTAGCCCATTTTCTCCAGTTCATCCGCCGCTTCCAGGGCAAAATGCACCGTCAGGCCGTACGTGATGACGGTGATGTCGTCGCCTTCCCGCTTGACGTCGGCTTTGCCGATCGGCACGGTGTACGGTTCCTCCGGCACTTCGCCGGTGATCATGCGGTAGCATTTTTTGTGCTCGAAATACAGCACCGGGTCGGGATCGCGAACCGCCGCTGCGAGAAGTCCTTTCGCGTCATAAGGGGTGGACGGCACGACGATCTTCAGTCCGGGCGTGCCGAAAAACACCGATTCCGGGCACTGGGAGTGATACAGCCCGCCGAACACCCCGCCGCCGATGGGCGCCCGGATGACGACGGGGCAGCTCCAGTCGTTGTTGGACCGGTAGCGGATTTTCGCCGCTTCGCTGATGATCTGGTTCGTGGCGGGAAAAATGAAGTCCGCATACTGCATCTCCGCGATCGGGCGCATGCCGTACATGGCAGCGCCGATGGCAACGCCGGCGATGGCCGATTCGGCCAGCGGCGTATCCAGCGCCCGGTATTCCCCGAACTGCTCGTACAGTCCCTTGGTGACGCCGAAGACGCCGCCTTTCACGCCGACGTCTTCCCCCAGCACAAACACGTTTTCGTCCCGTTCCATCTCCTGCCGGATCGCCAGCCGGATGGCGTCGAGGTACGTCATGACGGCCATCGCTCAACCCTCCCCGTCTTCCGCGTACACGAATTTGAGGGCGTCTTCCGGTTTGGGGAACGGCGCCTTGTCCGCATATTCCGTCGCTTCCTTCACGATCTGGGCCGCTTCCCGGTCCAGCGCCGCGATTTTCGCGTCGTCCAGCAGGCCGCAGGACACGAGATAGTCGCGGAACTTGGCAAGCCCGTCCTCCTGCCGGTGGCGTTCCACTTCCTCCTTCGGCCGGTACACCGAGTCATCGTCGGAGGTGGAGTGGGGCGACACGCGGTACACGACCGCCTCGATCAGCGTCGGCCCCTCGCCGCGCAGCGCCCGTTCGTGGGCTTCCTTGGTGACCCGGTACACTTCCAGCGCGTCGTTGCCGTCCACCGTCACGCCGGGAAACCCGTATCCGATCGCCCGGTCCGACACCCGTTCCGCCGCCACCTGCTTCCGGTAGGGCGTGGAAATCGCGTACTGGTTGTTCTCGCAGAAAAACACGACGGGCAGTTTGTGCACGCCGGCAAAGTTCAGGCCTTCATGGAAGTCGCCCTGGTTGCTCGAGCCTTCCCCGAACGACACGAAGGTGACGAAATCCTTTTTCTTCATTTTGGCGGCCAGCGCGACGCCCACCGCATGGGGAACCTGCGTCGTGACGGGGCTCGAGCCGGTGACGATGTTGAGCCGCTTGCAGCCGAAATGGCCCGGCATCTGCCGGCCGCCGCTGTTCGGATCCTCCGCCTTGGCGAACAGCGACAGCATCAGCTCCTTCATCGTCATGCCGACGGCCAGCACGAACGTGTAGTCCCGGTAATACGGCAGAAAATAGTCGTGCCCCGGCCTGAAGGCGAAGGCCGCCCCGGCCTGCGCCGCTTCCTGCCCGATGCCGGAAATGTGGAAATTGATCTTCCCGGCCCGCTGCAGCAGCAGCGCCCGTTCGTCGTATTTCCGCCCGAGCAGCATATAGCGGTACATGTCCACCGCCTGCTCGTCGGTCAGCCCGAGCTGCCGGTGTTTGGCCAATTGTCCGATTGCCATCGGAACCCCTCCCTGCGGGAATGGACATCTGGTCTGCCGTTCGCCGCGGTATGTCACCTATTTTTAATACCTGGTGCTAATACCTGCCTGAATTTCATTATAGTCCAATTCTCTTCTCAAAGAAAGAGAAAACATTGTCGAACACAAAAAAAGGCCGTATGGGCCCCGGGCGCGGCAGCCGCGGGGATCATCCCGCGCCCGCCGCCGCATCACCCGTTGACCGCCCGGCCGTCCACCGCCAGCATCGCTTCCGCCAGCGCTTCCGACAGCGTCGGGTGGGGGTGGATCGCGCGGCCGACTTCCCACGGCACCGCATCGAGCAGCCGGGCAAGCGCCGCTTCGCCGATCATGTCCGTCACGTGCGGGCCGATCATGTGGACGCCGAGCAGGTCGCCCGTCCGCTTGTCCGCCACCACCTTGACGAACCCGTCCGTTTCCCCCAGCACGAGCGCCTTGCCGAGCGCCTTGAAGGAAAACGTCCCCGTCTTCACGTCATGGCCCCGCTCCTTCGCCGACGTTTCCGAAAGGCCGATGGCGGCCACTTCGGGCCGGGAATAGATGCAGCGCGGGATCCATTCCGGCACCGGCGGCTCGGCGTCCAGGCCTAAGGCATGTTCCACGGCGGCGATGGCCTGGCTGCTGGCGGCGTGCGCCAGCTGCGGGCCGCCGATCACGTCCCCGATGGCATAAATGTGCGGCTCCTTTGTCTGGAAATGGGCATTCACCCGGATGGCGCCGCGCTCCACCTGCACATTGGTGTTCTCGAGGCCAAGGCCGTCCCCGTTCGGCACCCGTCCGACGGCCACCAGCACTTTCTCCGCCCGGAACGTCTCCCGTTTGCCGCCAACCTCCGCCTCCAGCGTCATCCCGCCGCTTTCCGCCGCGACCGTTTCCGGGATCACTTTCGCGCCCGTCACCGCCTTGATGCCCCGCTTCCTGAACAGCCGCTCCAGTTCCCGCGACAGGTCCTTGTCTTCCTGCGGCAGCAGCCGGTTTTCGTACTCCAGGATCGTCACGCCGACCCCGAAATCGTTCAGCATGGACGCCCACTCCACGCCGATGACGCCGCCGCCGATAATGAGGATCGACTTCGGCAGTTCCTCCATTTCCAGCGCCTCGTCGCTGGTCAACACATATTCGCCGTCCGCCTCGAGCCCCGGCAGGAGGCGCGGGCGGGAGCCGGCGGCGATGATCAGCCGGTCGCCGACGAGCAGTTCCGCCTCGCCGCTTGCCAGCTCCACCGCCACCGCCCCGCTGCGCGGCGAGAAGATGGACGGTCCGGTCACCCGCCCGCTGCCGATGTAGACGTCGATTTTGTTCTTTTTCATGAGGGACTGCACGCCCTTGTGCAGCTGCTCCACGATCTGCCGCTTGCGGGCCTGCACCTTGCCGAAATCAAGCGTCACCCCGCCCGTCTCCACGCCGAAACCGGCGCTGGTCCGGGCCAGCGCGTACACCTCCGCGCTTCGGAGCAGCGCCTTGCTCGGAATGCAGCCGCGGTGCAGGCACGTCCCCCCCAGCTTGTCCTTTTCCACGAGGGCGACCGTCCTGCCGAGCTGCGCCGCCCGGATCGCCGCCGTGTACCCCCCGGGCCCGCCGCCCAGGACGACCACGTCATATTGCTTTGACATACTTGTCCTCCCCTGGCTTCAATTCCACCGATAAACCAAGTATAATGATGAACACACCGAAAAGAAAGCGCCGCTGGAGAAAGGAAGTTTCCGCATCATGAACAACGCCTTCGGACGGTTCGTTGCCATCCTCCTGCTCGTCATCCCCGGCATTGCCGCAACGTACGGTTTTCTGCAGATGAAGGACGCCTTCTTCGACGCCGTCGGCGAAGCGCCTTTTCCGTGGCTGAAATTCGCCTTCGGCCTCGTGCTGTTCGCCCTCGGCGTGGCGTTTCTCGCCGGCTGGATCTTTTACCGCGACCGCAAGCGCAATTATGTCGCCCCCCGCTTCCGGGAACGCAAAAAAAGAACCCCGAAGCAGGGGTGACGCCCGTCCGGTTTCAGGCTTCCATGAACTCGAGCCGGTTGCCGAACGGATCGCTGGCGTAGAACCGGCGGATGCCTTCCGGCGTCCGAAGGTCATCGTCGATCACGGCCACCCCGTTGTCGAGCAAGTGGCGCTTCAGCGCCTCGAGCCCCCGCACCCGGAAAGCCGGATGCGCCTTCTTCGCCGGCGCGAAGTCGTTCTGCACGCCGATGTGCACCTGATGCGGACCGCACGCGAACCAGATGCCGCCCCGCGCCTTCAGCGGTTCCGGTTTTTCGACCTCCGGCCAGCCGAGCACGTTGCCGTAAAAAAGCCGCGCCTCCTCTTCGCACCCCGGCGGCGCCGCAAGCTGCACATGATCGATTCCCGCAAACGCAAAGCCCACGTTTCTTCCCCCGTCTCATGCGTTTTTGCCCATCATGCGCTTTTGCTCATCATGCATTTTTGCTCATCGTGCATTTTCCCGTCATGACGCCGCCGACGAATGGACCCCTGCGGCACCGCGCGGATCGCCCCGGTTTCCGCCGCCGTTTCGCCGGTTCAAAGGGCCGGCCCGGAACCGGAAAACCAGCGGGTCACGTCCAGCGTTTTCTCCAGCCCCAAATACCGGTACGCGATCGTCACGCGTTCGATTTCGCCCGGCCAGGCAAAGGCGAGCCCGTATTGCACCGGCACGGTCCGCTCCCCGTTCCGGGCCGCTTCCTCCATGGACGAGCGAGGGCGAATCGGCATCGCGCCGGGCGCCGTCCACCTGATGGCCGGATCATCGGTACCCGGCTGCACGACCCGGCCCGCATGGCCGGCGCCGAGCCGGAGCCGATCCGGCCGCTCCCGGCCGTTCACCCGGACGTCCAGCACCGTCACGTCGAACCGGCCCGCATTCTCCAGATGGATGGCATATTCCACAAGGCCGTTTCCGTCATCATGCACGCTCAAGCCGGTGTCGACCAGCACGTCCGCCTTCGCAACCAGCAAAACCGGAGCGGCCGCCAGAAGCAAAATCACGGGAACAAGCAGCCACCCTTTTTTCCGGATGCCGTTTTTCATGTCGCTCTCCCTTCCGTTTGTTTCCAATTCTAGCAGACTTGGCGGGATGCCGGAAAGTCCATTTTTCCGGAACCAAACCGATCGCCGCACCGTAAGCAATGGCAGGAAATCATGACGGCAGCAGAGGGAAAAGGAGGCAACCCGCATGAACTGGGAGTACAAAACGGTCAAGATGAAGGCGAAGGGGGTCATGGGCGGCCTCGTCGACACGGAGGAACTCGAAGCGCGGCTCAACGAACTCGGCTCGAGGGGCTGGGAGCTCGTCAACGTGTTTGACACGAGCGCCGGCTACGGGCATTCGCGTCTCATCATTGCCGTGTTCAAGCGTCCGAGGGGTTGAATCCATTTTCCGGGTTGAACCCGATCATCGAAGGATCATCGACGCATCCTTTGAATCATCGGCGCCATCCCTTTACGGTCCGGCAGCCGGATGCCGCTACAGCCGGCAACGCCGCATTGCCCGTGCGAGTTGTCGCCCACGGCCACCAATGTCCCGTCGGCCTTGAGGCCCACGGTGTGCGCCGCGCCCGCCGCCACGGCGACGATGTCCCGCCAATGGCCCACGTCGCACTGTCCGTTCGCATTCCATCCCGTCGCCGCCACCGTGCCGTCCGCCCGGAGACCGACCGTGTGATGGCTGCCCGCGGCGACGGCCACCATGTCCCGCCAGCCGTCCACGTCGCATTCGCCCGCCCGGTTGTGGCCCGCGGCCACCACCGTGCCGTCGGCCTTGAGGCCGACCGTGTGGAGATAGCCGGCGGCCACCGCCACCCGGCATTGTCCGTAGACGTTGTTGCCGGCCGCCACCGCCGTTCCGTCGGAGCGAAGGCCGACGGTATGCCAGTCCCCCGCCGCCACCGCCACGATGTCCCGCCATGCCTCCACATCGCGCTCGCCCTGGAGGTTTCGGCCGGCGGCGACCACGGTTCCGTCCGCCCGGACGCCGACCGTCTTGCACCAACCTGCCGCCACGGACATGATGTCGCGCCATCCGTCCACTTCGCACTGGCCATGTTTGTTCCAGCCGGCGGCCGCCACCGTGCCGTCAGCCCGCAGGCCGACGGTGTGCGCATTGCCCGTGTTGGCGGCCACATGAACGTTGCCCGCCGCCACGGCCACAATGTCCCGCCATGCGCCCACTTCGCATTGTCCGCATTTGTTGTCGCCCGCGGCCAGCACCGTGCCGTCCGCCCGCAGGGCGACGGTGTGCCGGCGGCCCGCCGCCAGGACGGATCGGGGAAAGGCCGGAAAAAAGGCGCTCCGCGTCAAAACGTTGCTCCGCATCATGACCCGCTCCGTTCCCGAATCATGCATCTCATTTTTCGAATTTGGCCGAAAACGGGCGTTTGATCCAGAATATGATGCATGTTTTCCCGTTCATGAGCCTCCATGCTTCCTTGTTGGCGAAAAGAAGTGCATGAAATCCGTTTCGTTCGCACCTGAACGCATGCCGCGTGCATCCCATTTTATCACATGCCTGCATAAAAAAAACACCACGCCTCCATCGGCTTTTGGCCGACGGATTCGTGGCGTCCATCTTTTGCACCAGGTCATTTATTGCCACAGGAGTCAACCTCTGGTTGCAAAAACCGGGCTGTGGGTTGACGCAAAAAAGTTGGTACGTTGCCGGAAAGTCGACTTTACCGCCTTTACCGCCCCGACGCGACCTTGTGCTCGATGCGCAGCTTGTCGGCCACCATGGCGATGAATTCGCTGTTGGTCGGCTTCGACTTCGTCACGTTGACGGTGTAGCCGAACAGATGGCTGATGGAGTCGATGTTGCCGCGCGTCCAGGCCACTTCGATGGCGTGGCGGATCGCCCGCTCCACCCGGCTCGGCGTCGTCTTGAACTTGGCGGCGATTTCCGGATACAGCGTCTTGGTGATGGCGCCGAGCAGTTCGATGTTGTTGTACACCATGGTGATCGCTTCGCGCAGGTACTGGTACCCCTTGATGTGGGCCGGCACGCCGATTTCGTGGATGATGCTGGTGATATTGGCGTCGAGGTTGCGGTTTTTGTGCATCGGAATGATGTTGGCCCGCGCGGCGCCGGACGACAAGGCCGGAGCGACCGGAGCGGTGCCGAAAAACCTTGTAAAATCAAATCATTTCGAGGCCTTCAACATGAAAATTCATGACGACAAATGCCCAGTTTATCGGTTTGCAGTTTGCGAATTTATTCGCATTTTTGCAATGACAAAATATATTTTAATTCCCAGTGTTTCCTGACGTCAATAAGCCGGAGAAGAGGGGCCCGTCTCATTCTCCTCCGGAAGCACTCAATCCTTGTACGGATCCGCAGCGTGCGGCCCCTCAAAGACAAACACGTCCTCCGGCCGCATGACCTGCTTCCAGTTGCAATCCCGGCACATGACAACCGGAACGGAGCCATCCGGCAAGGGATGGACGGCGACCTTGCCCTCTTCCGGCTCAAGCACTTCGCCTTCCTTCGTCATCGCGCCCAGGAGCAGTTCCCCGAAGCAGACCGGGCAGTATACATACTCATCGGTTCCCGTCTCTTCGTTGATGCGCACCGCATTCATTCGTCCCATCTCCTTTATCGTCGAATATGGACTTGGCTCCAACTCAAACGTAGAACGTCCTTGACGGGAATTTCAAGTCAAATTAGCGGCACCCGGTTTCATCGCATCTTCATGCGAATCAACCGGCCGCCGCAATCCCAAGGCGAGGGAAAATGAGGGCGCGGTGCATGGACAGGAAGGCGCGCAACATGCCCACATCCTGCGCTGTTCCAGCCGCCTGTTCAGGGGCCACTTGCCCCCGCCGCCGGGGAAGCGCCCCGCATCTCCATCTTGAACTCCTTCCAACGAAGTGCCCGCTCCCTGTCTTCGGGGGTCAAATTCTCCTTGCAAAACAGGTTGAAAGCGTTCGTCAGAATGACGGATTTGGGCTTGTCATAGCGGTGCGCCAAATAGTCGAGCAGATCGCTTTCCTGTTCGTTCAGGTAGACCGCCACCTTCACGGTTCGGGATTCACCGTTCATCTTCTTGGTCGAAACCGCAATACCCAAAGGCTGAAGCGTGCGGCGCGCCTTCCGTTCCGCCCGGCGCTTCGCCAGGCAGGCGTTGCACACCGAAGGAACGGCCACATCCCGGAAATTGATGCGGAGGATGCGCCCGCTTGCGTCCACCTCGCGCCGGGGCATGGTTTCCCCGCAGTCCGTGCAAGTAAAGCATTCATTATGATCTGGATGAATGAATTGCACTTTTGCAGACATGTTTCTGAATCTCCTTTCCTACTATGAAACTCGGGGCCAGAACGGGCCCCATAACGTCCGGAAATCCCGGACTTACGCGGAAAGGATGCGGGGAAACAGGCGGGCCGTTTCCGCTTCAAGCAGAAGCAGGATGCAGCAAAGTTCATCTTTTGCTTCATCCAGGCTTGCCGCCGCAAGGAGCACGGAATACTCCAGCGTGCACTCCGTATCGTTTTCCGAAAACGATTCAACGTGAACGTTTGAGAACTGACGGAGCGCCAATCTCTTTTCCTGCAGGTGCGCGGATCGGGGATGGGACGAATCAGCGCGTTCCCCGACCAGGGCAGCAAAGCGCGCATCGCTGCGTTGCCAAAGTTCAATCTGGATCGACTTGCCGGGAAAATCGGTGCGGCTTACGAATGGAGAATTGCACATGGTTACCCTCCTGCCACTGGTTCAAAATCGGCTCAACTTGCTGAGCCATAAGCAGAAGGGATGCAGATGTGCAGCAATCAAGGAAACCGAAGCAGATTCCGCGAGGGCAAAAGCATAGAGGATTCAAAGGGAAATTGAAACACGCGAGGAATGAAAGATTCGAGAAATTTGCTTTCGGGTTTTCTGATTCTATTTTAATGGACGCCGGAACGCATTTTCAAATTTTTACGGCAACAATTTTTCTCATGCGGCCCGGATCGGGGCATCAACGTTTCTGAAACCGCCCGCCCCGCTTCTCCGAATCCGCCCGCATCACATGAAACACGCGAGCCGGGCGAGAAAAAAGGCCGGAAACGGCCCGAAATCGCCGGCGTCGGAGATAACCTGCGAATTTCGAAGAAAAAAGACAGCGGCCTCCCCTGCCCGGGTTGCCGGCCTCTTGCGCCAAAAAAGCCAAGACCCGGGAGCGAAACCCCCGGGCCTGGCCGTTGCATCACCAACGCTGTTGCGCTTCAAGCAGGTGATGCGATGGACGCCTTCCAACTTGTCTTGGCATTGACTGCCTTCAGCGCGTTTCTTCTGACGCTGCTGAAGTTCATCTTCGACCATCAAGACAAGAAATGGAAGTGAACGCCCTTCCCAAGGCTGCAGTCACTTTCTGATGCCAAGTATATCTCTTTTTTCTTCTCTTTTCAAGATTTTGACATGCCAGCCCCCTGCAGATTTGGCAGGAACCCGGCCGGGCCCCTCATAAACAAACGTTGCACCGTTTGCGTTCCAGCGTCAACTTCCCGGCTTCCATGATGCACGGTCTCGGGCTCTCAACAGGAATTTGGTAAAGAGATCTCGAACATCAACAAAATCAAGGCCGGAAAGCCGGCCTCTCCCACGCTTCCAGCAGGTTTCGAATCTGTCCGTTCTCGTCCAACTCGATGTATCGTTCCTGCTCCAGGACTTTCAGCCCGGCCATGACGTCGGGCCTGGAGCGGCCCGATTTGATCTGAAGTTCCTTCAGCGTCGGGAAACGGCCGCGGCCGGCACTGTAGTTGGCGATGATCCGGAGCAGTTTGCGGTCCCTGTCTGAAAGCATCCAAATCCCCTTCCGTAAAACGCGAACATTTGTTCCTGGATTAAACTTTAACAAGTGTGTCCCTCAGGAATCAAGATGATGACCACACGGGAGGCGTTCAATGTGAAATGCATTCATTGCGGCGCAGAATGCGCAGAACTGAGAGGCAACCTGGGATGGACCAGCGAGGACAATATCGAGGTGACCGTTTCGGGGACAACCTTTCATGCCTGCACCGCTTGCAGCGTTGCCTTCCTGCCGCCTCACATCAAGAGATGGCTTGAGAAGGCCCTGGCGGAAAAACGCGCCATCGGGGGCCCGCCCCACCTGTTCCTGAACGCAGCCGCTTTGGGCTCCTGATATGTCCAGAAATATGGGACGAAATGTCCTGAAAAAAAGACCCCGAAATGGGAGATCAAATAGGCCAAAGAAAAGGGACGACAAGCAAAAATAGGGGGGTCTCAAGCCAAAGATTTGGGGCCGGCCAAATTTCAAGCCAAACAGAAGGGGTCAAAAGCCAAAAATAAGGGGCTTGAAGGCCAAAAAAATGGGGCGAGCCGTTTGAAAGGCCAAAAATAGAGGGTGAAAGGCCAAAAAAAAGGGGCGGAAATGGAAAATATTGGGCCGTTTTTTACCGGAAAGGCCAAAGAAAAGGGGTGAAGCGGGGGTTTTGACGCCGTTTCACCCCATATTTTTGTCCTTGGAGAGGTGAGCGGGGCAGAACGCCCCATATTTTTGGCCATTGCCATGCCCCATTTTTTTGGTCATTGGCTGCGGGCGTGTGAATCGACCCCTTATTTTTGGCTTGAAACACCCCCTATTTTTGGCCTGAACGATGCGCGGAATGGGAACGCCCCTTATTTTTGGCCTGAAAGATTCCTGTTTTTGGTCTGTGCGCGGACATGGCGGAAACAGCCCCTCATTGGGGCCTGAACGTTGCACCGTGCAACTTTTACGTTTGGCCTTTATTATGACAGCGATCAGGATCTGCTTTTTTCCGGTCTTTCGCTTGAAGCGGGGCCGTCCCTTTTGACAGGACATATACATATGACTGCCAATTTCGAATCTATATGACCATTCAAATTTAACTTAGGAACAACGTGTCATCCATCTGGATATATCACAGTTCCCGAATATTTGGGGCCCAAACGTTGCACCATTCACCCTTATTGGAGTTGTACTCATGTATACGTTTTCAGTACTGCAATGCACATATTCGACTCTGTTAGCATTCCTATTCCCCTTTTCAAGGACATTTAGAGCGACAGATCATCTTCCCTTTTTTCTGGACATTAGGCGCATTCACTTCCCTTTTTACTGGACATTAGACACATACATTTCCCTTTTTTCTGGACATTTTGCTGGGCATTTTTCGAACGGAGATTAGGCCGTCCCTTTTGACTGGACATTGAAATGATCAGCAATCCTAAGGCGTTTACCTTTTTTCTGGACATAATGTAACCAGCCCATGAAGATTCACGGTTCGATTTGATATGTCCAAAAAATTAGGGTGAGAGGAAAGGCCTGCCCTTCCTCTCAGCCAGAATATGTCCAATAAAACCGGGTAAAGAATTGCAGTCTGGATTAGAACAGGAAAAATGGGGACCGATATGTCCAAAAAAACAGGGTAAGCCGCGAAATGTCCAAAAAAATCTGGCGAAGCCCGCCTACAATATGTCCACAAAAACCAGGCGAAACGGTGATTCGCCAGCCATTCGCCCGGTATCTTTGGACATTTCAGCCGGACAGGATATGTATTTACCCGAATTCTTTAGACATATGGCCCGGTTTCTTTGGACAATTCCCGCCGCGTAGGCTTGTTCCGAAGAAGCAAATGGCTTGCGTACGTCCCGAGGTATGAAGAATATGACCACTCATTTCTGGCGCGCCAAAGTTGGCCGGGGCGGAATATGACCACTTTTTTCGGGTCAAGGCGGAATATTACCACAAATTTCGGGTCGATAGGACCACTTCAATCTGGTCAAAAGCCCCCTCTTTCCGGGCGTCTGACGCCCTGTTCGCAGAATATCGTCATCCACATGGAATAAGTTCACATTATGACGGGCCATCCGCCCGGTTTGAGTGGTCATGTGCCTGCCGATTTGCAGGCACAGGAACATCTTCGTCCAAAAAAAGTGGACATCTCACCCGGAAAAAGCGGACATGTCAGAAGCCGAATTGCAGGTGAGGGGTTCTGATCGGCAGGAGAAGCACTCCCCCTAATTTAAGAAGAACTTAGTGGGACACTTTGGGTTTGTGCAAGGCGGGCAAACCCGCCCGCCTGTACGTTATGCATGTTTCAGGTATCGTTGAACTGATGATTTCGAAAAACCTGTCATCCTGCTGATTTGCCGGATGGACAGGCCGGGGTGAGCCTCAAGAATCTGGCGCACCTGCCGAATTTTTTCTTCCATTCTTGACGTATTCATGAGGCGTGTCGGCCTGTTGGCCGCCCTTCTCCGCTGTTCCTTCCTCTCTCGATCCCGCCGCTTTTTCTCCTCGGAGCCGATGATCGTCGCAAGTTCCCGCTGCTCTTCTGAAGTGATATTTAGTAGTTTGATGATTTTTTCGTTACTGTAAAAGTAAGAAATGTTCTGAAAAGCATCGGGATTCCTACGAATTATGGAATATTCCGTTAATCCTGATTGACTCTCCCACATTTTCTCTGCGCTCCGGGTGGCCTGTTCCACTTCTTTGGGGGCCAACGGTTCGGAGAACATTTCATTAAGCCGGCGGGTCTTTTCGAGGGCTTCCTGGGGATCGTTTGTGAGGAGCAGCATGAGGTAGCGGTACAGAAACAGCGTGATTTCCCTATAGCCTTTCATTTCCCCGCGTCGCAATCGAACCAGTTTTTCCAGATCGCTGGCGCGGGCAAGATGGAGGGTTCGAGGGCTGAACTTCGTTTTCCGTTTTCGGGATTTGGAGTGTCGGGAAGGTTGGCGACCGAGAGAGGGATTTTGAAGAGGAGTTACGGCGGGCTTGCCGTGCGGGACAAGTTCGGGAAGCCATTCATCCGCGAGGACTTCCATCGAATAGGGCTCGGCAAGATATTGAACCAGGCAAACTCTTCTGCCGGTTTTCGAGTTGTATGTGCCGGCCAGCCGGAACACCCGGGCCGGGTCGCTGCATGCCGGATCGGCGCCCACATCCCGCAGTGTTTGGATGAGGTAATCCTGCAACTTATTCCATAGTCGAAATGCTTTGTCGTTCAGATAGGCAACTGGATTCACCAGGTAAACGAATTGAAGTCCGGTGCCGGAGAAAATGACGTAGGACGGCTTCGGCAACCTGCCTTCGTCCACGTATTCCATGAAAATGTATTCGAGCATGGCTTCCGGACGGTATGCCTTCCATCTGTCCAACTTGTAGTAATCGATGTCCACATACAGCCCGCGGATGTCCCTGGTCCACTTGAATGTTCTTTGAGGAAGGAGGAAGTTGTTCAGGGAAAAGTAAACGTCCCTTCCTTCGCCCCAGGACGGATCCCGCAGGACATCCGGCAATTCGCCCAAACGGAAACAGCGCTGATACCAGCCGGTTTGGGAATTGGGACACTTTTTGCCCAGCGCAATGTAGCATTTCTGCTCAGGAGCGCCGGCATGGTGCAGATGAATCAGATGGTATACGGGGTCATAGACCGGTTTCAGCAGAATGGGAGCACCTGATCCTCCTGCAGTGATTGTATGCTTCGACATCGGGTTATCTTCCTCCGTTTTGAAATTGGCAGAAACATCTGCCATAACGGAGGATCAGGTGTCCCACATAGTTCTTCTTAAATTAGGGGGAGTGCTGCTGTTTCCCTCCTCCCCTTATATCCCAAATGGTTTGGTTTTGAATCTTGAATTGCACGTTTGGACTTGAGACGGCCGATTTTTGCCGAAAGAAGATCACGGAGAGAAACAAGCAAGGCTCGCAGGGGGGGAGCGAATGCAAGGTTAGCGGATGATGGTCCCGTTTGCGGATCGTCTCTCAGGGACTGGAGGATGAATTGAAGGCGCCGGATTTGCGCCAAGAGGAAGCCCGGGATAATTCCCGTGCCGATTTTATTTTACAGCATCCGGAATCGGACTTTCCAGTGTTACTGCTAATGCATAATGTCCGGCAATTGACGGCGTAAGTTGTCCTGTTGGTGATGGTCATTCTGT
>Ga0065724_100189_pt1 | contig 14539 bp, 22 predicted proteins | sample TheenrcSG05JP960_FD_59111 | JGI IMG/M metagenome (GOLD analysis project Ga0065724, IMG submission 59111) | Thermophilic enriched microbial communities from mini bioreactor at UC Davis - Sample SG0.5JP960 | ecosystem: Engineered > Solid waste > Grass > Composting > Bioreactor | place: USA... | reverse complement strand
ATGTTGGTTGAAGAGCAACAAGAGATTATTAGACGTGCAGAGGAATTGGAAGAGATGGATAGGTTGGCTGTTGAGCGTACTAAATGGCTTGCAGAAGATAGGCAATTTGAGGAGACTTTGAAGACGTTCGCTAACTTGCACTTGAACACGGTTGAGGATGTAAAGAAGTTGAACGGTATGGTTATCGAAGTTGAAGGTCAGGAGATGATTATCTATGTTAGACCAAGAAAATCCTACTAAGACCGCTTTAATGTTGATTAAAGACGACTTGCTCGAAACTCTCTATCACCTTGGGTTCGAGCAAGTCGAACCCAATGTTTTTCTTAGGTCAGAAGAGGTTTATGGTTCTATTAAGTTTAGTGTCTCCGATGATGGTAACTCTATCGTTGCAACAATGTACTGGTCAGATGGGTATTCGCAACGTATAAAGACGTATCCGTTCTTCACTAGCAACAATCCGTCCCGGAGGGGGTAAAGATGTCTTTAACGAATAAACCATCTAAACCCGAAACACACTTCCCTACGGTTGAGACGTACTCATCTAGAGGNGATTTCAAACGTGGGGATACAGTGAAACTGTATAAAGAGGGTTCTTCTATCAAGTACCCTCATCTCCTTCTAGAGTGNGATAAGTTGGAACTGTTTAGAGTTGAAGCCCTTAGGGGTATTCTTGGTAAAAGGTCTTTACTTATGGATGACTCTCATTACACTGTGTACATTTCGATGGACTCTCAACTTGTTGAAATTGGTGTACTTCCTGTTGAAAGGTTAAAGTTTATTTTATCTAGTAGAGTGTTCGATGTATTTCGTAAGAGTGTGGCTAGATGGGAAGGAGACAAGATTGAAGGCGATATGTTGTATGCTCTTTGTTTAATTTCGTCACGTTAATGAGAGTTTATAAACTTATAAGAGGTGATTATAATGTTAGGTTTAATGCAAACTTTTTTAACTGGAACTGCAAGCTTGGAGAAGATTAAGCAGTTACATCGAATGGGTTTGTTGGTGGATGGTATGCTGGATAACTATTTCAGGAGTTTAGGTCTTACGGACAATAAAAAGCGTATCGAGTTGGCAAAGATGGATTTCGATAAGCAAGCGGTTCTTGGTGGTCGTTTCTTTTTAACTCGTAAGGGTGATGAGTGGGTTGTTGTGGATATGTTCAATCCGCATCGCCATGAAAAGCATGGTATCGAGTTCAGGGGTAACTGCTTCTTGGTTGATACTAATCTCTATGATATGGAAGTCACTGAGGATGAGGAAAATATTTTGGTCACGGATTTGGACACTGGTAAAGAGAAGTACCTTATCGTAAATGGACTGTTGAATTTCGAAGGTATTAAGCATAAAGGGGTTGCAAACTACACTTACCAGTCGTCTAGACCAGAGGAAAATTTTATTGGTTACCCTGCTTTGCGTTTTAACAATAGTTATGCCGATTCCCTTCGTGTCCATTGGATTATCTATATGATGAATTGGGGTATCGAGATTGCTTGTTATTGTGTTGGTAGTAAAGTGTCGGGTCGTAAGTACGATATTCACCACAAGGTTCCATTCTCTATCTCTTTCGACAGTTCCCCCTCAAACCTTGTTTGCATGCGTACTGAAGATCATGAAGAGTTGCATGGTATCGTCAGGGGGTATTGATTCTTCTGATACCGAAAGGAGGAACCTTCTATGGGGGATGTAGTACCTTTAAGGGGTCAAAGGGAGTACACTCCCAAAGTTGAGCTAAAATTTAAGAGATTAAGAAAGAATGACGCAGTTTATATCGCTAGTGCTTTGGAAGAATGGGATTTTTATCAATTAAGTAGGAAAGGTGTAAAAATAGCTAGAGGTTTACGTGGTCCAGATGTTGATGCTGACGGGAAGATTGTAACGAAGTATGACAGTAGCGGTAAAAAGAGTCAAGTTGTATCTCGTAAGGGGTATCGATTGTATATGCCGGAAGGGTTGTTCGATATCCATCTTGACTATATCGACTATATTCGTAAGAATGTCGATAAATACCTTATCCCTTCTGTACCTAAGAGGGATATCCGTATGAGTTGGGCTAGGGGTAAAGATGGGCAGTATCGTTATTATTCCAACTTGGAGCGTTGTACCTTCGATGGGGTATCGATTAATGCAACTATGGTGAAGAGCATCCCTGCCGCAATTTATATCTTAGAGGTTTTCATGGGTAAGAGGGGTTTTGATCCGATTGAGTTTGGTAAAAAGCAGAGGGAAGGTCAGTCGATTACTGATAATGAAGTAGTGAATAAGTCGACTACTTTATTTCCTTTCAAGAAGCCTTCTATTGGGAGTATCGTTATTCCTTATAAAAATGAAGTAGCAATGAAGTCGACTACTTCAAATGGTGAAGTAGCAAATAAGTCGACTACTTCGCCTACTGCTACTCAGCCTGAAGTAGCAATGAAGTCGACTACTTCGGTTGCTACCACGGTTCCTTACGTTTGTCCAGTCCAAAATGATATGTCGGAAGTGTTAGCCTTGCTGAAGGAAATCAACGCTAAGTTGGATGGGTTGTCTACTCCTGTTAAAGATTCTGTTAAGGGTTTGGTGACTAAGGTTACTGAAGCAGTTGAAGTGAGGGATAGAAGGTTCGATACTAGGATTGACTTGTTCAGTGGTGATGGTGAAATCACCGATGCTGAACGGTTCCTCTTGTTAATGTTTGAGCGTATTGATTATTTGAAGACTATGATGTCTGAGACTAAGGCGATTAAACAGTTTAAGTCCGAGATTGATGTTGTTGGTTCTGAGGGGTATAACTTGAAGCTGGCTTTCATGGCTTCTCGTTCTCGTAAGACTGAATCGAATGATGTTACGGAGTACAACATTCGTGACTATTACAAGTTTAGGTATAGAGTTGTGAATGGTCGTATTGTTCGCAATCCTGATGCCGATAAAAGGGGTAAACGGAGGTATAATATGTGAGTTGGGATGGGTTGTTAAGGGGGTTGAAGATTTTATTGAGTGTACTTCTAAAGTACGGTGTAAAGGGGGTTACTGAGGGGGTTAAAACAGTAGCCCCTTACATCTTTATTTTATATAAGTTCTTGATGTGGTTATAGTCTTTTGGGATGTTTTTATAAACTTTTTCAACCTTTTATAAAAGTCTTACGGAGTAGGAAAAAATTAGTCCTGAAAANTAACAAAAGTTTGGATATTTTTTAACTTTTTATTGATATGAAACTATATTGGTTAGACCGTTGGAAGGGAGGTATTCCTATGTTATCCTTCAGCTTAAATAATAGGGCGCACGAGATNGTCGACTCGTTTACTTTCGTTTACCAAGAACACGTATCTAAGTACGGCGCAGATGTCGCAAATGAGATTTTGGTGACNAATCTGTATCGCGAGGGGTATATGGGCAGTCATGAGAGAGGTTCTAGGGTTATCCTTGAACCTGAGTATTTCGATAAGATGAAGGCTAGACGTTATTTGGTAGATACGGGTTCCGACCTCTTAGACAACGATAAAATTGACAGTTATACCCCGCTTCAGCCAGTTGATGATCAGTTTGAGGACTTGTTGGACGAGTTTTTTATGGAGCATTTGGAGAATGTTTTATTGGCATCGGGTGGGGTAATGGAGGAGTTATGTTTAGAGTACGGTTTCTCGCTTAGTACTTGCTTCAGGCGGCCTGAGTTGTTTTTCTATAAGTCCGAACCGTCGGTAAATCCAGTGGGGCGCAAACCTGTTGATAGGGTTAAGGTGTTNTTAGATGCTCTTGTTCGTCGGGGTATTGAGATTNNGGATATTAACCGAAGTAAGTTTGTTGAGTTGGTAAGTCGAATAAATNAAAAACTAGATGGNCTTTATGTNTAATGGGGGAGGAAGGTTGTATGCGTACTACTACAGTTCCGATGCAAAATCGAGAGTGGTTGCGTCAATTTCGTAGACTTAAAGGTTACACGTTGCACAGTTTGTCTTATGAGTGTGGTTTGTCGCATATCACTTATATTTCTGTCGAGCGTGGGGGTAAACGCTCTGCCCGTCCTTGTACGGTAAAAACCTTAAAGACTGTTGCCGAAAAATTGGGTATTAAGTTGGATTTGTTCTATTATAAGACGGATGAGGATGGTAAGTTGGTTGATAAGTCGTCTATAACGGACATCTTCACTTTATTCTCGGTAAATGGATTCCGTCAGGCAATTCACTCTGAAGAGATGATTAAAGCCATCTTTAGTCCAGAGTTGGCTGATTATATAATTGAGAATGTGTTATTGGTCGAACAATGATAAACAGTATGGAGAGAGGGTTAGAAGCCCTCTCTTTTAATTTGTTCAGGGGTATTTTGACCTTAATAGTTATTGTTTTGTTACGTTTTTTATACCTATATTTTACTATACTGTTACTTGAACAACTTGACAACCTCCCTTACAATATAATTAAGGGTTAGTATGACCATCGGAAAGGGGGTTTTATTATGAGTTCTGAGTTGAATAAGAGTAAGGAAGAGTTGAAACCTTTAACTCAGCAACTCTACCTTTTTGCCGATGCGTACTATTTTGCTTCGGGGAGAGAACGTACTTATAAAGCCGCAGCGATAAAAGCAGGGGCTAACCCTAAATCTGCGCATACATTAGGGCATAGATGGGCTAACCTCCCTCAAGTAAGGGCTTATTGGAGGGAGTTAGATGAATCGATTGGAGCGCAGAGACGTGCGATGCATATGGCGGCTTTGAAGCGTTTGGAAGAGTTGGCTGAGGATGAAGAGCTTTCTAAGTCTGAACGTATAGCTGTTAACGATAAAATTATCGAGCGTACGGAGAGTGCGTTCGATATTATTGATGCTGGGGGTAAAGGTTCAACTTCTGATGAGAGTACTCGTCAAACCATAGCTCAAGTTTTATCCTCCATTCAGGCGTTGCTTGGTGGCGATGGCGATGACTGAGTTGTTGTCTAAACGTCAGTTGAAGACCATTGCAAGCATCCCGACAGCTAGGTTGGATATTCACTGTGGGCCTTATGGTTGTGGTAAGTCTTATGCAGTTGATGTGGGTCTTGGGTTGGCGTGTGCGATGTCCAAACCTCCTACTGATGGTTCAGTTATTATGTTGGTTGGTAAGACTGCACAGTCGGTAAAGACCAATATCGGTAACTCTCTTGCTTCTAAGTTTGGAAGTAATTTCAGGTATGACTCGGGTAAGAAGGACGGTTTTGCTAAAGATGCTGTCCTTTTTGGCCATTTAATCCGTATTGTAGGGTTGAATGATAACAATGCGGAGGAAAGACTTCGGGGTCTTAACGCCTATAAAATTATCGGTGATGAGGTATCCACTTGGAGTAAAGATAACTTCGATAAGGTTATGGGTCGCTTAAGGGGTCAAGCCCCTGAAGGTTGGGTTCGGGGGTTTGTTGGAACAACTAACCCCGACTCGCCCACACACTGGCTTTGGAAGACAATTCAAGAGTCTAACGATATTCGCTATATTAAGTGGACTGAGCATGACAATATCACTTCGGGTGCTAAAGAGCATTATGAAAGACTCCGTAATCGGTATCGTAATAATCCAGCTTATCTGAAGCGGTATGTGTTGGGCGAATGGGCAGCGGCAGAAGGTTTGGTCTATACCGAGTTTAGTGATAAGCATCACCTTCTTCCGTTTGCTGATGTTGCTAAGTTGATGCCGCACTTTACTCACTTCCTTATGGGGGTAGACTTTGGAACGACCAATCCTACTGCGATCCTCCTTATTGGGGTAACGGAAGCTGGAGAATATGTTGTTTGTCGTGAAGTCTATATGCGTAATGCGACCCTCTCAAAAGTTTGTAACGAGATAAGAAATCTCGTTATTGAGTTTAGTGGGCGTTTGAGGAAAATTTTTATAGACCCTGCAGCAAAGGTTCTAATTCAGGAGTTGAAAGATCAGGGAATGGTAAATATATACGGAGCCGATAACTCGGTAATGAATGGAATCAACTACGTTAAGGACTTGTTTAGTTCAGACAGGTTGTTCATCTCCGATACTTGTACCAATCTCCTAGATGAACTCTTAACCTACGCTTTCTCGGATAAGGAAGGGGTAAACGTAATTAAGACGAATGACCACGCTTGTGACGCCTTACGTTATGCCCTTTATAGCGTTAAGGGGGTGATTTGAGTGTACCGCAACCCTACCAATCGTAAGAATTCATTTCGTAATATTAGCCTGTTGACTGAGGACAATTTCGATATTGTCCCTGAAAATACCTTTATTTGGGATGGTGAGTTACCGTTCAAAGAGGGCGATACCTTCCCTACGGACTTTATCCGGGAACGGGCTAATTTGTTTAAGACAAATGAAGCCTTATATAAGTGTGAGGCATACGACCAGATTTTCGATACGATTGTAAACTTTAACGATTATATGCGTGACGCTGTGACAAATTACCCAATTTTGCGAGTTATTCCTACGCTTCCCGACTTTAGAATGGTTACGGATACTTGGGTTGATCTTTTATCGGCCAAATCTCCAAAGATTGATGGTCCAGATGCATCTAAAATAACGCAAGTATCGACTTTGTTGGGTGCATCTAACTTTGCAGTTGCCTTTCAATCGGCAGTTCGCGGTGCACTCGTTTTGTATGGTAATGCCGTATTCCGAATAGATCGCCAGCGTGGGGGTAACCCGAAGATTGTTGAAATGCCTATCAAGAACTGGATTCCTTTCGTGAATGAGAATGATATTACCACGATTGACGTTAACTGCTTCTTTAATATCTTTTGCCCGAAGCGGGGTTATGAGGTTGTAGAAGGTGTTGTCGCCACTGGGAAGGATTGGTTCTGTGAGTTCATCCTGTATCATGAGGATGGTAAGATTGAGAAGTATACTTTCCGATATTTGAAAGATTCTTGTAAATTGGGTGAGTTGCTCGATAGGGTTGAATCCCANGCNTTCAATGGTTTGGGGGTATCACCTATCGTGGTCTTTACGGGTCAACGTATNGGGAACACCNTTTATGGGGAAGAGCAGTTCAAAAAGTGGGAAGCTTCAATTGTTTCCTCTATGAAGGCGTTTGAAACTATTCTAGTCCTCTTGGAGCGTACTAAGGAGATTTATCGTGTTCTCCCTGAAGGGGCAACTCAACGGGATGAGAATACGGGCGTTACTTTCATGCAGCAGACTGGGGCAATTATGTATCGGGTAACCCAGGATGGAAAGGCTCCCGAGGTTAAGAGTGTAACGCCTTCAGTTTTGATGGATGAGGCTATTCAAGCTTATAAGGAGACAGTGGTTCGGGTATCTAGGGATACCGACCTGTCGTATACGTTATTTGATACGAAGGAACTTGGTCATCAGATGACGGGTAAAGCTCTTAAAACCGCAATGTATCGTACTGAGTTGAAGGCGAAGTCGTTGAGTACGTTAATCCAAAACTCTGCCAAGATGTTAGTTGTAAAACTTGCGCTGGCAGGGGGTATCGAGATTGATATGTCCGACTTCACCTTGACGGCTGAGAGTGGTTTCGTCAACGATATTGAAACGGTTACCGAAATCGTTCAAAAGCGTAATGGTGGAGCAAAGACTTTATCTCTGGAGGATTCAATTGCTATTCTCGATGATGTAACGATGGCGGAAGCTCAGGCTAGGGCAAGGCAGTTGAGGGGCGAACCTCCTATTGAACAGCCTTCTGTAAGTAACACGGATTCTGGAGAAGGGTCGGTAGTATCGGATGTGAATTTGACACATTCGTCAACGGTAGATATAAACCCTCCATCAGGGGGTAAAGGTGAACCTGTACGATTCTATCCGTTAGGGGGTGCAAACATCAATGGCAAAACTTAAGTCTATGTTCCAGCCTGTTGTTAAGCATCTTGATAAGTTTGGTGAACCTTCCGATTCTGATTATGAACTTATCAAGGAATTTTTGCCAATTGAAATTCCTAAGTCGGATATTTTTGTATATTCTATTAAACTCTGCGATAACCTTCTTGATCGGGAAGGTGAGTTCTTCTCGTTAAGGGCATTAGAGCAGTTGAAAGAGTTGTTTGTGGGAACCACGGGTATTTTTAATCATGAGTGGAAAAGTAACAATCAACACTCTCGTATCTATAAGACGGAGTTAATTACCGATGATTCTAAGAAAAATGAGAGTTTAGAACCTTATCGGTATATTGTCGGTTATGCCTACACTATTAACTCCGAGAAAAATAAGCAGTTGATCGAAGATGTGGGCGCAGGGATTCTGAAAGAGGTTAGTATCGGTTTCAAGCACGACCCGCCTACGATAGTCGAGTTACCCGATGGTCGTAAAGCGAGTCGTATTGATAACATTCAAGATGTGTATGAATGGTCGTTTGTCGCCGTTCCTGCACAGAGGTTCGCTGGGGTAGTCAAAAGTTTTAATCCTAATGGGGAGGTTGTGAAAATGGATTTGAAGGAAGCAGTAGCCAAGCTCAAATCCTTTTCGGGAGTGGATCAATCCGTAGTTGAAAGTATTTCGACTGCGATTGAAAACTTCCAAAAGGAATCCGCCAATCTCAAGTCTCTGGAGTCGAGAGTAAAGGCTCTTGAGAAGGAGGTTGAAGAGAAGGATATTCGTATTAAGCAGTTGGAGCAGGAAATTGTCGAGAATACTCTGGCTCATGCCATTGAAGATGTTCTCTCGGATTTCGAGTTGGTATCTGAAACGGCGGCTGAAATCGCTCGTCAGGTGGCTGAAAAGGAAATCTCTCTTGCCGAAGATGGTTCGGTAGTAGGGGTTGAGGAAGCCAAGGCGAAGCTGAAATCCGATTATTCGTTCTTGTTTAAGAATTTGGATAATGACGGAGGTGGGTGCGAGGGCGATGATAACGGTAATGGTGAATATGTATACGTCGCCACTAAGTCGCTCAGTGGAAATGCCGTTAAAAGGGGTATTGACTTCACTAAGACGTCCTCCGTAAACACTAAGTCGGCTAAAACCAATTCTGCAGTCAAACCGAGAGGTTTGTACATTAATTAAGGGGGTAATAGGTCATGGCAAATGCAGTTATTGCTACGGCAAATATGTACATGGATAAGGTGGTTATCACTCCTTATCTGTTGGCTAAGACGGCAATTCTTGCTGACCCGGCAAAGTTTCAATATTCGCTGTACGGCAAGAATACGTTGGTTCGTGAAGTTGTGGGTGGGGTAGCAGGAGCCTATAGACCGTCTACTGGTTTTTCGGGGTTTAATTCTGGTGGTTCGGTGACTTGGAGTCAGTTTACCGCTCCGCATGACCGTATGTTGCATGACCGTATCGATGCTATCGATGAGTTCAACTCGATCTTGCAAGGTATGACTCCTTCGGGGGTTGTGTTGAATCAGGCTACTTGGCGTAACTTTTCGGCTGAGTTGGATGCCACTACGATCTCCACGATCTTTAATGCTGTTCCGCCTCAAAACGTATTTGAAAACAATGCATCGGGGTATGAGGTCACTGCTGATAAGGTGTTCCAAACTCTGAACAACATCAAGAAAAACATCTTCGATGCAGGGTATGAAGATGCGGTTGCTGTCTTTGTTGATTCCGATACCTTCGCTAATATCCGTACTGCCATCTTCTCCAACTACGGTTTGGCGAACCCGGCTGTTTTGTCGGTGGTAGTTGGTGATCGTGAAGGTTTGGAAGTTAAGTTGGATGTCTATAAGTTCGATAACCTTCTGTTGATTCCTGTTCCGAAAAATCGTATGGTTTCGGATGTTATCCTTTATGATGGAACGACTGCGGGTCAGGAAGCTGGCGGTTGGGTTGCCGATCCTGAGGCTAAGGCAATCAATATTTTGGCTGTTCCGTTGGAAGCATCGGCTCTCTCCATTCGCCATGTTGTCGCTAACCTTGCAGTTCCGCTTGCGTTTGCTAATTTCAACTTCAGTCAAGTAAACGCCGCTTTAGCCGATATTTCTAAGATTTACGGAAATGCAGTTCAAATTGAGAATATCGGTATCAACCAATCGGGTGACCAGTTCGCCTTCATGAACCGTGTTCTCTATGGTGCAGTTGTATTCGACACTTGGAAAAAGACCATCTTTGCGGTAACTGAACCTGCCGCTTAATCTTGGTCGATACTGACGTAAAAGCCCGAGTTAATACTCGGGCTTAGCAGTATTAACTCTTTGTGTAAATCTAGGGAGGGAAAATATTATGCGTTTTGTGAGAGTAAGACACGGCGGTGTAAGTAAGTTCATTTCTGATACGGATATCGAGTCTTTGCAGCATGCAAAGCGTTCGGGTGGGGAAATCGAATTAACCGATGATGGCGATATTCGATACTACACCGAAGATGAAGTGAGCTATGCTCGGAAAGGTTCTAAGGTTTCTGCAGAGGAAATCTTTGGTGTTGCTTCGAAGGCTCAATCCACTAGAGGTCGTCGTGGGTCGACACCTACTACACCTACCATCCCCACTACTCCTGCAGGTGGAACGCCTTCCGAATAAGGAGGGGGTAATAGATGGCTTTAGAGTTGGTGGTCAATTACAATTCTTATGTAACTCTGGAGGAGGCAGATGAATATGTGCAAAGTCACTATTTGTCTACCTCTCCAGAGTATAAGGCTTGGTTCAATGATTCTCTCTCCCGAGAGGATAAAATCCGTTCCTTGATTGCCAGTGCTAGGGCGTTGAACAATTTGAGGTATAAAGGGAGAAAGAAAGTTCCGGGTCAAAAGTTGGCGTTCCCAAGGGTGTTTAACACCTTTCCGGGTCATCTGTACCTCCCTTTCGTATCACAATATATGGATTCCTCCCTCCTTGAGGGGGTAGGTGGAAGCGATGGTTTAGAGGCGGCAAAAGAGGCGCAGATTGTTAATTCTGTTGCGCATCTGACTTTAAGCCCGAATATTGTTACTTCTGTCACTGAAAGGACAGTTCAAGGTATTCTGTATAGTAAAGCAGGTTCTGCGGCAGAGTCCTATGAGTCCTCTTTAGATAGAAGTGGTAATTTGATGAAGGGGATTTACAACCAGGATAAGGTGTTCTACATCTTGAATGCATGGTTAACCGACTCTGTATTCACGTTGTAGGAGGGGGTAAAGATGGATATTTCTCGTTATCTCAATACTCCTGTAACGTGGCGTAAGTTCTTGGGTGATGACAATGATTTTAATGCACCTGAATATGCGGAGCCGGTAACTATCATGTGTCGGATTGATGATGGGGTAAAGTTTAAGGTGAGAGAGAATCAGCTTGAAGTGTTTAATGCTTACACCTACATGACGCTCGAAAAAATCTCACCTAGAGACCTCTTGGATGGTAATGTGGTTATAATCTCAAAGCCTATCTATAAATTAAACGGGTCTATATCGCACTATGAATCTGTTGTGGGTGAAGCTACCGAATTGTAGGTGAGTCAGATGCAGACTAAGGTGGACTTCAATTTTATTCTTGATGATTTATCCACTGTTAGTTTAAGGGATGCTTCTCGGAGAAGACGTTTGACGAGTCTCTCCGTAACGGCGATTCCTGATAATGATATATTTGAATTTCTGGCTCAACTTACCGAGGTATGTTGTTTGCTTTTATCACAACTAGTTGGTTCCTGTCGATACAGGTCGTTTGAAGGCTTCGGGGTATAGAAGGGCTTTGGGGTTTAATTTTGTTATTGGTTACAATACCGAGTATGCCGCATATGTGCATGAAATAATTGATAACTATCACGCCCCTCCAACCCAAGCTAAGTTCCTGCAAGATGCGTTTGTTAAGGTAATGAATGGGTTAATTGCAACCTACGGTGAAGCCATTATACCTGACTTTGATGTTCGTCTCGATATTAGCATTGAGAATGGGGTAAAGCTGATCATCATGCGTGATAGATCCGAGACGGGGTTAGCGGGGGTAACTTGGAGGAGGTTTTTAGGGTTATGAGTGTTTACTACACTTTATATAAAGCGATAAAGAGTTTGTGTCCTTCAAGTTATAGGGCTTCGTTCTCAACCTTGAAAAAGAACCATGAGAATGTCTATGGTATTTATTTTAAGGGAGGTGCACCTACTGGTAGGGTTCTAGATGATGGTTCGTATAAAGTACGAAGTGTGAATGTAATCTTTAACGTCAATGCTTCAAAGTCTCCAGATGGCGTACTGGAGGGGTATAAATTTTGTGAAGATGTGGTTCGTGCTTTGGAAACCACTGCAAACTATGAATATATTGATCCCGATACTGGTGATAGGGTCGTAATTATCAATGTCGTCGTTTTGGGTGATATAAACGCACTTGGTGTAAACAGCTTTGATATACCGTCTTTCTCTCTTAACTTTATTATTAACTACGCAGGGAGGTAATTGTTATGGCGGATATTTTCGTTCCAATCCCAAATATCGGATTTAAGGTTGCTATTTCCGAGTTTGGGGTAAATCCTACTGCAAATGATATCATCGGGGATATTCGTTCTATTACGGGGGTTAGGGTTACGGTAAACACTGTGGATGCTACCCCAATTGACTCCCAAGACGGGGTAACTCGTCCTGCTCCAACCACTAAAACTGTTGCACCGATGACAATAACACTGTTTAAGAAGAACAGTTCCTATCAGAGGATTGCGGACAAGATTTTAGGAAAGTCCGTAACTGATAGTCAGTTTTATTGTAGTCTGACTATTTTTTATCCAAAAGAGGTAGGCGCAACGGAGTCTGTTCCAGACTACACTTATGATGGTTTTATTAGCGAGTTGTCTTTTAGTGATGGTGAAGCTGAGCAAGTGCAGACGTTCAGCTTTGTATTCACGCCGATTGCTAAACCTAGAGTAGCTACACCAATTTCTGATCCAGCAGGATAATTTTAGCATCTAGTTTTATATTGGATGCTACTCCTAGAAAGGGTGACGGGAGTCACCCTACTTTTTTAGGGATAATTTTTTCTATTTTTAGAGTTGAAATAAGAGGTAGTGGTAAGTACATGAACCTAAGTACGGATGAATATTGGGGGTATAAACCATGAGCAAAACGACTAAACAAACGAGGTCAACTAAGGTAAGATCGGAGAAATCTTCTAATTCTACCCTTGATCGCGCACGTGAAGTCTTTCGCACCTTGAATCTCCGCTACACTATGAAGACTTTCCGCTTCTGTGCGGAGAATGGAATCGTCTTGGACGACTTGAGAGGTTTCACGCCTAAGAACCATCTCGATCTCGTTATGCTCGGAACGCCGAATATCGACCCTGAAGAGGCTGAGGCCGCAATCGAGAAGTTCCTCGCTGAGACGGATTTAGGTATGCCCGCACTTCATGCGCTTTGTTTGGAGGCAGCGAAAGCAGCAGGTTTTTTTATGAAGGAGAGCGACCTGAACATGGTGGGGGAGTTGATGAAGGACAAGGAGGACACCTTGTCACTGATTCTACCGATAATGTCGAGGGAAATTCAAGCAGTTCTCCCGATGTTGCAAGTATTTCTCCCTACGATCCTGCAGGGGTATCAAGTCCCTCAAGAGCAAGATCAAACCCAAGGCGAGAACTCCTAAAACAAATCAAGGACTCTTACCATCATTTACTCGGCATATGTATGTCAAACGGCATATCGTATGCTGATTTTCTATGTATGACGTTAAATGAGGTAAATAGTATTCTTGAAGCTAAGATTAAGGCTAGGGAACAGTCTATCAATGATAACCTGTTGGTCGCTTGGATTCAATCGGGTCTTATCTCTCAGGCTGTTTGGGGGAGTAAGGAGTTTCCTCAAGTGGCTCCTTCTGTTAAATTACGGGATCAATATGTTCCTAGGACGAAGGAAGAGGTTCTCGCTGACATCCTCCGTTTCAAGAAGGAAGTTCATAATGAGATGACTAAGATTGTAGGAGGTGTGAAAAATGGCGAGTAATCAAGATGAGGCTAGAGTTACCGTCAGTGGTAAGTCTGACGCTTATGACCGAGTATTGGGTAAGATTATAGAAAAGAATAAAGAGCTTTCCGCTGAGTTGAAGAAGTCTAAAGAGATTTTAGAAAGTTTGAATCCTGTTTATGAAGAGTTAGCTAGGAGTGCCCAAAGTTATGCCGATGCCCTTCGGGGTATTCGACCTCTATCAAATATTCGTTCGATTAATAGTGGTGGTCTTAACGAAACCATTGGGTCAGGTGGTAAAAGCGGTGGAGGTTTACCCACTTTCGGTGGAGGTAGTTCTTCAAGTGGAAAACTTGATTCTAACTTATTTGATATTACAAGCAAGTTGAAAGACCTCATATCGGGAAACAGGTCTTTATCGGCTGTCGTCAATGTATTCGGTATGTTAGGTAACCTGGGGATGCGTTTGTTTAATAGGATGAATAATCTATTGTTTAGTTTCGATGAAGTCGAAACTATCCCGATATCTCTCCCTCCGTTACCGAATTTTCCTAACTTTGGTGGGAGGGGTCCATCGACAAGAAATCCTTTTACATTACCAACACCTGTTGTTACACCTGTTCCGGTTTCTAAGCCTGTTCAGGTTCCTATCTCTGTTCCGAATCCTATCCCTGTTCCGGTTCTTAGGCCTATTCAGGTTCCTATTTCTGTTCCGAATCCTATCCCTGTTCCGGTTCCTAGGCCTGTCCCGACTCCTATCCCTGTTCCGGTTCCTAGTCCAGTTCCGGTTCCTAGTCCAGTTCCGGTTCCTAG
>Ga0065724_100134_pt1 | contig 14546 bp, 9 predicted proteins | sample TheenrcSG05JP960_FD_59111 | JGI IMG/M metagenome (GOLD analysis project Ga0065724, IMG submission 59111) | Thermophilic enriched microbial communities from mini bioreactor at UC Davis - Sample SG0.5JP960 | ecosystem: Engineered > Solid waste > Grass > Composting > Bioreactor | place: USA... | reverse complement strand
GCACCTGGTGCACGTCCCCCACGATGCCGTAGTCGGCGTGCTTGAAGATGGGGGCCTCGGGGTCCTTGTTCACGGCCACGATGTACTTGCTCTTGTTCATGCCCGCGAGGTGCTGCACGGCCCCGGAGACCCCCAGGGCGATGTAGAGGGAGGGCTGGACGGTCTTGCCCGTCTGGCCCACCTGTTCGCTGTAGGGGCGCCAGCCCGCGTCCACCACCGCCCGCGTGGCCCCCACCGCGCCCCCGAGGAGGGCGGCGAGCTCCTCCACCAGCTTGAAGGCCTCGGGGCTGCCCATGCCCCGGCCCCCCGTGACCACCACGTCCGCCTCGGTGAGGGAGACGCCCTTTTTCTCCTCCTGGAGGCGCTCCAGGACCTCCACCGTGGGCACCTCGGGCACGCTTAGGGCCACCACCTCGGCCTCCCCCGGAAGGGGCTCGGCCAAGGGGGTGGTGTTGGGCTTCACCGTGAGGACCACGGGGAGGGCGGCCTTCACCTTTTGGGTCACCCGGTTCAGGTAGGCGTAGCGGGTGGCGTGGACCTCGCCGCCTTCCGCGCGGGACTCGAGGGTGTCCTCAAGAAGCCCCGCTCTTAAAGCGTAGGCCACCCGGCCCAAGTAGGCCCGGCTCTGCCTGGAGGAGGGGGCCACCACCGCCTTGGCCCCACTGGCCTCGGCGGCCTTAAGCACCCCGGCCGCCCACTTCTCGGCGGTGTAGGGGCCTAGGGTGGCGGTGTAGAGAACCTCCACGTATTTGCGGGCCTCCTCCACGGGGGCCTTCTCCTCGGCGAGGAGCACCCCGGCCACCTTCCCCCCCAGGGCCTGGGCCAGGTCCCTGGCCCGGGTCAGGGCCTCGAGGCTTCCCTTCTTGAGTCGGTTTCCGTCGTGGTCCAAGACTACGAGCACCATAGGCACCTCCTAGATGACCTTGGCCTCCTCGTGGAGGAGCCGCACGAGCTCTTCGGCCGCCTGCACCGGGTCCTTGCTGTCCAGGATCTTGCCGAGCCTGGACTTCTCCTGGATCTCCTCGGAAATCAGGGTGACCTTGGGGGTAAGGCTCGCCTGGACCTTCCGGATCTCCTTCTTCTTGGCCTTCATGATCCCGGGCAAGGTGGGGTAGCGGGGCTCGTTCAGGCCCTGCTGCGTGGTGAAGACGGCGGGGAGGCGCACCCGCACCCACTCCGCCCCCTCGTCCAGGTCGTGCTTGGCCTTGGCAGTTTCCCCTTCCAGCTCCAGCGCCGTGGTCCAGGCCACCACCGGCACCCCTAGGGCCTCCGCCAGGGCGCCGCCCAGGGCTTGGCTATCCCAGTCCGCCTGCTGCCCCCCGGTGAGGACCAGGGTGGGGGCCTCCTCCTTGAGCACCTCCACCAGGGCCTCGGCCACGGCCACGGGGTCGGCAAAGCCTTCGTAGACCACGTGGACCCCGCGGTCCATCCCCATGGCCAAGGCGGTGCGGATGGCCTCCTCGGTGCGCTCGGGGCCGAACCCCACCACCACCGCCTCCCCACCGTGCTTCTCCTTGAGGCGGATGGCCTCCTCCACCGCGTACTCGTCCATCTGGTCCAGGATCATCGTGGCCCCGGAGAGGTCCACGCGATCCCCCTGGATCTTAAGCTTGCTCTCGCCGTCGGGCACCTGCCGGATGACCGCTACGAACTTCATTCCTCACCTCCTCACTCCGCCAGGATGTGCCTGGCGATGATGAGCCTCTGGATCTCGTTGGTCCCCTCGTAGATCTGGTTGAGCTTCACGTCCCTGAGAAGCTTTTCCACGGGGAACTCCCGCACGTAGCCGTAGCCGCCGTGGATCTGGATGGCCTGGTTGGCCGCCTCAAAGGCGATCTCGGAGGCGTAGGCCTTGGCGATGGCGCTGGCGTGGGCGTGGGGAAGGCCTTGGTCCGCGAGCCAGGCGGCGTAGTAGGTGTACATGCGGGCGGTCTCAATGCCGATAAGCATGTCGGCGAGCTTGAACTGGATGGCCTGGAAGTTGGCGATGGGCTGGCCGAAGGCCTGCCGCTCCTTGGCGTACTTCCTGGCCTCGTCCAGGGCCCGCCTCGCCACCCCCACGCTGCCTGCGGCCACGGGGATCCGGGTCTTGTTCAGGGTCTGCATGGCGATCTTAAAGCCCTCCCCCTCCTCGCCCAGGCGGTTTTCCACGGGNACCTTCACGTCCTCAAAGACGAGCTCGTAGGTGCCGCTGGCNCTTTGCCCCATCTTCCCGTGGATCTTGATGGCCTTGAAGCCAGGGGTGCCCNTTTCCACCACCAGGGCCACCACCCCCTTGTGGCGGAGNTCGGGGTTCACCGTNGCGAAGACCACCACCCACTCCGCCTCTCCCCCGTTAGAGATCCACATCTTGGTGCCGTTCAGGACGTAGTGGTCGCCCTGGCGAATGGCCCTGGTCTTCAAGGCGGCGGCGTCCGAGCCGTTTCCGGGCTCGCTTAAGGCGAAAGCGGCGAGGGCGGGCTTCTCTGTGAGGGGCCTCAGGAAGCGCTCTTTCTGCTCGTGGGTGCCCGCGAGGAGCACCGGAGTGATGCCCAGGTCGCTCGCCATGGGGATGGTGTAAATGCCCATGCAGGCGTAGGCCAGCTCCTCCCCCACGATGACCTCGTCCAGCATCTTGAGCCCCATCCCCCCGTACTCCTCCGGGATGATGGCGTTCAGGAGGCCCACCTCGTGGAGCTTCTCAATCACGGGCCAGGGGACCTCCTCCTTCTCGTCGTACTCCCGGGCCACGGGGAGGATGACCTCCTTGGCGAAGCGCCGGGCCAGGGCCTGCAGCTGCTTTTGCTCCTCCGTGAGGCTGAAGTCTATGGGCATCCCGGACCTCCTTCCGCCGGGGGCTCCCCCTTTGACCGAGTCTAAGATTTTTGGAAGCCCCTGGCAACCCCGGCCCTATGCTACCATTGGCCTCAGATGGCCTCTCGCGCGGAAACGGCCGTGCTCGCCCGTTTCCAGCGGGCTCTTCTCGGGGACCTCGAGCCCACCGAGATCCTCCGCAACTTCCTGGAGGTGGCCACGGAGGAAGGGGTGGAGCGGGCGGCCCTCTTCCTCTACCGCCCGGAAAGCCGGGAACTGGTGGGGGAGGTGGCCTCGGGGCGGGGGCGCCGCTATACCGTCTCCTCCGTGGCCCTGCCCCTCCACGCCAAAGGCCCGGTGCAGGAGGCCTTCTTCGCCGAGGGGCCCCTTAGGCGGGGAGAGGAGTGGCTCCTTCCCGTGGTGGGGGAGGAGGAGGCCTTCTGCTGGGCCGACCCCGAAAGGCGTTGCCGGGAGCGTCCCCGGGCCACGCAGGAGACCCGGGCCCTCATCTGCCCCTCCTGCCCCCGGTTCCGCCCCCTGGGGGTGCTTACCCTGGAACGGGTGCCCTCCCGCTTGCAGCCCCTTCTGCCCCTCCTCGCCCAGCTCACCGCCTTGGCCCTCAAAAACGGCGCCTTGCTCAAGGAGCGGGACGCGGCGCTCAGGCGGCTTTCCCAGCACGCGGAGCGCCTGGCCCACGTGAGCGCCGCGTCCCGGGAGCTCGCCCGGGCCCTGGAGCCCGACGCGGTGATGGCCGTCCTCGCGGGGATCCTGAAGGAGCGCCTGGGCTTCTACCGGGTCACGGTGGCCTTGGTGCGGGAGGGGGCGCTCGTGGGGCACCTGACCCGCCGGGGGGAGGACCTCTACTGGACCGAGGGGCGGAGCCGGATCCGTTTGCCCGTGGCCACCTCCCCGGACCCCATGGCCCAGGCGGTGCGGGAGCGGCGGACGCGGATCGTCCCCCGGGAGGCCCTTCCCCCCCACCTGGCGGAGGGCGTGGGCGCCAGCGTGGCCTACGTGCCCGTCCTCGTGGAGGAGGAGGCGTTGGGGTGCGTGGCCGTGGACCACGGCCCGGGAGGGCCTCCCGTGACGGAGGAGGAGGTGGAGTACGTGGAGCTCCTCGCCGGGGTGGCGGGGGTCGCCTTGCGGAACGCCCAGCTTTACCGGGAAAGGACGGCCCTCTCCCTGGCCCTGGCCGCCGAGAGGAAGCGGCTTTCCGAGGTGCTGGAGGAGCTTCCCGACGGGGTGGTGGTCCTCTTGGGGGAGCGGGGCTTCGCCAACACCCGGGCCCGGGAGATCCTCGGCGTGGGGGCCGAGGTGGGGCTTGGCGACCTGCCCGCCGCCCTGGCCCCGGCCCTGGAGGGGGGGCGCACGGAGGTGCGCCTCGGGGGGCGGGCCTACAGCGTCCGGGGGCGCCGCCTGGGGGAGATGCGGGTTTTGGTCTTGCACGAGATCACCGAGCGGGTCCGGATGGAGCGGGCCCTCAGGGAGCAGGCCGCCTTCACCCAGGCCCTGGTGGACCTGGCCCAGGAGGCCTTGTCCGCGTCCGGCCTCGAGGCCCTGGCCGCGGCCATCGCCCGCCGCCTCCAGGCCCTCTTCGGGGCCGAGGAGGCCCTGGTGGGCATGGCCGAGGCGGAGCTCAGGCTGCTTTACGCCACCAGGCCTTTGGAGGGTCCTCTTCCCCGGCCCAACCTCCTGGAGCGGGCCCTGGAGGAGGGGAAGCCCCTCGTCCTGGAGACCCTGGAGGGGAGCTGCGCTTTGGCGGAGGCCTGGGGGCTAAGAAGCGCCCTCGTGATCCCCTTCCGGGCCCAGGGGTTCAAAGGGGGGCTCCTCCTCGGATATAGGCGGCCGCGGCGCTGGGCCTCGGGGTGGGAAGGGAGGCTCGCCCAGGTGGGGCTTCTCCTCGCCTTGGTCCTGGAGAAGGCCCGGCTGCTTGCCTATTTGGAGGCGGAGGAGGAGCGGCTTCGGGCCCTCCTTGAGCACTCCCAGGACGTGGTCTACGTGCTGGACGAGGAGGCCCGCATCCGCTTCGTGAGCCCGAGCGTTCGCAGCGTCCTCGGCTACGACCCCGAGGGGTACCGCCGTGCCGCCCTCAACGCCTTGACCTTCGTCCACCCCGAGGACCAGGAGCGGGCCCGCGCCCTCTTCCAGGAGCTCCTCGCCAGACCCGAGGCGACGCTCCGGGGGGAGTTCCGGCTCCTTCACAAAGACGGCACCCCCATCCCCGTGGAGGCCTGGGGGCGGAACCTCCTAAAGGATCCGAGGGTCGGGGGAGTGGTGGTGAACGTGCGCGACCTCCGGCCCAGGCTCGAGGCGGAAAGGCTCAAGGGGGAGTTCCTCGCCGCCGTCTCCCACGAGCTCAGGACGCCCCTCGCGGCCATCCAGGGCCTGGCGGAGCTTTTGCGCCAAGAACCCCTTCCTCCGGAGGCCCAGGAGTCGATGGAGCTCATTCTGGAGAGCGCCTTCCGCCTCAAGAACATGGTGGACAACCTCCTGGACACGAGCCGCCTCGAGGCGGGCCGGTTTGAGGTCTCCCGCCGCCCCGTCCACCTCAAGCCCCTGCTTCTGGACCTGGCGCGGAGCTTCCAGGGGGTGGCCCGGCTTTCCGGGGTGGACTTCCGGGTGGAGGTGGAGGAGCTTCCCCTGATGGAGGTGGACCCGGACCGGATTGTCCAGGTGGTGGGCAACCTCCTCGCCAACGCCTTCAAGTTCACGCCCCCTGGGGGTTCGGTGCGGCTTTGGGCCGGGGTGCGGGGGGAGGAGGTGTGGGTGGAGGTCCAGGACACCGGGCCCGGGATCCCCAAGGAGGAGATCCCCAGGCTCTTCCAACGCTACGCCCGGGCGAGGCATCCCGGGGTTCGGGGCGTGGCGGGCACCGGGCTTGGCCTCTTCATCTCCAAGCACATCGTGGAGGCCCACGGGGGGCGGATAGAGGTGGAGAGCGAGGAGGGAAAGGGGAGCCTCTTCCGGGTTATCCTGCCCCTATATGGCCCGCATCCTGGTGATTGAGGACGAGCCTTTGGTGGGGCACATGCTCCGCCGCTTTCTGGAGCGGGCAGGGCACGAGGTGGTCTGGGCCCCGAACGGGGAGGCTGGCCTGGGTCGCCTGGCCGAAGGGTTTGACCTCGTGGTCTGCGACCTCGTCATGCCCGGGATCCCCGGGGAGGAGGTGATCCGCCGCATCCGGGAGGAGGCGGGGCCGCCGGTCCTCGCCGTCTCGGCCAGCGTCTCCCAGGAAAGCCAGCGCCGGGCCCTCGAGGCCGGGGCCCAGGCCTTCCTGGGCAAGCCCTTTGAGGCCCAGGCCTTCCTGCGGGTGGTGGAGGCGCTTCTCCGGGGGGGCATAGGTCCCGAAGGCCTTGGTGTAGGCTAGGGACGATGCTTGGCCTCACTTCGGAAGAGGCGGAGAAAAGGCTTAAGGTCCACGGGCCAAACGCCTTGCCCGAGCGCCCTCCTCCGCCTTTTTGGCGCAAGGCCCTGCGCCAGCTTCAAAATCCGCTCGTTTACCTCCTGCTTTTTGCCTTTGCCCTGGAGTTTTCTCTCTGGCTCTACGAAGGAGGACGGGGCGCGCCGTTGGAGGCCGTGGCCATCCTGGCCATCCTCCTCCTCAACGCGCTCCTCGGCGCCTTCCAAGAAAAGCGCTCCGAGGAGGCCTTGAAGCGCCTCAAGGCCCTGGCCGAGCCTTCCGCCTGGGTTTTGAGGGACGGAAGGTTTCAGCGCCTTGCCGCCCGCGGGCTCGTCCCTGGGGACGTGGTGCGCCTCGAGGCCGGCGACCGCGTCCCCGCAGACGGCGTCCTCCTGGAAGGGAGCGGCCTTTTGGTGGACGAGAGCGTCCTTACCGGGGAGAGCGTCCCTGTGGAGAAGGGGGTAGGGGAGGAGGTCTTCGCCGGCACCTTGGTGGTGCGGGGAAGGGCCCTGATGGAGGTGAGGCGCACAGGCTTGAGAAGCGCCATGGGGCGCATCGCCCACCTCCTTGCGGGGATGGAGGAGGAGAGAACCCCTCTGGAAAAACGCCTGGAGACCTTTGGCCGCCGGGTGGCCCGCTGGGTTTTCCTCCTCGCTTTCCTCCTCGCCCTCTTGGGCTTCCTGGTGGAGGGGTTTTCCGCCAAGGTGCTCCTCTTCGCCGTGGCCTTGGCGGTGGCGGCCGTGCCCGAGGGGCTTCCCGCCATCCTCACCCTGGCCTTGGCCCTGGGGGTGGAAAGGATGGCCCGGCGCAAGGCGGTGGTGCGGCGTCTTTCGGCGGTGGAGGCCTTGGGAAGCGTCACCGTCATCGCCACCGACAAAACGGGCACCCTCACGGAGAACCGCATGGAGGTGGAGCGGGTGGTGGGGCCCGACCTCGAGGGGGCCCTCCTCGCCATGGTCCTCTGCAACGACGCCGATCCCGCCACAGGGGCGGGGGATCCTCTGGAGCTCGGCCTCCTCCGCCACGCCCGTGCGCGGGGCTTGGACGTGGAGGCGCTGAGAAAGGCGTACCCCCGCCTTTCCGAGCGCCCCTTTGACAGCGCCTGGAAGTTCATGCGGGTCACCACCCCTCTGGGGAGCTTCCTCAAGGGGGCCCCGGAGGCCCTCGTTCCCCGCCTGGACCTGTCCGAGGAGGAGAAGCGGCGGCTTCTCGGAGAGGCCGAGGCCTACGCCCGGGAGGGCTACCGGGTCTTGGCCTTGGCCTTCGGGGAGGGACAGAGGGAGGAAGGGCTTCGTTTTCTGGGCTTCGTCCTCCTGCTGGACCCGCCCCGCCCCGAGGTGCCTGAGGCGGTGCGGCGGGTCCGGCGGGCGGGGGTGCGGGTGGTGATGGTCACCGGGGACCATCCGGCCACCGCCCGCGCCGTTGCCCAGAGGGTGGGGATCCCCGTGAACGTCCTGGCCACCGGGGAGGACCTGGAGACACTTTCCGACGAGGAGCTTTTAAAGGTGGACGTCTTCGCCCGGGTGAGGCCGGAGCAGAAACTCAGGATCGTGGAAGCCCTGCAGAATGCAGGGGAGGTGGTGGCCATGACCGGGGACGGGGTGAACGACGCCCCGGCCCTCAAGCGGGCGGACGTGGGCGTGGCCATGGGGCAACGGGGCTCGGACGTGGCCCGGGAGGTGGCGGACCTGGTGCTTCTGGACGACAACTTCGCCACCATCGTGGCCGCCATGGAGGAGGGGCGGAGCATCTACGAGAACATCCAGAAGTTCCTGCGCTTCCTCTTCTCCACCAACCTCTCCGAGGTCCTGGTGGTGGCCCTCGGGATGGTCTTCGCCGCCCTCTTGGGCCTCCGCGACGCGGCCGGGCACCTCCTCCTCCCTCTCACCGCCGTGCAGATCCTCTGGATCAACCTCATCACCGACGGGCTTCCCGCCCTGGCCCTGGCCCTGGACCGGAACCCCGGGGTCCTGGACCGTCCCCCCAGGCCCAAGGAAAGCCCCCTCCTGGACGGGCCTTCCCTCCGCTTCGTCTTCCTCACCGGGACCCTCAAGGCGGGGTTCGCCCTGGGGCTTTTGGGGTTCCTTCCCGGGGTGGTGGGCCTCGAGGCCGCCCGGAGCGCCACCTTCCACTTCATGGCCATAGGCCAGCTCTTCTTCGCCTACGCCGCCCGGCACACTGACCTCCGCCCCCTCCCCAACCCCTACCTGCACGGGGCCGTGGGGCTCAGCGCCCTGGCCCAGGTGGCGCTTGGGGTGGGGTTGCCCGGGGCGTTGGAGGCGGTGCCCCTGCCCTTAGGGGTGTGGCTTCTGGTTTTCGGAATGGCCCTCCTGGCCTTCGCCCTGGCGGAGGCGGTGGACCGGGCGGTATGGAAAAGGGGGGCGGCCTACGCGCCCCCCCGGTAGGGGAAAGGCCTACCCCTCGATGACCACGGGCAGGATCATGGGGTCCCGGCCCGTGGCCTTCTTCAGGAACTTCTTCACCGGGTAGTAGATGTCGTCCCGGATCCGCTCCAGGGGCTTCTTTTCCCGCACCCCGTTCTTCAGGGCCTCGAGGGCCATGCGCCGCACCTCGCCGAGAAGCCGCTCCCCGGCCTTGACGAAGCCGCGGGAGACCACCTCCACCACCGGGTCCTCCCCGGCGAGGGCGGTGATCACCACCAGGCCCTCCTCGGCCATGTGGCGGCGGTCCGCCAGGATCTCCTCGGTGATGTCCCCCACCCCCAGGCCGTCCACGTAGAGGACCCCGTGGGGCACCTCCCCCACCTTCTCAAAGGTTTCCCGGGTGAGGCGGTAAATGGCCCCGTTTTCCCCGATCAGGGTCTTCTCCGGAGGGCGGCTCATGGACTCGGCGAGCCACTTGAAGTTCACCTGGTGCCGCACCTCCCCGTGCCACGGCAGGAAAAAGCGGGGGGTGGTGAGGTTGAGGATGAGCTTCAGCTCTTCCTGGGAGGCGTGGCCCGAGGCGTGGACCTTGTAGGTGGGGGGGTAGAGGACATAGGCCCCCAGGGCGTAGAGGCGGTTGATGACCCGGTTCACCGCCTCCTCGTTGCCGGGAATGGGGCTTGAGGAGAGGATCACCGTGTCCCCGGGCTTGATGGCCATCTTGGCGTGCCCCTCAAAGGCCAGGCGGTGGAGGACGGACATGGGCTGGCCCTGGCTCCCCGTGGCCAGGATGAGGACCTGGTGGTCGGGGAGGTCCTTCACCTCCTCCAGGGTGTAGAGGCGGTCCTTGACCTTGAGGTAGCCAAGCTCCAGGGCGATGCGGCTGAACTTGAGCATGCTCCGCCCCTCCATGGCCACCTTGCGCCCGTACTTCTCCGCCGCCCAGATCACCGACTGGATGCGGTGGATGTGGCTGGCGAAGGTGGTGACGAAGACCCGCCCCGGGGCGCGGCCGATGACCCGGTCCAGCTCCTTGGCGATCTCCATCTCGCTTGGGGTGTAGCCGGGCCTTTCGGCGTTGGTGGCGTCGGCGATGAGGAGCAAAACCCCTTCCGCCCCCGCCTGGGCCACCTTGGCCAGGTGGGAGACCTTCCCGTCAATGGGGGTGGGGTCCAGCTTGAAGTCCCCNGTGTGGACGATGGTGCCGATGGGGGTGCGGATCACCANCCCGGAGTTGTCGGGGATGGAGTGGGTCATGCGGAANAGGTCCAGGGTGAAGTACCGCCCCACCTGGATGCGGTCGTCGGGGGAGATCTCCTTCAGGTTGAAGGCCCCGGGCCTCAGGCCGAACTCCTCAAGCTTGCCCCGGAGGAGCCCCAAGGTGAGCCTCGCCCCGTAGATGGGCACCGGGCTCTCCTTGCCGAAGATCATAGGGAGGAGGAAGGGCAGCCCCCCGATGTGGTCCTCGTGCCCGTGGGTGAGGACCCAGGCCTTGATCTTGTGGCGGTGCTCTATGAGGTAGTCCACCCGGGGGATGAGGAGGTCCACCCCGGGCATCCCCTCCTCGGGGAAGGCGAGCCCTCCGTCCAGGACGAAGATCTCGTCCCGGAAGCGGAAGACGGTGATGTTCTTCCCGATCTCCCCCATCCCCCCCAAGGGGATGATCTCCACGTGGTCCTGGGGGCCGCCTTGGGACCCCTCCTGGGGCTTCCGCCGGCGCCTCCTCCTGGGTTTCCGTTCCTGGTTTTCCATACGCCTCCCATCTTCCCGGCCTGGCCGGGACGCGCGTGAGGTCAAGCCCCCAGGGGCTACTTGCGCCGCCTGGGGGGGATCTTGCCTTCCAGCTCGGGGCGGATCAGGTCAATCTTGCCCCGCTCGTCAATGCGGTGGACCTTGACCTTGATCACGTCCCCCACCTTGAGGTGGTCCTCCACCCGCTCCACGCGGCCCGGGGCGATCTGGCTGATGTGGAGAAGCCCCTCGGTGCCGGGGAAGAGGCTGATGAAGGCGCCGAAGGGGGTGATGCGGGTGACGGTGCCCTCGTAGATCTCGCCCACCTTGGCCTCGCGGGTGAGGTCCTCTATGCGCTTCTTCGCCTCGAGGGCGGCCTGGAGGTCGCTGGAGTAGATGCGGACCGTCCCGTCCTCCTCAATGTCCACCTCCACCCCAAGCTCCTCCAGGGCGCGCACGTTCTTGCCCCCGGGCCCGATGACGAGCCCGATCTTCTCCACGGGGACCTTGAGGGAGAGGATCCGGGGGGCGAAAGGTTTGAGCTCGGGCCGGGGGGCGGGGAGGACGGTCTCCATCAGGTCCAGGATCTTGAGCCTGGCCTCCCGGGCCTGGAGGAGGGCCTCCTTCAGGACCTCGCGGGGAAGGCCCCCCACCTTGTTGTCCATCTGCAAGGCGGTGACCCCCTTGCGGGTCCCGGCCACCTTGAAGTCCATGTCGCCGAGGGCGTCCTCGAGGCCCAGGATGTCCGTGAGGATCACCGCCCGGTTTTCCTCCCACACCAAGCCCATGGCCACCCCGGCCACCGGGGCCCGGATGGGCACGCCCGCGTCCATGAGGGCGAGGCAGCCGGCGCAGACCGTGGCCATGGAGCTACTGCCGTTGGACTCCAGGACGTCCCCCACCACGCGGATGGTGTAGGGGAAGTCCTCCTCCTTGGGCATCACCGCCTTGAGGGCCCGCTTGGCCAAATTTCCGTGCCCCACCTCGCGGCGGGAAACCCCCCTTAGCCGCCGTACCTCCCCGGTGGAGAAGGGGGGGAAGTTGTAGTGGACGAGGAACTTCTCGGTCTCGTCTATGCCCAGGTCGTCCAGGATCTGCTCGTCCCGGCCCGTGCCCAGGGTGACGGTGCCCAGGACCTGGGTTTCGCCCCGGGTGAAGACGGCGGAGCCGTGGGCCCGGGGCAGGACGTCCACCTCAATCCAGATGGGCCTTAGGTCCTTGGGCCCCCGCCCGTCCGCCCGCTTCCCCTCCTCGAGGACGAGCCGCCTGAGCTCCCGCCGCACCACCTCGTCAAAGGCGCTCTCGTAGAGGGGCTTCTTGCCCTCGTCCGGGGTGCCGTCCTCCCCCTTGGGGAGGGCCTCGGCGATGAGGCGTTCGGCGAACTCCGAAAGGGCCCGGCTCCTTTCCCCCTTGCTCGCCGTCTGCAGGACCTGGGAAAGCCCCCGCTCCAGGGCCAGGCGGTAGAGGGCCTCCTTCTCCTCCTCGGGGAGGCTTTCCGGGGGGGTCCAGGCCATCTTGGGTTTGGCGAGTTCCCGGGCCATGGCCTCCTGGAGCTCCAGGATGGGTTGCATCTCCTTGTGGGCGAACTCCAGGGCCTGGACCAGGGTTTCCTCGTCCACCTCCCCGGCCTCCGCCTCCACCATGAGGATGGCCTCTTTGCTCCCCGCCACCACCAGGTCCAGCTGGCTTTCCTCCAGCTCCTGCAGGGTGGGGTTCAGGACGAAGCTCCCGCCGATGAGGCCCACCCGCACGGCGGCGATGGGGCCCTCCCAGGGGATGTCCGAGAGCATGAGGGCGGCGCTCGCCGCGATGGGGCCCAGGATGTCCGGCGGGTTCTTCTGGTCGGCGGAGAGGACGGTGACGATGATCTGGACCTCGTGGCGGAACCCCTTGGGGAAGAGGGGCCGGATGGGGCGGTCCGTCATGCGGGCGGAGAGGATGGCCTTCTCCCCGGGGCGCCCCTCCCGGCGCATGAAGCTTCCCGGGATCTTCCCCACGGCGTAGTGCCTTTCCTCAAACTCCACCGTGAGGGGGAGGAAGTCGGCCTCCACCGGCCTTTCCGAGGCTTGGGCCGTGGCCAGGACCACGGTGTCGGCGTAGCGGACCAGGACGGACCCCGAGGCCTGCTTGGCGTACTTGCCCGTCTCCAGGACGAGGGGCCGCCCCGCCAGGGTGAGCTCGTAGCGGTGGGCTTGGGGGACGTTGGGTGTACCTTCCATGGCGCTCCTTCCAAAAGCGAAGGGCGGAGCTTTCGGCCCCGCCCCCGACCTGTTCCCCAGTTTAACCCCGGATGCCCAGTTTCTCAATAAGGGCCCGGTACCGCTCGGGGTCCTCCCGCTGGAGGTAGCGGAGGAGCCTGCGGCGCTGGCCCACCATCATCAGGAGGCCGCGGTGGGAGTGGTGGTCCTTCTTGTGGACCTTGAGGTGCTCGGAAAGCCGGTTGATCCTCAGGGTAAGGAGCGCCACCTGCACCTCGGTGCTCCCCGTGTCCCCGGGGAAGCGGGCGAACTCCTGGATGACCTTCTGCTTCTCTTCCTTCGTGATGGGCATGTTTTCCCTCCGTCAGGCGGGAAGGCGCTTTGAGCCCCTTCCTCCTCGAGGCGGTCTCCCGCCAAGCCTTACCCAGGATAGGCCCTCCTCCCCGTCCCGTCAACCAGGAAGAGGAGGAGGGCGCCAAGGGCGAGGGCGGCCCCCGTGAGGAAGGCCGCGGCCGCCCCGAAGGCCTGCCAGAGGAGGCCGAAGAGGAGGCTCGCCGGCAGGAGGAGGACCCCCACCACGGTGTGGTAGAGGCCGATGGCCCCCGCCTTGGCCTCCTCGGGGACCAGGGTGGCGAGGTAGGCCCGGCTGGCGCCCTCAAAGGCCGCGGAGTAGAGGGCGTAGAGGAAGAGGAAGCCCAAGGCCCAGAAGGCGGTCCTCGCCCAGGCGAAGCCCAGGTAGACGAGGGCGTAGAGGCCGAACCCCGTGGCCACCATCCGCCCTAGGCCCACCCGGTCCGCAAGGCCGCCCAGGGGGTAGGCGAGGAGGGCGTAGAGGAGGTTGTAGAGGGTGTAGGCCAGGGTCACCTCCTCCTGGGAGAGGCCCAGCTCCTTGAGCCGGAGGAGGAGGAAGGCGTTGGAGGAGAGGGCGAGGGCGAAGAGGCCCGAAACCAGGAGGAAGCGGCGGTAGCCCGGGCTCAGGTGGCCCAGGGCGAGCGGGGGAAGGGGGCTTGGGGGCCTCGGCGTCTCCCGCACGGCGAAGAGGAGGAGGAAGGCCAAGAGGGCAGGCAGGGCGGAGAGCCAGAAGACGCCCCGGAAGCCCAAAAGGGGCAGGAGCAGGAAGGCGAGGAAGGGGCCCAGGGTGGCCCCGAGGGTGTCCAGGCTCCGGTGGAGGCCGTAGGCCCGGCCCAGGGCCTCTTTGGGGGCACTTTCCGCGATGAGGGCGTCCCGGGGGGCGGTGCGGAGGCCCTTTCCGGTCCGGTCCAGGAAGCGGTAGAGGAGGACGTGGAAGGGGCTTTGCGCCAGGGCCAAAAGGGGCCGGAACAGGGCGGGGAGGCCGTAGCCCAGGAGGAGGAAGGGCCGCCTCCTCCCGAGCCGGTCGGAAAGCCTCCCCCCCACCACCTTGAAGAGGCTCGCCGTGGCCTCGGCCACCCCTTCCACCAGCCCGATCGTCCCGGGGCCCGCCCCGAGGCTCGCCAGGAAGAGGGGAAGGAGGGGGTAGACCATCTCGCTCGCCACGTCCATGAGGAAGCTCACGGCGCCGAGGAGGTAGACCAGAGGGGGAAGCCTCACGGCCGGGCCCTCCAGAGGAGCCCGAGGAGGAAGGGCTCCGGGGCGGCCATCAGGAGGGAAAGGGGGTCCAGGGGGGCGGGGGAGAGGAGGGCCAGGCCCTGGAAGGTGGGGAAGGGAAGGGGCAGGGTGCGGGTGAGGAGGAAGAGGAGGAGGAGGGCCGAGGAGAGCCCCACCCCGAGCCGCCACACCAGGGGGGCGAAGGGGGGGTCCTCCCCGGGGTACATGAACCGGAGGAGGACGAGCCCCAGGGCGTAGGTGGCCTTGAGGGCGAGGAGGACGAGGAAGGCCTGGCCGTAGAAGTAGTACTCGCTCACGAGGCCGTACCGCACCGCCTCGGCCTCCGAGACCCCGAGGGCGCTCCCGCACAGTCCCTCTCCCAGGGTTTCCGAAAGCCCAAGCCCCAGGAACTGGAGGAAGAAGGGCAGGACCTCGAGGACCGCGATGGCGTAGGCGCGGGCGAGGAGCATCCCC
>Ga0065724_101343_pt1 | contig 14547 bp, 8 predicted proteins | sample TheenrcSG05JP960_FD_59111 | JGI IMG/M metagenome (GOLD analysis project Ga0065724, IMG submission 59111) | Thermophilic enriched microbial communities from mini bioreactor at UC Davis - Sample SG0.5JP960 | ecosystem: Engineered > Solid waste > Grass > Composting > Bioreactor | place: USA... | reverse complement strand
GAGCGCGAGGCATGGCGTTTTTGCGGCAAGTTACAATATATGCACCCAAAAATCAAGGAATTCATATGAGCACGGCTGCGGTAGGGTTCCTCGAAGGCGATCCATTGTGCCGGCGAGGCGGCCAGTGCCGAAAGCAGTCGCCCCGGATGGCCGGACCACCGACTTACCACGTCGCTGCCGACATACTCGATAAAGCCGCGAAAAAGCCACTGGTGATAGGGTTCGTGCAGCATCAGCACTTCGGGATGGGTGGCCAGGATGGCGCCGAGCAGCGTCTTGCCCGATCGGGTTAGCCCTGTGATCTGAAGCAGCCGGTTGCGGACTTCGGGCGCCGGGGGAAAAGCCGACCAGCAGTAACGATTGGCCGCCCATTCCCACGTCTTCTGCAGGCCAGCCTCGGCGGCCAGCCGACGTACTACTGAAAAGATCCGTGGGTGCATGGGCCTTCCGAGACCGGTGATACCTGATCAAAAACAGGTAAAGAGCGCCGAAGGGCAAGTGCAGGCGATCAGAAAAGCGGTGCGCTTCAGGCGCAAAATGGGCGTCGGCACTGCGCCGGAAGCGCACAAAACAAAAGGCCCCGCCACTTTTCCGGCGGGGCCCTTCGTGAATGCGTTTGGTGCCGGGTTCGATCAGAACGCCAGCGTCAGATCGAGGAAAAACACGCGGCCGGGCTCCGGAATGCGCCGGCCGGTGAAGGGATTTTTCGCGTTCAGGTGGTCGGCATAGGCCGTGTCGGTCAGGTTCTGCACGCCGATCTGAAGCCGCCACTGCCGGAGCAGCCGGAGGCCGGCCTTCAGGTCCAGCGTGGTGTGGCCGTCGGTGGGCATCTCGCCGCGACTGGCAGCCACGCGATCCTGGCGGGCTACCTGGTGCAGGGTGGCTTCGGCGAAGAATCGGGCGGACGGCTCGTAGCGCAGGCCGAGGTCCACGCGAGGCGGTGCCACGCCGAAGGCCGGCTCATCGCGCGTCTCGTCCTGCCCCCACAGGTAGCTGCCCGTGGTGGTGAGCGTCAGCGCGTAGGGCAGCCGAATGGCCAGCGTGGCCTCGCCGCCGTAGAAGGTGGCCGTGCCGTTCACGTAGCGGAAGACGGTGGGCGGGCTCAATGGCAACCGTTTGGGTAGGTCGGTGGGCTCGATGGTAATGTAGTTGTCGAGCCGACGGGCAAAGAGGTTCAGCGACAGGCTCCAGCCCGGATGGGCGGTTTCCAGCCAGAGGTCGGCCTGCGTGCTGCGTTCGGGCCGGAGCGCCGGGTTGCCGACGAACTCGGCGCTCATCTGGGCCTTGCTCGACGGCAGCCGATCCGAGTAGCGCTCGGTGGCGTCGGCCGTGCGTACGGCCGAGCCCACGCCCACGGCCACGCTCCAGCGTGGATGGGGCAGCCAGCTCACGGTCAGCGCCCCGCTCAGGTTGGCTTCGTGGGCCGTCAGGTCGGTGGAGACGTTTTCGAGGAAAAAGGCACTGGCCGTGTCGGCGCGGGCGTCCACCAGGTCGAGCCGGGCCGTGGCAGCCACCTGCCAGCGGGCGGCCGGGCTGTGGGTCAGGCGGGCGAACAGACCAACGTCCGTGATGCGTGCCTTCGGCCAGACCAGATCCTCGAAGAGCAGCATGCCCGTATCGCGCTGGCGAATCCACCGCATGGCATTTCGATAGGTGTGATAGCCATCGGCGCCGAGCTCCAGTTCGTCGGCAAAGCCGGGCGCCAGGCTGAGCGCCAGCCGCCCGCCGACCACGTCGATCCCCGAGTCGATCTGCACGTCGAGGGCGAAGGGCGGCATGCGATCGGGGTTGGGCTCGGCCGTCGGCTTGCCGTCGTTGTCCATGCTGTGATCGACGGCGTTGTAGTAGGCCTGCACGTCCAGCCCGCGCACGGGGCCATCGGAGAATGTGCGCTGGAAGGTGGCCGAGAGCGTATAGGCGTCGAAGTAGTCGGCGTTCAGGATGAGGCCGGGGTAGTCCAGATCGCGCTGGGCCTGGTAGCCGGCGGCTACGACGAACCGGACGTCGGGCCGTGGCAGGTAGCCGAGCTTCAGGCGCACCTCGCGCGAGCGGAAGTCGGCCGGAACCGTCGAGCCGTCGCCGGCCCGGTAGTCGGCGCCCTGCCGCCAGGCCGTTTGCGCCAGCAGGCCGAAGGCGCCCTGTCGGTAGCCGAGCTGCAGCCCGTTTTCGAAGGCGTTCAGGTTCGTGTCGTAACCGGCGTGCAGGCGCCCCTGCATGCGTCCGGGCGCGAGCGTGCGGAGGCCGCGCGTCTCGACGCGGATGGCGCTCAGGTTACCGGCACCCCAGGTCAGCGCGTAGGGGCCTTTGACCACCTCCATCGACTGGATGACGGTGGGGTCGAAGTGACTCATGGGCGAGTCCATGCGGGCCGGACCGGCCGGAAAGAGCCGCGAGCCGTCCAGATAAACGCCCACCTCGGTCTCCCGAAGGCCACGGACGACCGGATCGAGCCCGAGCGGTCCGCGTCGCACGGCCGCCAGACCCGGCAGCGCCCGGAGCAGTTCGCCGGCATCCCGCGGATTGGCCTCGCGCACGGCAGCTTCCTGAAGCTGCGCCGTGGGCGAGAGGTCCGGCCGCAGGGCCGTCACCTGAATGCCTTCCAGCTCGAAGCTGGTGGGGCGAAGCAGGATTGGTACGAACGCGGTATCGCCCGCCACCAGTTCGACCGGTTGCCGCGTCGTCTCGTATCCGACAAACCGCACCGAAATCGTGTAGCGACCGGGCGGCAGGTGCAGCGTGAACAGACCCGCCGCGTTGGTAACGGTGGCGTGGGCGGTGCTGTCGATCAGCACGTGCGCACCGGGCAGCGGCGTGCGCGTCTCGGCGTCGAGCACCTGGCCGGTCAGCACCGCCTGCGCCCGCGCCGACAGCGAAATTCCGAAGATCAGGAGCAGCAGCGTAAAATGAACGTTGCGCATGGTTCATCCTCCAGCGGTTGATGAAACGGAAGCCTGAAAGAGGGCGTCCCGAGGCTGCCTTCAGTAGCGGCCTCAGGCAAGCGGCTTCCGCCGTGGAGGATGGAAAATGTCGGCGACGGGTCGAAGTGGAGGCGGCGTAGTGTCCGACAGCGCCGTCGGCGCCGTAAAGACCGGCGGCATCACCACCGGCGCCGAGGGCAACGGACCGTACGGCATAGCCGATGGGCCGCTCGGCGTCGCGCTGTCATCGTGGCAGCGTTGCCAGAGGGGCGTGCCCTCGTGTCCGTGACAGGTGCAACGCTGACCCTGGTGCGGGCAGGCCATGTGGTGGCAGATCGAACCGCCGTGCTCGTGGGCGTGCGGCGCCCGTAATGCCGCCCAGGGAAAGACCGGCATCAGGAGCGCCACGCTCAACAGGAGCGCCGGCAGACGGGATGTGGACGACCGCGCCCTCATGGCCGAACAAATTGATACAAAAAGGAGCAAAAAAATCTGTTTTGAAGGCAAGCCCACTCCGCTAACTCCCGGTGAAAAGCCCGTGCAACTTCGGTCAACGGCACTTCCGAAGGAGTTGTCTCGTATCACATCAGCGATCATCGAACCTGACCATCGAGACCATGACCGAGCAGGCATTATCCTACGTCGAGACGCATTTTTCGCGCTTTGTCGAAGAATTGAAAGACCTGCTGCGCATTCCGTCGATCAGCACCGATCCGGACTACGCGCCCGAGGTGCGACGGGCGGCCGACTGGCTGGCCGAGCATTTCCGGAAGCTGGGCTTCCCGAAAGTAGAAGTCTTTGAGACCGAGGGCCATCCCATCGTCTATGCCGAGTACACGGTGGACGCGACGCGGCCGACCGTGCTCGTCTACGGTCACTACGACGTGCAGCCGCCCGATCCGCTGGAACTGTGGACCTCGCCCCCCTTCGAGCCGGAGATCCGGGACGGCAACCTCTATGCGCGGGGTGCCTGCGACGACAAGGGCCAGCTCTTCATGCATGTGAAGGCGGCCGAAGCCTACCTGAAGACGGCCGGCACGCTCCCCGTGAACCTGAAATTCCTGCTGGAAGGCGAGGAGGAGTCGGGCTCGACGCACCTGGCGCCGTTCATCGAAGCGCATCGCGAGTTGCTGGCAGCCGACGTCGTGGTCATTTCCGACACGGCCATGTTCGCCCCGGGCGTGCCGTCGATCACCTACGGGCTGCGCGGCCTGGCCTACGTGGAGGTGGAGCTGACCGGTCCGGCCCGCGACCTGCACTCGGGCGTCTACGGGGGCGCCGTCGAAAACCCGATCAACGTGCTGGCCCGGCTGATTGCCGGCCTCCATGATGAAGCTCATCGAATTACTATTCCGGGATTCTATGATGCTGTGCGGCCACTAACCGACGAAGAGCGCCAGACCTTTCGGGAGCTGCCCTTCGATGAGAAGGCCTGGATGGAAGAGATTGGAGTATCGGCCGTACGTACCGAAAAAGGCTACACCATCCTGGAAGCTATCACGGCGCGGCCGACGCTGGACGTGAACGGCATCTGGGGCGGCTACCAGGGCAAGGGCGCCAAAACCGTGCTGCCCGCGAAGGCCGGCGCCAAGATTTCCATGCGCCTGGTGCCCGATCAGGACCCGGACGACATCGTCGCGAAGACCCGCCGCTACTTCGAGCAGCATACACCGCCCACGTGCAAACTGCGCTTCACGGCGCTGCACGGTGGCCATCCCGTGCTGGTCGATACGCGCCACCCGGCCATGCAGGCGGCCGCCGAGGCCATGGCCCGCGTGTTCGGACGCCGCCCCTACTTCACCCGCGAAGGCGGCTCCATCCCCGTCGTGGCCGACTTCAAGCGGCTGCTGGGGCTCGACAGCGTGCTCATGGGCTTCGGGTTGAATTCGGACGCGATCCATTCGCCCGACGAACACTTCGGGCTGGACCGCTTCCGGCAGGGCATCGAAAGCATCGTGCATTTTCTGGAGCGGTACGGACAACAGCCATCGTGAAGCCCGTTCGAACAGGGAAACAAAAAATTTCAAGCGCCGGTTTGGTCGTGCAGCCTGAAACGATTTGAACAGGAGTTGCTTCATTGCATGCGATTAATGGCAAGGCACGAGCTCAGATGATCTTCGTCGCGCTGGGTGATACCGAGGCGATCGGGGCCAACTGCTATTTCGTGAAGCTGGACGGGACGGGACTCGTGCTCGACGTGGGGGTCGATCCGAACGAGGAAGGACCCGAGAGCCTGCCGCGCTTCGAGCTGATTCACCGCAATCCAGACTGGTATATCGACCACGCCATCGTCACACACGCGCACCATGATCACATCGGGGCGCTGCCGGTCCTGCTCCGCGAGTTCCCGCACGTGCTGGTGCACATGACGCGCGTCACGCGCCAGCTTGCCGATCTGCTGCTGCCCGCTTCGGCTCGCCTGCAACGTCGCCGCCTGCAGGAAGGCCGCTCGAGCTACGGACCGCTTTTCGACGAAAAGCAGCTGGAGGGCTACAGCTACCTGTACCTGACGCACGAGCCGGGACAGGACTTCAGCGTGACGGGCCTGCGGGGACGCTCGCCCGTGCGCGCCCGCTTCTACTATGCCGGCCATGTGCTGGGATCAGCCGGCGTGCTGCTGACGCACGAAGAAGACGGCCGGCGTCAGCGCATTTTCTACACGAGCGACACGAACATGCGGGCGCAGGCTATCATTCCGGGGGGCGACTATCCGGAGGAGCCGGTCGATGTGCTCATTCTGGAATCGACGGCCGGGGCCGATCCCGAAGCCGAACGCACCACGCGCCGCCTGGAGGAGGAACGCTTCGGCGAGGCGGTGCGGCGCGTGCTGGATCGGGGCGGTAGCGTGCTGGTGCCGGCCTTCGCGCTGGGTCGGGCGCAGGAGGTGCTGGCCGTGATCGACCGACTCAAGCGGGAAAAGACGCTGCCCGCCGACGTGCCCGTCTATACGGCTGGCACCATGCGGGCCATTGCCGATCTGTACGATCGGACGCGCTTCGTCACGCCCCGGCTCGATCCGTCGTTCGAGGTGTTCCGCGTCGAGCAGCGGCGGCTGCCTCGACGGCTGGAAGCCGTGCGACAGGCGCTGGCCGAGCCGGCCATCTACGTGCTCAGCAGCGGGATGATGTTCGAGCGCTCGCTCTCGAACCGGATGGCGCAGCTGCTGGTGGAAGACGAGCGGCACGCGATCTTTCTGGTAGGATTCGCCCGGGAAGACTCGCCGGCCGGGCGACTGCTGGCCGCCGCCGAAGCCGGCGCCGACGAGATCGTGCTCGACGAACAGCGCGGTCCGCAGCCGCTTCGCTGCGAGGTGGCACGCTTCCGCTTCAGCGGCCACAGCCACCGGCGCGACCTGCTGCGGCTGGTCGAGCGCCTTCAGCCCCGCCATGTGATCCTGGTGCACGGCGACGAAGACGCGCGCGAATGGATGGCCGACAACATCCGGTTTTTCTATCCCGAAGTAAACGTATGGATGCCGCGCTCCGGCGAGCCGCTGGAGTTGTGAGGTAGCCGGTTCGTTTTACGCAGGAAGTGCCGCCTATGGAAACGCTGGTTCGCCCCACCCGCCCCATCCTTTCGACCGAACGCCTGGAAGAGTTTGCCGCCCGGCTGCGCCCGCGTCTCCGCGGATCGCTCTGCATGGACCCGATGACGCGGGCGCTCTACGCCACCGATGCCAGCCTCTACCGGATGGAGCCGGTCGGTGTGCTGCTGCCCGCGCATGCCGACGACGTGCAGGCCGCGCTGGAGCTGGCGCAGGAGTTCGGGATCCCGGTACTGCCGCGCGGCGGCGGTTCGTCGCTGGCCGGACAGGCCGTCAACGAAGCGTTGGTGATCGACTTCACGCCATGCCTGCACCGCATCCTGGAAATCAATGCGGAAGAACGGTGGGTCCGGGTGGAGCCGGGGTGCCCGCTGGAGCAGCTCAACAGGGCACTGCAGCCCTACGGCCTGATGGTGGGACCCGATCCGGCCAGTGGAGGACGTGCCACCCTGGGCGGCATGCTCGCCAACAATTCGACCGGTGCCCACTCCATTCTGTACGGCAACATGATCCGGCACGTGCATGCGGTCGAGGCGCTGCTGGCCGATGGGACACCCGTGCACTTCGAGCCGCTTACGGCCGAGGCCTGGGCCGAGCGCACGCGCCGCGACGGACCCGAAGGCCGCCTCTATCGCGAGCTGGACGCTCTGCTGCGCGAAAAAGGTGACATCATCGCCCGCGATACGCCCCGCCACTGGCGCCGCAACAGCGGCTACCGGCTGGAATACCTGCTGGACCCGGCCGAACGCAACCTGGCGCAACTGCTCTGCGGAAGCGAGGGCACGCTGGCCGTCGTGACCGAACTGACCGTGAAGCTGGTGCCGCGTCCGAAGCGCACGGCGCTGGGCGTGGTCCACTTTCACACGCGCGACGAAGCGCTGCGTGCCGTAACGACCATCCTGGAAACCGAGCCATCGGCCGTCGAGCTGTTCGACGGCGTGGCCATCGAGGCGACGCGCCACGCGCCGGGCTACGCGCCGCTGCTGGCCACGTTCATTCAGGGGGATCCGGGCGCCGTGCTCATCACCGAATACTTCGGCGAAAGCGAGGCGGAGCTGGTGCACCGGCTGGACGTGCTGGAAGCGACGCTCCGGCGGGCCGGCCAGGGCTATGCCGTGGTGCGGGCCCTTCAGCCCGACCATATCCGGAACGTCTGGAACGTCCGCAGCGAAGGGGTGGGGCTGGTGATGGGCGTCAAGGGCGACCACAAGCCAATCGCGCTCATCGAAGACGCCGCCGTGCCCGTCGAACACCTGGCCGACTACGTGGTCGATCTGGAGCGGCTGCTGCAGGAGACGAACACCCGCGCCGTCTTCTACGCGCACGCTTCGGCGGGCTGCCTGCACATCCGGCCCTTCATCAACACGAAGGACGCCCGCGAGGTGGAAAAAATGCGCGACATCGCCGTCGGCTCCATGGAGCTGGTCAAGAAATACGGCGGGGTGCTTTCGTCCGAGCACGGCGACGGGATCGTGCGGGGCGCGCTCAACGAAGCGTTTCTGGGGCCGGAACTCTGCGACGTGTATCGTCGGCTCAAGCAGATCTTCGACCCGGACGGCCTGCTCAATCCAGGCCGGGTGATCGACACGCCCCCGCTGACGGAAAACCTGCGCATGGGGCCCACCTATCACACCATCGAACTGATCGAGGAGCTGGACTGGTCGGAAGAAGGGGGCTTTGCGCGGGCCGTCGAGCAGTGCAACGGCAACGGCGCCTGCCGCAAGCTGGAAAGCGGCGTCATGTGCCCGAGCTATATGGTCACGCGCGACGAGCGGCACACGACGCGCGGGCGGGCCAATGCGCTGCGCTCGGTGATGTCCGGGGCGCTTCCCGTCGAAGAGCTGACGGGCGAGGCGCTCTACGAAGTGATGGATCTGTGCGTGCAGTGCAAGGGCTGCAAGACCGAGTGCCCGTCGAACGTGGACATGGCCCGGATCAAGGCCGAGTGGCTGGCCAAGTACTGGGAGGCGAACGGCGTGCCGCTGCGCGTGCGGCTGTTCGCCCACCAGCCCCGGCTGGCCCGGTGGATCGGAGGCGGCTGGAAGGCCCGGCTGGCCAACTTCGGCCTGCGCAACCCGCTCGTGCGCTGGGTGATGGACCGAGCGCTGGGCATCAGCGCCCGGCGGCAGTTGCCCACCTTTGCCGTCGAGCCGTTCACACACTGGTTCCGCAGGCAGCAGCGCACGCTCGAGGGGCCGACCGTCGTGCTCTTTGCCGACACGTTCAACAACTATCATCATCCCGAAGTCGCCCGGGCGGCCACCGAGTTCTTCTGGAAGCTGGGCCTTCAGGTGGTGGTGCCCGATGAACGGGCCTGCTGCGGCCGGCCGCTCATCTCCAAGGGATTGCTCAGCGAGGCGCAGCAGCAGGTGCTCGACGCCGTCGAACGCCTGCATCCCTACGTCGAGCAGGGCTGGCCGATTGTCGGGCTCGAGCCGAGCTGCATTCTGACGTTTCGGGACGAGCTGCTCGCGCTGCTGCCGGGCGATCCGCGGGCGCGGGCACTGGCGCGCAGCGTGTTCACCTTCGAGGAATACGTGGTCCGCCTGGCCGACGAAGGCCGGCTCGACGGGGTGCGCTGGACCGAAGCGCCGCGGCGGGTGCTGCTGCACGGCCACTGCCACCAGAAGGCGCTGGTCGGGACTCAGGCGGCCGCGCGGGTGCTGTCGCTGCCGGGGTACACGGTCGAAGTGCTCGACACGAGCTGCTGCGGCATGGCCGGCGCCTTCGGGTACGAAAAGGAACACGTGGACATTTCGCTGAAGATGGCCGAGCGGCGGCTGGCGCCGGCCGTGCGGGCGGCCGACGACGGCACGCTCATTGCAGCACCGGGCACTTCGTGCCGCGCGCAGATTCAGGATACGACGGGGCGGCGGGCGCTGCACCCGGCGGAAATCCTGCTCGAGGCGCTGGCCTGAACGCACCGCGTTCGACCCGGAGAAATTTTTCGGCAAGATTTTCTTCGGAAGCGCTTTCGAATTCAACAACTTCCTCCTATATTTTCACTGCACCTACCAAACGAGCCAGAGACAGCCATGCAACTGACCGAAGCACCCGTAGAAGAACGGACCTATTCCTTCTGGGAACAGGTCAACCGCATGTTCGATCGGGCGGCCGCCCATACAAAGCATCCCAAAGGGCTGCTCGATCAGATCAAGGCCTGCAACAGCGTCTACCGGATGGAATTCCCTGTCAAGCGGGACGACGGCTCGATCGAAGTGGTCCGGGCCTATCGGGCCGAGCACAGCCACCACAAGCTGCCCACCAAAGGAGGTATCCGGTACGCGCCGAACGTCACTGAAGACGAGGTGATGGCGCTGGCCGCCCTGATGACCTACAAGTGTGCCATCGTGGACGTGCCGTTTGGCGGGGCCAAGGGCGGCGTCAAGATCGACCGGCGCCAGTATAGCGAGGCCGAACTGGAGCGGATCACCCGCCGCTACACCTACGAACTGCTCAAAAAGAACTTCATCGGTCCCGGCGTGGATGTGCCCGCGCCGGACTACGGGACCGGCCCCCGCGAGATGGCCTGGATTCTGGATACGTACAATTCGTTCTCTTCCAATCCGCTCGAAGCGCTGGCCTGCGTGACCGGCAAGCCGGTCGGACAGGGCGGCGTGCGTGGTCGCAAGGAGGCCACGGGGCGCGGGGTGTTCTTTGGCGTGCGGGAGGCCTGCAGCGTGGAAGAGGATATGAAAGCGCTGGGGCTTCAGCCGGGCCTGGGCGGCAAAACGGTGGTCGTGCAGGGACTGGGTAACGTGGGCTACCACGCGGCCAAATTCCTGCAGGAAGGCGGGGCCGTGCTGGTGGGCCTGGCCGAAATCGAAGGGGCCATCTACAACCCGGACGGCCTCGACCTGGAAGCCGTCATGGAGCACCGGCGGCGCACCGGCTCGATTCTGAACTTCCCGGGCGCGAAAAACCTGGAGCGTTCTCAGGATGCGCTGGAGCTTCCCTGCGACATCCTTGTGCCGGCCGCGCTGGAAAATCAGATTACGGTGGAAAACGCTCCGCACATCCAGGCCAGGATCATCGCCGAGGCGGCCAACGGACCGGTAACCATTGAGGCCGAGGAGATTCTGCTCAAGAAGGGCGTGCTGATCATTCCGGACGTGTACCTCAATGCCGGCGGCGTAACGGTCTCCTACTTCGAGTGGCTGCGCAATCTGTATCACGTACGGTTCGGGCGGCTCAGCAAGCGCTTCGAGGAACGCACCTTCAGCCGCATTCTGGAAGTCATCGAAGACCTGACCGGCAAGAAGGTGCCGGTCGAGCTCATCCAGGAGGTGGCGCATGGCGCCGACGAGGAGGATCTGGTCAACTCCGGCCTGGAGGAGACCATGATCAACGCCTATCAGGAGATTCTGACCATCCGGCGCGAGCACGGGGTGGACCTCCGCACGGCTGCCTTCATCGACGCGATCAACAAGGTGGCCCAGTCGTATCTGGAGCTGGGCATTTTCCCGTGAGAGGCGATCGGCGAAAAGAAAGCGGGGCGACCGGACGTCCGGTCGCCCCGCTTTTTTGTTGCGAAGCAGCTCAGCGGACGGATACCTCGGGCCACATGCGGGCCAGCGGCGTGCCGTGAAGCAGCCGGAGCCGCTCCAGCGTGGGCCGGTAGGCCTCCAGCATCCGGGTGGCCGGCGAGGCGGTTAGATTGCGCCAGCTCTGCACGGCCCTGGCTTCCAGCTGCTCGGCCAGGCGCTCGGCAAATGTCCGGGGGCGCGGCAGCACGCGAATCCGATAGGTGCCCGGCGCCAGGCCGGCTTTTTCGGCGGCAATGGCAATGGCCCGGTTCAGGTCGCCCAGCACGTCCACCAGACCGATCCGGTGGGCCGTTTCGCCGATCCAGACACGTCCCCCGCCGATGGCATCGACCGAATCGACGGGAAGCCCTCGAGCTTGCGATACCTTTTGCAGGAACGTACGATAGGTCGCCAGGATGGTCTGCTGCAGGCGCTCTACCTCGTAGGGCTCCGGAGGTACCAGCCCCGAGAACATGTCGGCGTACGGGCTGGTGCGCAGCAGGTCGTAGGTGATGCCGATCTTGTTTTCGAACAGGCCACTCGCATCGAGCAGAATGCCGATCACCCCGATCGAGCCCGTGATGGTCAGCGGGTCGGCCACGATCGTATCGGCGGCCGTGCTGATCCAGTAACCGCCGGAGGCGGCCACGTCGCCCATCGAGACGATCACGGGCTTTTCTTCGGCCGTGCGCCGGATCGCCTGCCACATGGCTTCGGAAGCGGCCGCCGAGCCGCCCGGCGAGTTGATGCGCAGCACCACGGCCTTCACCCGGTCGCTCTGGCGCGCCTCCTCCAGCGCAGCGATCAGCGTTTCGCTTCCGAGCATCCGGCCGCCCAGGAAGGGGACCGGGACCGGCTCCTGCTGGCTTTTGCCGGGCACGATCGTCCCCACGGCGTAGACCACGGCGATCTCGCCTTCGTTGCCGGTGGGTAGTCCGGCCTCGCGGTCGGGCACGCGCACGTACTGGCGGAGCGAGACGCGCCGTAGCTTTTCGTCCGGCCCATAACCCAGGTGCGTCTTCAGCATGCGCTCGATCTGGCCGGCGTCGCGGAGCCCGTCGAGCAGCCCGGCCTGCACGGCTTCCTCGGCAGAGAGCAGCAGTTGCTCGGTCGCCAGCCGGTTCACGTCCTCCACCGAAAGCCCGCGGGCCTCGGCCACCGTCTCCAGGAAGCGCCGGTTGTAGGCGTCGAGCAGCGCCTGCAGTTGCAGGCGGTTTTCTTCGGAGAGATGTTCACGCACGAACGGTTCGCCGGCACTCTTGAAGGCACCGGCCCGCACCACCCGGGCTTCGACCTCCAGCTTGTCGAGCAGGCGCTTGTAGAATTCGGCCGTCAGATAGAAGCCGTTGAATTCGAAGAACGACTCCGGTCCGGCAAACACGCTGTCGGCCGCGCTGGCCAGGAAATAGGTGGCCTCGTCCATCCCGAAGTCCTCGCACGAGGCGATAAGCAGCTTGCCGCTGGACTTGAACTCGACAAGCGCTGCGCGGACTTCTTCCAGCGAGGCCCAGGAGAGCTGCGGGTTCTGCAGACGAAGCCAGACGGCTTCGATGCGTCGGTCGGCCGCTGCTTTTCTCAGGGCGTGCGTCAGGTCGTGCAGGCCGTAGGGGGGCTCCTCCAGTAGCAGGCGACTGAGCGGATCGGGCGAGACGACTTCCGGAATAGGGCCGCTCAGGCGCACGACCAGCACCGAGCCCGAGCGAATGGACGGTGGCTGTTCGACGGCCGTTGCCAGCCCCATCAGAAACAGAAACAGGAAGAGAAAGACCAGCCCGATGGCGATCAGCGTGCCGAGAATGCTGGCCAGCAGCGAGGAAAGAAACCGCATGGCAGACTTCAAGCCGTTGGTGGAAAATATCGTCTGAAAGATACGATGCCGGTTGCTACGAAAGGGCGACGGGCAAAGTTACGGGATCGTTGGAAGTGCTATCGCGAAAACCGTGCGGGAAACCGCCTTTGTGGCAAGGCGGTTGGAATTACGACCATTTGCGTCGGATCAGCGGTCAACTTCCGTGGAAAACGATATGCGTGGACAGGTGCAGACGGGACAGATGCGGCGGCGGAAGCCACCGTACCGGGTGGTGCGGAAGGATGATCCGGCCGCGCTGCTGAACGAGCGGGAGCGGCAGATTCTCCGGCTGGTGGTCGAGAGCTTCATCGACACGGCCGGTCCGGTGGGCTCGCACTTTCTGGCCCGGCGGTATCCGATTGGCCTGAGCCCGGCCTCCATTCGCAACACGATGAGCGATCTGGAGGAAATGGGCTACCTGGACCATCCCTACACGTCGGCCGGTCGGGTGCCCACGGACCTGGGCTACCGGACCTTCGTCGATGTGCTGATGGACGTGCCCGAGCTGGCTCCGGACGAACGCCGGTTGCTTCAGCAGAAGGTGCGGGAGATCGGCAACGATCCGGAGGAGCTGTGGCGGGAGAGCACGCGCCTGCTCGGCCAGCTTTCCCGGCTGCTGGGCGTGGTGCTGACGCCCCGGCTCTCGACCGGCGTGCTGGAGCGGCTCGAAGTGGTGCCGCTTTCGTCCACGCGGGCCATGTTCGTGCTCAGCGTGCGGGGCGGCCTGGTGCGCACGATCCTCGTGGAATTGACCTCGGAGCTGAGCCGTCGCGATCTGGAGCTGGTCGTGGCCCTGCTCAACGAGCGGCTGGCCGGACTCACGCTGGCCGCGATCCGACAGAGCTGCCATCAACGCCTGCGTGATCTGGAAGATCGAACCGGCCTGGTACAACTGGTAATGACCGAAGCGCCTGTGCTTTTCAGCGAACCCAGCGAAGGCCGCGTGCGCTTCGGCGGCACCCAGTACATCATGGGCCAGCCGGAATTTCAGCAGCCGGAAGAGCTGCGTAATCTCTTTCTGCTGCTGGAAGACGAGGAGGAGCTGGTGCGGCTGCTGGAGGGAACCGACACGTCCGATGACGTTGAAGTAGGCCGCGCCCAGGTGTCGATCGGACGCGAAAATCAGGACGAAAAGGTAGAAAGATTCTCGATCGTCACGGCACGCTATCGCCTGGGCGATGCCGTGGGAACCATCGGAGTGATCGGGCCTACCCGTATGGACTACCGGCGCGTGCTGGCGCTGGTGCAGGAGATGGCCCGGCTTCTGAGCCGTCCGATCGATGAAACCGTCAACTGAACCGGTGGGGAGCGAAACGAAGCGACGAAGACCATGGCGGAGGAAATGAAAACCACACCGAACGCGGAACAGGTAAACGAAACGGAAAACACGCCGACGCCCGAAGCGGAAGCTACCGCTTCGGAGACGCCGGCCGAGGAGGAAAACGATCTGGTAGCCCGTATCGAACAACTGGAGGCCGAACTGGCGCAGGTGCAGGACAAGTTCCTGCGCACGGCGGCCGAATTGCAGAACTACCGCCGGCGCGTCGAACAGGAGAAGCGGCAACTGCTGGAAATGGGCAAGGCGCTGGCGATCCGCCCGCTGCTGGAGGTGCTGGACGACCTGGAGCGTTCGCTGGAGGCGGCGCGCCAGGCCGAAACGCAGGATCCGGGCGCTGCCTACCACAAGCTGCGTGAGGGCGTCGAACTGGT
>Ga0065724_103996_pt1 | contig 14630 bp, 9 predicted proteins | sample TheenrcSG05JP960_FD_59111 | JGI IMG/M metagenome (GOLD analysis project Ga0065724, IMG submission 59111) | Thermophilic enriched microbial communities from mini bioreactor at UC Davis - Sample SG0.5JP960 | ecosystem: Engineered > Solid waste > Grass > Composting > Bioreactor | place: USA... | reverse complement strand
GACAGGATGACGACGGCGTGACTCCCCACGAAACATCCGTGTTTCTCGAGCTGACCGAAATCGAGCGGAATGTCAGCCATCGAAGCCGGCAAAATGCCCCCAGAGGCTCCGCCCGGCAGATAGCCCTTGAACGTGTGCCCGTCGGCCATCCCACCGCAAAGCTCAATAAGATCCCGAACAGTCGAGCCCGCAGGTGCAAGCACCACGCCGGGATTCTTTACACGTCCGGAAACGGAGTATGAGCGGAAGCCTTTCGCACCATTCTTGCCCTGCGACGCGAACCATTCCGCGCCTTTCTTCAGAATTTGCGGCACCCAGTAAAGCGTCTCGACGTTGTTCACGAGCGTGGGGCGACCGAAGATGCCCACCTGTGCCACGTACGGCGGNCGGTGCCGCGGCAGGCCGCGCTTGCCTTCGATCGACTCGATCATCGCGCTTTCTTCACCGCAGATGTAGGCGCCAGCCCCGCGGCGAATATGGACTTTCGTGTGGCGTGATAGGCCCGCGGCTTCGAGCTTCGGCACCTCGCGTCGCAAAATTTCGAGCACGGCGGGATATTCATCCCGCATGTAGATGAAAACCTCGGATGCCTCGACGGCCCAGGCGCCGATCAGCATGCCCTCGAGGAACTGGTGTGGGCGGCGTTCCAGGTAATACCGGTCCTTGAACGTGCCCGGCTCGCCCTCGTCGCCGTTGACCGCCATGAACCGCGGGCCTGGCTCTGCGCGCACGAGGCTCCACTTGCGGCCCGTTGGAAATCCCGCACCGCCGAGCCCGCGCAGGCCGCCATCCGAAAGCGTCGCGATCACATCCTCAACGATGCGCTCGCCTGAAAGACAGGCTTCGAGCACCTTGTAACCGCCCTCGGCGCGATAGGCCTCGAGGTCTTGATAGGCTGGAACATTCGGATGCGTGTTTCCGGATTCCACTACAGCAAGCACACGCTCCAGCGTGGCGCGATCGACATGCCGATGCCCCACTTCGACCGCGGGCGCCATATCGCAAGAGCCCATGCACGGCGCGCGGACGACGCGCACATTCGGCAGCTGCTCCTGCTGGAGCGCCTTCAGAAGCTCCTCTGCGCCCGCGAGCATGCAGGAGAGGCTATCGCAGACGCGCACCGTGACGGCCGCCGGCCGCGGCTCTCCGTCGTTCACCACGTCGAAGTGCGCGTAGAACGTGGCGACCTCGTAAACCTCCGCCATCGGAATGCGCATCAGCTCAGCGAGGCCATGCAGATGGCCAGCCGGCAAGCAGTGCTCCGCATCCTGAATTTTATGCAGGTACTCGATGAGCAGCGCGCGCTCATATGGGCCCGGACCGATCAACTGCCGTACGGCCTCGACCTCCTCCTGGCGCAGCACGCGGCCCTTCGGGAACATCGGCGCCTTGCGCCGGCCTGAACCCGGTCGATTGGATCGCCCCCCGTTTCCATTAGAGCGAGGACCTGAATTGCTCATATCGTTCATCTATACCCCGCCAACGCCTGCCGCATTGTCACTCCCACCAGGTCGGCCCTGGGCGCGATCACGACGCCCGCCTCCCGTAACGCTTCCATCTTGGCCTTTGCACTGCCCATTTGGCCAGCCGCGAGTGCACCCGCATGACCCATTCTCCGTTGTTGCGGGGCATTTTGGCCAACCACGATCGCCACGATGGGCTTCTCGGGCTTCAGCTCCTTAATCAACGCGGCCGCTTCCTCCTCATCCGTTCCGCCGATCTCTCCGATGAGGATGATACCCTCGGTGGCGGGATCCTCCAAAAACAGCCGCACACAATCCGCGAGACTGACACCGTGGACGGGATCACCGCCGACTCCGATCGTCGCCGACTGCCCGAGGCCCGCGGCTGTGGTTTGGGCGACGATTTCGCTCGTCAGCGATGCAGAGCGCGACGCAATCCCGACCGGCCCTTTGCAGGCGTTGATCGTCGTCATCACGCCAAGCTGCGTTTCGCCCGGAACGAGGATGCCCTGCGAATTGGGGCCCACCAGCCGCGTACGCGATCCTTGAAGCCTCTGCCGCACGCGGATCATGTCGAGGACAGGAACGCGCTCCGTCACGCAAACAAGAAGCTCGATGCCGGCATCAATCGCCTCGATCATCGCGTCGGCGGCGCTGGCCGGCGGCACGAACACCAGGCTCGCCGTCGCTCCCGTTGCTGCCACGGCCTCCGCTACAGTGTCGAAGACGGGCACATCAAGATGCCGCCGTCCACCTTTCCCGGGCGTCACTCCGCCGACGACCTGTGTGCCATAGGCCACCATGCGGCCGACGTGGTAGGTCGCGGCACGGCCAGTCAGGCCTTGGCAGATGACACGCGTCTCTTTTGTTGCAAGGACAGCCATCACGCGGCCTTAAGTGTTGCGAGTTGTACGGCTGTATTGACCGCCTGCCACATGTCCGCCGTCTCTACGACAGAAACGCCGTAGCTCTTGAGACGTGTCGCAGCAAATTCGGCGTTATTCCCAGCAAGGCGCACAACGATCGGAACCGAGCATCCGAACCGGCGAAAAGCGATGCCAATGCCATCGGCGATCGTATCGCAGCGTTGCATTCCGCCGCCGTGAACATTGACCAGCACGCTGCGCACTTGCGGATTGGTCGCGATCAGTCCGAAGGCATACGCAATGTCGAGGCTCGTGGCGGTGGTGCGGATGTCCATGAAGTTGGCCGCGCGTCCACCTGCCTGATGCAACAGATCAAGGGTCGCCAGGGCCAAACCAGCACCATTCACAACGACTCCAATATCGCCGTCGAGCTTCAAATAGTTGATCTGATGACGATCGGCGGCCAGCATCACGGAATCGTTGTCCTCGCCCTCATTGACGTCCTGCAACGCCGCGATGTCGGGATGTCGGAACAGCGCGTGGTCGTCGATGGTCACTTTGGCATCGAGGGCGACGAAATTCCCGGAGGGCGTCAAAGCGAGCGGACTGATTTCGACCAGAATAGCGTCGAGTGATACAGCTGCCTCAGCAATTTGCGACAGCCGCTTCGCGAAAAGCGACCTTTGCACTGGCTCGAAGCCAAAGGGGCTCGCAGCACGGTCAAAATCGCCTCTGGCCGTGCTGCCAACGATCTCCAGGGGAAGGACGGTGCCGTCGCCACATCCAGCAGAGCGCTCATCGTCGCGATCCCGAGTGACGAGGATTAGCTGTCCCCTCGATCGGTCGACGACAGCAGCGCAATAGAAGCTGCGCACAACCGGGACTGCTTCTTCGATATAAACCCAGCGCACTTCCTCACCAGCGGGGCCAGTCTGATTTGTCATCAACCGTCGCCCGATGATTTCGGCTGCGATCGTGCCAACTTCGTCAGGGCTGGTTGCGAACCGGATCCCACCACCAGCTGCGCGCTCACCGGCCTGGATTTGCGCCTTGACGACGAACTCCCGAACGTTCAGCCGACGCGCAACCGATGCCGCCTCTGCGCCGCTCGCCGCAAGCCGGCCGCGAGGGATCATGATACCAAATCGGGTGAGAAGCTCCTTCGCCTGGAACTCGTGCAGGTTCATCTGCGGCGCTCCTCCTGCAGGCAGCCGCAGGCACAAGCAGCCACTTGCCCATCCTGCGGCGTGTTCTCATTCCCCCCGTGAGATGAATTGCGGCATTCCGGCAAATGCCAGCCTTCCTTATCCGAGTGGCTTTCGCTTATGCCAGCGCATTTGGGCGCCTCTGGCATACCAAATACAATATGCCAATTGCGCTGAACTGTCGAGCGTGCCACGATGCATTCATTCCGTTCTGGACGAAGAGGGGGAAATCTGGTGTTGAGACGCTTCCGCTGTAGGAGCGATCCTCAGCGTATTTCCACTCAACGAATGACGGGAAAGGGTCGGCAGGGGATTATGGAGACACAGTTGCGCCCCTCGACCGCACGCCGAGCATCAAAGCCAGCGCGTTTCGCAAACGGCTGACAATGAAATATGCGCCGGGAGAATGGAATGGAATTGTTAGTTGCAGCAGGCGCTGTCACTGACCAAGCGGCCGATTATCTCAACGGATTGTTCGGCCTCGATACGACGACCATCATAAATATCCTACGGATCATCGGCATCGACATCATTCTAGCCGGCGATAACGCCGTCGTTATCGCTCTAGCATGCCGATCTCTGCCACCACGCCAGCGTACGGCTGGCATTATTCTGGGCGCCGGCGTCGCCGTCCTTCTCCGGATTTTTTTCACGGTCATCATCCAGTTCCTTCTCGAGGTTCAGTTCCTGAAACTCGTTGGCGGCCTCATGCTTTTCTGGATCGCCATCAAGTTGCTCACATCCGAGGAAGGAAGTGAAGATAAAGTCAAAAGCGGTTCCAATCTTTTTGAGGCCGTGAGAATTGTGGCCATCGCGGACCTTGTGATGAGCCTCGACAATATGCTGGCGATCGCTGCCGCAGCAGGCGGCAACACGTATCTCATCATTTTTGGTCTAGCCCTCAGTATCCCGCTCGTTGTTGCGGGATCGACATTAATCATGGCGCTCTTGACCCGCTTCCCGATTTTCGTGTGGGCAGGTGCGGCATTGCTTGGCTGGATTGCTGGGGAACTCATTGCAACCGAGCCCGTCATGAGACCGGTCATCGATGCCATTTCGCAAACGCTGCAGGCCACGCCAAAGCTGATAGCGCGCGTGATGGAAGTCATCGGCGCATGTCTCGTCCTGCTGATTGGCTGGATCATTCTGCGCCGCTCAGGCAAATCCGTCGGACACGCCTGATCGACAAGGCCAACGTTGCGAGGCTGCCTCGGATATTCCGGGGCAGCTCCTTTTCGAGCGCGCTTTCGGCGACTTTCGTTCAAACCTGAGGAAGATGTGGCGTGAGGAAATCCGCGTGTGAGCCTTCGATCCAGGCCAGTATATCGCCAGCCTCTAGCCAGCATCCGTCGAAACTCGGCCTCTATAGACTGAAGCAACTACAAGATCGGGACAACGGACAACGTACAGTTCCTAGATAAAACAAGAGGGCGCCGAAGCATTCGCTTTCCGCGCCCAGTCGTTCCCCTTCCGCCCCCTATTTTTATATAAGTTTATCCGTCCCCAAGAGGCCTTTCTACTTTTTGTTGCGGCCAGGGTTGGCTCAATAGCCAAGATAGGCTTCAAGCGGCCCCTTCGGTAACGGAACCAGGAACCAAACCTCGAACATCAGGAATAAAAACACAGGAACAGCGATGCCAACAAGCGCTGCTCGGAGGATTGATTCACGCCCCAAGACCAGCATAAAGGCCATGATGAAAATTGCCGATGACACGTAAAGGCCGAGATATTGGATCGCCCCTACGTACACGATGGCCGGCACCAGAACGGCAAGCACCCTCATAAAGGCCGTCTTGGTCACAAAAGCGTCGCTTCCGTTTCCGCCCTTAGCCAGAACAGCCCGGGCTAAATTCACGAAACTTGCCCCGGCCAATATCACCGCGATGTAGAACGGAAAATATCCTGACGCCGGCCCCTCGTTTTCCCGCCAGTCGAATCCTAGCCGCGTACTGTCGTAGATCACGATTGAACTGACGAGCAGAAGCAGCAGGGCGACGACGATATCCATCGTCCTGTTCGATACGAGGCCTGGTTCGTCGCCGGAACCTTCATTACCGTGCATCTGGCTTCCTTTTTTATATTTCGAGCCTGAGCTTGACCTCTCGCGAGCCGCAAGTTTTCCGTAACCGCGCAGCTCCCCTCGCAGGAATCATCGGGCCAAGCCGGCGGATCACCAGCTTGGCCGGCGTATCATTTCCCAGGTGCCAGGAATCCAGCCTCTTTCATGAGATCGTAGTGAATCTTTTCGGCTTCCTCGACCCACTTGGCGAATTCCTCACCCTCCATGAACGTCTGATTATACGCGCCGCTTTCCATGAAAGTCTTCCAATCCTCCGTCTCCCTCACCTTCTTGAAGAGGTCGACGTAGAATTGCACCTGCTCCGGAGTTACGCCGCTCGGCATGAAAATGCCACGGAGCATTTGGTAGACGACCGGCAGCCCTGACTCCGTGCACGTTGGAATGTCGCTCCAGGCCATCGTTTCCGTAATTTTGTCGGTGTAAGTCGACCGCTCCTTATCGAAGATGCAAAGCGGCTTGAGCGCGCCGGATTTCCAATGCTGGGCTGCTTCGATGGGGTTGTTGACGGTTGAATTGACATGCTTGCCTACGAGCTGGACTGCAACCGTGCCGCCTCCCTGGAACGGAACGTAGGTGAATTTTTTGCCGCCCGTCTCCCGCTCAATGGCGACGGTTATGATTTGGTCCTCCTGCTTGGACCCAGTGCCGCCCATTTTGAACTGACGGTCAGGCGCCGCCTTTACGGCCTCAATGTACTCCTTGGCCGTGTTGTAGGGCGCGTCAGCAGGCACCCACAGGATGAACTGGTCTAGCGCCAGCATCGCAACCGGCGTCAGATCTCTCCAGCTGAATGGAGTGCCCGTGCTCAGCGGAGTCGTGAATAGATTGGAGAGCGTGATAATGATCTTGTGTGGATCGCCTTTGCTGTTCTTGACCTCGAGGAAGCCCTCGGCGCCAGCGCCACCAGACTTGTTGATGACGACCATGGGCTGCTTCATCAGCTTGTGTTTGGACACAACGCCCTGAATGAAGCGCGCCATCTGATCAGCACCGCCACCCGTTCCAGCCGGGATGACAAATGTTACTGGCTTCGTCGGCTCCCAGGCCATGGCCTGGTGTGGTGCGATCGTTGCGGCAGAGATCAGCCCTCCTGCAAGTGCAACTAAAGAGCAAAACTTTTTCATACTCCAGCTCCTTTTTCGTTTCCTCTCATTTGTATTTTTCATTGGCATTTTGTTNTTTTGAAACGTCAGTAGAGGTTCATGAGGGCCAAATGGTCTCCCACTTGGCCCCACATTCTTAAGCGTGTTGTGGCTTCGGCTTGCGAAGACTCGCTATGACCCACCGAATTCCTGGCCAGAACAGCAGGACCAATCCTAGGGTCATGATGCTGCTTACGAGCCAGTTGGAGAAGAAGATGCCGAGGCTACCCTGGCTCAAGAGCATTGCCTGTCTGAAGGATCCTTCGGCCATGTCACCAAGGACCAGCGCCAGGACCAATGGCGGTAACGGGTAACCGAGTTTCACGAAAACGTACCCTATCACCCCGAACACCACCATCATCCATACGTCGAAGATGGAGTTGTTGACCGTGTAAGCCCCCACTGCGCAAACGACGAGAATGATGGGCGCAATGATTGAGAACGGTATGCGCAGGATCGAGGCGAATAGCGGCACGCACGTGAGGATAATGATAAGCCCCGCGATATTGCCCAGATACATGGACGCGATGAGGCCCCAGACAAAATCCGGCTGTTCGACGAATAGCATCGGCCCCGGCTGAAGGCCCCAGATCAAGAGACCTCCCAGCAACACCGCGGCGGTCGGCGAGCCCGGAATGCCGAGCGTTAGCATTGGCAGCAACGCACTCGTTCCGGCAGCATGCGCGGCCGTTTCCGGCGCGAGTACGCCTTCAATTTCCCCTTTGCCGAAATTCTTGGAGTTCTTTGAGAACTGCTTGGCCAGACCGTAGCTCATGAACGAGGCTGGTGTGGCGCCGCCGGGCGTAATGCCCATCCAGCAGCCGATAAGGCAGCTTCGCAAAAATGTGAACCAGAATTTCGGCAGCTGCTTCCACGTTTCCAGAACCGCGTTCAGCCGGATTTTTGCGTGAGCGCCGGAAAAGCTGAGCCCCTCCTCCATCGACGACAAGATTTCGCCGATGCCGAAAAGACCGATGACTGCCACCAGGAATACGAAGCCGTTCAGCAGCATTTCGTAGCCGAACGTCATCCGCAGCTGGCCGGTGACGTTATCGAGCCCTACGGAGGCTAACGCGAAGCCAAGGCACATGGACGCGAGCGTCTTGAACGGAGAACCCCGCCCCATGCCGATAAAGCTCGCGAAGGTGAGGAATTGAACGGCGAAAAATTCAGGTGGACCAAATCGTAATGCAAAATTCGCGACCAGCGGTGCGAGAAATGTAATGACGATCACCGCAACGATCGCCCCGATGAATGACGAGGTGAACGCCGCCGTCAGTGCCTCGTCGGCTTTTCCCTTTTGAGCCATGGGGTGGCCGTCGAATGTTGTTGCCACGGACCAAGGCTCGCCGGGAATATTGAACAAAATCGAGGTGATGGCGCCACCGAACAAAGCCCCCCAATAGATGCAACTCAGCATGATAATTGCTGAGGTCGGCGGCATTGAAAATGTCAGGGGGAGGAGGATTGCAACACCATTGGCACCTCCCAGCCCGGGCAAAACGCCGATGATCACACCAAGGAGGATGCCAATAAGCATCAGGAGCAGGTTAAACGGGGTCAATACGACCGCGAAACCTGCAAAAAGCGAGGCGATCTCTTCCAACGGACGTTTCCCTATATTTTGATGCAAGCAGAGTTCTTGAGCCCTGCTTTGCCGCTTCCACTGCCTCCAAAGGCACAGAAACTTGGTATACCATATACCGGCAAGGAAGCCTCGCGCAATCCCGGACTTGAGGAATAAAGAAATTCAAAATTGCTGGTATTCAGTTTTTGCCTAGCTGGCGAGACTGCAAAAAGAATATCAACTTGCCCGGAACAACCGCGCTGGTGTATGGTATACCAGAGGCCAGCGACGAGAGGAGCCGGTCGCCTATCGCGTGAGTTTGTAAGGAGCTTTGGCGGTTAGGGATGGCGAACACGCAGATCAGGATCGCGCCCCTTGGGGAGGCACAAAGCCTCAAGACACGCGCCTATGAAGCGTTGAAGGCGGCCATCCTGAACATGAACATCTATGACGAGAACGCAGAGCTCCGGCTCGATGAGCGGCAGCTTTCGGCCCGGTTCGGCGTGAGCCGCACCCCGCTTCGCGAGGCTCTCGCGCAGCTGGACCAGGAGGGGCTGGTCCGCATCGTCCCACGCCGCGGCATTTACATCGTGCGCAAGACCAAGGCCGAAATTCTTGAAATGATTACGGTCTGGGCCGCGCTTGAAAGCATGGCGGCACGGCTTGCCACCAAGGAGGCCTCCGACGAGGAGATCGCAAGCCTTCATGAATTGATTGATGATTTTTCAGCAGACGAAATCGCCCGCAAAATGGGTGAATATTCGGACGCCAATATTCGTTTCCATCAGGCCATCATCAATCTCGGCAAGTGCGCCCTGATCCGCGAGCTCACGGATAAGCTGTTTTTCCACGTTCGCGCTATTCGGCATCGGACGATTTTCGAACAGGACCGCGCGCGGCGTTCGATCGTCGACCACCGCGAAATCGTTGCTGCGCTCGAGGCGCGCGACACGGAGCGGGCCGAACGGCTGGTGCGCGAGCACACCCTGAGACTTCGGGACCACGTCGAGCGCTACGTCAACCTCGACTAGGCAATCTACAGATCATCGAAAGAAAGGAGCGAAATGTCCGTAACGGCGCAAAGTGTGCAGGCACAGTCTGCAGGCGGGGAGCAGGAGCTGACGGACGGCTTTCATCTCATCATCGAAGCCCTGAAGCTCAACGGCCTCAACACCATCTACTGTGTGCCCGGCATCCCGATCACCGACCTGGCCCGTCTGGCGCAAGCATCGGGCATGCGCGTCATTTCCTTCCGGCATGAGCAGAACGCCGGCAACGCCGCAGCCATCGCCGGCTTCCTCACCAGGAAGCCTGGTATTTGCCTTACCGTGTCTGCGCCCGGTTTCCTTAACGGACTGACCGCCCTGGCGAACGCGACGACCAACTGCTTCCCGATGATCCTCATTTCGGGGTCCTCCGAACGGGAAATCGTCGACCTGCAGCAGGGCGACTACGAGGAGATGGACCAGCTCGCCATCGCCAAACCTCTTTGCAAGGCCGCGTATCGCATTCTGCGGGCGGAGGACATTGGCATCGGCGTAGCGCGTGCCATCCGTTCGGCTGTGTCTGGGCGACCNGGTGGCGTTTATCTCGATATTCCTGCCAAACTTCTTTCTCAGGTCATTGATGCCGAGCTCGGCCGGAAATCGCTCGTCAAGGTCATCGACCCGGCACCAGCCCAGATCCCGGCCAAGGAAGCCGTTGANCGGGCCCTCAACCTTCTCCGGCAGGCGAAGCGTCCGCTCATCNTTCTCGGCAAAGGCGCAGCTTATGCGCAGGCGGATGACGCAATTCGCNATCTTGTNGAGAAAAGCGGCATTCCGTTCCTGCCCATGAGCATGGCGAAGGGCATCTTGCCTGACACGCACCCGCAGTGCGCCGGCGCGGCACGTTCGCTGGTGCTGAAAGAGTCCGATGTCGTCATGCTCATCGGCGCGCGGCTCAACTGGCTGCTCTCCCACGGCAAGGGCAAGACCTGGGGTGATGCGCCGAAGAAGTTTATTCAGATCGACATCGAACCCAGGGAGATGGACAGCAACGTCGAGATCGCCGCGCCAATCGTGGGCGATATCGAATCGTGCGTCTCCCGGCTGCTCGAAGGCATGGGCAATGACTGGCCAAATCCGCCGGAGGAGTGGATCAAGACAGTCAACGCCAAAAAGGAAGAAAACATCGCCAAGATGGCGCCGCGGTTGAGAAACAACTCGGTGCCGATGGATTTCCACGCCGCGCTTGGTGCGCTGCGTACCGTCATCAAGGAGCGGCCTGATACGATCCTCGTCAACGAAGGCGCCAACACCCTCGATCTGGCGCGCGGCATCATCGACATCCACAAGCCGCGCAAGCGTCTCGACGTCGGTACCGTGGGGCGTCATGGGCATCGGCACGGGCTTCGCGATCGCGGCGGCGATCGAAACCGGCAACCGCGTGCTTGCCGTCGTCGGCGACAGCGCCTTCGGATTCTCCGGCATGGAGATCGAAACGATCTGCCGGTACAATTTGCCGGTCTGTGTTGTCGTCTTCAACAACAACGGCATTTATCGCGGGACCGAGGTCAATCCATCGGGCGGTCCTGACCCCGCGATCACTGTGTTCGTCAAGGACGCCCGCTACGACAAGATGATGGAAGCCTTCGGCGGCGTTGGCGTCCATGCTACGACGCCTGACGAACTGAAGCGCGCCGTCGAGGAAGCGCTGGATTCGGGCAAGCCTACCCTCATCAACGCAGCAATCGATCCCGCGGCAGGCAGTGAAAGCGGCCGCATCGGAAATCTTAATCCACAAAGCCTGCTGAAAAAGAAATAAGGGAGCTTGAAATGAAGGCCCTGGAAGGCATCCGCGTCCTGGATTTCACCCACGTGCAGTCCGGCCCCACCTGCACGCAGCTTCTGGCCTGGTTTGGCGCCGACGTTATCAAGGTGGAGCGGCCAGGCACCGGAGACATCACCCGCAATCAGCTGCAGGATATCCCGAACGTGGATAGCCTGTATTTCACGATGCTGAACCACAACAAGCGGTCGATCACGCTCGATACCAAACACCCCAAGGGCAAGGAGGTATTGGAGCGGTTGATCAAGGTCTGCGACGTGCTGGTGGAGAATTTTGCGCCGGGCGTGCTTGATCGCATGGGTTTTTCCTGGGAGCGGATCCAGGAGCTTAATCCGCGGATGATCTACGCCTCCATCAAGGGGTTCGGCCCTGGCCCTTATGAGGATTGCAAGGTCTACGAAAACATCGCCCAGTGCACAGGCGGCGCCGCGTCCACCACGGGCTTTGACGACGGCCCGCCGCTGGTGACGGGCGCGCAGATCGGCGACAGCGGTACCGGCCTGCACCTGGCCCTCGGCATCGTGACCGCCCTCTTCCAGCGAACGCGCACCGGCCGTGGTCAGCGCGTCACCTGCGCCATGCAGGACGGCGTGCTCAATCTCTGCCGCGTGAAGTTGCGTGACCAGCAGCGCCTCGCCCACGGTCCGTTGACCGAATATCCGCAGTACAGCGAGGGCAAGCCGTTCGGTGACACCGTTCCGCGCTCGGGCAATGCTTCCGGTGGTGGCCAGCCTGGCTGGATTTTGAAGTGCAAAGGCTGGGAGACCGACCCCAACGCGTACATCTACTTCATCGCCCAGGCACCCGTCTGGGACAAGATTTGCGACGTCATCGGCGAGCCTGAATGGAAGACGCACCCCGATTACGCAACACCGAAGGCCCGGCTTCCGCGGCTCAAGCAAATCTTTGAGCGCATTGAGCAGTGGACCATGACCAAGACGAAGTTCGAGGTCATGGAAACTCTCAACAAGTACGACATCCCCTGCGGGCCGATCCTTTCGATGAAGGAGCTTGCCGAGGATCAGTCGCTGCGCGCCACCGGCACGATTGTCGAGGTCGATCACCCGACACGCGGCAAGTATCTGACGGTCGGCAACCCCATCAAGCTCTCCGACAGCCCGGCCGAAGTGAGGCGCTCTCCGCTGCTCGGCGAGCATACGGAAGAAATTCTGCGTGACGTGTTGGGCTATACCGACGAGGAAATCGCCGAAATCAGGCCGGCAACAGAACCGCCGCAAAGGCAGGCCGCAGAATGATTTTCGAAAATGCCTCCGCAAAGTTTTCACCTGCGGAGGCAGACGCCCAATGCCAGTCTCATCGACAGGAAAGAGTCGATGTTCGTCAAGGTGAAAAGACTGAAACAGAGCGCGCCTGATCCGTCGGCTCGATTTCCCTCAGGCCCAATCCCGGATGACCGGCTACCCCGCGATTTCCGAGAAAATTGGGCATCTCTCATATTTGGGGGCCATCCAGGCAGCTCTTGAAAGAAATTCCCGTGATTACGGGAAAGGAGCCGAGAAAAAAGGTCCGCACGGCACAGACAAAGAAATTTGGGAAGGAATCAAATGCGCATCGTAGTCCATGGGCAGCAGGCTTTCGGAAAGGCCGTTCTTGAGAAGCTGCTGGAGCGCGGAGAGAACGTGGTTGCCGTGTTCTGCGCGCCCGACAAGGAGGGCAAACCGCGCGATCCACTCGCTGCCTTTGCCGAGGAAAAAGGCCTGCCTGTTCACCAGCCCAAATCATGGAAGACGCCGGAAGCGCTCGAGTTGATGCGCTCCTACGAGCCAGATCTGTGCGTGATGGCCTATGTCACGCTGTTCGTACCGCAGGCGGTGCTCGACGTTCCGAAGCTCGGCACCATCCAGTACCACCCCTCTCTGCTGCCTCTGCACCGCGGCCCGTCCTCGATCAACTGGCCCATCGCCATGGGCAAGACGCGCACGGGCCTTACGATTTTCTGGCCCGATGAGGGGCTCGATGAGGGGCCCATCCTTCTCCAAAAGGAGGTTGAAATCGGCCCGGACGAGACGCTGGGAGACGTGTACTTCAAGAAGCTCTTCCCCCTCGGCGTCGAGGCCATGATGGAGGCTGTCGACCTCGTCCGCGCGGGTAAAGCCCCGAAAATTCCGCAAGATCACTCAAAGGCCACTTACGAGAGCTGGTTCAAAAAGGAGCTCGCCGAGATCGATTGGTCGAAGCCGGTTTCCGAGGTTTACAACCTCATTCGCGCGAGCAACCCCGCGCCGGGCGCCTGGAGCACAATCAAGGGCACAAAGCTCGACATCTTCGATTCTGCCAAGCTAGATGGCTCAGGCGGCCCTGGCGAAATTGTCGCCATTACAGGCGAGGGCATTCAGGTTGCGGCCAAGGGCGGCCGTATCTTGATCAAGCGGGTGCGCGCGCCTGGCGGCCAGAAAATTCCGGCAACGGAATATGCCGTCTCCGCGGGACTCAAGGTCGGAGATCGGTTCGATCCGCCGTCAGGAAAGTCAACGCCCGACAAGTCTTCAGGGGGAACGTCCTCCTCCACGGTGAAATCGGACATTGAGATCGCCCGCGAAGCGAAAATGAAGCCGATCCAGGAGGTCGGCGCGAAGCTGGGCATCCCGCCTGAGGCGCTTCTTCTTTATGGACCGACGAAGGCAAAGGTTTCCTACGACTTTATCAACACCCTTCAGGATCGCCCGGACGGCAAGCTCATCCTCGTGACCGCGATCAACCCGACGCCGGCTGGCGAGGGCAAGACCACCACGACGGTGGGCCTTGGCGATGCCCTCAATCGCATCGGCAAGAAGGCCATGAGCTGCCTTCGCGAGCCCTCGCTGGGCCCGTGCTTCGGAATGAAGGGCGGCGCAGCCGGTGGCGGTTACGCCCAGGTCGTGCCGATGGAGGACATCAACCTCCACTTCACCGGCGATTTCCACGCGATCACGTCGGCGAACAACCTGCTCGCCGCGATGATCGACAATCATATTTACTGGGGCAACGAGCTCGGCATCGACCCACGGCGCATCGCCTGGCGGCGCGTCATGGACATGAACGACCGCGCACTGCGCTCTATCGTGAACTCGCTGGGCGGCGTCGCGAATGGCTTCCCACGGCAGGACGGCTTCGACATCACGGTCGCGTCCGAGGTCATGGCCATCCTGTGCCTTGCCACGGACCATAAGGATCTGCAGCGGCGGCTCGGCAACATCGTGGTTGCCTACACGCGTGACCGGAAGCCGATCCTCGCGCGAGATCTCAAGGCAGACGGCGCCATGACCGTCCTGCTCAAGGACGCGCTGATGCCAAACCTCGTGCAAACGCTGGAGAACAACCCCGTGTTCGTCCACGGCGGCCCGTTCGCCAACATCGCGCACGGCTGCAACTCGGTGCTGGCGACGAAAACGGCGTTGAAGCTTGCGGATTACGTTGTGACCGAGGCCGGCTTCGGCGCGGATCTCGGCGCCGAGAAGTTCTTCGACATCAAGTGCCG
>Ga0065724_101442_pt1 | contig 14863 bp, 4 predicted proteins | sample TheenrcSG05JP960_FD_59111 | JGI IMG/M metagenome (GOLD analysis project Ga0065724, IMG submission 59111) | Thermophilic enriched microbial communities from mini bioreactor at UC Davis - Sample SG0.5JP960 | ecosystem: Engineered > Solid waste > Grass > Composting > Bioreactor | place: USA... | reverse complement strand
ACGCGTTTCTCGCGGCGCTCGAGCGCAACGAGCGCGACGTCCTTCCGCCCCNNGCGGCCCCGCTTCGAGGAGCTGCTGGTCTCGTTCAAGCGCGTGCGCGAGCGGCACAAGCTCGGACTGGGAGGTCCGCGCCGCGCAGAGCGAGCTGATCGCCGAGCTTCGCGCCCTGCTGGCCCGCACGTGCATCCAGGCGCTCGAGCCGGACCTGATCATCGTGGACGAGTTCCAGCGCTTCAAGCACCTGCTCACAAGCGAATCCGAGGCCGGTGAGCTCGCCCGCCACCTCTTCGACTACGTCGACCCGCGCACCGGCCAGACGGCGAAGACCCTGCTGCTCTCCGCCACCCCGTACAAGGCGTACGCGAACAGCAGCGACCTCGACGCCGCCTCACACCACGAGGACTTCCTGGCGACGATCGACTTCCTGCTTGGCGATCCGGCCAAGCGCGCTCGCCTGTCCGAGCTCCTCGCTGAGTTCAAAAGCCACATCCTGCGGTGGGACGACGAGACGCCGCAGCGGATCACCGCCACGCGCGAGGCGATCGAGACGGAACTGCGCAAGGTCATGTCGCGCACCGAGCGCCTCGCCGCCTCCCCCGACCGCAACGGCATGCTGGTCGAGGTGCCGGCGGACGGCGCGGACGTCGAGGTGTCCGATCTCGCCGCGTACNTGGTGAGCGACCANGTCGCCGAGATCCTCGGGCACCACGACGTGATCGAGTACTGGAAGTCNGCGCCGTACCTGCTCAACCTCATGGACCACTACAAGCTCAAGCAGAGCTTNGTCGACGCGCTNGNGGACGGGCCCACGAGAGCGCAGCTGAGGCAGGTGCTCAAGCGCGGCAAGGGAGCGCTGCTGAGCTGGGATGAGATCACGCGCTACGAGCGCCTCGATCCGGGCAATGCCCGCATGCGCGCGCTCGCTGCCGACCTGCTCGACCGCGATGCGTGGAAGCTGCTCTGGCTCCGGCCCTCCCTTCCGTACTACGAGCCCGCTGGCCCGTTCGCGAGCGAGGGAGCGCGGACCTTCACCAAGCGCCTCGTCTTCTCGAGCTGGGCGGTCGTCCCCAAGGCGATCTCACTTGTGCTCAGCTACGAGGCCGAGCGGCGCATGATGCGCGCCTACGACCCGACGATCCTGAACACCCACGAGCAGCGTGAGCGGCGCGGATCACTTCTGCGGGTGACGCTTGACGGTGACCGCCCGACCGGCATGACGGTCCTGGCGCTCACCTACCCCAGCTTCGCGCTCGCCGAGCTCGTGGACCCCGCGACGCTCGCTGCCTATCATGCGGCCGTCCCGGACCGGGATGATGCGCTCACCATCGTCTCGCGGAAGCTCGCGCCCCTACTTGACGAGCTGGTCAGCCGGCATGCAACAGACGGGAACAGGGACGACGAGCGCTGGTACTGGGCGGCCCCGCTGCTTCTGGACGCGCAGCGAGACCCTGACGCCACCCTGTCCTTCCTGCAGGGTCAAGACGTAAGCGCAATCTCAGCCCGAGGCGGAAGCGAAGCTGACGATGCGGCCTGGCCGGCGCATCTCAAGCTCGCACGCAAGGCTGCGCAGGGCGCGCTTGACCCTCCGTTGGGCCCGCCCCCCGCAGACCTCGCCGAGCTGATTGCGATGCTCGCGCTCGCCGGCCCTGGGGTCACCGCCCTGCGAGCGCTCACCCGAGGCGCTGGGTCCGAGAGCCTGACTCGCGCCGATTACGCGCGGTTCGCGGCACTACGCGTCGCCTGGGCGTTCCGCGCACTCTTCAACACGCCCGAGGCATCCGAGCTCGTGCGCGGGCTCTACCGCGGCGGGCCCTTCTGGCGCGGGGCGCTCGCCTACTGCATGGACGGGTGCCTGCAGTCGGTCCTGGATGAGTACGCACACGTCCTCCGCGATCACCTCGGCCATTCCGGGCGCCCGCTCACACGCGAGGTCCTCGACGACATCGCCGGACGGCACGACCGCGATGGCAAAACCTACGAGCGCGGAATCGCCGACGCCCTTCACATCCGCGCGACACCGTCCAAGGTCGACGTGATCGAGACTGAACGCGGGCCGCGTATCCGCTCCGAGAGGATGCGCGCCCGCTTCGCGATGCGCCTCGCCGACCAAGAGGCCGAGGACGGCGCCACGCTCGCACGCGCAAGCCACGTGCGCACCGCGTTCAACAGCCCGTTCTGGCCCTTCGTGCTTGCTTCAACGTCGGTCGGCCAGGAAGGCCTCGACTTCCACCTCTACTGCCACGCCGTGGTGCACTGGAACCTGCCCGGCAACCCGGTCGACCTCGAACAACGCGAGGGCCGCGTCCACCGCTACAAGGGTCATGCGATCCGGCGCAACCTGGCCCGGAAGCACGGAGCGGACGCGCTCCGTAGTGGCGGTGCTGACGTGTGGACGGAACTCTTCCGCCGCGGCGAAGCCGACCGGCCTCCGGACCAGTCGGAGCTCTGGCCGTACTGGCTCTACTGCTGGAACGACGGCGAGGAGGCCCAGATCGAGCGGCACGTGCCGGCGTTGCCGCTGAGCCGGGACCGCATTCGTGCGCTCGAGCTACAGCGGTCGCTGATGCTGTACCGAAGCGTGCTCGGGCAAGCACGGCAGGAGGATCTGCTCAGGGTGCTGGCGGAACGGGTGCCGGAGGAGAGGCATGGGGAGGTCGCGGAGCTCCTACGGGTCGACCTCACCCCGCCGAACTCTCACTTGTCGTTGAGCTAAGAGCGCATCCGCTGCGGGCGCTGATCATTGGACGATGAGCTCCGCGGCACGCGTCAGGGTCCCACGTCATGGCGGGACTCTGGTTTCATAGCGAATTGACGTTCGTTCTGTCCGCGAAACACGACACCTTCGGGGAGGTTTATGGCTTCGGCAGGCAATCACGATCTGCCCTTTGCGAGGGACCTGTTCGAGGCGGCTAACCGCCTGCGTGGCAGCGTCGAATCAGCCGAGTACAAGCATCTGGTCCTCGGGCTGATCTTCCTGAAGTACATCTCTGACTCGTTCGAGCGCCGCAGGGTGGCTATCGAGGCCGCGACGAGCGACCCGGGTCACGAGCTCTACACCGAGGACGACTCCGAGCGCGCCGAAATCCTCGAGGATCGCGATGAGTACATCGCAGAGAACGTGTTTTGGGTTCCCGAGGAAGCCCGTTGGCCAGCGTTGGTGTCGGCTGCTTCGCAGCCGGATATCGGCGTAAAGCTCGATGCTGCGCTTGAGGCGATCGAGCGAGAGAACGAGTCTCAGCTTCGCGGTGTACTGCCACGCATCTATGCTCGCAGCCCGATCGAGTGGCAGAAGCTCGGAGAGCTCGTAACGCTGATCGCCAAGATCGATTTTGGGTCAGACGGTGAGGCGCGTGACCTGCTCGGCCGCACTTACGAGTACTTCATCAAGGAGTTCGCCCGCGCTGAGGGCCATCGCGGCGGCGAGTTCTACACCCCGCGCTCCGTCACCCGTCTGCTTGTCGAGATGCTCGAACCGTATGAGGGACGGATCTTCGATCCTGCGTGCGGTTCCTGCGGCCTCTTCGTTCAATCGGCCGAGTTCATCCGGGCTCATGGGGGCAACCAGCGCGAGATCTCTATCTATGGCCAAGAGCTGAACCAGGCCACCTGGCGAATCGGCAAGATGAACCTCGCGATCCACGGCCTAAGCGGGGAGATCGCGCTCGGCAACAGTCTGCTGGACGATCAGCATCCCGGCCTGCGCGCCGATTTCGTACTTGCCAATCCGCCGTTCAACATGAAGTCCTGGGGCGCCGACCAGGTCGCTGACGATGCACGGTGGAAGTACGGCACGCCCCCGGACAGCAACGCCAACTACGCCTGGATCCAGCACTTCATCCACCACCTCGCACCGGACGGGCGCGCCGGCTTCGTGCTGGCGAACGGCTCGCTTACATCGAACTCGTCAGGCGAGGGCGAGATCCGAAAGGCCATCGTCGAGGACGACCTCGTCGACTGCATCGTCGCTCTCCCAGGCCAGCTCTTTTACACCACACAGATCCCGGTGTGCTTGTGGTTCTTGGACCGCAACAAGGCCTCGAGCTCCGAGCGCGATCGTCGCGGCGAGACGCTCTTCATCGACGCGCGGCAGATGGGCGAGAAGATCAGCCGCACGCAGATCGAGCTCACCGAGGACGAGCTCAAGAAGATCACTGCCACCTACCACGCCTGGCGCGGGACAACGGACGAAAAGTACGAGGACGTCAAGGGCTTCTGCGCGTCGGTCAAGCTCGAGGAGATCGCGAAGCACGATTTCGCCCTAACCCCAGGGCGCTATGTCGGTGCTCCCGAATCCGAGGAGGACGAGGTCGATTTCGAGGAACGGATGAGCGAGCTGACCGACCAGCTGGCAGATCAGCTGGCCGAGTCCGAGCGGCTTACGGCTGAAGTGAAGAGGGCGCTAGAGGCGGTGGGCTATGAGGTCTAGCGCTCCAGCTGCTTGGCCTGAGAAACCCCTCGGCCACGTTCTCGAGCTTGTGAAGGGCACTTCATACAAGAGTGTCGATCTTCAGGGCGCCGGCGCGCTTATTGGCCTCAAAGCAGTGTCGCCAGGTGGGGGCTTTCGCCCTGATGGCTTAAAGCCGTTCTCCGGAAAATTCCGCCCCGAGCAAGAGCTCCAACCCGGTGATCTCATCATCGCTCTGACCGATCTAACTCAGGATGGATCAGTCTTGGGCAGCCCCGCCATTGTGCCCGACACAGCAGCGCGGCCACTCGTGGCATCGCTGGACGTGGCCAAAGTCAACCTAAAGCCTGGCGTAGACCGTGATTACGCCTTCTTCTTGCTGTGCGACCCGCACGCTCGAGCTGACCTCGCCGCATACGCGACGGGAACGACCGTTCGGCGCCTGCGACCTGACGACATATTGGCGCACCGGGTACGGGTTCCGCCGCTTTCAGAGCAGCGGCGCATCGCCTGGGTCCTCGGCTCCCTCGACGACAAGATCGAGCTCAACCGCCGGATCGCTGAGACGCTCGAGCAGATCGCGGCGGCGATCTTCAAGGCGCGCTTCGTGGACTTCGTCGGCGTCGAGGAGTTCGAGGAGAGCGAGCTGGGACCGATTCCGAAGGGGTGGCGCGTGGGTTCATTGCAGGAGGTCGCGAGCGTGACGATGGGTCAATCACCTCCATCCTCAACGTACGGGGGGAACCCGGAGGAAGGAATCGTCATGGTGCAGGGCAAGGGAGCGTTCGGAGATCGTTTCCCTAAGCGGGAGGTATTTTGCTCGGAGCCGAGGCGTAGCGCGAACCCTGGCGACATCCTCATGACTGTTCGCGCTCCCGTGGGGGACATAAACATTGCGCGCGAACAGACTTGCCTCGGCCGAGGGGTGGCCGGACTGAGTTCCGATCACCCGGCCTGGCTTGAACAGTTTCTCCGTTCTTCGTTGGCGACTTGGGGTGAGCACGAGAGTGGCACCATCTACCCCTCCGTCAATGCTAATCAGGTGAAGGGGCTGCCTTTGGCGGTGCCACCGAAGGCTGTTCTCGAGGATGCGGAGCTTGTTCTTGCGCCACTAACGCGCAAGATTGCGGCTTGCCACGCGGAGACGGAAACGCTCGCCGCGATCCGTGATGTGCTCCTTCCCAAGCTGATCTCGGGCAAGATTCGCGTCCCCGGGGACTTCGGCCCCGACGCTGTCGCCGAAGTCGCGGACGAACTCGTCGAATCCGCGGAGAACCAAGAGCTGGCGGCGGAAACCGCAGCTTCGGCAGGGTAATCCCATGGGCACCCCGTTTAGTGCGCCCGAGGACGGTCTCGTGGAGCGTCCGGCGCTCGCCTGGCTCGAGCAGTACGGCTGGGAGGTGGCGCACGGTCCGGATCTCGCGCCAGATGGCGCGTCACCTGAGCGCTCGACTTGGCGCGACGTCGTGTTGGTCGATCGGTTGCGTGGCGCGGTGCGCGCGCTGAATCCAACACTGCCCGCCGACGCTGTGGACCGCGTGGTTGAGATCGCGCTCACCACAGCTTCGCCGAACGTGATCGACGACCACGCCGACTTCCATCGGCTACTGACGGACGGGGTTCAGATCAGTTACGAAGACGACGCCGGCACCGAGCGGAGCGTCCGGGCCAAGCTCGTGGACTTCGATGACGTCGAGGCCAACGACTTCCTCGCCGTAAACCAGTTCACGATCATCGTCGACAACAAGAACCGCCGGCCCGACATCTTGCTGTTCGTCAACGGCCTGCCTTTGGGCCAACTAGAGCTCAAGAGTCCGACCAGCGGCGAGGTCGCGCCCGGCGAGGGCGAGCACGGATCCACTGGGGCGGCTGACGGAGGCGACGAAGGCGAGGATGGCACTGAGGGCGAGGCCTTCGACCAGGCCGCCGTCCATCAGGTGCGCCACTACGCCGAGACGATCCCGCCGCTCTATCGCTTCGTCGAGATCGTCGGCGTCTCCGATCTCCTACGCGCGCGCCTCGGGACGATCACGACACCGCCGGAGCACTTCAGCGAGTGGAAGTCGATGGATCCGAGCGAGGACGAGGGGCTCTCGCAACTGGAGGTGATGATCCGCGGGGCGTTTGCGCCCGAGCGCTTTCTCGATCTGATCCAGAACTTCGTCCTCTTCGAGTCGGACGGTTCAAAGACTTCGAAGATCCTCGCCAAGTACCACCAAGTCGACGCCGTCCACAAGGCGGTCGCCTCGACGTACGCGGCGATGAGCGGCGACGACAAGCGCGCCGGTGTCGTGTGGCACACCCAGGGCGCCGGCAAGAGCTACACGATGGTCTTCTACGCGCAGATGCTGCGTCGGGATCCACGCTTCGCGAACCCGACGATCGTCGCTGTGACCGACCGCATCGACCTCGACGACCAGCTGATGCAGACCTTCGCCAAGCAACACGAGCTTGCGGTCTCGGTCAAACAGGCTGAGTCAGTGGATCACCTGAGGTCGCTGCTAGACACGCCAGCCGGTGGCGTCATCTTCACGGTCATCAACAAGTTCCAGCCACCTTCGGGCGCAGACGAAATGCCCGTCGTGAGCGAGCGCGAGAACGTAATCGTCATGTCCGACGAAGCGCACCGCTCACAGTACGCCACGTTCGCCGCCAACATGCGCAAGGCCTTGCCGAACGCGGTGCGGATCGGGTTCACCGGCACGCCCATCGAGCGCGAGGACCGCTCGACTCGGCTCACCTTCGGCGACTACATCTCGGTTTACGACATCGCCCGTGCCGTCGACGACGGCGCAACGGTCCCCATCTACTACGAGAACCGCGCCATTCCACTCGAGATCTCCGAGGAAGAGTACGTCGAGGCCGCCGAGGAGCTCCTGCAGGCGGAGGACGAGCGGGCGGCCGGGGCGCTCATCAGGCGCGAGACCAAGCTCGAGCGTGTAGTCGGCGCCTCGGATCGGCTGGACCGGCTGGCCGACGACATCGCGGACCATTTCACGAAGCGCCAGGAGACCCTCGAGGGCAAAGGGCTTGTCGTGGGCATGACGCGCCAGATCTGCGTCGAGCTCACCGAGCGCCTGAAGCGGAGACTGGGAGATGACGCGGTGACCTGCGTCATCACTGCCGCGGCGCACGAGGAGGGGCTCAACCGCTATCGGCGCTCAAGACGCGAGATGGAGGAGGTCGCAAGCGACTTCAAGGACCCCGACCATCCGCTCAAGCTCGTGGTGGTGCGGGACATGTGGCTCACTGGCTTCGATGTTCCCGCGCTGCACACGATGTACATCGACAAACCGATGCGAGACCACGGCCTACTCCAGGCGATCGCTCGGGTAAACCGCGTCTTCCGCGACAAGCCCGGCGGCCTCGTCGTCGACTACATCGGCATCGGAGAGGACCTGCGGAAGGCGCTACCTGCCTACTCGGCCGAGGACGTCGAGGACGCAATGGTGCCACTCGATGAGGTGATCACCGCTCTGCGCGAGAAGCACGATGTCCTGTCGGAGTTTTTCTATGGCCTCGATTTCCGGAATCACGCGAAACTCTCGGACACGGAGCGCGCCACCCTCGTTACACAAGCGCACGCCAGGGTCGTATCCGACGAGGAGACGACAAGGCGCTTCCTCAGGGAGCAGGCGGCGTTCGCCAAGCTGCTTTCGCTCGTCAACCCGGATCCAGCCGCGCAGGAGCTCATGGACGACGCGGCGTTCTTTGCGGCGATTGCCAAGATGGTGCGCAAGTACACACCCCCTGACGGGAGAGGTGAGTCCGCAGGCCAAGCTCGCCGTCAAGCAGGTGTTCAGCGAGGGCCTGGCAGCCGGGGAGGTGGTTGACGTCTTCCGGCTCGCTGGCGAGGAGCGTCCGGAGATCTCGGTGCTCTCGGACGAGTTCCTCGACAACCTCACTGAGCGGATTAGCCAGCAGGATCTGCAGGTCGCTCTTCTGCGGCGGATTCTCCGCAGCGAGATCAAGGCGCGCTCGCGCGTTAACCAAATGGAGGCCAAGCTGTTCAGCGAGCGACTTGAGGAGATGCTCGCGCGCTACGCGAACCGCCAGATCACCAGCGCAGAAGTCGTGCGGGCGCTGGTAGAGCTCGCCAAGGAGATGCGCGAGTCCCGACGCCGCCATCAGAAGCTCGGGCTCACGCGCGAAGAAGCCGCCTTCTACGACGCGCTCAGCGGCGATCCCGAAAGCCTGAAGGCAGATCCAGAGCTAGCGCGGATTGCCCGGGACCTCGTCAAGGGCATACGAGCGGACCTCACTGTCGACTGGACTCAACGGGAGTCCCGCGAAGCAGCAATCCGGCGAAAGATCAAGCGGCTCCTGCGCAAGCACAAGTTCCGCGAGATTGCATCATCGGCGGGAGGGGGCGACCCCGGTCGCCGCTTCAACCTCGAGGAGACAACCAACCTGATTCTGGAACAGGCTCGGGCGCTGTATCGTCGCTGGCCCGACTTGACCGACGAACTGCCGGTGCTCTAGACCCGCGGAGCGATCAAGAGCCCCGGGTTGGACCGTTGATCAGGGCTCTGAGTTGTGACATGAGAGCCTCCTGGATTGAGGAGCCGGTGCGGTCGAACCCAAAAACGCGGGCAACCTGCTGAACGAGAGCCTCGAGATCGTCGGGAACGCTCGCCACCATCAGATGTTTGAAGGCCAGCGAGATCTCCTCCGGCGGGATGTCGCCGATCTCTCGTCGCGTCGCAGGGTCCCCTGGGCGAGGCACTCTCACTTTGGTTAGCTCCTGTTCCGGAAGCCAAATGAAATCGCCCCGCAGCTCGATCCTTCCCTTACGAACCGCGGACTGGATGATGTTTCGGCCTGTGCCAGTAACACGCGAACCACGGCGCTTGATGCCCTGAGCATCCGCGAGGCGCTTGATCGCGTAGTCGCGATGGATCGGCGCTTCTACTCGCACGAGAGCCCTGAGAGCCTTGTGCAGGGTCGAGCGGTTGTCGGGCTCATGGAACGCGAGATGCGTTCCGAAACCCGACAGGTCTGCAACCTCGTAGGGCTCAACCCAGGGCAGGCCTAAGGCTTCCTCGGGGCCCCTGATCTCGTGGACCGCAACTTCAACTTCGCGTCGGGTAACCCCAACGTCCTCCTCACGCGTGGCCGTACCTTGGCGAGCGCTCGGGTGGGGGTCCTCGCGCGCTGCGATGGCATGCTCGATAGCGATCTTGAGGCGCTTGACCTCCGTCGGCCGCTCGCGCACCCAGTCCCAAGACCAGATTCTGTGAATACGCCAACCGAGTCCCTCTAGGACCGCCTGACGCAAACGGTCGCGATCTCTCGCCGTAGGCGTTGAGTGATAGGTAGCGCCGTCACATTCGATGCCGAGCACGAAACGTCCCGGGGCCGCAGGGTCCACAACTCCAAGGTCGATCCTGAAGCCGCCGACGCCAACCTGCGGGATAACCTGGTAACCGAGGTCTCGTACCGCAGCCGCGACAGCCTCCTCAAAAGGCGACTCGTAATCGCCCCCGAGAGCCTCGACCTCCTCCGCAAGCGCACGTGGCCCGCGCTCCGCGAAGTCCAGGTACGCCTGCAAAGCCCGCGCCCCGACTGACGCCCTCTCGCCCAGCTGAAAGTCCTTCGCCCGGACGGAGCTGAACACTTCGACGCGCTTCCGCGCGCGCGTAACCGCGACGTTCAGTCTTCGGTGCCCGCCCTCCCTATTGAGGGGGCCGAAGCCCATGTAGAACTTCCCGTGCTGGTCGCGGCCATATCCGATGCTGAAGAGGATCACGTCACGCTCATCGCCCTGCACCGACTCGAGGTTTTTTACAAACACCTCTTCCTGCTCGCCGTCGTGGTCGAAGTATTGCTCTAGGTGAGGCCGCTCAACGAGCAACCTGTCCAACTCGTCTAGAACGGCCTCGGTCTGAGCAAAGTTGAACGTGACGACCCCCAGCGAGCGAGAAGAATCCTCCTCCAGCAGTTCGCAGACCCGCTCCGCGACACGACGCGCTTCCACCTGGTTGGTTCGTGATCCGCCTCGGTCGTAGACCCCGTCAGGGACGTGGACGAACTGGACGCCTAGATCCGGAGCCTCGAGCAACGGCGCTGGGAATGTCACGAGCGAATTGCCGTAGAAGCGATGGTTGGAGAACGCGATTAGGTGCTCATGGCGGCTTCGATAGTGCCACCGCAAGGACTCTTCCGGGAGGACCGTTGCGCAAGCATCAAGGATGCTCTCCATGAGCTCCTCTCGCGGAGCGCCCGGCTCGTTGCCGTCGTCTTCCTCTTCGGTCGAATCCGGATCCGCCAACTCAAAGAAGGACGTGGGCGGTAGCTGCTTGGAGTCGCCAGCGACCACGACCTGCTCACCTCGGTATATGCAGTTGATTGCATCCCACGGGGGCACCTGCGATGCCTCGTCGAATATCACGAGGTCGAACCGATGATCGGGCGAGAGGTAATGGCTCACCGCGAGGGGGCTCATCATTAGACACGGCTTTAGGCGTGGCAAAACCGTTGGGAGTCGGCCCAACAGCTTTCGGACTGGCAAGTGCCTTCGACGTTTCTTCGCCTCATGGGTCAGCAAGCCGACCTCGGAGCCTTTCATCGCGACTGGCGAAGGCCGGCGCGCATTGCACGCGGCGATGATCCGATCAGTCGCCGCCTGGACGAGTCGACGATCGAGCTCCTTGAACTCCTCGATCAACCGCTCGTGCGAGCGGCCACGGAACTCTTCGAGCTCAGGGTTCTCCGCGAAGAAGCGCTGAAGACGCGCGCGCCAAAACGCCGCTTCTGCGGCATCCGGTATGGCTTCTGAAGCAATGTTCTCGCGGGCGAACCGCTCCAGAAACTCGGTCCAACCTGCCTCGCGGAGGTGCGTGACGGCGTCGTTGAAGTCAGTGAGGGCAGGGAGCTGGTCAAGAGTCGCACCCATCCGCTTCGCCAGCTCGATCACCGAAACTGTTCCACGGCGCCCTAGGTCGCTCACGACGGAGTCTTCGCCAAACCAGCGGCCGCTCCGTTCGTAGCGCTCCGTCAGCCTCCGCACGGCGCGCTCCAGATCAGCTGACGAGACGTGCGCGCCGTGGGCGGCCACGATCGTGCGGAGACGATCAGATTGCCCTCCCGGGACAAGCTCGCTAAGGCGCAACGCCCAATGAAGCGCTTGAGCTGTGCCTTCCCAATCCGTGTCAGACCCCTGGTAACGCTCACCGAGAAGACGACGCCACTGCGAGTCCCCGGAGTCCACCTGCTGGCGACTGCGCACGAATCGGTCGATGACCTGAGCGTCGCTCTCCAGCGCAGAAAGCGTGCTATTGGACCCCGCTCTGCCTGCCGACAGCTCGGCGTATACGAGCTCGAGCTTGGCAAGCGGAACACGAAGCCTTGTGAGCAGATCGCGCACATCCGCAAGCGACCGGTCCTTGAGTGACGCTGAGCTCCCCGCCGTGAGCGGGTCGATGAGCTGGGCCCAGTTACGCAGCTCATCGAGAATCCGGCTGAGAGTCCCTGCCTGCTGAGCCGTCGTCGGCGACACTTCAGCGCCAACGCAAAGCTGCGCGGCCAACGCGTCAAGATCGGTCAAGTCGTTAACGAGCTCCAGCGCGCGCCGGGCTACATCGAGAGCCTGCCGGAGATCCGCAAAGTCAATGTCTCGCCCGTGATTCCAAGCGCCTAGCGCCGCACCGTGCCTCTTTATGGCCTCGTCGAATGAGGCCCGTAGCTCCAGGACCTCGATCGCAGCCTGGACGTCGGCCAGGGGGTTCTCCGGAGCTGTTCCGTCGATTCGCGCCTCGCGCAAGGCCGCGATGTCTGCGCGATAGCTAGATCGAAGCTTTCCGAGAAACTTGCCTTGCGCCTCTTCGATGCGCAGGCGCATCGCGGCGAGGTCGAGACCAAGCACCGTGTCCCGGTAGGTCTTCCGCAGTTCGGCGAGCTTGTCGCGATACGGGATCGCGGCAGCCTCAATCGCATCGGCCGCCGCATTCGCGGCTTGTAATCCGGCGGGAACAAGCCACCGCTTATCCGGTCGCTGGCTCGCCGCGAATGCGAGCTCGGTCAGGGCTGCGAGCTTCTCGACATCCGAGCCATTCGGGTCCTTCCACGGCTGCCCCATTCGGTTCGCCAACTGCGCACCGACCTCAAGGGCTTCCTCGATAGCCGCGGGCCCGTGATCAGCCGCCTGCTGTAGCGAGCCAAGCTCCGCCAGCAGCGACGCCTCCCATTCAGGCGATCGCCCGATCACCTCCTCGAGCTTGCGGAGCGCGGTCGCCAGACGGTCGGACGCATTCGGCGAAAGTGCCGACGTATCTCGGCGCGGGTAACGCGCACCGAACTCCGCCGCAGCCGCGTGCAGTTCATCAAACGCCGCTCGGGCGGCCTTGAATGCATCGGCTGCGGCACTAGCTGCGCCCGGCTCCAGCCAGCTCACTGGGATTGGTTTGGGAGCAGACGCCAAATGTGCGTCCAACTCCGCGAGCCATTGCGCCTCCCGGAGGGACGACGGTGGCGTCACTCCCAACTGGTCAGCCACAGATCGCGCGACCCTCTCAAGTTCGGCGGCTTCCACCTGGAGATGCTCGAGATGCTCCGTGAGCTCGCGCTGCAGCTCCGGGCTGAACCTTCGCTCGCTGAATCCGTACCACGGGAACTCGCGGTCCATGGCCAAGGCCCACTGTTCGCTAACAACGCGAAACAGCTCGCGAGTACGCGCGAGTTCCCGGTCAACTGCTGCGCCTGCGCACTCAGTGGCGGGTGGAGCCCCCGGGATCGTCGGCGCGTCAGAAAGAAGAGCGAGGCGCGCGTAAACATCCCGTGCGCTCCGATCCCCCAGGACGGGTGAGCGCGAATGCAGGGCGCGGACGGCCTTCGTGAGCCGGCTGCGCAGGTCCTTCAGTCGGTTGAACTCGCTTTCCGAGGGGAGCTTCCGTGGTTCCGTCCTCTTGGCGAGGCTGTTGTAAAGCTCCTCGACCACCGCTTTGCGGCTCGCATCGCGCCCGTGCAGCTGCAAGCAGAACTCCGCTATCCCCCGCCGGCTGAGCCGCTCGTACACGACCTCGAGGGCCGCCATCTTCTCGCTGATGAAGAGAACGCTTTTGCCCTCTCCCAACGCCTCCGCGATGATGTTCGCGATGGTTTGGCTCTTGCCGGTTCCGGGCGGTCCGTGCATGACGAACGAACAGCCGCGCTTAGCCGCTTCGATACAGCGCCGTTGTGAAGCGTCCGCGTCCAGGATCGAGAACGATTTCTCCGGCGCCTGGACGTCGTCGAGTTCCGCCTCGCTTGGCACCTCCGCAAACGCGTGGTGAGCCCGCTCGTCGATCGTCCCTGACGCAAGAGCACGCACCATCCCGTGCTCGGCAATACGGTCCTCATTCTCCAGGAGGTCGCGATACATCACGAGCTTCTGGAACGTGAACAGACTCAAGACTGCCTGTTCATCTACCCGCCAGTTGGTGCCCGCGATGGCCCTTCGAATGTCACCAAGCTCCTCGCGAATTGATTTGTTCTCCCAGTCCCAATCCCCGGGGATGTCGATCCCCGCCTCTTTGAGCTTGATGGTCAGGGCGGGGTTGATGACGGTTTCTTCGTCATCAGGGAAGTGGAGGCGGTAGGGGTGCCGCGCGGATTCCCGTCTGAGCTCAGCCGGAATCAAGATCAGCGGAGAGGTCATCTCCTCCTTCCGGACCGGGTCAGCCCATTTCAGGAACCCGACCGCTAGATGTAGAACTCGGATGCCCTTGTCCGCGAATTCACCGTTAGACCTACGCGCAAGGGTGTCCAGCATCCGCTCGAGCCGCTTACGCGAGGTGACGTGCGTGACAAGCTCGCCAGGTTTGGGGTCCGGCGGTCCACTGTCCAGCTCTTCGCCGGCGGCCTCCTCGTCATCTGAATCTTCTGGCGGGAAATAGAAATCGAACGACGGGTAGGAACCAGTCTCCGGGAACAGGCCGTAGATGCCCGGGTGTTCGATTCGGAGGGTGGTGCTCTTCGTAGGCTTGTAGTTGATCAGCCGGTTGCGAAATGAAAGATCGATCAGCCGGCGCCGCCAATCCTCGATTCGAGCACGGACGTGGTCCATGTCCGTCTTCGCATGGTCTGTCTCGGGCATCAGGGTCATGTCACAACGCAGGCGGGCGCGCTGACCGTCCTGGGTTCTACCGATGGATTCGGCCGCACCTCGCTAGGTCTTGAACGTGTTCGCGCGACGCGCGTGAATCTGACGGCATTCGGCGCCAGGTGACGCTTACCGAGTTGTCGGCGCTTTCCCCCACAGTTATTCGGTGACTCGCACTAGGGACTTGAGCGGCGACACCCATTGGGTCCCCGCGACTTTCTCCTCCCGTTTCACGGCCGAATGGCGCGTGGGCCGCTCAGCATAGCCTCGATCTTGCGTGCGCTCAATCTTGTTGCACGCCGGCCGGAGCAAGTGAAGCGGTCAGATCGGGTGCACAACGCGTTACGACGCAACAGAAGCGGCCGAGCCACCCGAGGGGG
>Ga0065724_101060_pt1 | contig 15314 bp, 14 predicted proteins | sample TheenrcSG05JP960_FD_59111 | JGI IMG/M metagenome (GOLD analysis project Ga0065724, IMG submission 59111) | Thermophilic enriched microbial communities from mini bioreactor at UC Davis - Sample SG0.5JP960 | ecosystem: Engineered > Solid waste > Grass > Composting > Bioreactor | place: USA... | reverse complement strand
CCACCTCTCCAGCGTGCGGTCCAAAGAGCGGTATGCCCATCGTGCGGCTTGTGACCCATATGAGGATGATCAGCAAGTTCCCGGCGATCCCGAGAGCCAGAAGCGGCTGCCGGGGATACAACGGCAGGATCACGCTGTAGAGCGCCTGGGCGATGGCCGATATGAGGAAGAACATCCCGTAGCCCCACCATTCCTCGAAGTGCTCCGGGACTACCCAGAAGTGGATGAGTGCCGCAACCAGAGATAGTGCCGCTCCCAGGTACAAGGGGGTTCTCGAGTGTTCCATGCCAAGCCTCCTGGATCTGGTCTGTAGAGCGTTTGCCGGAGACAACCATCTCTTCGTCATGTAATACGTACTCACGTACGCGAACAGATCTGTCTCTGCCGATCAGATCCAGGCAAAGGGTGGCGTGCGGTCGATCCCCACAAGCTCTGCTGTCACAGCCCGCGACTGGTAGGTCTCTGATGGCTCATCAAGTCATTTGTACCGGCTCGGGGTATCCCTGCTGTCGCTGATTTGCGGAACGCATCGTACCCTTGCAGCGACCATAGATCGATGGCAAGGGGGAGTAAATGTCGCTCAGTCCGGCTTGATCACTGAGCTTGCAGGTGCTCTGTTCGTTCCACTATCAAGTGTCATCGCTATCAGCAGGCACCATTATATGGTCCCAGAGGCTTGCCGGAGGGGTGCCAACGAGATATGAACAAATCCTGCCTCTGTGGCTTNGTGATGGACATGGAGACTGCTGGAGCTCAGTAGGATACCAGCGTGGGCTCGTCGCCGTAGCTCCAGGCCAGCGTGCTGGTATCGTGCACCCAGAAGATAGGGCCTTGCTGTCCCTGTTGGGCCTGCTGTGCGTCCTGGTTGACCAGCTCCCTGGCGGCGGCCAGCAGCACCTCTTCCTCCTGCTCGCTCAATGGCCGTAGCTGCTCCACTACCTTCAGGTTCGCATCCACCTCCTCGCGCGACTTCATGCCCACGATCGCCAGTGAGACTCCAGGCAGACTGAGCGAGTATCTGAGGGCGAGATCGCGCTGGCTGATCGTGCCGTGCAGCAGCACCTTCATCGCTATCACTCCCACGCCTCGCTCCTGCGCGACCGGCAGGAAGACGGTCTCCGGCCTGCTGACGAGCCTGTCGGCTGCTCCGAGCGCGATGAGGACCGTGTCGAAGGCGTACTCCTGTAGCGCTCTCGCCAGCACGTCGGGCCTGGCGTGGCCTGTAATGCCCACGTACCTGCAGAGGCCCTGCCTGCGCGCCTCCTCCACCCCCGCAACCGCACCGTCCGGCGCCAGCACGGCCTCGAGATCCGCGTGCGTGTTCACCGCATGGATCTGCAGCAGGTCAACATGATCCGTCTGCAGGCGCTCCAGTGACTGGTGGATGTCCCGAAGAACCCCGTCGCGGGACCGCAGGTTGCACTTGGTCGCCAGGAACACATCGTTCCTTCTGCTCTTCATCACCTCGCCCACCAGCGGCTCGCTGCCGTAGTCCGGAGATGTATCCAGGTATGTAATGCCCTGATCTATCGCGTAGTTGAGGATCTCGGCCGCCTGCTCCTTCTGCACGTCGGCCTCGATCTTGCCCAGCGTGGCCGTGCCGTACCCCAGAACAGGTACTTCGACCCCGGTCCTGCCCAGCTTCCTGCGCTCCATTCGCTCTCTCCTTGCTATCAGATGGTTGTGTACGCAGAGAGCAAGCCGTATGCCAGAGGAGAACCCCATCCATACATATGAAACATAGCGTACAATGCGCGCTATCCCTGCCATGACCGGGTAACCTGCGAAGTCACCACGCAGGCGCCGATCTGCCTGCTTCTCTCGGTCCCTGGGCGGCTGCCTCGCCGTGGATGGTCCTTGCTCTCGCCGTGCTGGCGGTGTATCCTATAGCCAATAAGTCAGGGCGCGACTGCGAGCAGCAAGGAGGCTTCGGCATGGAAGAGGTGGTGTACGACAAGCGAGAGCAGCTGGAGAAGATATCGCCCTTCGTGCGTCCCCAGGAACAGCTGCGGGCGGTGTTTGACATGAAGGGGGGAGGCACAGGCTTCCTCGCCATCACCGACAAGAGGCTGATATTCTACGACAAGGCTTTCCTTGGCAGACGCAAGGCCGTGGTCACGATCCCCCTCTCCAAGNTNACNCGNGTGGCATCCGAGGACGACAGGGGCACGTTCCTGTCGCCCAAGCTCTTCGTGAGCAGCCGGCTGACGGTGTGCGTGGGCAGCGAGTGCTACGAGTTCGAGTTCCGGGGCGCGGACAAGGCCCACCTGGCGTACGAGCTGATCATCGACGGCCTGATGGAGAGTAGTGAACCTTGAGACCGATGCCGTGCTGTCGAGCGGTATCGCAGGAGCTTATAACTAATATGCCTGACTACTATCCTATGCTCAGAGAAGGTATTTTGCGTGACTCGTATCCCCACACCGACTTGGTAGGCACATGCGCCCTCCTATACACGTCAGGTAGGTATGATCTGGACCTCGTATTGTGTACGAGATGCGGTCCGCACCTCAAACCTCAAGCTATATCCATTGCTATCTGATGCCCACGCATAACCGTCCACCAGTACTCTATGTTTGCTAGCCAACCCGCCCCTGACCTCAAACGAGATAGTGTCGTTCTCATAGCTCATAAAGGTGAGCGTCATGCTCCCTTTGCGGCCTGGATAATAACTCTGTAGATCGATGTTCACATCCGAATGGGAGGTTATGTGTATTGGGAACGGGTGGAGATCGCAGCTACCGTTGGATTGATACAGTACAGGATATCGAAGTGCGTCTGCCATGATGGCAAGTCGGTATGCTTGCACGTATCTGCCAGCGTCCAGCGCGGCTCTCGCACTTACCAAGATTTTGGCCGCGTAGTCATCTTCTCTCGTCAGTTGCTCACTTACATGCGCGATCGCGTCTGATGCATCACGTCTCCACTGTATAACGAGGCTGCGGTCTCGCTCGTACTCCATATCTAGGCCAATCCGGAAGGCTAGATCGCTGTCAATCTGTTCCGTACCGTCCAAGTAGAGAGAGCCTACATCGTATACGTCGTTGTGGCTGATCACAAACCTGCCCACATCGCTATCCTTACCAGAGCATTGTAGCTCTATGTAATAGTACCTCCCCCATTCCAGCTCTATAGGTGCAAAATGGAAAGGAGTCCATTCTCCCCTGGGGACCACCTCATTAGCTCCTATGTGCCGTCTTGCAATCACTGTCTGGCGATCGGGAGAATCGTACAACGCTAACTCTAGCCGTGTCCTCTTTGGGATCTCCATCACGCGCACATCGATGCGGTTGATCACCCTAAGATCATTAGCCATGAACGTCTGTCCAACACGAGACGCGCGAAGCTCTTGAGCCTCGTCTCCCGGATCGACTACCACATCCCATGGAAGGGGATCATCCACGAATGCGTTCACCCAAGTGGCAACGTCTTCTCTCTTCCAGTTGTACAGTGTGTTATAGCGTGAGCCATTGATATACTGCTTCCTGAGTAGGAACAGCTTATCTCTCCAGTCCCCGGATACTGAGTCCTCCAGGTTCGGGTTGGCTATTCGACCGAACTCGCGAGATTTCACGAGGTGGCCGTAGCCATGTGGCGTATAGTTTGGTAGGCTGATATACTCCGAGCCGGGGCGTGCGTGGTGCAGGAACCCATTGGTAAGACTAGGATAGATGTGGCTCCAGTATGGCGCTTGCTGTCGAGAGTACACCTCGGAGAACACGTTATGCCTCAGCATGTCAAGTGGGAATTCCATGCCCTGCGGTGTAGCTTTGATCCTTTCCCGTGGTAGGCCATAGTATAATAAGTCGGCAAACATCTGCTGTGGCGTCGCCTGATTCTTGTACAACCACCACTTCTCGGACTCATCCAGCCCATCGCTTGGGTCTAGCTGAACGCCATCCCTCTGAGCCGCGGCCAATGTGTCGTTGTTGAACTCCGCCAGAATGGTCCTGCGCTCGACCCCACCGTTGTACTCCGTGTACTTATTGTCGTTGACTCCCTGTCCATCCTGCTTAGACCAGTATGTACTCTCAAGCGTGGTGGAGAAGGGGAGAATAAGCTTGTGCTCTCCAGTGCGCTGGAGTTCATAGACCCGATCTCGGATCAGTTCCAAAGACTGCTGAAGCTTTTGGGAGTAGTAAGAGTTCAGATCAGGGTTGTTCCACGTTAGCCAAGGCGTATCCCCAAACACGTTAGGTACTGACAGTCCATAGCGGATGTCGTATCGCTCTCCAAGGTAGTCCGCAAGCTCTTCACCGTTCCACATATCCTCTGATTGGTCGGTCTCGCTCCACAATATCTGCTGGTACCGTATGTCGCCGAACTTACCCCCTTTACCGTCTGGTATGTTCTTGGGAGTGCCCTCCCAATCAGATGTATGCTCTATTGCCACCGGCACGTTGTTAATCTGTGCGAGTTGTATGTATCTGTCATAGTTGGACGCCATCTGTGCTGCGGATCGAACAGGAAAGTAGTCGAGTATGGCTATACCGAGCTTAACCCTCTGGTTTGTATGTAGGTGGGACAACACAAAGCCTATGTTATCCTGCAGTGCCTGTGTGGAGTGGTAATCCTTGCCCACTACTGGATAGATGCCGCAGGGTGTTCGCATGCCTTCACGCTCCACGAAATCGTCCAGATCTGCATAGACCCATATATCTGTGAAATACGCGGGCTCGTCGCTGGTGGAGACGATATCGACCTTGACCTGGTCATGTGTCACGATAGAGAGGTCCGACGTGTCAAGGAAGATACTGGAGTAAGGCCCTCCCCCGGGGTCGGCGATGGAGGGGTCTCGCTCGTAGCAGAGTACATCGTTCAGAAATACTTGATAGCCGTACTGAGCACCCCACGATCCATTAGGGCGGACCTCGCGAATCTGTAGACTCAAGCGGTGTCTGGGTGCTGTTGTAAGAATCGCGGAGAAGCTTCCGCCACGTTCCACAGAACGAGCCAAGTAATCTTCGACGATTGTTCCTGCTTCTGCAATACCTCTGATCGCTCTGCTGTCGCCACGTGTCCTCAGCTCATGCTTGCGTTCACTTGCTGACAATCCTAATTGCAATCTGTCTGTTGGCCCTGATTCTATTCTATTCTTTCGTCCTCCATATCCGAGAGCCGTGCCATGTGATAATCCAGCAATTGATAAGGTTATGCTAGACATAAGCTGTAGGAAGGTGCGACGTGTTAATCTTCTGCTTACAGTTGATCTCTCCAACATGCGTCTTCCTCCTCTAGGTAAAAAAGGCTGGTTTGGCACTAAGGGTGGTAGCTATCCCTTACCGCACTAAGAAGTCATGTGGTTATGCTGGATCCTAGGGGTAGCACTCAATAAGAAGTTTGTATAAGTGTGTAGAGCGTTGCCTCGTTGGTGATCTGGCCGTGGTAGTATGGGTAATCTCCGCCGTGTCTAGCATCTGGGCTACCTCCTTCCTGGAGCACGATCTTCTCACACCCGAATGGTCTTCACTAGACGGAAAGACGCTAAAAGTAGCACAATATTGACCTCCTAATGTGTTAATGCATGTTTTATGAGGTGCTAATGGCAGCCTTAAGGTTTATCCTTTGACTGCCTATGAGGTAGAGCTCACAGTCTTTGCTTGAGGGGCCAGTTTTGGTGACGTTGGCTGCATGGTTCTGTGGGGCTTGCGGGAGTTAGCAGTAATAACGGGAAACGTGAGAGGTGAAGGTGCACAATGGCTTGCCCAACATAGTACGCGTGTGAAATTCTCCCAAGGCTTTTTGACGGAGGCAGTTGGTAGTGGTATCCTGCGACTACCCTAAGTTCTTCCCAGCAGGAGGTAGTCCGTTGACCAGAGAGCGCAGAGGGCTGCAGACCCGCCTGATACACGCCGACGAGGAGTTGAACGACAGCTCCGCCATCTCCCCACCCATCTACCAGACCAGCACCTATCGACTCTCGTCGCCTGAGGAGGGCGCAAGGCTGGGGGCAGAGATCGCTCCCGCCAAGTTCTATACTCGCTACGGCTCCCCAAACACCAAGCAGGTGGAGAGGGTGCTTGCCGATCTGGAGGGGGCCGAGGCCGCGCTGGCGACGGGCAGCGGGATGGCCGCCATCACCGTGGCCCTGATGTCCAACCTGCAGGCCGGTGATCACGTCGTTGCTCAGCGCACGCACTACACGGCTACCATCACCCTGCTATCGGAGGTGCTGCCTCGGTACGGGGTGGAGGTCACGCAGGTGGATCAGCGACGACCGGAGGAGTTCGAGCGGGCGATACGCCATAACACTCGCGTGGTATACACCGAGAGCCCGACCAACCCTACGCTGGATGTAACGGACCTGCGGTTCGCTGCNGAGCTGGCGCACGCCCACGGTGCGATAGCGATCACCGACAACACGTTCGCGTCTTCCTACAACCAGCAACCGATNGCCTTGGGGTACGACCTGGTGGTGCACTCCGCCACGAAGTACCTGGGAGGACACTCCGACGTCACGGCCGGGGTGGTGGCCGGCAGGAGGGATCTGGTGGAGCGAGCCTGGGAGTACCTGAGGGTGTACGGCCCCGTGCTGCATCCCTTCGAGGCTTGGCTGCTGCTCAGGGGGCTGCGCACGTACGGCCTGCGCATGCGCGAGCACAACCGCAACGCCATGGAGGTGGCGCGCTTCCTGGAGGGGCATNCCGCAGTGGAGAGGGTCTACTACCCGGGGCTGCCCTCACACCCNCAGCACGAGCTGGCTCGCAGGCAGATGCCTGGCGGGTTCGGCGGCATGCTCTCCTTCGAGCTCAAGGGGGGCTACGATGCCGCTTACAGAGCTATTGGGCGCACCAGGGTGTGCGCTTTGGGAGTCAGCCTGGGTGGTGTAGAGACGCTGATCACCCATCCAGCCTCGATGGTCTACGCCCACAACTCCGAGGCGGAGCTCAGAGCAGCCGGCATATCGCCCGGCCTCGTGCGCCTCTCTGTGGGGCTGGAGGACGTGGAGGACATCATCGAGGACCTGGAGCAGGCGCTGTCATAGCTCGGAGTCCAAGCCCAGCCCCACCTACAGCGTGGGTTGCTATGNNTGGTTAGATGCCCCGTCAGTTGAGCACCAGCTGTGTGGTCCCTCTGATGCTTCGTCGCGTATCGATCTTCGTTCATAGGCTTGGCTAGGTGCTTCCGAGAGCGTGGGGGATCTGCTCTGCGGATCTCATGCGCTGACAGGTGAGGGCAGGTTGGGGCTCGATCTCAGAGTATGTTCCACAAGCCCGCTCCCATAGAGGGCGAGGCGGTCGTCGAGCGGCCAGAGGGGCGCCGGCATTGGGGCCACCTGGCCGCTGGTCCCGGAGGCCGGGCGATCAGTGTCGCCGTTGCAGGTGCGCGGTGACCATAACCCCACATCGTGGGTGCGGGCGTACCGCTCGGCTGCCCGAAATTCATCCCGGTACTTGTAAGGCTCGTCGTAGGTGTACTCGTGGGCGTAGCCCTGACGGATCATCCAGAGATTGAACAGGGTATGGTCGACCCACACATAGGCCAGCAGCCTGCCGTAGCGATCGCGCTCGCTCTGCGTGGGATCCTCCTCGAGGTAGATGCTCTTGCCCTCAAGCATCCTCTTGGCGGCAGCGCTGGCCTCGCGCCCAAAGCACTCCACTGGTTTCCTGGGGTCCACGGTCTCTGGCGTATCGATACCGATCAGGCGGACGGTCTCCTCCTTCCCGTTGATGATCACCCGGATGGTGTCGCCGTCCACTACCCTCGCGACCTTGTAGGGGCCTTCAAGGCTCCTTGGCTTGCTCGCGGGTGTGGGGGGCGCTTGGGACGGTACCACGTTCACCGATGTCGGCCGACTGGTGACCTGTTTGGCCTGCTCCGATGCGGGCACGAGCATCATCCCCATCACGATCCCTATCAGCAGGCAGACGCACGAAAATAGGAGTATAGCACCACCGGCAATCAAGAAGCGTTTGTCCATGGTCCTCCTTTCTGGTGGGAACTTAACCGTATTCTAACGGGGTAAGTCTACATAAAACATGCCTGTTGTCGCTTTGTGCGTGTACAATATCAGCAACAGTAGAAGTGTAGCATGAACTTAGGTCGACGCCAACAAAAGTATCACTCGGATCAAGACTCTTGCAGAGGTGCCTCCGGCCTACGCTGGTGGGTATGGTGGGTATGCCTCTCGATTCTGCTCGTGGCCTGCTCGCTGGACCATGGTTCACAGGCACCTGGGGATCGATCTCTGAGGGCTACCACAGCGAGTGCTGGCCTGGTCGAGTCCTCTGCACTTGCCACGCAGACGCCGGCAACCAGCGGGAAGTACTATCCGGTGGTCGATGTGCTGAGGGGAGATGCCCTCCGCGTACGAGTGGANGGTCGGGTGGAGGTAGTGCACCTGATAGGGGTACAGGCGCCATCTCTCGACCAGTGCTATGGCGACAAGGCGCAGGAGGCCCTCCGGAGCGCAGCAGGGGAGGCGGTCAAGCTTGAGACCGACCCATCCCTGGGAGTGCGCGACAGCCTGGGGGAGATGATGGCCTACGTGTGGAACTCTAGGGGGGAGATGATGAACGTATGGATGCTCAGTCATGGCTACGCGCGCATCAAGGATGAGGGCAGCAGCATGCTGACCTTTGAGCAGGAGCTGCAGGCCGCCATGGAGGGGGCGCGCAAGAGCAAGATGGGGATGTGGAACAAGGGTGCGTGCCCCACTCCAGGAGCACGCCTGCCGTACGACTACTCAGGGGAGAATGTGCAGAGCAGGCCCGTGCCCGCGACTATGATGTACGTGGACGGGACCTCTGGGGGCTACGTGGGAGCGAACCTCAGACTGGAGCCTACGACCAGGTCCAAGCTGCTGATGCTGATCCCCAACGGTGAGGCGGTATCGGTCCTCAGCAACAAGATTCCCGGCCCCGATGGTGATAGNTGGTACAAGGTGCGCTACGGCAATCTGAAGGGCTGGATAAGGAGCGACCTGCTCGTGCGGGACGTCCCAGGAGGNCCCCCCTCCAGGCGGATGCTGGTGGATGCCTCCCCGCAGGGGTACGCTGGGGCCAATCTGCGGGCGAAGCCCTCGATGCAGGCGCCGGTGATCACCTTGATACCGAACAGGAAGCTCGTGTTGGCCTCGCCGAGAACTGTGCTGGGCATAGACGGCTACTACTGGTACGGCGTGCGCTATGGGCGATTTACTGGATGGATAAGGTCCGACCTCCTGCTTCCGCCCCCTAACTAGATCCGATGGCCACCCTGGTATGCTCACGCCTGCCGTGTACCTCTAGCATGGCCTGGAGAGAGTCGTAGATGCTCAGCCCCTTGGGATGCTCCTCCCACTCGATGACCACCCTGCCGGAGGGCAGCACTACCCCCAAAGCCACTATGGTCTCCTCTCCTTCCGGTTGCTGGCGTACTAGTGCGATGGGCGTAATCCCTTCTACCCTGATCTCAGCCACTGGCAGAGCCTCGCCTGCGGCCTGGACCAGCTCCACCCTGGTGCCTCCACCTAGGGTTCTGCGGATGGAGCTCATGTGGTTGTAGACGGTATGGGTACTTATCCCTAAGCGCTTGGCGATCTCTTTGTCCGTCAGCCCCTGGGCCACCAGGCTCAGCACTTGTCTCTGTCTGCGTGTGAGGGCCATCAGGAAGCCCTACACCGCACTAGGCGGTGCGGCTCCTCTTATGGTAGCGCTATGTTCAGCCACGGCTCTTACTCCTCGTGTCGCACCCCACGACACTACCACAGGGTAATACCTCCGTATGTGTTTGAGGATGTGAGAAGATGTAGAAATGTTTGAGGATCCTGCAGCAGGATATCCCCCGAGGTACCACGGTGCAGGGACAACACCCTACATCTTGTGCTGCACCCTGCAAGCTCAACTACCTGCCTGCCATGCCTCCGGCACCTGTTTGGGGCATCTTGGGCATGAACTCCTCATGCGTCTCAGGAAACCTGTACCAGGCTCTGATCACTACATCCCGCACTGCAATGAACTCCCCCTGCAACCAGAAGTCACGATCTTTAGGGGAGGTGCCAAATCGGCCGTAGAGATATCCGAACCATCTACCCTTTGGCACCTCCACACTCTCTCGATACACCTTGCCATGGCCTTCGCAGGGAGGTTTGTGTGCATAGAGCCCTGGTGTGGGGCCACAGAAGCGGGGGGGCATGAAAGCCTCGCTGCCGTTAGGGGGTGGGGTGTAGCCCCACAAGACTTGGAACTCTTGGTCTTCCGGTACATCGCCGTAGATGGTAAGCTCGAAGGTGATGGTTATGTAGTTGTCTTTATGCTCTTTGGCCTGTGCTGGCACTGCCATGACTAGCACCAGTAGCAATGCTGTCCANATTCTAAGCGCCTTCATGACTATACCTCCTACTTGAAAGGATTGGGCGTGCTGGGATCAGGATCCAAGTGCTGCACCCTGCAAGCTCAACTACCTGCCTGCCATGCCTCCGGCGCCTGTTTGGGGCATCTTGGGCATGAACTCTTCATGCGCCTCGGGGAACCTGTACCAGGCCCTGACCCTGGTATCATGCGTTAATCGCATCGTCTTGCTGAAGAAAGCTCCAAAGCTATCGTTCAAATTACCTTTTCGAGCCCTCCAGAAGCCGAAAATTATCGTTCTGCCCCTTGGGATTTCGGTCTTGTATCGATAGGTGGTCCCATGTCCCTTACAGGGTCGGACTGGGAAAGATTGTACATTATCGCCACACAGGCCGTAGGGCCAGGGAGTAATACCTAGTGGGCGCACGTAGTCCCATCCTATCCAGAAGGCTGAATCTTTCTGGGCATCGCCGTAGATGGTAAGCTCGAAGGTGATGTTTACGTAGTTGTCTTTATGCTCTTTGGCCTGTGCTGGCACTGCCATGACTAGCACCAGTAGCAATGCTGTCCATATTCTAAGCGCCTTCATGACTATACCTCCTACTTGAAAGGATTGGGTGTGCTGGGATCAGGATCCAACCCCACAGCTAGAGTCAACAATCTCTCCAGACGCGCTGGCAAGGTAAGATCCTCCGGTGTCAGGTATAGAGCTGTAGTGACCTCCCCACAGGCATCGCCTCCCTGTGGGCACCACGTCTCCTGTGGATATTCTCGATATCCATTGGCCTTTGCTACCACCTCCTTTTCAACCAGGAACACGAACACCCTATATTGACTAGGCTCTGTCACCACATCGGACTGACCTGGTATCATGCCGGTCTCCAGGTCGAAGTTGGGATCAAGCATTCTAGCTGGGCCNGGACAGCTGATATCGATTCTGAGTTCGGCTACTGCCAATCCAGCGCTAACGAAGTGTGGATGGGCCTTCAACTGCATCATGGCATCCTGGATGTCGCGCCTAAGGTCATCATCGCTTATAGCCGCGGTCTTTGAATCTACACATATCGCTAGACCCGACCGATTAGAGCTCAAGAGCAACGAATCCACGCTCGTGGGAGAAGCCCCCTGACTTATCCTATGGACTGCAAGACCCCAAGAAGCTGCGGCCAGCATGCCTAGTACCAGGGCTATCAGCGATCTCATCTTGAGGCTACTTATGGAGCGCATCACCTATCTCCTTTACGGCNTGCTGTCGTTGATCGATATCCAGTTGACCTTCCTGCGNTCNGCCTCCTGGGGCTGGCGAAACCATGAATTGTCGNNGCAATACGGNTNNGGGAAGTGCATGATGCTATCGTTTGAACAGGGNGCGTANCTNNCGTCAGGCTGCCTGAGCGGGTCGNCGAGGCCAAGGGCGTGACCGGTCTCGTGGTTAACGAATGCTCTGCGGACGGTTACGCCGTCTGGGCTGCCGTAGTATGGAGCATCATTGGCATCGTCCAGGAGCTCNCTCCACATCCAGATATCGAAGTAGCGGTAGTCGGTGTGGGCGGTGCCGGGCGTCTGGTTGTTGTAGACCCAGACCGGATCTCTCCACAAAGCACATGCGTAGACTGATCCAACAGAACGACATGCGTCCCTAACATCATCCAGGCTGCGGCTGCGATATCTAAAGGGGGTATTTTCGTAAGCAATAGGATCGTTGGTAGCTAACCAACTGCAGCTCTGCGGCCACATGTAAAACGAGATCAAATCGTTGCCTTGGGGAAACCATGTATCGTCCTTAGGGAGATGCCAATCTAGGTCGGGATTGTCGTACTTGAGAGTGTTGATTATCCTTCTGCGCACGGCGGTGTCATCTAGTTCGGTCGTATCTCCGGCACAAGCGTATTCCAGGACACCAACTGGTCTGTGAATGGACTCCANGTGTTTCCAGGGATCAAAAGCATGGTTGGCTTGGGCTGGGCGGTCTAGTGCTATCCAAAGTCCTGCGCACGCTAGCAATATAAGCCCTAAGTATACCCCCCCCATAATCCAGGCAAGTGCTCGCTCATACTCCCNCCTTAGGAAGCGATTGATATATGAGCTTATTATACACATCGCGTCCTACGATTACAATAGCTATGTGTGCATTGAATATGGCTAGCATTGTGTTCGGGATAGCGAGCGTTGGGAATGAGCGGTAGGAGTTTGTAGGTTGCCGCTATGGGAAGGAGTCCTTAGTCCCTGCAGGCGGATACCACTTGGGACGCCGCCCTGGTTATACCCTCCCAATCGCCCTCGGAGACCTTCCTGGGGTTCACTAGGTTGCTACCGAGCGCGACGGTGTAAGCGCCGGCCTCCAGGTACTGCCGGCAGTTGTGGGCGTCTACGCCGCCCGTGGGTACCAATCGCAGCATCGGCAGTGGGGCGAGCACATCCTTGATATAGGCGGGGCCGAAGGTGCGTGCCGGGAAGACCTTGATGAAGTCCGCTCCCGCCTGCCAGGCTGAGAGGATCTCGGTAGGAGTGAGCGCGCCGCACATCACCGGCACGCCGTACCTGCGGCCACAGTCGATTACCTCCGGTGCAAGCACGGGCGTGACGAGGAACTGCGCGCCTGCAAGGATGGCGCTGCGGGCGCTCTCGGCGTCGAGCACGGTGCCGGCACCCACGATCATGTGGTCGCCTAGGTGCTCCCGCACATTCTCCACGGCATCGAGCGCCTTGTGGTTGGTGAGGGTGAACTCGACGATCCCAACGCCTCCCGCGAGCAGCGCCCTGCTCAGCTCGACGCTCGCGGAGAGATCGTCCAGCCTGACGATCGCTATGGGCTCCCTGGGAGGTATGAGCGTCACGAGGCCTCCTCCTCGGCCTGAGGTAGGCGCTCCCTGATGCGCCTGCAGAGCAGGACTGGGTTATCGCTGATGATGCCATCCACCTCGCGGCTCACCATGCGGGACATCTCGCGCTCGGAGTTGACGGTGTAGGTGGTAACTGCTAGCCCCAGCGAGTGGGCGATAGCTACTATCCTCCGGCTTACGGTGACATGGTGCATGCAGATTCCCCCAGCGTACTCCGTGACCTCCTCGAACCTGCGCCTCCAGAGGGGAGCTCGGGGTCCCCACAGTTGGAAGCAGCGCTGCCTGCCCACCAGGGAGGCCATGCGGCGCACGCAGCCGACGTCGAAGGACTGAAAGATCGCGTCTTCGGGCGCCACCTTGGCCACCTGCTCCTCTATGCCCGGGTAGAGCTCGGGGTTCTTGAGTTCGATGATCAGCCTGCATCTCTCGCGGGTGATCTCGATCGCCTCCTCCAGGGTGGGCACCTCGAAGTAGTACCTAGGCCAGGTTGGGCGCACCTCCGGTGAGTAGAACCATGAACCGGCGTCCAACAGCTTGATCTGCCTGAGAGTACGGTCGCCCACCATGCCTTCGCCATCTGTGGTCCTCTCCAAATGGGCGTCGTGGATGCATACCAGCTGGCCGTCCTTCGTGCGCTGCACGTCCAGCTCGATGGCATCCACACCGATCTCGACGGCGGTGATGAAGGCCGCCAAAGTGTTCTCCGGGGCCAGCGCCGACGCACCCCTGTGGGCGATGGCCATCGTGCTGGAGAGGGTGAGCTCCTGCTCCTGCCCTACTACAAAGCCCCTCTCCCACCAGCTGCCGGGATTCCATAGGTACATCGTGATCTCTCCAGCTCGTACTACCTTTATTATGGATGCTGCGGGGAAAATAAGCTAGCCCCTTTTGATAAGCACCTCCGTGTGTCGTGCCTCGGGATAAAGGTCCTGCAGTAGCCGCCAGGCCTCGGCTTCGAGCTCGAGATGCGTCCCTTCGGGCACAGGGGCAAACAGGGTGACCTCGAGGCGAACGCGCTTGCTGCTGGCTGTGATCTGCCAGGTGCCCGCGACGAAGCCATCCACCAGCACGCTGGGCATAATCCTGCCCACGGTCCGCACTATCGCCTTCCTGTAGCTCTCAGGCAGTATCCTGCTCCGGTCGACATGCCCTAGCAGGGCGCTGTCCCACTCCGGTAGCAGCCGCAACGGGGCAGGGACGTCGCCAGGCAAGATCTCCGCCTCCTCAAGATCCATCAGCTTTTTGCCCGATTTGTCCACGTACTCAACCAGTTCGGGCCGAAGCTTCTCCAGCACCCCCCTCATACCTGTCATGCCCGTCCAGTACTCGAGATCCTGCCGTGAGGCCGGTCCGTACGCCTGCAGGTAGCGCCTCGCTAGGGAGGCCAAGGCCCCGTCATCTTCCTGGGGGGACCTGCCCAACCACTCGGAGGCCAATACGTACTTGGGGTTATTGGAATAGCCCCAGAGCTTGTCCTCGGGGATCTGCACCAACGGCAGGTGGGTGCGAGCTGCGTAGGTGGCGGCCTCTAGCGGGCAGGAGAGCTCTTGCTGCTCGAGAAAGGCTTTGAGCTCGGCGAAGGTGTGGGGGGTGGCCATGAACTCCTCACCGAGTTGACGGACCCTCTCCAGGTCTATCTGCCTCCAGCTGCCGCTAAAGAACCCTCGGAGGGCCTTGTGCATGGCCGGCTGGAGGGCGGAGCGGAACCGCAGGTAGTCCTCCGACAGCAGCGTGTGCAGGGTGGCCCTCATCGCCGTGGCCCGGACCACCCTGCGGTCCTTCGCCAGGGAGTTGAGGCTATCCGGGGTATAGCCCGCGACCCTGCTCCAGAGCGCTAGGTGGGGAGATTGGGGTACCTGTGACTGGAGGGCCACCAGCCTCCGGAGAACTCCCTCCACCGAGTCGCTCGAGCGCGCGAGCAGGAGCTGCCTGGCTAGCAGCGTGCGGTTGAGCTCACGGATCGAAAGCTGCCTGCTGTGCAACGACTACTCCTGTATGCTTATAGGATGCCAGCTTCGGGAGGCAGCTTTCAACCCTGCTGGTCCTCCCTCCGTGTCGCGCTCAGCACCCGCTCCACGAACTGCTTCTCGGGCAGCGCCCCTTCGAACTCCACGCGGTCGTTTACGACGATCTTGGGCACGCCGCGGATGTTGTACTTGTTGATGAGCTCTGGGTACTCGCTCACCTCCACGGCATCGGC
>Ga0065724_100127_pt1 | contig 15432 bp, 13 predicted proteins | sample TheenrcSG05JP960_FD_59111 | JGI IMG/M metagenome (GOLD analysis project Ga0065724, IMG submission 59111) | Thermophilic enriched microbial communities from mini bioreactor at UC Davis - Sample SG0.5JP960 | ecosystem: Engineered > Solid waste > Grass > Composting > Bioreactor | place: USA... | reverse complement strand
CAGCTTCGAGTTCAGATCGACCTCGCCGAAAAAGTACAGGCTTTCGACCTGTTCGACCGGAAACGGGATGCGTTCGCCGGTGGGCGCGCCCGAGGGTTCGCCCGTCTCGTCCTGATCATCCGGGATGCGCTCGCCGGCGGCTTTTTCGAAAAAGAGCGTGTTCTGTCGCCGGCGCAGGCGTCCGCAGGAGAAGATGTAATAGGGCCGCTTCATGAGCTCGGTGGCTGACAGTCGCGTGGAAGCAGCGGTAGCAGTCGGGCAAAACAGGCCATCGTGGCCACAACGTCGGCTTCGCAGTAGCGGCGCACGCCTTCGATCCCTTCGGTCTCCAGGAGGTGCTGCACCAGACTTCCGTCGCCGTGCTCCTTGGGGCTCGGAATGTGCAGCAGCGCGCACAGATCGGCCAGCCCCAGGTTGATGCCCGCAAACAGGTTGAACAGGTCGCAATGGGGATATTGCTTGTAGGGATAATCATCCAGCAGGCCGCATGCCACGGGCAGCAGGCCGTGGTGGAGCGTGCGGGCCAGCAGAAAGGGCACGTCGAAGCGCTTGCCGTTGAACGTGATCCACAGGATTTTCTCGCCAAGATCTACAAACTGCTGCACGTCGCGCCAGAAGCGCGCGAGCATGGCGCCTTCGTCGTCGGGCGTAGGCGCCAGATAGGAGTGCGGCGGGTTGGGCCGGAAGGGATCGTCGACGGCCCGTTGCACCGAAATGCACACGATCCAGCTCAGCAGGGGATGCAGGCTGGCGGCCCGCTGCGCCAGTGCTTCCTCGTGCGCTTCGGGTTCACGCTGGCGCAGGAAGTGCACCTCGCGCGCCAGGCGGGCCTGCTGCTGCGCCGAATACCCGTCGGCCGGCAGCGGACACGTCTCAATATCCAGCGCCAGGTAATGCATGGGAGGCGTCAGAAATCGACAGGCAACTGTCGCTCATGCCAATTATCAGTCCACGGCACGTTCGCTGCCCGGAGCATTTCTCCGATAAACTCCACACTCTCTGCACGAATACGCTTATAGTCATTCTGAGAGATTGGTTTAAATCCATGTGCCAGAATGGAATAATTTCGCAACTGAAGCAAGTTTTTTAGAGCATTCTCCCGGCGCTCCCAGACTGATCTACAACCTGCATCCAGCTTGGCAAGCAGCGTATAGGCCTCTACAAGAGCCAGTTGTACCTTACCACGAGCCACCTGTTGCTCGGCATAGCGTGCCTGTAATGCTTCCGGAAGCAGTGAAATATCAACCCTGCCCGTATCCAGCCCATAGCGTATTTTCAGAAGAAGTTGCCCGGCCAGTTCAATGGCACGGTACAGGCGGGCGACCGCATCATCAAAGCGCTGTTGATGTGCTCTGCGCTCTGCGTTGAGCAACAGATCTTCCACTGCCTCAAATCCATGCATCTTTTTCGGAAGTTTCGTGGATTCCATTTCTCCCTTAAGCAATGCAAGGCTACGCTGTATATTTTCCAGAAAAAGAATCCGCTCATAAAAATCTTTCCGATATGGCTCAAGGAGATTTTTGGCTGTTATATGATCAAATTTATCCCATGAATCAAAAGCCTGGCATAGGATTAGCCGATCCTGCAACCTGCTTTCAATTTCGGAGGGAAGATCGGGTGTCTGTATTAGCTGGTCAATCAACTCTTTTGCAGCAGCATAATCATATCGACGCAAAAGTGTGACCAGTAGCCTTTCCTGGCGCTGCACATAAGTAGCATCTGTGCGCGACAGTCGAACGCGCTGAGTTCCGGCCTGAACCTGACGCAAATCTGCCCGCAGGCCTTTCATCACACAGAGAAAAACTCCGGGCACATCCATCGCAGCCGCCACGAGTCCGGCCGACATAGACTTGGTGCCTCCCGTGTAATCCACGATTAAGTTCGCTCCTGCAAACTCCTCCTTTTCTCTTTCTATAATCCTGAGCGATTCTGTATAACAAACAATTGGATCATCAATTTCTTTGATACGAACAACTTCATAACAGCAATCCGCTGCACCTGCTTGCTGTAAAATCTGTGGGACCTGATGATAGCTCCCTCGCGTAGTATTAAGATCATCTGAACAGACAAATACAATGCGGTCTGGTCGATTTTTTTGAATTGAGGATACCACAGGATCGATTGATCCACCAACAGATATTATAAGGATTTTCTGCACTGATTTGGCTTCCATAGTCAATTCACCTTTTTGACATCAACAGCACGGTATTGATTTTCCTCTTTTGTCAGACGAAAGCGTACGCGGGCGCCTTTCTCCAGGCCGGTCATATCTGCGGTTGCAAAATCAAACCGAATTGGTTCACCGCCCTTGTCTGGTAGAATCGTGCCATATCCTTTGTTGAGTTTCAGATTGTGTACTACGCCGATCTCATAATCCTGCGGGACATCTCCTGAAGTAGTGATTTCTGTTTGTGGATGCGAAGACCTCGCCTCTGTATCCGCTTCGGACGCTGCCTGTTCCGCTTGCTGAAGGTCAGCGTCCAACCTGATCTGAACCCAGCCGGCCAACCAAGATGGTTCCTCTCCATCAAAGACAATCTTTCGCGTTTTTGGGAAAACAGGGAATCTGAGTTGATTTTTCTTTTTGTCGTAATTCAAGCCATATTTTTTTCGAATCGCATTCAGGTTTTCCTCTCCAAGATAATCGCCTGTCATTGACCGCCATCCGCTACTCCACCCCAGACGTAGCAGAAAGCGTTTGCCCTCTTCCGGCGTATCTTTAGCCGGAATCAACTGCAACAAACGGTCAATACTGTTAAGCAATCGCTGCAGTCCTCCATCATCACATTGCTCTAGAAAGGCCTGTTCGCGTTCCAGCAGGTACCGAGCATGGCGATTTGCCCAGCGTGCTAACTGCTCCAGGCTTAACTTATCGCTAAAATGTAATTCCCGCTCGGCCCGTTCATCATCCAGAAGGAAACGATCCAGCCGCAACGACAAAACACCCTGCGTACCGGGCCTGAGCATCTCGGCGTAAATTGGAGTAGCGTCACGGACATCACTAAAGGAGCGCTTTCGTGGTACATTACGCCATCCGTAGCGTCTGTCTTTCGGATCGGTCAGGTTTAGAATGAACAACCGGTACAGGTCAAGATCTTCCTGATGCACAGGCATGTCGAACACGGCCAGCACACGCAACAGGTCATGATTGGGGTCACGGCCCAGCACTTCACGAACCAGCGGTTGCGCTGTCGACTCCCTTTTTTCGCCAGTTTTCGCCAGCAACCGCTGCTTACGACCCTGGTCTAATTGTTCCCAGAAATGCCGAAAAATCACCGTGCGCAGTGCCCCCTTGAGCGACGATCCCGGCACATAGGGTTGCCCATTGCCATCCCGCATAAAAACTAAGATTTCCCTGCTGCGACAGGGTAGTTCATACTCAATTCCTCCCTCAGTCTCCCACAGCAATTCCGCACGCCTCTGTTCATCCTCAAAGTCCGCCAGCGACTCAGGATGCTCCTGAAGATAGCTCATCAGGACATGCTCGGGAATTACATACGTCTCTTTGTCTACAACAAAGTCGAGATTCTTCTGCCACCTGATCCCACAGCCTATATGGACGGGCGTAAGTACTTCCAGGACAGCCTGCACCCGCTCTGCAATTCGACGAACTGTATGCGGCATGGCTTCCATTGTTGTCTCATTCGGGCCGGACGGGTACTACCATGGCCTGACCGTTGCGCCAGACGGGAAATGGCAGCTCTGGCACATCCTCAGGAGAAAGCGTTGCGACCAATCTACCCCGGGGTATCCGGTTCTCCTTGAAACACAGCACAGAACCTTCTGCAAAGAAACGGACGGCTCGACGCCGCAGCGTCATAGCTCCGGGCGCCGTCACCCACCCACGCCGGGTTATCAGGGCGTAATGGGAACGCGATGGATCAATGGCGCTGGCCTCCTCAGGACGTGGATTATACAGCGAAAGCAACATCACATACGCTGTATTTTCTTTCTCTGGAGTTTGAATCGTCAATTCCTCTCGCTTCCACCTGAACCACCCCTTCCCCATGGTCCGGTCAGCTCCAATCCCCTCATCAGCCAGTAAATGAAATCCTGCTTCAAACACTCGTTGTATCTCGTCATTTTTAAAGGTAGCCAGAAAGAACAGACCCGCTTCTCGATCAAAATAAACCTCCGCAAAGTGATAGATTTGCGAGGCCTGCGTTACACGGTCTAGCGCCACCCGGGGCCGGATATGTGTTGCCATGATGGCTCGCCCGGAAGGCAAGCTTTCAGACCAGAAGGGTCCCTGTAGATGCTCTTCATGCACTTCCGGCGCACGCCCCTGGAGCACCTGCTCGAAAAGCGTCTGCCCCAGATAACGTACCTTTTTCAGTCGTTTCAAAAGCGCATACTGTTCTTCCGGGACTTGCGGGAAAAAGCTGAGCGGGCGTGGAAAAAAGCGCTCATCTCCTACAAAAGGGAATGTAGAAGACAGTACGACCGCGCCTTCTTCCAGCAGGTGTTGCACGCCCTCGGCTCCATATAGCCGGGAGACGGCCACACATACTGCGCTGAAAAGCGTGTCGGAAGCGATTGTCTGGGACACGCTTTCTTCACCGAAACCTTCGGCGGCCACGTGCAACCCGTGTGGAAATCGCAGATAATAGCATTGAAGCCTCATCATGAGACCGTCCGAGAGCGTACCTGGAGTTCCTGAGGTATTGTCACCGCTTCATACGGCTGCCAGTCACCCCGCGCCTCGTAGATGCTGCGGTCCTTGTACCGCAGGCGCCCCACCACAATGCGCACCTGCCCACTTCCCCGCGACCCTTTACCGCCCAGATAATCGTTCTGCAGAAGCAACAGGCCCTCAAAGAGCAAATTCAGCAGCCTGCTTTCATCGTCACCCTCATACACATTGATAATGTGTTCCATCCGGAAGACGGCCCCGGCCGGTACGCGCTCCAACTGGCGCGGCACCGCCGCCGAAGTCACGCGGTCGATGGCTACCTCCGTTTTGACCTCCGTATAGGGCATATCGGTGGTCTTACTGCCGAACAAACGCTGCGCGCTTTTGCGCGTCAGCAAACAGTCACGTACGATCAGCCGTCCGACGGGCTGGTCTGCCAGATCGCGCTTGCGCACTTCTTCGGGCGTAGTGCCAAACAACTGCACAATAGGATGACGAATATCTTGAAATACAAAGTTCTTAACAAAATTGGGCACTTTACTGAAATTTTCTGCATATTGCTCTCCGACATGCACACGTTCTAACAGCGCGCGCATTTTGCCCTTCAGCGAAGAACCGGGAATGTACGGTTCATTCGTGAGTGGATTACGAACGACCGTAGCATCGGCCCCACCGATGCTCAGTCCCAGATTCGATCCGCCAATGTGCAGGCCGGTAACTGCTTTGATGAAACCCTGCACCTGGATTTTTTTGACCAGTTTGCCGGTGATCATCTGGTTTTCCATGGCTTATTTCCCTCCGTGGGCACGATGGTACGCAAGAACCGCCTCGAAGAAATCGGCAAAGCGCTCAAAGCGCTGAGCCTGTTCGTTTTCATCTTCGGCCTCAAGCACAGCATCAATTGCTCGCACAAACACTTCTTTAAAATCGATCGATCCGTCAGTACGATTGCCACTGCGACTTGTAGCGTAAACAAGGCGAGGTTTCAACAACAAAAATGCTGCAGGATCAAATCCTTTCATTCGCATACGCGTCACTTCACCGTAAATATTACGAATTTGCGAAGTTGTAAGCGCATTGTATTTGCGATGTTCAGGATCTCTTCCTGCAAGACATTTTCCAAATTTTTCTGCAAATAGTATTGCTTCTTTATTCAGTCCATTACAAATCCATTCAACCACTTTGTCGCGGCCGTCAATTTCTTGACCGTTGATTCTAAACTGTGTTGGCATGGCTACTCCTCCTTGCGGGTTAGCATTTCGGTCCAGCGAGCAGGTATATGTATAAGCGCAACAAAGTCGCTTTCCGTCGAGGTACTGCAGAAGAGTTCGGCTGCCAGTTGTTTCAGATCGTCGGCGAACGCTTTGTGCTGATTCGCATACCGCGCCAGGCTATAGCAGGCGCGCCACCGCCACCGCCCCCAGGCGTTCTGATTTTGCTGATACTCTGCATAGATACCGTATAGCCGCCCTAAAATACCGCGACTGACGCGATCTTCCTGGATAGCCTGATAAAGCCGCACCACCCACTGTCGCAGCACTTCCAGATCGTTCCAACTGATCGGTGTTTCCAGGAAAGACAGCGCATTTTTTGAAACTGTAGCCACCTCCACACCATTCCGGCGCACATGGCGACGAAAATCTTTTGCCTTCTCTTCGGCACGTCCTGCTTCCTGCGCTGCATGGTACAGTGGCAATTTAGGCGGAAAGAGTGCAATGCCTCCAGAAAGTGTCATGTACGGATTACCTCCTGTAAATCGACCAAACTCGCGTCGAATCCATTGGGCCACATCAGGAAGCACATTCCAGACCCCTACGATAAAAAGGTCATCTCCTCCAGCATAAACAATTTGTATCATATCCTTCAATGGATTCCCGTTATTCTGCTGCACACCCTCATTTATATCCCATCGCAGCCCTCTCAGTTTATTCAGATATCCGGCAAAGAAAAAATCAAGCATCGTAGAGAGTTGTACCACTCGAGAAAATGTCGCATTCGCTCCCAGTCCATCTCGGAAAATCTGTCCCAGATTGTCCACATCCATTCGCAACGCCCCCAGCAACCTGCTTCCCCGGGCGCGCTCGGCCGCCTGGTCGAAGTCGCCCTCAAACGCCCAGTTTCCTCCGTAAAACATCCAGTTCTGACGCAGCGTCCCGGGCAGCATTTCGTCTGAATTAAGCCAGATTAACTCACCACGGACCTGTCCCGCCTCGGGCTGCTGTTCGTGAATTATAAAACGCCAACCGTTGAACAGCACATAGCCATCACCAGAAGAATCAGGACTCAGCAACTCAATGGCTTGGGCACTTCGTAATGCTCGCCCCAGTTCTCGTGCCTCATGCTGTTCCTGACTGATATACCGGGGCGTTGCTTCCTCTTCATCCTCATAGAGAAAAATTTCTCGCGCTTGTAGCTTTTCCGCCTCCTCTCCAGTCCGGCACAGGTACCGCCCGGTAGCATAGCATGTAACAATGGATCCACCGGGTCCCAAGGGCTTCCAGAAATCTCCCTGAGTAATCCGGGCACTAAAAGGCTGACGCTTCCGCTGCTCGATTTTTTCAGTAACCTCAGCCCACTTTCGGGTGATGGGATGCGGATGCCGCTCTCCAACAAAATCCTGACCACATAGCTCGACATGGGCCACAACGAGCCCGATTGCTCCGTCGTAGCGTTCCAGCAACCACTCCTGGACCTCCTGTTCAAAGCGATGTAGTACTTCAGAAAACCTGCTGGTATTGGGTGCCAGCACGTAGAATTTCCCCCCACTGGCATACAGCAGACAGGCCAGCGGCAAATCCAGACGGCGCAACAGTTCACGCGCTGCTACCTGTAACAGAAGTTGCAGGTAAAATGAACGTCCCTTAAGCGCTCGAAGAGCTCCTTTGTGTGCAATGTTGTAAATGTATCGCTGAATTCCTGTAATATCGCCACAGACTAACCGAAACCGGTCTTTATCTCTGTTGAAAACATCCTGCTCGGAGGACTCTTTCAAAAAATCATACAAGCAGACAGCCAGAGCAGCCGTCAGACGACTGTGTTCATATAGAGAAATATCCGGAACATTTCGATAGGAAGCAGACGGAACGCACCAGAGATACTTTTTAAGGAGCGCCAGTAAGGTATCCGGGTGGATCGCCGCACCAAATTGAGCGAGTTCCTGCAGAAACGCCCGCCAGTGCTGCAGATATCGTTCCTGCAGTTGCGCTGGCTCAGGAAGGTTCTGTTCAGGAAATGGATAATGTTCATCAGTCAATCGGCCGATCGGCTGCCAGACCTCCTGCGGACTGCCTTGCGTCTCACCCAATCGGACTGCTGAAAAAATACTCTGCAGTGGCCGCTGTAATGTTTCTGTGTCACGCCGTCGCTCGCCACTGGCCAGAGAATCCGCCTCGCAGACAATCTCGGCCAGTCTGCGTAACGATCCTTTCAGATTGCTCCTTCGCAAATCTTCGAGGTGATGAAAAGCTGCAATTGTTTTAATGCGTTCATCTTCAAATAACGCATCAATCACCTGAGCTGAAAGCAACGGATGCTTCAGGTGCTCATCAAGAGCGCGCTGTCGGTACTTACCGATGTCATGCAAAAGCGCGCCCAGGTACAGCGCTTCTCTTTCAGAGTACGGCATGTGTCTCTTACTCAATCCAGATCTCCTTTTTTATAGACACCATTTCACCCAAAACATAACTCCTCGTACGCACATTTTTTGCAGAAACGGCGGTTTTCGAGGCGGGATGGTGGTGTGGGTCGGGCGGCCGTCTGATGCAGCTCCTGCACGAGCGTGCGCAACCGGGCTTCGTCGTCTGCGGTGAGCGTGACGGTTTCGGTGCGGCGCTGGCGGGGAAAGTTGAGCTGGCCTTCGAAGGGACGACCGTCGGGCCGCGTCACACCCCGGAGCTTGAGCAGCCACAGGTAGAAGCGGAGCTGCCAGCGGTGCGCTTCGAGGCCGGAGGGACTCCGTTTCGTCTCGTGGAGTACGCCGTCGCGCAGCTCGGCCCAGTCGATGCGTCCGGCCAGCCGGAGCCCTTCGGGGTCTTCCACTTCCACATTCACGTGCTGCAGCTCGTCGGCATAGGTGGTCTCGTCCAGCAGGCGTCCCAGCGCCACGGCCTCCGACTCCTGCTCCATCCAGAGCCCGTGCACGGCCAGCCACGCCTTGCGCCGGCAGAGCACAAAGTAGTTCACCAGCGTGCCGGTGATGGAAAGTTCAGGCATGGTCCCTTCCTTGCGCCCGGCGTCTGTTCAGATGTCCGCCCCTGCCATTTCACAGCATGAACGATGCAGTATCATTTCTGACATCTGGCTGAAGCCCCAGACAGGGATCGTACTTGCAGTCGGCCACCCACACCCGGTACTCCTGCAACCGCGTCAGTGCATTCTGCTGACGCAGGGCATGAAAGCGTCCCTGCGAAATCGGCACGAGCAGCCCGTAGGCTTCGACGTACTCTCCGCGCTCAGCCCGTCGCAGGAACTCCTGCTGGAGCTGCAGCGGAAGCACTTCGTAGCCATCAAACAGCGCATCGAACTGATCCTCCAGGTTCGGATCCGACTCAAAAGCCACCAGGTGCGCCGGTCCGGCTACCGCTTCGTAGGAAGAACGGCCACGCGCCACCTCCTGTTGAAGCCACGGCACTTCGGGCTCGTACACCACGTCCAGCCACGCACCGATCATCGCCTCATCGATCATCTGTCCATCAAACCGCGCGAGGTGCTCCACCGTGCGACGCATCAGCGCTTCCTGGCGATACGGCCAGGTCCAGTCCATGGCGTCTTTCATCACAAAAACGGGACGCTCCCTGAAGCGCCGCCGGCGATTTACCCGCCCGAAACGCTGCACCAGCGCTTCCAGTGGAGCCGGATCGGTGTAGATCGTATCGAAATCCACATCCAGGCTCACCTCCACGACCTGTGTGGCCACCACCACGAAGCCGCCCTGGCGTGGCCGTCGATCGACCCGAGCCTGCAAGACGGCCTCTCGCCGCAGCCGATCTTCGGCCGTAAATCGGCTGTGCACCAGCAAAACCGGATCGCGCTCGGGATCACAACGTTGTGGCCACGGACTGTTCAACCGTACAGCCAGCGCTTTGGCGAGCTGCTGCGCAGCGGCTACCAGGTTGGTTACGACCAGGACAGCCTCTCCCTGCTGCACACGTTGAACGATCTCATCCAGAACGTGCGCATCGTCCAGCTTTCCCTCTTTCAGAAAAAGACGATGGCGACAGAACTGCCTGTACAACTGGCTGTCAGCTGACCGCCAGACCACCTCCAGTTCCCGCTCCAGCAAATTGCGCAGCCAGGAAGGCATGGTAGCCGTCATTACGGCCAGACGCACGTCAAAATGCTGCTGCAACATGGAAAACAGTCCCAGTAGCAGTCCGAGCCGAAAGGGCTCGTAGCCGTGAATTTCATCGACGATCAGATGGGCTCCCTGGAGCATGGCCCACTGCCCTTCGTAGCCCGGCAACCGGAAAGCCGCTCGTAACAGTTGATAAGGGGTGGCGAGCAAGACCGGCTGCTGATGGAGGCGCCCCAATGCCTTGAGCCGCTGCGCCTGCTGATAAGCCACCACCTGCTCGGTCACCTCGCCGCGAACCAGTTCCCGATAGACCGCCTGGACCGCCCGGCTGTGCAGCAGCGCCACATCATCCTTGTCCATACCATATTTGCCTTTATCGACGAAACGCCGATACATCGCATTCAGGCTGGCCTGGTATGGAAGCAAATAGCATACAGCGCCCCGGCGGCCTTCCTGAAGCTGACGGCGCGCCCAGAGCAATGCTGCTTCCGTTTTTCCGCTTCCGGTAGGTGCGGCCAGCAACAGCGAGCCCACATGCTCGGCGGCCGTTTGCTGATGCGTGTACCAGCCGGATCGGCTGGACGGCAACGCCTTCGCAACGCCGTCCAGATCGGGTGCCTTTAGCGGGGGTGCCTGCGCACTGGCGAGGCGATCAGCCTGCAGCATGAGGCCACGTACAAACAGCGCCTGCCGCCGACGCTGCCATGCGTACCGGCGCTCCCTGCGTGTGGGCTGGCGCTGGCTCAGAAAGTAGGTGCGATAAGAGGCAAGCGCCCGCCGGATACGATCGGGGCCGTCCTGTAGTAGCCGGGGTATGTCGCCCAACAGCGTTTGAAACGACGGCGTCTGCACGTTCAGGCACTCCGAGGTGACCACTCGGGGCCACTCGGCGACGGTCCATCGTGCCAGCGCCTCCAGTCGTGCCCGATCCATTTCCTGCCACCGCTCGTCGATGCCGCTGTCGGCCGGATCTTCCACCTCAATGTACTGGCGGGCCAGCACCGGGTAATCCCGATGGTGGGCGGCCACGGCGGCAACGGCCAGAGGATAGCGCGGATCATCCGACGGCAACAGCCAGTCCAGAAACGCCAGCGAAAACACTTCGTGGCGGTATCCCCAGTTTGCTCCCCCCTGGAGCATTTCCTGAAACCCCCGGGCCGCCTTCCCGAAATCATGCACCCAGGCGGCGACAAACAGCGCATCCCAGAGGCCGGGTAACTCCAGTTTTTCCTCCAGCTCAGGCATGCGCTCGCGTAGCTGCCGCAACCGCGCCACCACCTGCCGGGTATGGGCCGGGAGCGACTCCCCGCCCCGGGCTGCGCTTTTCGCCAGCAGGTCTTCCGCTTCCATACAGCTTAACGGAACGCGTGGAAATAGAGCAAATGCGGTTCGTTTGAACCTGACGCTTCTGTCCAGCACGGTTCCGGCGCGTCCGACTCCAGATGGACCGGTGCATCCAGTGCCAGAAACCAGTCCCACGCCACCTGATGCCGGCTTCTCGGGGTAATGAAGCGCGGCATATAGAAAGCAGGAGCCAGCGGTGCCTTTTCCCGAAAGCTTACCGGAAGCAGTCCGGGCACCAGCCATCCTCTACGCGCGGCGTGCAGCCTCACTCGTTCGACCCGTCGTACGCTGACCAGCTCCTGAGAGCGGCCCAGCGTCAGGATATAGCAGGGGTTGCGAAATGCCCGGTAAAGTGCCTCCAGTTCGTCCCCGGTCACGTACAGCGTAAGTCGAGGATGCACCAGCCACTCACGCGGAAGAATGTTGCTTGTCGCTTCCAGATTCTTCCGGGCGGCTTCGCCACGCGTGGCCGTATTGGGTTGAACAAACCAGATTGTCTCCACATCGTCCACCCGATGACGCGCGCACTCAAACCGGTAGGCAAACTGTAGTGCCTCCGGATCCGGGAAATGCCCCAACGCCGCGCTGATCAGTCCGTAGATCGTAGAAGGCGGCGGCATAGGATAAGTGGGCTGGCGGCCGATCAGGAAATGGGGATAACGAAACGACGCGACCGGACCTGCCAGCTCAACTTTGACCGCCTCCAGACGCGCTTCGTTCATGCCAGCCATTCCGGATGACGTTCCAGTTCTTCAGCAAGCTGCGCGAACACCCGACGGGGGTGCCCCAGCACCACACCGTGAGGATAGGCCTGCTGTAGCGTCTCCAGATTCGCCTCCAGCTGCTGGCGCCCTTCCGGCGCATACCCTTCCACCCAGCCGATGTACAGCGGCGACAGAATCTGGTCGCCCCAGACCTCGCCAACTTCCTGGAACGCTTCCAGTACAGGCCGCGCCAGACCTTCGCGATCTCCGTCGATCGTATAGTAGAACGGATTGTTACCGCCCCGCACCACGGCCATGACGACCACCACCGGATTCACATCCGTGTAGTGCAACGCCTGCTTGGCGCCTCCGTCCACCACCGGCATGGCCGAAAGCAATGCGCGAATCCGCTGCAGACGGACCTCGTCCGGAAGCCGATAGGCCCGGTTGGCTTCATCGTGCGCCAGGCCACGCGTTTCAGCCAGCTGGCGCCGCACTTCGTCCAGATTCAAAAAGCCGGTGCGGTTCTCATAGGTAAACACGCCGATTCGGCCGAGGTCGATGGAAAACATGCCTTTGAGCGACGTACGATAAAACTGGTGTTCGTGCGGAACCGGATCACCCTCATGACGACTCATGGTCCCGAAATCCTGCACGAGCCCATCGCTCATGGCCACCAGCGTCCCTACCCGGAAGGGCGAAACGCGCGTCACCGTCTCTTTCGTCTCGGTGGCGTCCACGAAGGCCGCCCGACTGTCCGCGGCTTCCACACTTTTGCCCGGCGCACGCATGTAGCCGAACACGTCGTCGTCGGCATACTCGACGGGATTCGCGTCGGTGTAGGCCACCTTTTTCTCCCGGAAAATGGGCGCGACGGTCCACCCCTCAGGTTGCAGTTGCTCCAGCGTACGCCGCAGCCAGTAGCGGTAGGCCTGAGCCGATACGTACGGATAGCTCCGGCCATTGATGCGAAGCGCTTTGACCACTACGGCATTTTCCGTGGTGCTTCCGGGCTGCATGCCCGCGTTGTTCAGCGCCGAGGCCGGCGCATGAATCACTTGGATCCCAGCAATGAATGCCATGGCACTTCCCCTGTTTTGGTTAGGCTTCTTCTGTTTCTTCGTCAGGGATCTCCTCTTCCAGCAGCTCAGGTGCTTCCGTGAAGAACCCGGCCTGATGCAGCTGCTCCAGCACGCGAATGCGCACCAGATCACGCACCAGGCGCCAGTCGGTCCGCGGAAAGCCTTCGCCCTCCTCGAACAAAAGCAGGTAGTCGTCGAAGGTGAGCAATAGCTGGTTGGTCCGGCGCAGCCGCTCCCGGATTGCCCGGATCAGCAGCGCCCGGAAGGCGCCGTAGGCGTCGATTCCGGAGACCAGCCCCATCAACTGCCGGTACAGTCGCCGATCGTTGTTCGCATGAATCTCGTGGGCCAGCTCGTCGGCCAGGCGACGGATGGTTTCGATGCGTTCCGGTGTCATTGCAGGCATCAGTTCGGTTAAAAACAGTTCAACCAGTGGCCATATGTCGATGTCTTCCGTGCGAAAGTCCTGGCGCTGCCCTGTTCGGTTCAGGGCAAAACGCAGAAAGACGCGTCGGATAAAACCGGCGGTCTCGTCCGGCAACGCCGGCAACAGCTCGTACACGTCGTTGCGGGCCTGCAGGCGCTCCTCATCGGAAAGCGGCGCGCCCTGCTTTTTCCTGCCCTGCGGGATCGCCTGCTCATAGGCACCGTCTCTGGGACGACGCCAGAACACCCGCACCAGTGCTTTCCATCGGGGACGGTGTGCCGCCGCTTCGGCCCGGGCCAGAAAGCGATTGACCAGCGGGCGCACCGTGTAGATGTCCACAGATGGGCCATTGCCGCTGTTGGAAAGATGGTACAGGGTAACACCAGAAAGATGTTCGGTAGCGGAGAAACGGTGAACTCCGCCTGGCCCGAACACCTCTTCCAGGGCTTCCAGCAGGCGCGTACGGGGCGCTTTACGGTCTTTCCAAGAGCCACCCGCCCGCAGCAGGGCCAGCTCTCGGTCCAGCGTTTCTTTCCAGTATTCGCACAGATCGAGCAGCAACTCCGGATCGTCGGCGCCCACGATCATGGCGCGTCCACTGACGATCGGAGCGACGCGCGGAAGCGACAGCACACATCCCAGCGCCAGTGCCGAAAGCGGAAGTTCGGAGCGACCGTTTGGATAGAAGTTGAGCTGCTGCTGCCCCATCAGCATCGGGAAAAGATCCCGGGCGGCCCGAACTACGGCGGGCCTCTCCGGGAAGAATGTGCAGGGTTCAGGAAGCAAGGGGTCGGCTTTTCGGGCGCTTTCGAACGTGCGCTGGATCTTCTGCGCCCGTTCTTCCGGCTTTTTAGACCACGAAGGATTGTCAAAGGCATTCAAGGTAAACAGAATGGAACAGGGCTTCTGAAGAAGTCTGTCCAGATAGTCCTGCTCCAGCTCGTCCATCCACCGTGCCCACTGATCCTGTGTAACGTCTTCGGGTCGGTCGTTGCCAGTGGCCAGCACGACGGCGGCCACGCCCATGTCGATCAACGCGTGACCGGTCCAGCGGAGTCCTACGGATGTCGTTTCGTGTGTCATGATGCTGTTTCAGGCCTGCATTTGTTGAAAGGCTCGCCGTTTCGGTCTTTCCCTGCACACCGGCTCGCCCAGGGCGCCGAAGCCGCAGCCGGTCAGTTCGCCCGCGCCCACCAGCCAGGCAAACTGCACGACCTCGGGCGGGCCCTCGACGATCACCGGACACAGGCTGCCCCGGTGGTCGATCCCCTTGATGCGCACGAGCTTGGTCTTGGCCCCGCGGTAGCGTCGATCGAAACGCATGGTGGCCTGCGGCGCCAGATGGCCCAGCCCGGCCGCCGCCAGCTTGCGACGCAGCACGCGTGTGAGCACCTCGTCGGCCGCCTCGTCCTCCCAGGTCAGGTAGTCCCGGCCGCCGTCGGCACGCACGCGCCGCGCCACGACCGGGCTCTCCACACGAAACACGGCCCGCGTGCCAAACGACGGCACCGGTAGCGTCTGCACGCTGGCCACGGCCATCCCGGCGATCACGGTCGGGTCGCAAAAGATACCCCGCACCAGCCGCTCCACCGGTTCGCCCTCGTAAAAGCTGAGCGTCCAGAACGCCCCCTTCGGGAAGTGCAGCCCCCCCTTCCCCAGGCGTCCCCCCTGCAGCCAGCCGAAGGAGTAGAGACTCAGGTTATCGTGCCAGTCGTTCTGTCCCAGCCAGCGGTGCAGCACGCCCGCCAGCCGGTAAGGATAGGTGAACGGCACCGGCTCACAGGACGGCGTCAACAGCAGTCGTAAACGCATGGGCACCTCCGTTCAGTGGTTCTTCGCGTCGCGTAAAGCTGAAGGTTGATCGTACACCCCGACGCCATAGCGTTCGGCCATGCGCCGGGCTTCGCTGGCGATGCGATGGCGCAGCACGGGCGGGCCGATCACCTCGC
>Ga0065724_100356_pt1 | contig 15511 bp, 16 predicted proteins | sample TheenrcSG05JP960_FD_59111 | JGI IMG/M metagenome (GOLD analysis project Ga0065724, IMG submission 59111) | Thermophilic enriched microbial communities from mini bioreactor at UC Davis - Sample SG0.5JP960 | ecosystem: Engineered > Solid waste > Grass > Composting > Bioreactor | place: USA... | reverse complement strand
CGGCGCTCGGTCGCGGTCATCCTGAGGCGGAGCCGGGGCGGCGGCCAGCCGCCCCCGGCGCNGCGAAGGATCTCGCGCGGGACGCGGCCACGCACNGGAGAGATCCTTCGCTGCGCTCAGGATGACATGGCGCTCAGGATGACATGCGCGCGGGAGCGGGTTGCTGGCGGGTAGACCAGGGTAATTCGTCAAAGTTCATCAGCGGGCTTTCGTTGTGAGCCCGGGGGTCATGGAGTGTGATGAATGATTTGGGTGTCCGCCGGGCGGCCCGTGCCCGGGGCTAAAGCCACCGGGCTGACAATGAAAAGCCCACTGAAGGGGCTAGGGACGCTGGGCCCGGTGGGAGGCCGGATCGGCTCTGCCTGCGTGTCGCCATCGCAGCCCCTTCAGTGGGCTTACCAAGCTATCAGCCCGATGGCTTTAGCCCCGGGCACCGACCACGGCACGGGGTCTTTCCACCACCCACCCCGGATCCGGTCGGCAGCCGCACGAGCCAGCGGACGCGGTCGGGAGACGGCGCGGCCGGTATGCAGGATTAATTCGTCAAACTCCATCACCCCCGGGCAGCTGGCGCGCTGGCAGGACCGATCCCCGTGCCGCTGCTGGCCACACACCGGAGTGACGCGGGGTTTTTGAGCCTTTTGACACACTGGCAGGCGAGGTCTATAATCCGAAGCGCCCGCCGAACCGGCGGGCTCACTTATGAATGCATCGAATGCCGGGGCCAGACCGCAGCGCCCAGCGACTAAGGAGTTTTCACCGTGCGGATCAAACCGGGTGTCGCGTTGATCCTCATCATCCTGCTCACGCTGGGCGCAGTCTGGATTGACCTCCCCGACGGCGTACTCGATCCGTTCAACTGGAAGGGCGACCGCATCACCGTCCATGAAGGGCTCGACCTCCAGGGCGGCCTGCAAGTCATCCTCCAGGCCCAGCCGCCGGCCGGGCAGTCGGTCAGCCGTGACGCACTCCTCGGCACGCGTGACACGATCGAGCGACGCGTCAACGCGCTCGGAGTCAGCGAGCCGCTGATCCAGACCCGCGGAGACGACCAGATCGTGGTCGAACTGCCCGGCGTGAAGGATCCCGAAGCCGCCGTCAACATCCTCAAGGAGACCGCACTCCTGGAGATCATCAACCCCAACGGGCAGTACCTCCCCGAGGGTACCCTGGTAAACACCACGCTGGGACCGGCTGACTCGGTCGGCACGGGCAGCCCGGCAGCCACGCCCGGCGCCACACCGAGTGCAACGCCGGAAGCTACCCCCGGCGCTGATGGCGCGGCCGGGACCGAGGCCCAAGCGACGCCGGAGCCGAGCGGTCCTGTCTACGAGACGATCGTCACCGGGGCGGACCTGAAGGACGCTTACCCCACCACCGACCCCCAGACCGGTGCATTGGTCGTCGGCTTCGAGCTGAAGCCTGAGGCCGCGCAGAAGTTCTACGACTTCACCAGCACTCACATCGGCCAGCCGATGTCGATCGTGGTCGACAAGCGGGTCATCAGCACCGCCGAGATCCGGAACCCCATCCGGGACCAGGGGGTGATCCAGGGGATGCCGGCCACCGAGGTCAACGCGCTGGCGCTCCAGCTCAAGTCGGGTGCCCTGGCCGTGCCGCTGGAAGTGGTGCAGAGCCGCACCGTCGGCCCGACCCTGGGCCAGGACTCGATCGACAAGAGCATCGTGGCCGGTATCGTGGGACTGGGGCTGGTCGCCCTCTTCATGATCCTCTTCTACCGCGTGCCCGGCGTCCTCTCGGTCGTGGCCTTGATGGTCTACAGCGCGATCGTCTTCGCCCTCTTCAAGTCGATCCCGGTCGTGCTGACCCTGGCCGGCATCGCGGGGTTCATCTTGTCGATCGGGATGGCGGTCGACGCCAACGTGCTGATCTTCTCGCGCATGAAAGAGGAGTTGCGACGGGGCATCCCGGTGCGGCGCGCCATCGAAGCCGGGTTCGATCATGCCTGGCCGTCGATCCGCGACTCGAACATCTCGACGATGATCACCTGCGTGATCCTGTACTGGTTCGGGCGGTATACCGGCGCCAGCATCATCCAGGGATTCGCCCTCACGCTCTTCATCGGGGTGGCGGTCAGCATGTTCAGCGCCATTACGGTCACCCGCACCCTGCTGCGCGTGATGCTCACCCGCGGGTTCTTCCACAACGAATGGTGGTTCGGGGTCGAATCGGCGCCCATCCCGCCGGCCGGGCGGACGGCCAGCCGATGATGAGCACCAGCGGCCCGATCGATGCCCCCGGGCATACCGGGGCACGGCGAGGATGCAGTTGACCCATGATCGATATCGTTGGTAAGCGCTACTGGTGGTTCCTGCTCTCGGCGCTGGTGATCCTGCCGGGGCTGATCTCCCTGGCCGTCAACGGCCTGCGCGTGAGCATCGACTTCACGGGCGGCACCCTGTGGGAGCTCCAGATGAGCCAACCGGTGCAACCGGGCGAGGTCCAGCAGGTGCTCGCCGACAACGGCTATCCCGGCGCCATGGTCCAGACCTCCGAAGACAACGTCGTGCTGATCCGGACCAAGGAGATCCAGCAGGGCTCCGAGGCCAAGAATCAATTGCTGACCGCCCTTCAGAACCAGTTCGGGCAGGTGACCGAATTGCGCCTGGAGTCGGTCGGCCCGACGCTCGGTACTGAGATCCGCAACCGGGCCATCATCGCGGTAGCCCTGGCGTCCGTCGGGATCCTGCTCTACATCGCGTTCGCGTTCCGCAACACCCAGAGCCCGTTCCTCTACGGCACCGCCGCCATCATCGCGATGCTGCACGACGTGGCCATCTTGCTTGGTATGGTCTCGATTCTCGGCTGGCTGCGCGGGATGGAGGTCGATGCGCTGTTCATCACGGCCACCCTGACCGTCATCGGCTTCTCCGTGCACGACACCATCGTCGTGTTCGACCGAATCCGCGAGAACCTGGCGCACAAGGTCGGTTCGACCTTCGAGGAGACGGTCAACTACAGCGTGGTGCAGACCCTGGTCCGCTCGATCAACACCTCGTTCACCACGATTCTCCCGCTCGCCGCGCTCTACCTCTTCGGGGGTGAGACGACCAAGACCTTTGTGCTCGTGCTGCTCGTTGGGATCGTGGCCGGAACCTACTCGTCGATCTTCAACGCCAGCCAGATCGTGGTTGCCTGGGAGAACGGCGAGATCCAGCGCCTCTTCGCACGGCTGCGCGGTCAGGGGCGGCAGAGCGTCCCGGCCAGGAAAGGCACGCGGCCATGAGCCCGGCCGCCGGTCCGCCCCGCCTCCGCGTCGGTGTGATCGGCGGCGGCATCGCCGGTCTTACCGCGGCCTACCGCTTCGCCCAGCGCGGCCACCAGGTCACCCTCTGGGAGCGTGGCCCACGCCTTGGTGGACAGGCCGCCGCCTTCCCGGTCCTCGGTACCGCAATCGAGTACTTCTACCACCACCTCTTCATGAGCGACCACGACATCGTGCAGCTCATGAACGAGATCGGCATCGGCGACGACCTTATTTGGCTGCCGTCTCCGGTTGGCTTCTTTGCCGACGGCAAGATCTACCCGCTCTCCGGAGCATTCGACCTGCTCCGCCTGGGCTGCATCCCGCTGATCGACCGGCTGCGCGTCGGCTTCACGACCCTGTACCTGCAGAAGCTGCGCGACTGGCGGCGCTTCGAGCACGTGACCGCCGCCGAGTGGCTGCGACGTGCGGTCGGCCAGCGCGCGTTCGACCGCGTCTGGGGCGCGCAACTCCGGGCAAAGTTCGGCCCTCGCTACGATCAGGTGGCGATGGTCTGGTTCTGGAACAAGATCTACCTCCGCACCCAGTCCCGGCCCTCGCTCCTGGCCAAGGAGAAGCTGGGCTACATCCGGGGCAGCTTCAACACCTTGATCGACCGGCTCGCGGAGGTGATCGCCGAGCAGGGCGCGACGATCAAGGTCGGCGTCGGCACCGACCGGCTGGAGCGACGCGACAACGAGTGGCTCGTGCGGACGAGCGAAGGCGAAGAGGTCACCTGCGACGTGATCGTGGCGACCGTCCCCTCGCCGATCCTCGCCAAGCTCTTCCCAGACCTGCCGGAGGACTACAAGGCCAAACTGACGGGCGCCGTCTATCAGGCCGCGGTCACCATGCTGCTCCAGACCACCCGCCCGCTGTCACATATCTACTGGCTCAATATCGGTGATCCGTCGGTTCCCTTCACCGGCATCATCGAGCACACCAACTTCATCGGCCCCGAGCACTACCAGGGACGCCACTTGATCTACGTCAGCAAGTACGTCGAGCACAACCACCCGTACCTGACGACGCCCGACGACCAGCTCTTCGCGGAGTACGTCCCCTACCTGCAACGGATCAACCCGGCGTTCAGCCCCGACTGGGTCGAGCGCTACTGGGTCTTCCGCGAGTACGCCGCCCAGCCGATCATCACCAAGAACTACTCCGCCCGGATCCCGGAACACCGCACGCCCCGTACCCGGCCTCTACCTGGCCAACACGGCCCAGATCTATCCAGAAGACCGCGGCACCAACTACAGCGTCCGCATCGGCAACGTGGTCGCCGACCTGGTCGAGCAGGATCTCCGCGCGGGGCTCCTGCGTCCCGGCACGGCCACCGCGGCCAGCAATCCCTGATTGAGGCGCCCCACGCCGACCGCCCTGACGGTCCTGTCAGAATCATCGCGATAGTTAGTCTCACGTTATACACTGTGCATGGCGGATCGCGGTACATGTCGCGCGGCAGCCGTGGCGCTGCGGTGGGCCGCTGGACGGACGCTCTGCGGAGCACCTACCGGCCAGCGGGCACGTGCCCCCACCGGCCACCGAGCCGGTTCCTGGGAGCAGTGGAGCGGGGCGTGGCACGGGCGCTCCGATCGCACGAGGGAGACATGCGATGTTCGGGACAGTCGCCCGTATCCGGCCGAAGCCGGGTGAGATGCAGGCACTCCTCGATCTGAGCAAGGAGTACGACCGCGACCGCGGCAGGCGGATCAAAGGGTACGTCGCCGACTACATCTTCGAGTCCGAGAAGCACCCTGGGGAGTACCTCCTGGTCGCGATATTCCAGGACCGCGAGAGCTATATGGCCAACGCGGCGTCTCCTGAGCAGGATGCGATGTACCGCCGAATGCGCGCGCACCTCGCCGAGGATCCGGTCTGGGAAGATGGAGAGATCATCCTCGCCTCGCATGGCCCCGCGATGCCCGCGTGGGACGACACCAGCGGGATGATGGGCACCGAGCCGGCCTCCCCGGAGTAGGGGAGCGCCCGAGGGCGGATGATCCGGGGTCGATTCACCCCGACTCGCGATACGGAGCCGTGGACGGACGAGTGGGGCGACGCCCCGACGACCGGCGGGCGCCGCACGCGGCCGATTGCCGCCCAGGCGCCCGCCGTGGTATACTGACTGCTGCGTTGGCAGGCGCCCGTAGCTCAGTGGATAGAGCGTTTGCCTCCGGAGCAAAAGGCCGCAGGTTCGAATCCTGCCGGGCGTACCACCCGATGAAGAGACGAACAGCCCGAGGGCATTCACCCCGGGCTGTTGCATTCCAGACGTCCTCGGGTGGCGAAGCCCTCGTCGCGGCTCAGCTTCCGCCCGTGCCCCGCTGTCATCCCGAGCGGTGGGGTGGTTCCGACGCGGGCTCCGCCGATGCCGTCGACCGCCGCCCCGCTGCGGCCGGCGCCGCGCAGGCGGACACCGTCACGCGAGGACACCCGTATGCGGTCCTAGTGCCGAGTTCGCTGGGTATCCCCGACTTCCCACTCGGCTCGCAGCAACTCCCGCCGGCGACGGCGCATGCGGATGAGCCGGTACCACAGGACCGCGGGTCCCGAGAGCGCGACCATCCCCACCACGATCCACAGCACGTGGGTCGCAGCGAGGAACCCGACTGTGCCCCACGACGTGGCGACCAGCAGGATCAGCAGTAGTGTCCAGAGCTTGAAGCCCACCAGGATCGCGATGAAAGCTCCGGCTCCCGGCCCGTCGTCACCCCCTGAGTGCCCGTGGTCCATGCGCCTTATCTACCCATTCACGCACGACTCGAGCCCGGTTGCCCGTCCACCGGGCGCACGGCTATCAAGCATACCTGATCTACGTGGCAGTGCTCCCGAGGGATGCGTCGGCCCTCGACAGATGGCCCGACAGCATGAGCGCCGCAGAATGCGCGCCGTGCCTGCTAGACAAACGTGTACGTACACTATATACTGTCGCTAACAACCGGCGTCCGGCGTCCACCGTGGCCGCGCTGTGCGGCCCTCGAGCGCCCATAGTACAATCGTTGGAGAGTGGGGCCGATGGTAGTTCGACCGAGAAGCGAGATCTGGCGCAGTGTTGCGCACACATTCGGCCACGACCCGGATTCGGAGAGTTTCGTTTCGCGATGGGTCAGTCATCTCCGTGGGTGGTGGTTTCGAACGCGCGATCCGCAGCCCGGCATCGGCGCACCCCATCCCGGATGGCTGTGGACGGCGACGGTTGCGCCCACGTCCCGCCTCGTGACCGCGACGCTCGACTGGCTGATGCCGGGAGGAAGGACCATGATCTTCCGGAAAGAGAACCGTAGCGAGTCGTTCCAGCGGCAGATCTCCAGCCTGCGCCAGCAGTTGCAGACGGAGACCGAGTCGCAGACCGACGAGTTCCGTCACAGCGAGTCTCAGGATACCTCGCAGTTCAGCGCGTCCGCCCGCGAGGGACGGGAGACGGCGGATACCTCGTTCAGCACGTCCCGTCCGGCGGAGACCACCGGGACGACCCAGATTGCCACCGCCGCGACGATGGGCTCGACCCCGCGAGGCACCTGGCAAACGCCGGACAGCAACACCAGCGTGATCGCCGGTAACGCGCACTGGAACGGCACGCTGCGCACCGAAGGGTCGCTCCACGTTCACGGGCGGGCCGATGGCGAGCTGCATGCGACCCACGACCTCTACGTGGCCGAAGGCGCCCAGGTGGACGCAGGGATCTTCGCCGACAACGTGGTCGTTGCCGGGCTGGTTCGCGGCACGATCGAGGCGCGCACCCGGCTCGAGGTTCTGCCGCAGGGCCACGTGTCCGGTGACGTTAAGGCGCCCAAGCTCGTCGTGCACGAGGGCGCCCGGCTGAGCGGGAAGCTGACCATGGAGAGCGGGGGCGCCGTCCAGTACTCGACGTCCAGTCAGAGCACCAAGTCGCGTCGCTCGGGCCGCTAGGCCCGCCGGACCGCCCTGTTGGGAGGAGGAGGCCGATGTCGTTTCGTCCAGGCGGGTCAAGCTCCGGCTTTGGCGAGGCGGGGAGCACCCAGATGCCCGAGGCCTACAGCCTGATCGACCGCCACTCGACCGTCGAGGGCACCTTCGCCTCCGAGCGCGACCTCCGCATTGAGGGACACATGCGGGGCACCCTGCGCTGCCAGGGATTGGTCTACATCGCCGAGGGGGCCGACGTCGACGCCACCATCGAGGCCGCCCACGTCACGGTCGCCGGGGACGTGCAGGGTCAGATCAACTGCCGCGGCAAACTGCAAATCATGCCGACCGGCCGCGTCCGCGCCACGGTCACGACCGAGTCCCTGGTCATCAACGAGGGCGCCATCTTCGAGGGCGAGCTGCACATGGAGGTCGGCTCGGTGGCCACGAGTTCGGCGGGCGAGTCGGCCGCGGACGATGGCGTACCGAGCGTGTTGCGCCGCTTCGCGGGTGAAACCGGGGAGTCCTCGGACGCCGAGACATCACCGGGTGCCCAGCGCGCGAAGGAAGAGTGACGCCCTCGCGGCCCACACCGGCACTGCGACACCGCGAAAGCCCGTGCTATAATGGCCCCGCCGGCTGGGGGTAACTCAGGAGCAGCCTCGGCCAGGGTATCGCTTTCCCTGCGCGCTCTCTGTTTGTGCCTCACGCCCCTGGCGGTTCCGTGACGACACCCGGCGCAAGGGGGGGCCATGACCGTACGGAAGTGCAGCACATGCAAGCACTACGAGCCAGCGCCGATTTGGCGCAAGGGTTGGTGCCGGAACCCACTGCTCTACTCGCCCCAGCAGAGCCATCTCGTTGGTGAAGACGATCTGGACTGCGATCGGGGCATGGGTAATTACTGGGAGCCGATCGACGCACCGCCAGGCGTCGCCGGCGTCANCCCGCCCCCGGATACCGACGCGGACCTGACCAACCCCAATCCCACGCCGACGTTCGAACCCCACGTCGCGCCCTTGAACTTCGTGCCGCCGCCCAGCAGCGGCGCCCGTTCCGGTAGAGGAGGCGAGATGCATCAGTACCCCGGCAGCGGACGTCCCGGCGACTTCGACGACGATGACGAGTTTCAGCGCCCCTCCACCCACGATCGCTCCCGCTCGCCCTTTTCCAGCGGGAGCGAGCGCCAGTTCACCTACTACAGCGAGGAGCGCTACTGGACCGACTACCTGCGGATCGCCGTCCCGGTAGTCGGGGTCATTCTCATGCTCGGCTTCGTCTGGTTCCTCCTTCAGTCGCTCCTCGGCGGTGACGACGAGGCCGGGAACAACGCGGGCGCGAATACCGTCCCAACGGTCGTGGTGGGCGCCACGCCCGGCGCCGGCACCGGCGCCGTCAGCACGCCGCGACCGCTGCCGACGACGGAGGTGACCCCCTCGCAGTCCGGCGGGACGATCGCCAAGGGCGCCACCGTCGTCGTCGCCAACACCGACGGCGCCGGCGTGAACCTGCGCGATAGCCCCAGCACCAGCGGCGAACTGATCGCGACGCTCGAAGAGGGAACGGAGCTCACCATCACCGGTGAGTCGGTCACGGCCGACGGCTACACCTGGTGGCCCGTCGAGGGCGACGGCCTCGAGGGGTACGTCGTTGAGGACTTCATTGAGCCGGCCCAGTAACTGACGCGGCTCGCCTCCAACGCGCAGCGCAGCCGATTGAGTGCGGAAATCGGCCTGTGCTATACTGAGCGTCGGCGGTATCAGCCGCCAAATTCACACGTGCCCGGACCGACCGTGGTGTGCCGCGAATGCGGTCCTCGGCCGGGATGAAGGGTACGGACGCCCTAACACCAGGAAGGATAGACCATTGGTCACCGCAGCCGATACCGAAGCCACCCGAGTCAGCATGAAGGCGCTGCTGGAGGCAGGGGTCCACTTCGGTCACCAGACCAAGCGCTGGAATCCCAAAATGCGCCCCTACATCTTCACCGAGCGCCATGGCATCCACATCATCGACTTGCAGCAGACGGTCCGTCTGCTCGAAGAAGCCCAGGACTTCGCGCGTGACCTCGCCGCTCGCGGCGGGCGTGTGATCTTCGTCGGCACCAAGAAGCAAGCGCAGGAAGCCGTCAAGAATGCGGCCGAGCGCAGCGGCATGTTCTACGTCAACCGCCGCTGGCTGGGTGGCACCCTGACCAACTTCGTCACCATCCGCTCGCGGCTCCGGTACCTGAAGGAGCTCGAGCGCCAGGCGGCAGCGGGTGAACTCGACACTCTGCCCAAGCAGGAGGCAATCCGCAAGCGCCGCGAGCTCGAAAAGCTCCGCCAGTCCCTCGGCGGTATGCGTGACATGACGCAGCTCCCCGCCGCGATCTTCGTCGTCGACCCGAAGCGGGAGAGCATTGCCGTCGCCGAGGCGCGGCGCCTGGGCATCCCCATCATCGCGATGGTGGACACCAACTGTGATCCGGATCTGATCGACTACGTCATCCCCGCCAACGACGATGCGATCCGGTCGGTCCGGCTGATCACCTCTCGGATCGCGGACGCCCTGATCGAAGGGCGCACCGAGCTGGAGAGCACGATGGCCGGCGAGCCGGGCGTCGGTGAGGAGCCGGAGGAGGAGCTGCCCGACTACTCCATCGACGAGGAAGAGCCGCTGGAGGACGAGGAGGAGTTGGAGGCCGAGACCGAGGCACCCTCGTCGCGCCGCTGAGGTAGAGTTGTCTCCGTCGGCCGGCGCGTGCGCCGGCCGAGTCATGTCTTGCGCCGAACACCGGACGCCACGTACATCCACGAGGAGGACCTGTGCAGATCACCACTCAGATGGTCAAGGAGCTGCGGGAGCGCACGGGGGCTGGCATCATGGATGCCAAGCGCGCGCTCGAAGAGTCCGAGGGCGACATGGACAAGGCCGCCGCGATCCTGCGGCAGCGCGGGCTCGACCGTGCTGAGAAGAAGGCCAACCGCGCCGCCTCGCAGGGGCTGGTCAAGGCCTACATCCATGGCGGCGGACGGATCGGCGCACTCGTCGAGGTGAACTGCGAGACCGACTTCGTGGCCCGCACCCAGGAGTTCCAGGATCTGGCCCACGACATTGCCATGCAGGTTGCGGCCATGAACCCGCGCTACGTCAGCGTCGAGGACGTCCCGGCCGATGTCCTCGCGGAGGGCGAGCGCGAGTACGGCGACCGCGACCTCTTCCTGAAGCAGGCGGTCCTGCTGGAGCAGGCCTTCATCAAGGATCCGAAGCGGACCATCAGGGATCTCGTCAAGGACTACATCGCCCGGCTGGGCGAGAACATCGTGGTGCGCCGCTTCGCGCGGTTCGAATTGGGCGTCGGCACCGGGGCGGCCGGCGAAGAGTAGGGGCACGAGCCGTGGGAGCAGGCGAATCCGGTCCCGGAACCTGTCAGCGACGCCGCTACCGGCGTATCGTGTTGAAGCTGTCGGGCGAGGCCCTCATGGGCAGCGCCGGGTACGGGATCGACCCGGCCGTGGTCCAGCGTCTGGCTGCGGAGATCGCACGCGTCGCCGCCGACGGCGTCCAGATCGCGATCGTCGTCGGCGGTGGGAACATCTGGCGCGGGCTGGCCGCCAGCTCGCGGGGGATGGATCGCGCCACGGCAGACTACATGGGCATGTTGGCCACCGTCATCAACGCGCTGGCGCTCCAGGACGCGCTCGAACACCAGAGCGTCCAGACCCGTGTGCAGACCGCGGTGGAGATGCACCAGATCGCCGAGCCGTACATCCGGCGCCGCGCCATCCGGCATATGGAGAAGGGCCGTGTCGTCATCCTCGCCGGCGGCACGGGTAACCCCTACTTCACCACCGATACCGCAGCCGCCCTGCGCGCGGTCGAGATCGGCGCCGAGGTCATCCTCATGGGGAAGAACAACGTCGACGGGGTGTACGACGACGATCCCAACATCAACCCGAACGCCACCCGCTACGATGTGATCTCCCACCAGGAGGCACTCGAGCGTCATTTGCGGGTCATGGATCAGTCAGCTCTCGCCCTCTGCCGGGAGAACGACCTGCCGGTCATCGTCTTCGACTTGAATCGCCCTGGCAACATCGAACGCGCGGCGCTCGGCCACGAGGTCGGAACCCTCGTCTGCTGAGCGCCGCGCGCACGCCTGATGCGCGCCGCCACGAGGCGGGCGTGGTCACACAACGCAGGAGGCCAGCGTGATCGAGGATGTACTTGCCGATGCCGAAGACCGCATGACGAAGACCCTCGACAACCTCCAGCGCGAACTGGCCGGTATCCGAACCGGCCGCGCCTCGCCTGGCTTGATCGAGCGCCTGGAGATCGACTACTACGGTACGCCGACCCCGCTGAATCAGGTGGCAGGGATCAGTGCGCCCGAGCCGCGGCTCCTCGTCGTGCAGCCGTGGGATCGGAGCGCCATGGCCGCCATCGAGAAGGCCATCCGCAGCTCCGAACTCGGACTCAACCCGACGAACGATGGCCAGGTCATCCGTATCGCCATCCCGCCGCTGACCGAAGAGCGTCGCAAGGCTCTGGTCCGGGTCGTGCGGCAAAAGGTGGAGGAGAGCCGGGTCGCGATTCGGAACATCCGGCGCGACGCCCTGGCGCAGGTGAAGGAGCTCCTCCAGGAGAAGCTCATCGGCGAAGACGATGAGCGCCGCGCCGAGCAACAGGTCCAGGAGCTCACGAACCGCTACATCAACGAGGCGGACAAGATTGGCAAGAACAAAGAGGCCGAGGTCCTCGAAGTCTGACAACGGCGCGGCCGTGGCGCCCATGACAGACCCGGCGACGCCCGCGTCGCCGGAGCGTGTCGTGCCGCGCCACGTCGCCATCATCATGGACGGCAACGGACGCTGGGCGACGCGCCGCGGCCTGCCCCGGATCGCCGGGCACGAGGCCGGGACCGAGAACATCCGCCGCGTCACCACCCACGCGGCCGAGCTCGGCATCAAGTACCTCACGCTGTGGGCCTTCTCCACCGAGAACTGGCGGCGCCCCAAGGAGGAGGTCGAGGGTATCCTCCAGATCCTGGCCCGCTCGATCGAGCGCGAGACCGCCGAATTGCACCGCAACGGGGCCCAGCTCCGCCATATCGGCAGTCTCGACGGCCTCGACCCTGAGTTGCAGCAAGCGGTACGCGACGCTATCGCCCTCACCCGCAACAACGACCGTATCGTCCTCACCCTGGCCTTCAACTACGGAGGGCGCGCCGAGATCATCCAGGCGATCCGCCGTATGATCGCCGACGGCGTCCGCCCGGAGGACGTGACCGAGGAGCTGGTCGATCGCTACCTCTACACCGCCGACCTCCCGGAACCGGATCTCATCATCCGCACGTCCGGCGAGCAGCGCACGAGCAACTTCTTCCTCTGGCAGGCAGCGTACGCCGAGTATCACTTCACCCCGGTCCTCTGGCCGGACTTTGGCCCGGAAGACCTCGAGCGCGCCGTCGACGACTACTGCCATCGCGAGCGGCGGTTCGGTGGCATCGCACCGGCCACCCCCGGCCGCGCTGCCGGCTAGTCCGGGCAGACGGCCATGTTGCGGCAGCGCTCTCGCAGTGCCGTCCTCATCGTCCTGGTCGCCGCCGTCCCTGCGTTTATCGGCGGGTACATCTTCGCGGCGGTCTTGCTGGCCCTCGGCCTGCTCTCCGTCGTCGAGTTGATGCGCGCTCTCGAAGCGAACGGCACCCGACCGCTCCGCACGGCCGCGCTCACGTTCACCGCCCTCCTCATCGCCGCGGTGACGTTCGAGGCATCCCCCTCGTTCCTGGCGGGGCTGCTCACCGCCGGCGTGCTCGGCACACTGGCCATTGCCGTCTTCCGCCCCCAGCCCATTCCAGGGCTCCAGGACTGGGCGCTGACGCTGGCCGGCACGCTCTACGTGGCGCTCCCGATCGCCCACTTCGTCGCCCTGCGGGCGCTGCCCGGTGACGCCACCCGCGGCTGGGTCAACCATCTCGTCGACCTGCTCGGCTCAGACGGCACCGGCCGCGGGCTCGCCTGGTTCGGCCTCGCCCTCTCCGTCACCTGGCTGACCGACACCGCGGCCTACCTGATCGGGCGCGCCTACGGGACGACGAAGCTCATCCCGACGGTCAGCCCCGGCAAGACCCGCGTCGGCGCCGCGGCCGGCCTCGCGGCCGGCGCACTGACCGGCATCGCCGCCGCCGCCCTGTTCGGCGTGCCGGTGGCCTGGTACACCGCGGGCGCGGTGGGCCTCGTGCTCGCCGCCGTCGGTCAGGTCGGCGACCTGGGTGAGTCGCTCATCAAGCGCAGCCTGGGCATCAAGGACATGGGGCACGTGATCCCCGGACACGGCGGCTTCCTCGATCGCATCGACGCCCTCCTCTTCGCGCTCCCGGTCGCGTACTATCTGGCCCGGCTGCTGTAGAGAGGTTCTGTCGATATGCGGCAACGCATCGCGATCCTCGGCTCTACCGGATCTATCGGCCGCCAGACGCTGGCCGTCGTTGACCACCTCCCTGACCGCTTCGAAGTGGTGGCGCTGGCCGCCGGGCACAACGCCGAGCTGCTCCAGGAGCAGGTGAACCGCTACCACCCCCGCCTCGTCTCGGTCGCCGACGGCTGCGACCCGCGCACCATCCAGGCACCGGAGGTGCTGTCCGGCGCCGAGGGGCTGGAAGCGGTCGCGACCATGCCGGAGGCCGACATCGTCGTCGTGGCCACCTCGGGCCACAGCGCCATCCGCCCGACACTGGAAGCCATCCGTCGCGGCAAGACGATCGCGCTGGCGAACAAGGAAGCCATCGTCTGTGCCGGGGAGATCCTGATCGAGGAAGCCCGCCGCCGCGGCGTCGAAATCCGCCCCGTCGACAGCGAGCACAGCGCCGTCTGGCAGTGCCTCAGCGTTCGGCACCAGGAGTCCGAAGTCGATCGGGTCACCCTGACCGCCTCCGGTGGCCCCTTCCGCGACACCCCCGCGGCTGAGCTTGCCACGGTCACCGTCGAACAGGCGATGGCGCACCCCACATGGCGCATGGGGAGCAAAGTCACCGTCGACTCCGCCACCCTGATGAACAAGGGCCTGGAGGTCATCGAAGCCCACTGGCTCTTCGACCTGCCCTACGAGCGGATCGATACCGTGATCCATCCCCAGAGCATCGTCCACGCGCTGGTCAGCTTCGCCGACGGCTCGGTCATCGCCCACCTCGCCGTGCCCGACATGCGCCTGCCGATCCAGTACGCCCTGACCTACCCGGAGCGCCCGCCCGCCCCGCACCTCCAACTCGACATCGCCGCCCTGGGCCAGCTCGAGTTCCGCCCACCCGACCCCGAGCGCTTCCCGGCACTCCAGCTTGCCCGCGCCGCCGGCAAGGCCGGCCGCACCTACCCGACCGTGCTCAGCAGCGCAGACGAAGTCGCCGTCGCCGCATTCATCGCCGGACGTCTCGGCTTCACCGGCATCGTGGACGTCGTCCGCGAGGTGGTCGACCGCCATCAGCCCGAACCCGGCCTCCTCACCCTCGAAGCCATCGCCGAAGCCGATGCCTGGGCTCGCCGCGAAGCCGAAACCCTCATCGCCGCCACCGCCCGCTGATCCCCGAGTACCGGCCCGACGACTGGGACCGCGGCCGCGGCGATCACCTGCCTCGCGAATCGTTTTTGAGTCGGGACTTGTTGCGCTCGACGACTCATATGGACCTTCGACAGCGGCACGCATCCAGAGGCCCAGGACGAGAGCCCCCGGCCCATGCCCTAGCACGCAGGCCGGGGCGTCCCCGTCTACGCCCCGCGTGCCAGGGCTAGGCCGCGGACGTGTCGTGCACCGGCTTCCAGCAAGGCCAGGCCCGCCGCCTCCATCGTGGCACCTGTGGTGACGACGTCGTCGATCAGAAGCACCGACGCTCCGCCCACGCCCGGGCCGGCGCGAAAGGCGCCCTGCATGTTCGCCCGGCGACCGGCGTAGTCCAGGCCGACCTGTGGGCGGGTATCGACGATGCGCAGGAGATCCTGCCCCACGGGAACGCCGAGGCGTTCGGCCACCACCTCGGCCAGGATCTGCGCCTGGTTGAATCCCCGCTCGCGCTGGCGGCGAGGGTGGAGCGGGATCGGCAGGACAAGGTCCAGGGGGGTGTCGTGGAGCGTTGCCGCGGCCACGTCGGCCAGCAGACCGCCGAGATACCGGCCCCGAGCGTACTCGCCACGGTACTTGACGCGGTGGATGGATGACCGCAGCGGGCCTTCAAAGACGAAGGCGGCGCGGATCGGTCCCAGCCCCTCCGGCCACTCCGCGCAGATGGGGCAGACCCGGCCACGCGTGCGAGGTCGACCACAGCGGCATTGGGGGCCGGTTAGCGGGCGCAACGCAGCCGCACAGGTGGGACAGAGCCACTCG
>Ga0065724_100849_pt1 | contig 15620 bp, 16 predicted proteins | sample TheenrcSG05JP960_FD_59111 | JGI IMG/M metagenome (GOLD analysis project Ga0065724, IMG submission 59111) | Thermophilic enriched microbial communities from mini bioreactor at UC Davis - Sample SG0.5JP960 | ecosystem: Engineered > Solid waste > Grass > Composting > Bioreactor | place: USA... | reverse complement strand
GTCGCTCACCTGGCCGCCGCTTTCCGCGTAGAACGGCGTCCGGTCCAGGATGACCAGGGCTCGTCCGCCGTCCGGCACTTCTTCCGCCATGCGGTCGTCCACCACCAGGGCGATCACTTCCGCCTCGGCCGTCACCGTCTCGTAGCCGACGAATTCGCTGGCCGCGGTGAAATCCGCAAGCGGCCCGCCCTGCACCTGCATGCCGCCGGTATCCTTCCGGGCGGCGCGGGCCCGCTCCCGCTGCTCCTCCATCGCCGCCTCGAAACCTTCCCGGTCGACGGTCAGGCCCCGCTCGGCAGCGTAGTCCACGGTCAAATCGAGGGGGAATCCGTAGGTGTCATACAGCCGGAACGCGTCCCGTCCGTCGATGACGCTTTCGCCCCGGCTTTGCGCCTGGTCGCACAGCCCGGCGAGGATGGCGAGGCCTTCCTCCAGCGTCTCGTGGAAACGCTCTTCCTCGGTGCGGATTACCCGCTCGATGAACTCCCGTTTTTCCCGGACTTCGGGATAGAAATCGCCCATGATCCGCCCGACCGTTTCCACCAGCTCCCACATGAACGGGCGGTTCACGCCCAGCGTCCGGCCGTAGCGCACGGCGCGGCGGAGCAGATCGGCCAGCGGCTCGAAGCGTGCCGGACCGTCGTCCTGGTACTCGAACGACTCGCGATAGTGGTTGCTGAGGAGGTAGAGTCGCAGCGCGTCGGCCGTGTGGTCGCGAAGGACATCGCGCACCAGCACCAGGTTCCCCAGCGACTTGCTCATCTTCTCGCCCTGGTACCGGACCATGGCTACGTGGACCCAGAAGCGCGAGAACGGCGCCTTCTGCGTGAAGCCCTCGGTCTGGGCGATCTCGCTCTCATGGTGAGGATAGATCAGGTCGCCACCGCCGCCGTGGATGTCGATCTGCGGGCCGAGGTAGCGGTAGGACATCGCGCTGCACTCGATGTGCCATCCGGGCCGACCGGGTCCCCACGGGCTGTCCCAGGCAGGCTCACCGGGTTGCTGCGCCTGCCAGAGGATGAAGTCGAGCGGGTTCTCCTTGCGGGGATCGTTGGGGTCGGCGCCACGCTCGGCCGAGAGGGCGATCATCTCCTCGGTGCTGCATCGACAGAGCTGCCCGTAGTCGGAGTCGGTGGCCACGCGGAAGTAGACGTTGCCGTCGCGCACGTAGGCCATGCCGCGCTCGACCAGCGTCGCGACCATCTCGATGATGGTCGGGATCTCTTCGGTGGCCCGGGGGTAGACCGCGGGCGGGAGAACGTTGATGCCGTTCAGGTCCTCCTGGAACTGCCGGATGTAGCGGTCTCCCAGGCGGTCCCAGGGCTCGCCGACCTCGCGCGCCTTGCGCAGGATATCGTCGTCGATGTCGGTGACGTTCTGAACGTACTTCACCCGCCAGCCGAGGTACTGGCAGAAGCGGTTAATGACATCGAAGGTCAGGTACGTCATGGCATGGCCCATATGCGTGGTGTCGTAGGGCGTGATGCCACAGACGTACATCCGGACGGTATGGCCGTCGAGCGGCGTGAACTCTTCCTTGCGCTGCGTCAGCGAGTTATAGAGACGCACGACCCCCTCCTCCTCAACCCGAGACTCTCTCCCGACCCCACAAGCCCATATGCTACCATCCCGATCACGTTCCTGAACGCCCAACACCACGGCAGCCGGTCGCATTCCCTGACGATCCCGTGAGGCGGCGATTCCCCATCGCCGGGAGCCGGCTGGTGTGGTCTACAATGGCGGGCACAGACGATGCAGGGCAATCGCAACGTCACCCGGCTCCGGCAGCCGGCGGACGGAAGGGGTGAGGCATGACCATCGCAGTCGGCCAGACCGCGCCGGATTTTACCGTCATCACCACGGATCGCAAGCAGGTACGGCTCTCGGAGCTGGTCCAGGACCGCCCGGCCGTCCTGGCATACTACTACTTCGCGTTCTCCAGCGGCTGAGCCAACGAGATGTCCTCGCTGCAGGACAGGATCGACGAGTTTCGTCGGTCGGGGGTCGAGGTCTACGGGTTGAGCGTTGACACGCATTTCGCCGCTGCGGCCTGGGCGAAGGAGCTGGGCATCACCTTCCCGATGCTGAGCGACTTCAACCGCGAAGGAATGACCGCCCTCGGGATCATGATCGACGAGTTCACCGGCTACCGCGACGTCTCGCACCGGGCGATCATCATCGTCGATCGCGACCGCACGGTGCGCTACGTAGATGTCGCACCGATCCGAGAGCTGCCCGACCCGGATGCGGCCCTGAACGCAGCGCGTGCCCTGGCCCACGGGTGAGGCCGGGAACGACAGCAACACTGCCTGACCGATGACCCGTGACGCATCACGCATGACGCATCACGCGTCACACGCCCCGGGGCGAGACTGCCATGTCACGCAGAGCATCGAAGCACCGGCAGAAGCGACGTCAACGGGTCGGCGCCTGGCTCCAGCGGTGGGTGTTCACCCTAGGAGGCAGGGTGGCCCTGCTGCTGGGATGGATCGTCCTGGTCACGCTCACGGGCAGCACGCTGCTCTACTTCGGCCTGGACGCCTTTCCCTCCTACAGCGATGCGCTCTGGTGGACGATGGACCACCTGTTCGATCCCGGCGCGCTCAGCGAGGATCAAGGGTGGACCCAGCGCATCGCGGGACTCGCCCTCGTGGCCGCCGGGTTGATCATCCTGGTCGGCATACTCGTCACGCTCGCCACCGAGGTCGTCGACCGTTCGCTCGAACGTCTGGCCAGCGCGGACCTCCCGGTGGAAGCGCACCAGCATCTCCTCTTCGTCGGCTGGGACGACACCACTCCGGACATCTTCCAGACCCTCGACTACCTCCGGAATCACCTCGTGGCCGGGGCACAATCGCCCTTCAGGAGCATCGTCGTGCTGGCACCGGACAGCCTGCGCGACCGGCGTGCCCAGATTCAGAGTACGCTGCGCCAGGCGATCCCCTCGATCACGACGCAGGTTGCCTTCGGGAACGTGCTGCAGCCGGACAGCTACGAGCGCACCGCGGCGCAGGGACGCCGGATCCGAGCCTCGGCGCCGCCGACGCCAACGCCGTGCAGGCTGCGGCGACACTCGCCGGGTATCTCGACCAGAGGGACGGCACGTCTCCCGACACGACGCCGCTCGTCAGCGTCGTGCTCTACGCCGGCGAGCACGCCGACGCGGCGAAGGCGATCCTCCCACCGCACTTCGATGACGTGGTTCTCGATCGGATTATCACCGGCATGCTCGCGCTGGAGTTGACCGCCCCCGCCTGGGGGAAGGCGGTGCGCGACCTGCTGGTCAGCGGCGAGGGGCCCGGCCTGCATCTGGTGCGGGACCACCGGTTGTCCGGGATCCCGTTCCGCGACGTAGTCGGGTACCTGACCGCGGCGGTGCCCGTCGGCATCGTGACGTCGCGGAGCGGCTCGCCCCAGCCGCTGATCGCGCCAGACCCGAGCACGGTGCTCGGCCCTGACGACGCGGCCATCGTCTTCGCTCCGGATGCGGCCGCCTGCGCGCTCCGAGCGGTGCCCGCGACCGATCCACCGGAGTGGGAGGGCGTCGACCCGTCGGTGCCCGACCTCGAGGTCCGCACCGTGCTCGTCGCCGGATTCAATGGCCGGATCGTGGCACTCTTGCGGGAACTTGCCATCGCCCCGGCCGCGCGGTTCCATGTCACGTCGTTGAGCCAGACTCCGGAATCGCGGCGCTCCCGGGCTGTGCCCGGTTGGGTGCTCGACAGGCTGACGATTCGCTATCTCGACGGCGACCCGACCGACGGGAGCACGCTGCGTCAGGCGATCGCGGCCACGAAGCCTGACGCCATCATCGTCAGCGGCGACGTGGCAGAGCATCCACGCGCGCCGGATGCAGCCGCCGTCTTCAGCTACCTGGCGACGCAGCAGATCGTCCAGGGCGCGGTCCCGGTGCTGGCCGTCGCCTACTCCAGCACCTACGCGGATCTCCTGGCGCAGGACGCGGGCGGGGCGAACCTCCCGGGCGCCGCCGAGATGATCGGGGGCACGCTCGCCTGGACGTTGCTGCGCACCGACATCACGCCGGTGCTGGCCGCGCTCTTCGACCCCTACCGGACGACCCTTCGAACGGTCCGCCTGCCGGAAAACAGGAGCCCCGCGCGCTTCGATGCGCTCTACCGTCGCGCCCTGGAGCGCGGCGCGGTGCTCGCCGGGATCGTGCAGCGGGACAGCACCCCCTCACTGGCTCCGCCACTCGAAACCCAGATCGAGCCGGGGACCTCGCTGCTGCTCCTCACCCGCGCGACCCGCACGCAAGCAACGCCGCCCGCCGATACGCCCCACGAGCTGCCCACTCGCGACCCGGCATCGTGAGGCGTCATGCGTCCCCCTCACCCCCGGCCCCGCTCCCACGAGGGGAGAGGGGAGAACGACGCAGTACGCACTACGCAATACGGAACACCCATGACGGATGACGCATGACGCATCACGCATGACGATGACGCCCGCTACGGATGCGCCAGGACCATATCGAGCACGACCGTCTGGCCCGCGCGGACGCGCTCCAGGCCGCGACGCAGTGCCGGCAAGACGTCGTTCGGGTCTTCGACCCGCTCGCCATAGCCGCCGACCGTCTCGGCCATCTTGTCGTACCGGGGCGCAGGCAGCAGGTCGATCCCGACGAAGCGATCCTGGCGCACCGAGTAGCCCTCCGGGTAGTTGGCGACCAGCGGGCGCTTGGTGGCGTTGTAGCACGAGTTGTTCAGGACCACGATCAGGACCGGCGCCGACTGCGTCTGCATCGCCCAGAGCGCCGCCAGCGGTGCGCCGAAGACGAAGCAGCCATCGCCCACGACCGACAGCACCGGCCGGTCCGGGTTCGCCAGCTTCACGCCGAGCGCGGCCCCGAGGCCCCAGCCGAGCGCCGAGCCGCCGCTGCCGAACCAGGTGCCCGGCTCCCGCGCCGGGGCTTGCTGCCAGACGGCGCGGTTGCTGGTCACCATCTCGTCGACGACCAGGCAGTCCGGAGCTTCCTGCAGGAGTTGCCCAAGGCAGTGGCCCACCCAGGCCACGCCCATCGGCCGCTTTCGCGCGGCCTGCGCGGCCTCCTGCCACGCCTCGCGAAGCTGCTCGTGGCGTGCGGCGAGGGCTTCGCGCCGCGCCGCGATGCGCTCTCGGTCGGACACCGTCAGCAGGTTCGTCGCCTCGTCGGCGATCAGGTCGAGCGCGCGGCCGGTGTCAGCCCGGATCGGCAGGTCCACCGGGAACGACCAGAGCGGGATGCGCTCCTTGATCGGGTCGAGGCCGATCTGGACCACCGTCGCGCCGGGGGCGGGCTGGGTCTGCTTCGGGATGTAGGGCACGTCCTGGTCGAGGACGACGACAAGGTCGGCCTCCGTCAGCAGCGTGCCCGGGTCTTCGCCCTGGTGGAGCGGGTGGTCGGACGGGAAGTTCACCCGCTCGCGCCACTCCACCACCGGGAGCGCCAGGAGCTCGGCCAGCCGCACTAGTCCCCGGAATCCGGCCTCCGTCCGTCCGGTGTTCGCGGTCAGCACGACCGGTCGCTTGGCGGCGACCAGGAGCCGGGCCACCTCGCGCAGCGCGTCCGGATCACCTGCGCCGATGTGCGCGGGGCGGAATCGCTCCGGCTGGTAGATGTCGATCGCCCCGACGCGCTCCATCAGCGGCTCGCGCGGCAGCGTCAGGTAGACCGGACCGGGCGGGTCGCTGGCGGCGATCTGGAAGGCACGCCCGACCACCTCGCCCACCTGGTCGGCACGCCGCATCTCGTAGTCCCACTTCACGTAGTTGCGCACGATCCCGTGCTGGTCCAACTGCTCCTGGAGCCAGTGGATGTAGCTGTCACGACTGCCGCGCATGGCCGGGTCCGTCGTGTACGGCGCCCGCCCCGCAGCGATGACCACGCCCGCGCGGCCGCGCTGGGCGTTGTGCAGCATCCCGCCCAGGTTCTGGGTGCCGACGTCGACGTGGACCAGCACCGCCTGCGGCCGTCCCGTTGCCGCGTAGTAGCCGTGGGCGGCCGCCAGGGCGACGATCTCGAAGAGGCACAGCACCGTGCGCGGGACGGGCCGGCCCAGGCTCTCAAGCTTGGCCAAGGCCTCCTGGATCGGGAAGGTGTCCGTCCCGGGATTGAGGAACAGGTACTCCACTCCCTGCGCGATCAGCGCTTCGACGTACCCCTCCGCCGTTTCGCCGACATCCACCCGCGTCACTGCCGGCCCGGCGGTGCCGGGGCCGGGTTCCGTCGTCGCCATTCCCTGCGCCTCCTCTCATCGTGTGTGGCTTTCGGCTCGCATTATAGGGGCTAACGCCGCTCCCGGCCTGTGCCGGGCATGCCGGGCGCCGGACGTGTACGATTCACGGTGGGCTGCTGGGCGCATCAGCGGGAGGAATGCATGGCGCGACTGCTGGTACTCGACATCGACGGGACTCTGCTGGATCCCTCGGACATCGTCACCCCGCGCGTGCGCGCGGCGATTGCCGAGGCACGGGCACGGGGCGTGGAGGTCGTCCTGGCGACCGGCCGGCGAGTGCGCTCGACACGCCCGGTCGTCGAGGATCTGGGGATCTACCTGCCCCTGGTGGTCTATAACGGGGCGCTGGTCTGGAGCACGGAAGAAGACCAGCCGCTGCACGAGACGCCCTTCACCCGAGAGATCCTGGCGCAGGTCATTACCGCAGCGCGCGAGGCCGGCCTGCCGCCGGTCCTGCTCCAGGGACCGCAAGCCGGGGAACGCATTCTCCTGCCCGACAACCTCCCGCCTGAGTCCGAGGCCGCCGTGGCGGGCTACGTTGGCCCGCGCATTCAGGAGACGCTCCGTCTCCCCTGGTCGGAGTTGCCGGAGCAACCGCACATCCTCACCGTCGACCTCTTCAGCAGTGACGATCGGCTGCGACCGGTAACAACGGAACTGGCGAACAAGATCGGCATCCCGGCCTACCACCACGGCCCGTGGGGACAGGCAAACCTCTGGGCCGCCAACCTCCACATGCCGGGCGTGAGTAAAGCCAGCGGGGTGGCGAAGCTCGCAGCCGATCTGGGGCTGACGATGGCGGACGTGGTGGCCGTCGGCGACGGCGACAACGACCTGCCGCTCCTGGAGGCGGCCGGCGTGGGGGTCGCTATGGGCAATGCCCCGGCGCACGTCCAGGCCCGTGCCGACGTGGTCGTTCGCGGCCACGATGAAGACGGCGTCGCCGAGGCCATCGAGCGCTTCGTCCTCGCCCGGCTCGACGGCCGGGAGCCGCGGCTGTCTTGACACGGCTACCGCCGCACGGCACGCGCCTCGGCACCCCACCCGATTGGAACCTTCCGGGGTGCCGCGCGTTTAGGGAAATGGCGGGGATTCCCGCCATCGGGTCGCATGACGGGTTGGGAATGGGAAGGGTTCGCATCGTGAAGCCTCGCGCTTCTGCGCGCGGTGTCCGGGTCTGCCTCATCCTCCTGATCGCACTCATCCTCCCCGTGAGCCTACCGGAACCTGCCGCCGCACGGGACATGTCCGATCCGCAGGACTTCTTCGGCATCGTCGGTCGGGATCCGTGGTACGAGTACAACACCAACCCGGAGAAGTTCCCCAACGACGTCAACCGCACCTTCCTCGACAATCTCCACGCCGGCATGGCCGAGATGGGGGCACGCTGGGTCCGGGTTGAGTTTCACGCGGAGTACGACGAACCGATTGGCCCCGGTCGAATCGATTGGGCCAAGCACGACTGGTACTTCCTCGACAGTGCGCCGCGCTACGGGCTGAAGACGCTGGCTGTCCTCGGTACCGGCATCGTGGGCGATCTCGACAAGACCTATCAGTTCAAGCACATCAACGATAAGCCCGACGCCGACGGCCGGAACCTGTACAGCCGCACCTACGTCCAGCGCGTGCACGAGATCCTGGACCACTATGGCGAAGCCATCGAGGCCTACGAGATTCTGAACGAGCCGAACGCCAACCAGCTCCTGCACTGGGAGACGAACGGCCGCGAGAAGGCGGTGAACCCGGACATTTACGGCCAGATCGTCACCGACATCTACACCAACGAGAAGGCGGCCCACCCGAGCGTCCAGTTCATCGCCGGTAGCCTGCTCCACGACCACGACGTCCAGAACGGCCGCGACGAGCACTTCGAGTGGCTGCGCAAGGTCTTCGAGTCACCCGCGGTCAAGCGCTACTTCAAGGAGCACGGCCGCTACCCCTGGGACGGCATCTCCATCCACCCCTACTACCTCCAGCCGGCGGAACTCCTGGCGCACCTGGAGGAGCTGCGGAGCCTCCAGGAGTCGCACGGCGACACGACGCCGATCTGGGTTACCGAGATCGGCTGGCCCGCCGCGCCACCCGAGTGGACCAACTTCGGGATCATGGACCCGACCGCCAGCGAGCGGGAGCAGGCCGATTACCTGTACGGGGTCTACACCACGCTGCGTGACCAGGCGCCCTACGTCGAGCGCGTCTTCTGGTTCAAGTACGAGGACTTCGGCGGCGGCGGCACCTATGCGAACTGGGGCCTCGTCCGGCTGCGCGACTCCTCCCAGCGCTACGGACCGGACGCCACGCCCTGGCCGCGGAAGCCGGCCTTCAGCGTTTACCAGTCACTCGCCCGGCCCGACCGCGCGCCGACCGCGCCGGTGCCGCCGCCGCCCGATCTCGGCGAGCGCGTCCGCTACTTCCCGGAAACGGGCCACACGCTGCGCGACCCCTTCCTCCGCTACTGGGAAGAAAAGGGCGGGCTGGCCATGTTCGGCTTCCCGCAGACCGAGGTCTTCTATGTCCAAGGCCGCGCCGTGCAGTACTTCGAGCGCGCGCGGTTCGAGTACTTCCCCGAGTTCCGCGGCACGCCCTACGAGGTGCAGTTCGGTCTGCTCGGCCGCTACGTGACGCGCGGGCGCGAGTTCCCGGCCGAGCCGCCCCCGGCGAAGGAAGATCCGAGTCGCCGCTACTTCCCGGAAACCGGGCACTACATCTCGTTCGGCTTCAAGGACTACTGGGAAAAGAACGGCGGCCTCGCCATGTTCGGCTACCCGATCAGCGGCGAGATCACCGAGAACGGCCTGACGGTGCAGTACTTCGAGCGCGCCCGTTTTGAGTGGCACCCGGAGAACAAGGGGACGCCCTACGAGGTCCTTCTCGGGCACCTCGGCAACCAGGTCCTCAGCAGCCCAGGTTGGTATCGCTGATCCAACCACGCCACCCCGGCCGTCCGGGCACGATGGGGATGCTACAATGCCGCCGGGCGAGGCAGCCCGGCGGCTGCCCGTCTGTGGCTGGTGGCCCCCGAGGATCGGGGGAGTGTGGCGCGGAGTGACGACACGATGACCTATCGCTTCATCCTGGACGTGCCGGAGGCGCTCGCCGAGGAGGCACAGGCAGTTGTCGAGCGGACCCCGTACGCCGAGACGATTACCATCCACCGGCCTGGCGAGGGGCGCGTCGAGATCACCGTCGTCGCCCACGCTCACGACATCATCGACGCGATCTACCAGTGGCAAGCGGAGCAGCCGGAGGCGGCCGATGCCCGGTTCGCACTCTTCGGCGGCGAGCGGCTTCGCCTGGCGGACACGGATGCCGCCGGGCTCAAGGCAATGATCGAGGGAGAGCACGACGAGATGGCGAGCAGGGTTCAGGGCGAGCCCGGGTCGGCACTACAGACGACGGACGCGGTCCTCCAGCCGTATGCGCTCTCACCCGCTCCGGAAGGTCCGGTCAGCCAGGCCGAGCGCTCGCTGGTCATCGAGGCGATCGACCATCTGGCGATCCGGGTAGCCAACATCCGGAAGGCTGAGGAGTTCTACCGGGATTTCTTCCAGATGGACGTGGTGCTGCGGGCCCACCGCGAGAACGGCAACTGGGTACGGCTCCCGTCCGACTACGACTGGGAAGGGGGGCTGCGCCAGGGGGTATACGTCGATCTGGTGTACCTCAGCCACCCCCCGCTCTCCCTGGTGCTGCGGGAAGCGGGCCGCGGGGCGATCTTCACCGAGCCGCGGCTGGACCACATCAGCCTGCGCGTTTCACCCGGCACGCTGCTGACCATCCGTGCCCAGGCACTGATCCGGTCGTTCCCGGTGACGGATGACCGGCCGCACTCCTTCGTCTTCCGCGATCCGTTCGGCGTGACCTGGCACCTGACCGACGCCGCGGCGGGCTGATGCCTGGGGCGCGCCCCCAGACGGAAGGACCTCCGACATGCAGGACGTGTTTCGCGAGCTCATCGACGCGCTGTCCGAGACGCCGCAGCAGTTAGTCGCGCTGGCGCCGGAGGCCGAGGGGGCGCCTCGCTCCAACGAGCACTGGGGTCTGGCCGAGATCGTCGCCCACCTGGTCGACGTCGAGCGGGTCTACCGCGGGCGGATCCAGACGATCCTCGCCCGCGAGGGCGCCTACCTGCGCAGCTTCGACCCCGACCGCGCCGCACGGGAGCACGACTACGCCTCCAAGGACCTGCGCACGGTGCTGGACGAGTTCGCCAACGAGCGCGGGGAGACGTTGTCGCTGCTGATGAACCTGGCGCTCAAGGACTGGGAGCGCACCGGCATCCACGAAGAATTCGGCGAGGTGAGCGTCGAGGACCTGGTGGAGCGACTCGTCGACCACGACGCCGCGCACCTGCGCCAGGCGCGCGGCGAGGGCTAGCCCGCAGCGGCTCGGTCCCGCCTACCCCGCGCGCCGCGGTGCCGCCGCGCGCACCAGCGCCAGTGTCTCCTCCACCGTGTCGTGCGGCGTGATGGCGCGCACGACGACCTCGTCGAGGATGCCGTCCCACGCCGCCAGCGCTTCCTGGATCTCTTCGGCGGTCGACGCAGCGATGCAGGTGTCCACCGGCGCGACACCCATGCGCCGGAAGTGGTCGCCGTAAGCCGGGATGCGGGCGTAGCGGGAGCCTTCCTCCGTGAGGCGCCGCGCCGCGTCGTCGCCCAGCGCGACGCGCACGTAGGCCGCCAGCGCCGGGGTCGGCCGCCCCGCTTTCGCCGCACCGGCCTGAACCCACTCCACCGACCGCCTGGCGTGCTCCGGAGTGAGCCAGTTGAAGAGGACACCGTCGGCCACCTCCCCCGCCAGGTGGCACATCTTCGGACCCAGCGCGGAGATGTAGATCGTCGCGTCGAGCGCCTCCCGCAGCGCCTGCACGCCATCGCGCACGCGCTCCAGCGCGCCACGGCCGCCCGCGCCGCTGCCGACGCCGAGCAGGAGACGATCGAGCGGGAGACGGGTCCCTACATCGCCCCCCCGCGCCCGTCTGACCGAGGGCCTGCGCCGCGATGCTCTCCGGGCTCCGCCGCGAGAGCGCGATCACCCCGACGCCGAGCGCGATCGTCGTCGTCACCTGTGCCGCCTCGGCCAGCGCGGCCAGCCCGTCCCCCTGCGGCGTATCGTTCACCCAGAACGAGTCGTAGCCGAGCGATTCGGCCTCGGCCGCGGTCGCCCGCGTCACCTCCGCCGGCACCGCCGCGGCGATCCCGAACCCGCGCCTGGTCCCTGCCATGTCGCCCTCTCTTCCCGTCCTCACCCCGGGAACGACGGCTCCCTCAGTGGCTATCCTCACCGATCAGCGGGACGTCGTCCTGCTCCAGGACCGTGTCTTCGTCCCAATCGAGCATATGGTGGGAGCGCCGTGCCTTGGTCTCCAGGTAGAAGCGGTTGTACTCGTTCGGCGGGATCACGAGCGGCACCCGCTCGACGATCCGCACCCCGTGCCGCGCCAGATCCTCGATCTTCGCCGGGTTGTTCGTCAAGAGCCGGATCGAGCGGATCCCGAGCGCGGCCAGCATCCGCGCCGCCGCCCCGTACTCGCGCTCGTCGTCGTGGAANCCGAGCGCCAGGTTCGCATCGACGGTGTCGAGTCCACGGTCCTGGAGCGCGTAAGCNCGGATCTTGTTGGTCAGGCCGATGCCGCGCCCTTCCTGCCGCAGGTAGAGGAGGACGCCGCGCTCGCTCTGGCCGAGCAGCCGCAGCGCCGCTTCGAGTTGGTCCCGGCAGTCGCAGCGCAGCGAGCCGATCGCGTCCCCGGTGAGACACTCGGAGTGGAGCCGCACCAGCACCCCCTCTGCGCCGCGCACGTCACCGCGCACGAAGGCGGCGTGCTCCCGATCGTCACGCTCGTCATTGAACGCGACGGCACGGAAGTGCCCGAACCGCGTGGGCAGGTCTGCCTCGGCCGCGATCTGGATCCCGAGCGGCTCCGGCGCCGCGTCGGCGCTCCATCCGTTTACATGCATACCGCTGTTCCCTCCGGTTTTCGGCTCGGGCCGGGCCCGACCGGGTACACTGCAAGCCAGCCCAGCCGACGGGATACTCCCGAACCGATCCTACGCCAGGAGCGAATCAGGAGGTACCCACGATGATCGCGCGCACCCCGGCCGAGCCAGCCTCCCTCCAGGGCGACCGCATCACGCTCACCCCGCTGGGGGAGGCCGATCTCGACGACGTACGCCGTTGGCGGTCCGACCCGGACGTTACGCGCTATTGGATCACACAAGTCGTGCCAACGCGCGCGGAGATGCGAGAATGGCTCGCACGCAATCGGCGCGAGGGCGCCTTGCTCTGGGTGATACGCGATGAGCGGCGCCACCGGATTGGCTTCGTCACACTCTTCGGGATCGACCCGGAACACCGCAAGGCCGAACTCGCCTTGATGATCGGCGAGCGCGACGTCTGGGGGCAAGGCTACGCCCGGGAGACACTGCGCGTCGTCCTGCGACACGCCTTCACCCCATCCAGCGATGGTGGACTCGGCCTGCACAAAGTGTGGCTCAGTGTGGTCGCCGAGAACCAGGCGGCGCGCCGCGCCTACACCGCCTGCGGCTTTCGCGAGGATGGCGTGCTCCGAGAGGATCTGTACCGCGACGGCGTCTGGCACGACCAGCTTCTGATGAGCATTCTCGAGGATGAGTTCCGCCAGCAAGTCGAGGCAAACCCGGGGAAGACTGCGGGCTAGCGCGCCGAAGGGGTGCGACGCCAATAAAGACACCGGCGGCGCGGCCCCGCACCCCGCACCGCCGTGACTCTCCTCATACGCGTGATTCCTCGATTCTTGTTATTCCGAGCGACGCCGACCGCTGCTCCCGCGCCGGTCGGCGGAAGCGAAGGATCGTTCCTCGGAACCACCGGCAGCGGAACGCTCCTTCTCCCCCGGACCCTGCTCCGCTCTGAATGACAGGGCCGGAACCGGCTGTCCGATCCGGCTTATCGGATCCGGCGATCAGTCGGAGCGACGCTGTAGACGAACGCGACCCGGTTGGTGCAGATGTCGAGCAGCCCCGCCTCCAGGGCGAAGAAGAGCGCGACCGCCACGACACTCGGCATCGCCCAGGAGAGGGCGAACCAGCCCGCGGCACCGGCCAGGATCGCGAGCGACCAGAGCACGACCCGCGCCAGCAAAATCCCGTTCCGCGCCCCGATCACCATCAGCAGTTACGGTCCGCGCCGGTCCAGCACCGTTGAAAGGACGATGCTACAGACGCCCACCGCCAGCGCGATCGCCAGCAGCATCTCCAGCGTCAGCTCCATGCCGTCCCTCCCTTACCCCGTGGATCTCGCTCACCATGAGTATCGCCCCGCTGCTGCTGGCATATCACGCACCGGTCCCGAAACCGAAGACGACGAGATTCCTAGGCCTCATGCCCGGTCGTACCCAGGCGATAGCCGATCGGACTCGCCAAACGGTACGACAGTGCCACACCGCACCGGGCCTTGCGTCCCACAAGGCCCCGTTCGTGCCCGCACGGCACCACGGTGAAGCCATCGGTCCCAACCCGCACTTGCCGGAGTACCAGGCCGAAACACTGCCTGGGGGCATACCGACCGCGCACGAGCACCGATTCCTGACCGGTCGTCATGCCGATCCCGCCAGCGGGTCCACACCGGCGCCCGGAACTGCCTTCGGGGGCCGTTTCCCGGTGTGACCTTGAGTCAATGTGTCTCACCGGCAAACTTTGACAAGCATCGGGAGTGTCTGTACACTGTGTCCGTATGGAAGCCGGTGCGGCAACCCGACTCTGCAACCGGACGAATTGGGAGGGAAGACATGTTGATTCCACGCTGGTGCCGGTTGACGGCAATCGCGGGAACGATGGCCGCAACCGCGCTTCTCGGAAGCCTGCCGGTCAGCGCGGCACCGCAGCATACCATCATGGTCGGGGAAACACTGACGAGCATCGCGGCGACCTACGGTGTGACGATCGACGCCATTGCCGAGGCCAACGGCATCGCCAATGTCGACCTGATCTACGCCGGGCAGCAGCTCATTATTCCCACCGCCGCTGACGACACCGCCCAGCCGGTCGCGGCCCCGATGGCAGCTTCCGAGCCCGCGCCGACGGAAACCTACACGATCCAACCGGGCGATACGCTCTGGAGCATCGCCGTGGCCCGCGGCCTCACTGTCGACGCCATCCTCGCGGCCAACCCGGCAATCGCCGATGCGAACCGCATCTACGCCGGACACACGCTGACCCTGCCGGGGGGCGCCGTCCCCCTCCCCACCGGGTCGGCCGGAGCGAACGGGTCGACGCAGGACGTACGGCAGATCATCGAGCGCTATGCGAACGACTACGGGCTTGACCCACTGCTGGTTCAGGCGCTCGCCTGGCAGGAGAGCGGCTGGCAGCAACACGTCATCAGCTCGTCGGGCGCAATCGGGGTCATGCAGGTCTTGCCTGACACCGGCGCGTGGGTGTCGCAGTTCGTCGTGGGGCGCCCCCTGGACATCCGCGGCAGCGTCGAAGACAACGTACTCGCCGGGACGGCCTACCTCCGCTGGCTCATCAACCACTTCGGCGGATCGCTTGAGCTGGCGCTGGCGGGGTATTACCAGGGGCCGGGCAGCGTCGCACGAACCGGCGTCCTCGCGGAGACGAACCGCTACGTCCAGAACATCCTCGCCATTCGCGACTACATCGCCAACCATGGTGTCCCGCCACGCTAGCGCTGGCGGGACGGTATCCAGCGCACCCGAACGGGCCGGGACACGCGCTCCCCGCGCGGAACCCGGCTTGTTTTCTTCCCCGGGCTTGTGGAGTTTGCTGAATTGACTGTGTCCACTCGCCCGCAGCCCGCGACTCCCCTCGTCGCATCCTGTGCAGCGTCGGGCACGGCGGCCACCCGCCCTCGCGTTGCTGTCACCCTTCGCTGCGCCGGGGCGGCTCCACTCAGGATGTCAGCGTCACGGGCGCGGCTGGCGGGGAGACGAGGTTCATTCGTCAACGTTCATGATCCCGCTCAGCCGATCGTGGTGAGCAAGGCGTCGAGTCGCCGGATGGAGGGCACCGGGCGCCCGTCGGCGTCCCGCTCCGGCCCGGTGCCGTCCCGGTCGAGCAGCACCGCCTCCATCCCGACGGCCCGCGCACCCAGGAAATCGCGCTCGTAGTCATCCCCGACGTGGAGCGCACGGCTGGGCTCCGCGCCTCCGAGGGCGAGCGCCCGCTCGAAGATGGCCGGGTGTGGCTTCTCCACCCCCACCACCTCGGAGATGACCCAGAAACCGATGTACTCGCCGAAGCCCAAAGCCAGGAGCACACGGGAGATGGCCGGGCGGGCGTTGGCGATCACCCCGAGCTTCAGCCCGCGGTCCCACAGCCCGCGGATGGTGGGCATGGCATCGTCGTAGACTTGATACATCCGGGGCGTGTCGTAGGCGGCCCGGAC
>Ga0065724_108466_pt1 | contig 15731 bp, 11 predicted proteins | sample TheenrcSG05JP960_FD_59111 | JGI IMG/M metagenome (GOLD analysis project Ga0065724, IMG submission 59111) | Thermophilic enriched microbial communities from mini bioreactor at UC Davis - Sample SG0.5JP960 | ecosystem: Engineered > Solid waste > Grass > Composting > Bioreactor | place: USA... | reverse complement strand
ATACGCGGTGTAGCGCATGCTACAACTGCAAGCCCACGGCTTTAGCCGTGGGTACATGACAACATCCCGGCTCCTTTACAAAAGGTGTATAAAATGATCGAGAAAATAGCATATCTCGAAGAATGTGTTCATTTTTTTCATGAGGATGTTGACAAAGATCTTGAGGCACGAATATCTGTGCCCTGGAAGCGGTGGGGAAACGAATTGGCGCTAAATAGGTATATAAGAGTACTGACAAGTATTCAATGCGACAGGTGGACCTGGAGGGTCCGTGACTATAACGAAATCGAGAATGCATACAAAACTATGTTAGAAAACAAGCAAGAGTACCCGGCACTTAAAGACACTATAAACACGCAGCTAGAAACCGCTATAAAAGAAATACTGAAAGCAAAGATTGTGGGTGCCCTTAATGACCCAAGGGTGCCTAAATTTATCAAAGAAAAGATAGTTACTGAAGAATTATTCCCACTCTATTATTGTGACAGGTCGCATTGTATACACGTTCCAAAGCAATGCGATGGAGATGATAGAAATTACCACAAGATTCTTTTTATCTCGCTTATACCAATGGATTTTGTTGTTTCTGCTATTAAATTCGTTCTAAACAAGTTCAGCGAAAGACAAAATCCACACGACGCTACAGTCGATCTACTTAAGGAAGTAGAGTCCGCTATCATGGATAGGATTATCGAAAGCATACCGAGCAAAAAAGCGAGAACCTTTTACTACGAAATATGCTTTGAAGAAAAAGAAAACGGTGATGTCTCACACTTTCCCTCAGGCCCTAGTGACATGAAGTTCCACAAACTAACACTTGACTACAAAAATAGAATGGGGTACTTTAAGTTTCGAGACCCAACAAAGGCTTTGCTGTTAATGAGAGCACGGGCGCACTTAGATGAATGGCGGCGCGCCTTTAGATAATTTAGATTACGTTGACAGCAGTATAGCAGTAGAGTAGTCGCTAAACTGAACTAACAGTGGAACCATACCCACTCCATACCCACCTTTTGAGTCGCGCACTGAACGCCAAACTAAACACCAACATACGTGAATCAAAACATAGCCGGGAGGATTGCCTACATAAGCCAACCGCCCCTCCCACCGCACACCACGGCACAGCTGTCGGCGAGCGTAGCAAGTGCTTACAGGCGCCGCTCACTCCATGATGCCTCATTGCTGCGACTGAGACAGCCGGAGAGCAGCATGCCCAGACCCGGCACTCCTACAAGAGATGGGACGAAACTGTCTGCGGGTAACTGTAGGCCTCGGTTTCTGTTCAACCTGTTGTGTAGCAGATGCGACAGACTTCAGAGCAGCAGCAAAACTCACCTAGAAAAATGACGCGGACCATTTCGTCCTTCTAAAAAGTCTCTGTGCTACAATGGTGGTAACGACACATGCGCTTTAGCACTCCGGGGTAGCTCAACTGGCAGAGCAACTGGCTGTTAACCAGTGGGTTGTGGGTTCGAGTCCCGCCCCCGGAGCCTATATGGGTCGGTAGCTCAATTGGCAGAGCAGGGGACTTTTAATCCCAAGGTTGCAGGTTCGATCCCTGCCCGACCCATCGCTTATCCTACTGGGCGCAGGCACTAATCATACAAGAATATGTGCCGGACAAAAGCTAGGGCCGTTGATATATCTGAGCCGCCGATATCTACGCGCTGAAGGTCAGCGATCAGTAAATGAAACGCCTTTTGGAGGTTGGGGTGTAGCTCGTGCAAAAATTCAATTGCCAATATTTCCCATCTTCGCAGGTTGCGCGGCTCGTTGGGGGGCGGACCTAGCCTCAGCAGTATGCCAAGTACGATCGCACCGGCCTGTTCTGACCTTGTAGCTGGTGCTGGCGCGACTGATTCACCCAGCGCCTGCTCGTACACCGCGGAACAAAAATCTCCTAGCCGCACTGGCGCGTAGTCATCTATGATTTCTTCCCAGTTGTCAGGGTTCGCGAATATTTCGGAAACCAACTTATCTACCAGGATGCTGCGCGGGGCCAAATGCCAAGTTAACTCGTTTAGAGCATCATCCACATTGCTAATGCGCTCTTTCGCGATCATTGGTGCAAAAAGTCGCAGTCTGCGCGCGATTCGATACGGAACACCCCAGTAGAGCTGGTTCGTTTCGTTGCTGATTGGGTAATGCCAGTTTAGTGGTGTCCAGCTCGGAATCGAGTTAGCCGCCAGTTCGGTCATTATGCGCGGGGTCGAGCCGAAGAGTGTAAGCACTTTCCGCGCGCTAGCGTTGGCGTGGCGCGCAATAAAGCTAAAGGGCGATTGCCTGCGCCAGCCGAACGACCCGGTAAATTTGTTGTTGGTGCCGAGTGCGGCAACCTCAGCCAAGACATATTGCTCTGCGCCGAGAGCAAACCCCCCGCAATCGACAAACCCCCATGCCCATACCAAAGCATCCAAAAAGTGCTTAAAGCCGCCGCCGGCCTTGGTATTGCTTGGTATGTATCTGCCTGGTGGATCGGGATCGGCGTTGTTGATTGTGTTTCGCCGAATGTTTAGCTGTTCGTCGATCTCTGCAGCCAGACGCGACAAGCGCTCAGGGTCGCAGCAAGATTGCCGGCCGTTTACAAAGGTCTGAAAGTCCTCCAGTAGAACACAGATACGATGGCCTGCGCTGCGCGCCATTTGGCCCCATTGAGCTCCATAAGCTAAATCTGGCCTTGCGCTTGCTGGCACCTTTATCATTGTGAGTGCTTGTTGTTGCTATATGGCCAGTTTTAGCTTCGCTAGCTATACTTTCCCATACTTTCCATTTCCATATATCGTACGATACGTAGCTTAATGCACACCGTACGATACATCTATTGTTTGGGACACGGTTTCTGACAAGTCGTAAGAGGAGGAGAATGTCCCCGCACGAGGTCATCCTCAACCGCCCCGTCGTCAAATACAACAAGCAGTATTCAAAGCGGCTGAGGGGACTCGAACCCCCGACCTTCTGCATGGCAAGCAGACGCTCTAGCCAACTGAGCTACAGCCGCAAGCCCACACCTTTAATATTACAGCAAATCGCAGGGTTCTGTAGGCTAGTGTTTGATCAGCTCATGTACGCAGCCGAGTTATACGCAAGATCTTAGCGATAAGACGGCACTCTACGTGGTAATCAGCCTGCCCCTGCACCAGTGAGCGTAGCGTAATCAGGCAAGATAGCACAGCTATCAAACCGACAACCAGTGGTAGGATAAGCGCGCCCAATAGAGCTGGTTTGCTAGAAAGTACGCTTACATTCTCGACCATAAGCCAACTTGGTAGCCCGGTAGCGCGGGCAGCCAAAAGCGAAGCCGCGATTTCTTGTCCGATAAACAGCGACACCAAGCTGCCAATGGAGCTAACTATCAAAAGGTGGGTCATAATCGGCAACGAAATATACAGCTTAGAAGCGCCGATCTGGTCCATGATTGCTACGTTTTTTCGTTGATCGAAAACCGCGCTACGCGCAATAACGAAAGCTAAGCCGATTGCCAAGAGGCCGATAGCGAGCGTTCCATAAGATGCGACCCGACTTATGTAGCGCGCCAGGGCGGTGATGCGATCAACTAGCTCTTTGATATATGTGGCCGATTCTACACCGTTAACTTCTCTTATGCGCTTTTGCACAGCTGCCATGCTCTCGGGCTCGTCGACCGTAACCTCTAGAGCCTCGGGAAAGATTTTCGCCGAGGGCTTGGTGTTGACCTTAGCTACGTTCCGCAAAAAGCGATCGCGCATTTCCTCTTCGGAAACGATACGAACCGCTAGTACATGCGGCATTCCCTCTATTTGTGCCGCCACCTGCTCTGCCGGTATTACCGACCCCCATGTCTTGCGGTCTTGTTTGATAGTCGCCACGACTGTAAGATTGTTGCGGATGCGCTGAGAAATAGCCTCTAATTGGGTGTGCGCCAAACCGACAATAACTACCAGTGACCCGACAAGGATTGTGCTGATTCCGAGCAGCGCCGTCCAGAAACGGCTGCGCCAAATTAACTTGATCCCTTGTCCAACAATCCAGGCTCGCGGGGTAAAAGCTCTTGTAGTATGTACCTTGGTCCTACTAGCAGTGGTGCCGCCGAAATGTGCAAGGTGCCTTTGGTCACTGGCATTTGGGAGGGCGCTTTTATTTGACGTGTCTTTCGGGGTGCGCCTATGTTTGTGCAGTAATTGAGTGTGAGCAAGCCATTTAACAACGCTTTGCCAAATCCGCCCGACGCTTTCTTTACTCGCTTGGATTTGCTTTAAAATCATTTTTTTATACTGCTTCTCCTCTGCAATCTCGCGATCTGTCGTTTTGACTTCTTGGTGATAGTACCGCTTTGCTTTGTATTGATCGCTGGTTTTGCGCGCTTTGGAGCGATTGTTGTGCGCTAATAAACACCACCTAGGCGAGGGGCGCATTGCCAAGGGGGGGGTCGTGCGTTGTTCCGACGGCAGCTTATCGGCGGCTTACTTTAATTTTTACTTTGTAGGTCTTAGTGCCGACACGAACGGTCGCACGACGACCCTTCACCAGCCGCTTAAACAAGGTTCTACTCCGCACCTTGAGCACCGCTTTGGCGGTGCGCCCGCGCGAAACCGCCTTGGCTGAAGCGACTCCGGCAACCTTCCGACCTACATAGAGGTAAACCTTGGTGCGCTTGCACGCCGTTTGGCCGCCAGTGCATCGCAACCACAGCGTAACAGAGCGGGTGCGCATTCTGGCCACTGGCGCCTTGGTCGTTACAAGCTTGAACGTAGACTGTACGGGTGTTGGAGGAGTGCCAGGAGTTTGGCTGTTGCCGCCACCGGAGCCGCTCCCTGCTCCCGAGCCACTGCCGGAGCCGCTCCCAGAGCCGCTGCCCGATCCACTACCGGTCCCCGAACCGCTGCTGGGCGCGACAATATCGGCGATTGCATAGATCGCTTCGCTGCTGCCGTATTCTGAAGTGGCTTTGTCGTAGTAGTATAGATGCTTGCCGACATCGTTGCTGGTTACTGTATAGCTGTTGGTATTGCTTACAGAGCTACAATTGTATAGCGCAGCGAAGGTACCCGGGTTGTTGACCGGCGGATCGTTGTCTGAGGGCTCGTTTACGCAGACCAGCCACTGCTGGGCGGCAAGACTTAGCGTACCGTCACCGTCGTAGTTATCGGTAATCGAGCCAGTGCGCTGGACGGTCGTGCCAGGTAGGATCTCGTCTCGAATCGCCGTAGAAACCGGTGGCTGCGAGAACATAATATCAGGTGTACCCACCACCATTGGCGCCAGTTTGATTGGGACCGAGAATAGGCCTTGGCGCACAACTGCGTTATCGACATCGGCGCCGTCATTAGCGTTGGTCATGTTATAAACCGACAAGTTGACATTAAGGGTGGTATTCTGAGGCGGCCGCGGCCCGGCAACAACCACAGCATCGACCTGCTTGCTGCCGCCAGCGGGGATGGTAATGACCATGGAGTCCATGAGGTTGGTGCTGTCGGGGTCAGCAACTTTAGTGTTGTAGGGCAGGAGCTGTGAGCTTAGCGATTGGGCCTGAACTGTCACCGTCACCGGTGTACTGGCGTTATTGCTGAGCGTAAAGCGGACACGGTTATCAAGTCCCGGCTCGCCGACCGTATCGCCAGCAACCACGAACTCGTTCGGATCAGCCTGGGCCACTATGTCGTTCAAACCTGAGGCCCGCAATGCGTAGATTTGGTTCTGAAGCTGAGCGGGATCAGTGGCCGCTGGTTGGTCGCCAACAATTAGCGCACACATGGTGTTGATGTTGACGCCCGAAGGTGGCGTTGGAGTGTAGGTGGTGTCGTTGCAGTTAACCGCGGAGTTGGCGTCATTGGTGCTCAAAAGCTGTCGCATACCGACTACTAGCTGATACTGATACTGGTTGAGCGCAGCACGGTTCAGGTTAGTGTCTGGCACCAAAGGCACATCCGCCACGGCCACAAAGGCCGGTATTGGGTCGTTGTTCGGATCATGCACAATGGGCGAGGTGCGTAGACCGATCCACTTGTATCCCTGCGGTGCCGGCCACTTGGCTTCGTAAGCTTGTGCAACCCCGGTGTCAAACTGCGCTTGGACTACTTTCCAAACGGGGTTTTGCGTATAGTTAGCGTTGCCGTTCGCGAGATAAAGTGTTAGGTTAACTGTCGGCGCAGGAAGCGGTGCGGAAAAGGAACTCGGCACCAATATGCCAACGAGGCCCTGGGCGATAAATTGGTTAGAGCCGCTATACTGACCGTTAGGACAGCTGGAGGCAGGTTGCGCCCCATCGTTGCTGACAAAATCAACGCAAATACGGAGTGGTAAAGTGATTTGTCCGGCGACGCCCTTTTGCGGCAGGGGTACCCGGCAGGGGATCGGAGCCAAGGCCGCAAGCGGCGGCAACCGCAGCCACCGCCGCACTCGCTGCCAGTAAAACAAGGCGCGGGCTTCTAAATAACCCCTTACGCTTATACCTGCTCTTTACAGCCATATTAGAGTTCTTTTCGGTGTCAGTGATCATATCTGTCGCCAAGAAACCTCCTTGCATTAGCCTTTTCATGGTATACACATTTCATGGTATACACAGTTTCCTTTTCCTTTATACATAGTATGCCCCCTCTGCATAGTATGTCCAGCCCATCTGACTACAGTATATAGTACGGACGAGGTGTGTTGACGAGATGTGTTGTTTAGCGCTTTTTACTTGCGGCCAGCCGTACCCCTGAGCGATCTATGTTGTCTCTGTAGCCGGAGGGGCATGTTGCGGTTTTGTTGGGGCGTCGCAAGCGTCTACGTCTCGTTCTGTGCTTCTGAACCCTTGTGGCCACCGATTCGACAAGTCGCGCTACCCGCTCCGGGCATTCTTGTTGTGGATGGTGGTGTACATCCCACACTAGTATGCTGGACGGCTTGCGATAAGCTCTGGCAAGATTGTACCGATGCCCTAGTGGAACAAGATGGTCCTTGGTGCCGAAAACTGCCACAACGTCGCCAAGATATTTTGCTTGCCACTTCTCGCCCTTGCGCCCCTCGCGGGCGATTACTTTCAGCGCCGCAGCCGGACCATTGCGATGGATCAGCGCGCCCCAGGCAATGTGGCGCCAGAGCCCCAAAGGCAGCGGCTTGCGTGGGCTACCGACAAACAACATGTAGATCATTTCTGCAACCGGCAAAGACGCAATGCCTAGCGTAGAGGTTAGAGCCGCCAACCGTCGCAGGGCTCCTTTGCGCGCCAATATTTCGGCGGCCGGCAGGCGCCCAAATCCCGCTGGCTCGATCAGCACACAGGCTTTAATCCTACGTGCGAACGGATCGTATTCGCATAGGCGTGACGCCAGCAAACCGCCCAGAGAATGCCCGACCAAAACGATATCCCGATAAGGAAGGCTAGCAATACGCCCTAACAGCGGCAAAAGAAAGGATGAAAGTCTGCTATTATCGACATCCTCAGCGTCACCAAAGCCAGGAATATCAAGGGCCACCGAGGGAAAATCGAGCCGTTCGCGCACCGGATCCCAATCGTGGCGGCTGGAAAGAAGCCCGTGCAGAAAAACCATGCCAACATCCTCGGAATATCGCCGGCCATTGACCCGGCTGTTTAAAAAGTCTGGTGAGAAACGATTAGCCATTAGCCATCTATCAGCAGTATGATTTACCGATTCCACAATGTCCTGTGCCGACGAAAGATTTTTGCCGGCGGCTTTTAAGATTGGCGCAGTGTCCTAAGACAGATTTGTTGCGAGACCAGTTGGTCTGCTGAAGTGGGCCGAGGAGGACTCGAACCTCCGACCGTCGGGTTATGAGCCCGCCGCTCTGACCAACTGAGCTACCGGCCCTTTCTTAATAATTGTATGTCGCTTTACTTTTTAGAGGCCGCAACGCAACATGGCTGTTGCGACACAACTGTTGCTATAAAGATAGCGCAGATCGCTAAGGAGCGTTGGCCAACGACAGCTCTTTGGGCGTTGCGCGGGCAAGCAGCGCTTCGCGCAGTTTACGCTCACCAGACGCCCTCATCTTACGCGCCCGCTCATAGCTGATACCGAGACTATCCGCTGCCTGGCTAAGGGGCGTGGCATGTAGTACGGTTTGCTCGATAATTGTGCGCTCGTCCTCGCCAAGACACCCCATAGCTTCCTCGAAGAGGGGGCTCAACGAATTGCTTCTCTCGTTGGCACTTACGATGGCCTCCGGGTCGGAATTTGTCGCTGTCCGACCATCTTCGGCAACATTGTCGGCATCTAGGTCGTGGAGGCTGAGTGCTCGGCGTGACCAGTAGTAATCGATGTAGTCTGATACCGACCAATCGTTGATGCTAGCCGGTCTCTTTCTCTGTTGCCGGCGCTTTTTCTTGTCGGCCGGCAGGGCTAGCCCGATATGCATCAGCGAACCCTCTTTATGCCCGTACTCATACACCTTCAGCTTCATGTAGAAATGAGCGAAACTCAGAAAACGTGCTTTGGCTGGGTTGTCGGGGTCATAGCGATCGAGCGCAACCAGAAACCCAACCGCCGCTTCTGAGAGAAGGTCCTCCTGCGGAATGTCGCTAGCTCGCGCTACGCGTGCCGCTAATTGCTGAGCGTAGTTTTTGCAGCCCAACCAAAGCTTTTCGCGGGCCCTGGCGTCGCCTCGTTTGGCTGCTTCTACTAAGGCACGCTCTTTAGCGCGCGGCAGCGCAGAAAGTCGGTAGGTATGCTCTGTAGCCTTCCTTGGCATAGTCCCTCCTTGAACTCGTTAGCCTCCATGCCGCTAATCCTGATGCGGCTACACCAGTATCATAGCACGATTAGCCTGCCTGTGGTTTCCTTAGGTTAGAAATCGTCAGGTGGGTCGTAGTAGATGTCGTTGTAGCAGATTATCTCTGTCAAGTCTTTCAATTGGTACCTATCTTATCGGCGGGCACCTGAAAACCGAAACTCTTCTTGGTGCTTAAATAAATGGCCCCTGGATCGATAAGATTTCGGCTTTAAAGTCGCAGCTCTTTAGCGTAATGTCGCTGCGCGAATTCTCGCAGTTTAACAAAATGGCCATTGCTCAAGAAGCCGCCACGGCTAGCGCTCAGCGGCGAAGGGTGGCAAGAGCTAAGAACGCGATCAAAAGTGGGGATCTCTAGGTCCTTTGCCATATTTTGAGCGTGCCGCCCCCACAGCAACCAAAGCACTGGGCGCCGGTCATTTTGCGCGCGCGATCGATTCCAACGCTGTAAAAGTGTGCCGACGAATTCTTCCCAGCCGCAGTTTTTGTGTGCGGCAGGTTTGCCGACTATGGTGGTGAGGGCGGTATTTAGCAGGAGGATTCCTTGTTCCGCCCAGGGCGCCAAATCGCCGTCACTAACCGCACAAGCCCCTAACTGCTCTTTGACCGCACGGATAATGTTCTGTAACGAGCCGGGCAGCGGTCGAGTTCCTTTGGGGACAGAGAAGGCAAGCCCGCAAGCATGTTGAGGGTTGGGATAGGGGTCTTGCCCCAGAACAACCGCCATTGTCTCGTCTACACCTGTAAGCTCCAGGGCACGCAAAACTTGGCTGGGGGTAGGACATAGACGATCTTTGTTGTCGGCGATGAGTTTGCGTAGGTTCTGTGCCAGCGTCGTTGTGGGGAAATCTTCCCAAAGCGTAGACCAGGAGATATGGGCCCAGCCTCGTGGAGTTGATCCAGCCTGCGAACGGGGAGGTTGATAGGGCTTATCGTCTTTTTCAGCCGCAGCTTTGTCCATCCCTTTCTAGGATTGTAGTATGCCACAGATTATGACCAATTTTGTATGAAGGAAGGCGCCGATTGCTGATGGAGTGCGCTATAATTTGTGCAAGGTCTATCGTTTGACGATTCCCGGGGCCGATAGCTCAGTTGGTAGAGCACGCGACTGAAGATCGTGGTGTCGCTGGTTCGATTCCAGCTCGGCCCACCTTTCTGCAGTTTCAATGGGCTATGTTCTCGGACGGGGCAAAAGTACACTACTCCCTTGTTCACCTTGGATTATCTGACTCTGATAGCGAAGCAAAGTAGTATAGTGAACATTAAGGTTGCGATTTACTACTATAAACACGTAGTGACAGCGATGAGGACTGGAGTGACAGTGATGAGGCTTAGAGTGACAGTGATGAGGCTGAGAGATCTAAAGCAGGCGCCGGGCAGCTTTACTGAAGCGACTCCGTCTTTATCCGACAGGTGATCATCTTTGAACAAATCCCATAACACAATCAGCTCAAACACAAAAGAAGTGGTAACTAAAGAGGTCGTTGCTAGCGCCAACGTTTTGACCGCCGCACGACCCGCGCTAAGAGACGGTCTCATCAAGCTCTTGGCTAAATATGCTCCTGGGATCGGCCCAGCGAAAGCGCAAAAGCTGGTGGACGAAGAGGGCACCGCTACGGCCATCGCCGCGCTACGTGAGCATATCCCCCGAAGCGCGCAACACGACGTACCGCTGGAGGACCTAGCCGAGCTCTACGGTCTAGGCCTCACCGATAGCGTCATCAAAAGCGCCGCTTTGACCCTCGGCCCCGATCGTATTTTGGCGATTGTGCGTACTGACCCCTACAAGCTTTGCAAACTGCCGCGCGTAGGATTCTTGACCGCCGACAAGATTGCGCGCAACGCCGGCTTGCGCAAAGATAGCCCCGAGCGCATCCGCGCAGGCATTTTTTATGCTCTAGAGACCGCTTTAAACGAGGGTCTGCGCGCAATCGGCGGGCACGACACCGGTGGCCACACGCACCTCCCCTACAACACTTTAACCAAAGAAGCAAGTAAGCTTTTGGGGCTCGACGCAGGCAGCGAAGATCTGGTGGCAGAGCAAGTACGCAAACTCCTCGAAGACGGCGAATTAGTCGCCGAGATTGATCCTGAGCGACCAGAAGAGTGGTATATCTATTTGCCGCGCCTGTCGTCGCTAGAAAGTCGGGTGGCAAAGCTTTTAGCTAAGCTTGCTGCTGCCCCAAGGGATAAACTACCAGAAGTTGCAGCAGTTTTAAGTGGCAATGGGGCCGAACAGCTCACTGCCAAGCAACGGGCAGCGATTAAAATGGCGCTCGCTTGTCCGCTGTCCGTTCTCACTGGCGGCCCCGGAACCGGCAAAACCACCGCGATCCGCGCGCTTTGCCGGGCTTTCCGCCACATTGATGCTAGCTTCGCCCTTTGTGCACCCACCGGGGAAGGCTGCGAAGCGTCTTGCTGAAGCCACCGGCGAGGACGCCAAGACCATTCACCGTCTGCTCGAATGGAAAGGTTACGAAAAGCCTAAGTACAACGAACGCAATCGTTTAGAGATTGATTATCTAGTGGTCGATGAGGCTTCGATGATCGATTTGTACATTGCCAATACGCTTTTTAGCGCAATCAACCCAGCGCGCACCAAAGTTTTGTTGGTGGGCGACCCTGATCAGCTGCCGCCGGTTGGGCCCGGTAACTTTCTGCGCGACATAATCAACACCAAACAAGTGCCAGTAGTAGAGCTTGACCTTGTCTTTCGCCAAGCAGCGCGCTCACTCTTGCGTCAGGCGTCTTGGCGGGTTCGGCAGGGGCTACCGCCCTACATGTCCAAGACCGAATTGGCGAAGGGGGAAGCGGGAATCGATCCTGAAGATGTCGTAGAAGACTTTTACTTCATCGAGCGCCGCAAGAATGAAGAAATATTGGAGTTGGTGCTCGATTTGGCAACAACAAGAATCCCGCGCTACATGAAATGCGACCCGTTGCTTGATGTGCAGATCGTGGTGCCGCAGCGCACAACAAAAATTGGCGGCACTGAAATCAACCTCCAAGTACAAAAACGCCTCAATCCCAACGGCGAGCGCCTTCCTATCAACGGTTTTCGTGTTGGGGACAAGCTACTCAACAAGCGCAACAATTACGAGCTAGGCCTAATGAACGGCGAAACGGTCATTATCAAGGCGAAGATCGTCGATGATCAGGGTCGCCCAGCCGTTTTGCTGGAGACTGTCGATGGAGAGGTCGTCGAGGCGCCCCTAACTAGCCTGAAAACATTCGCCCTGGGATACGCAGTTACCTGCCACTCGATGCAGGGCTCGGAGAGCCGTGCAGTGATTGTGCCGATTAGCACAGCCTACTTTAGCATGCTTTCGCGTCCCCTACTCTACACCGCCATTACTCGTGCCAAGGACCTTTGTGTGTTGGTGGGGCAAAAGCGGGCGACCATCATGGCTATTCGCAACCAGGGCGATTATACTCGCCATTCGCGTTTGGGTATAAAGTTCGCCGCCGAACTTGCTGCTTTACAAGAATCTGTATAAAGACCATTTAAGCAAGCGCGATCGCTAACCCCATGTAAGTTCTGCCGGCGCTAGGTAGAGGGTTGTTTGCGGATCCAGCGGTCCTGCGGGGCATGTGACCAGAACTGTCTGTGGGCAACCACAGATCCCGGCTTCTATTGAGTCTGTCGTGTCACAGATGAGGCAGTTTTCGAAGCGGCTTCATACAGGCACCTTTCAGAACGGTTTTGTATCGACAACTTTCGGAACGGCTTCGCACAGAAAGATTTCGGAACGACTGCGCAGGGAGAGGGAAGTATAGGAATTGGTGATATTTGGCACCGACAGAAAAAGAAGCTGTGCCCCTCTACCCCTCCTTCTTGGACAAATCGTCGAATGCGCAGATAGATAGCTCACCCACACTTTTAGGGAACTCTACTAGCTCTCGCAGAAAGACCACCTTTTGAGATCGCAAAGGGCGTTTTGTGGACTCTCACTGTTGGCAAGAGTCAAGTTAAAGTTAAATGATCGTTGGCGGCGACGGCATGGAGTTCGATTTGCGGTGGGTGGATCGTTGTTCCCGACCTTGGTCAGAAAAGCAAACATCGCTGTGGTATACTGAGGACGAGAATGGGTTTTACGCTTGGTCGAAAAGAGTTTTCGGGGCGCCTTGTCAAGATGGCGGCGGGCAACGATGCTTACCAGCAAGCCGACACTAAAGCTAGCGCCCCGGCTACAAACATCTTTCTGCGCAACGATCTCGCTCCTGCCGATGCCTTGTGCGATTTCGAAAAGCGTGTTTGTGTGCCAGCCTTCTTGCCAGTGATTGACGAAGAGAGAGATAAAACGCTGAAAAACTTCGACGATCTTATGGATGCGGCCAACGGTAAAGGTCGCATAGCGATCCACGCGTCTTTTCCTTTTTCCTTATCGCGCGAAAAGAGAATTGATCCGCGCCATAGGTATTTCAGCAGCGTGGGTTTAGAGTACGAAGTCGACAAAGATAGCATTTGCACATGGCACTACAACGAGCTATTGAAGTCAAAACTACGGCTCTATTTTGACTCGGTGTATCGCGATCAACGGGATGGGCAACTAAAGCCTACCCAAGCGTGCGTAGTTTTATGGGTAGAGCTGGACGTAATACACAACTTAGAGTACCCCCTGTGGGTTTTTGCCGTCGACGTCGCGTATCATCCATTCGGAGAGAATGCCGCGGTTGATTTGCGCTACGCCATCCTGCCATCGCCAGAACTGATTAGGCATCGTATCACAGAGGCTATTGCGGGCAGGCTCCCGGACTGCAACCAGTGTAAGGTTCCAATCACGGCCATACTACGCGGGGCTGCTCACATTGCTCCTTATTTACACTACGCGTTCACTAAAGGAGCCGAGAAGCCGATCAGCCAGGCGATTCGCGACCATATAACGAAGGAGATCGACGCGACTAAGAACCTTCTGCAAGCGCATGGACGTGTCTTGCCGGACAAAGAGCTATTCGCCATCGAGACCCGCGGCTGCATCAACAAAACGAGATATGCAATCCCTGTCGACAAGTTGCCTTTCGAGGCGCAGCTTTTGGTCAGTCAGATATTTACTCAATCAATTCCTAGCAGCGAGGTCCTTGATGATCGTTTTTTGAGGCCCATTCATGCAAAAATGAAATGGTTTGTCCCTAAATCACTGTCGCAACCCAATTCGTCGCAACAAGAAGATCGGGCGTGGGAATCGTATCTTGCACAGGGCGAACTTACCGGCTACATGAATGTGCGCGCTCCCAATGAACAATGGACTTATTGGATGAGCCGCAGGCAAAGACCGCTCAGCCACAATAGTTTTATCACGAGCACCAATGATTGGCTGTATTACTGCTTTCATATTTTACGCCGAGGAGTCGATATATGGCCAGAAGGACAGTCGCTAATCAGCAACAAGCCCACGCAAAAAGGGGAGTGGATAGGGAAACTACATCAGCGCCTAACTAGCCGTGTTTTGCAAGCTCTTTCCGACGTCAACATTCCAATACAGATCAAATCCTTGTTGTTGGCGATGGTAAAGGAACACGAAAGGCAGGGGGATCTAAGGTACATACCGTTGTTATTGAGCGTCGACAAAGATAGGTATGCAATGCTGTTAGAAGATAAAGACAAATACCTGAATACATCTGGCTCGTCGTTCGCACATTGCGACCGCAACCGATCTCTACTTGCTTGTCGGGACGAAAGTTTCTTCGGCGAGATACCGGTGATCACTTTTGGCTCAAAATTACTCCCGCGCCGCTTTGATTGCATGCTTGGCTGGCGCAGCATCTTTGGCAACCATCCATACATGTTATTGAGTCAACTGGGTGTGTCGAACAGCAAAGAGAAAGACTCGCAAACGAAAACACGCGCCCTTAGTTTTTGGCGCAAACTAAGGGCGCGTGGCAAACCCCTGAGAATCTAAAGGAATTTCAGTCTAACAGCGATGCATATCATTCTCTATGCTTTTAGTAGGGGGAGGTGCGCGCTGCGAACATAATCGGTACTATCGCAAGCGCAATCAGCATAATGTAGACGACCAGCCAGTCGTCAGCGGGGGATCCGTCCTAACCGGTCTTAAGGCCGCCACGCTAACACTATCGAGAGCGAGGCTCTGGGAGGAGTTGTCCGGCGATAGATGGAGTTTGATGTACAAGACCATCCCGCGCCCGCCAGCGCCCTTGCGACCTTGGTGCGCCATGACAGGCATCAGTTGCCGTTGCTTAGCGGGTACCCGAACCATTACCTCATATTGTCCCGCGGATTTTCTGACCTTAGCGGCCCTTGACATTACCGCCTTCTTGGCGATGCGAGCAAGGGCCATCCGATCTACGAGCAGTGCTCTAGCGGGCGGTGCACCCGTTGGCCTGGGTTGTTGGGCAGCTGGTGTTTGTGGCTTATCGCAGTTCTGCTTGGCGGTGTTTTTGGCAACACATGTATTGGAGAAGAGTCGATCATATAGCTGCTTGCAGTTCAACGGCTGTAGCTGACGCGCCACCGTCGGGCGAACAGGGCGCGGGTATTGCTCGACAAGCACTACTCTGAGCGCGTTAGTGAGCGCTGAGCTAATCCCCGGATCTTTACAGCCGTCGTCATTCGCTTACTCAGCAAAAACGAGCGCCAATCTAGTGCCCCGCTTTTTGCTTACAATACCTGATTCTCGAAACGACGCGCGATCTGCCAGCGCCGGCGCCGCGAGAATAAAGCGGTTTACAAGTGCAGCCGCTTGCTCGCGCACAACAGGGTCTTTGAGGAGCTGGTCATCTAGCCGATTGCCTGCTACCGCCTGGTTATTTAGCCGATTGCCCTTATCTAGCCGATTATCTGCTACTGCCGCGCTAGCAGTTAGGCTCAATAGAGCCAGACTGGAGACTAGTACCGCTAAAAAGCGCAAGACAAAGGTTCTATGGAGTGTGATGTTAGTCATGATCCCTCCCCCTTTCCCTCCTTTTTTCTTCTTTTCCTCCTCTTTGAGGGTTGACACTCCCACGGCTAAAGCCGGTGGGATTCTTGGTTCAACGAGGACAGCCTGCAATGGGCAGGTCTT
>Ga0065724_101336_pt1 | contig 15954 bp, 14 predicted proteins | sample TheenrcSG05JP960_FD_59111 | JGI IMG/M metagenome (GOLD analysis project Ga0065724, IMG submission 59111) | Thermophilic enriched microbial communities from mini bioreactor at UC Davis - Sample SG0.5JP960 | ecosystem: Engineered > Solid waste > Grass > Composting > Bioreactor | place: USA... | reverse complement strand
CCAGGGCGGCGGCCAGCGTCGATTTGCCCGCCCCGGATTCTCCCACGAACGCATACGCCTTGCCGTGCATCACGACGGCGCTTCCGTGCAAAGGGAGGATCTTCCGCTGCAAGAGCAGCGCCCCCATGCAGGAGCCGAGCAGGTACAGCCGGATCCATCGCTCCTCCGCGCCCGCCGCCGGACAATAGGCGATCTCGCGGCCGTTGCGGATCCGGTAAATGGCCACCCCGGGGATGTTCAGCCACAATTCGCCGTTCCGGTATGCGAGACGGGAATCGCCGGCGCCGCAGGCTTTCCAGCCTTCCGTCAGGGTTTCGCGCCGGATTTCCACGTCCGCTTCCTGCCGGCCGGTGTCCGGCACGAGTTCCGGCAAGGCGATGTCGCTGGCCATCCGCAGCCCGAATCCCCTGTACACCGTTTTTTGACGAACCACCGGAATCATATTCCACCTCTAGGCTTTCATTTGTCTCCACAACCAGATGAAGGGACGCAGGGGAAAATAGAGAAAGTGCAGCCGTTTCGGCAGGGGCAGCGCTTGCGCGTCCCGGAAGCTGGGATACAGCCGGCGGATCAGGAACAACCCTTTTTCCCGGCCGTTTTTCAGCGAAAACAGATACCGTTTATAGTAACGGGCCGATTCCGGCGAATCGGGTTCGGGAAAAAAGGAGACCGGATCCCGGATGAAACGGAGCGACCGCTCGGCCAACTGCCGGGACCGGCGGCCGGCAACGTACGGTTCCATCGCTTCCGGTACCGGCGTATGCAGCAACCGGGACGCCAGCAACAGCGCCTGCCCGCCGATATGCAGGCAACCGTAGCGCCGCAAAAGGCCGATCAGGGCGGACCAGTCCAATCCCTGCCGCACCAGGCGGTCCACATCCGCCAGCCACCGCAGCCGAAACCAGCCGTGACGGGCGCCGTGGGTCACCAGGTACAAAAACAGATCTTCTTTTCCCGGCAGCCAGACCGGCCCGTCGGTCAGCGAACCCGCCCGTTTCCGCCGCCACAGCTCCTCGAAAGACGGTTCTTTCCCCATGTCGCCGTTCATCCGCCAGTGAAGCTCGATCTCGGTTCCGGTCCGCGGATGGACAAAGGACGCATGATGCACCTTCCATTTCCAGTCCTGAAAGATGCGAGGCACGTTCTTGCAGTTCCAATAGCCCAGTTCCGAAAGAATCCGTTCCGCGTTCTCGATATCCGCCAGCGGGATCAGAATGTCCAGGTCCTTGGAGGTGCGCAGCGAAATGTCCCCGTACAGCTCCTTGGCCAGCACGGGCCCCTTCAGGACCAGCGAACGAACCCCGCGGTCCTCGAGCGCGCGGCAGACCCGTTCCAGTTCCGCGCCAAGCCGGAGCATCTGAAAGACGTTGGTTTCATAGGCCTGCCTAAGCGTTTGCCGGACATCGGCGGGAATCCTTTCGCACCCCTTCCATCGGGCGTACACCTGGGGATAGACGCGATGATGCATGACCAGTTCGACGAATCGATTCCAATCGATGTCCCGGAACGTCTCCCACGCCGGCGGACATTCCCCGGAGACGCCGTCCGTCCGCAGGAAAGCCAGGAGCGCGTTCAGCCCGTCCGGCAAAGCGCTCACGTCGAGCGAAAACCCTTTGGTCATCATCCGGCACCTTCAATTCCGTCTGGTTTCGAATTCCGTTCCGAAAACGGCCACCGTCGCAAACCGGTCCATCTGTTCGGCACCCGTCAGATAGAAGGGGCCGCTTCGCAGCCAGGCGTGGGCGATCAGCTTTCCCGACTCGTCCCTTGCCGTTCCCAGGTAAAGCGTGCTTTCGATCCCACGGCGCTCCAGCATTTTCTTGGCGGCGATCGCCCGGACCAGGCATTGGCTTTCCCACCACGTGTGCCGGCTCATGATCCCGATCGCCCTGGCCACCTGCCGGATCGCCGGCACATCGGCAGGTTTGGATTGCAGCGGAGTTTCGTGACCGGGCGTGCCCAGGCAGGAAGCGATCCGGGCAAAGGGCAAGGCTTTCAGGACCCGCGCCCAGCCCAGACAGAGGAGGGCCTCAAGCAGCACCTTGCGACTGGCCGGAGGCGAGAAAAAAAACTTCCTTATTAGATATACAAGGCTCATGGGTCCCTTCCCGCGTTTCCGTGATATGCCGGCAGGACCCGGATCAGTTCTTCCCGGTGCAAGCTGGCCAGAAAATCCGCCACCTGCCGCTCGCACGTCTGGCGATCGACCTCATATTCCGCCATCAGCCGGTCCGTCAGCTGCCGGATGGTCACCGGGGAGGCGATCAGCTCCCAGATTCTCCCCCCCACCTCGCCCAGGTTGTAATACTTCCCGTTGCGGATGCTCATCATCACCTTTTCGTTCCCCATGTCGCTGACAATGCAGCCTTCCGCCCGCACGACGACTTGATCCGGGCTCGGGCTCAGAACCGTCATGGCATTCCCTCCTTTGGATGGAGGCGGATCAACAGCCCCTGTACGAAGAGCGGTCGTACGGGGGCTGTTGACCGCTTGGCTCAAAACCTGTCCGGACGAAATCAGCTCGGCTCCGTGATGTCCATGTCGTCTGTCGTGACCCAGTCGATGTACGTCGTTCCCTTGCCGTACATCGTCTCTTTCACGTCCAGCGTTTCGAGCGTCGGAGCTTGCCATTCCTTTTTCAGCTCTTGCATCCTGTTTCACCTCCTTTCAAAGGATTTTGAGACGTCTCGTGAAAGGTTTTCAAAAACCGGTAGATGATCAGGCCGCGCATCAACATGCGCAGTTCCGGCCGGAACGCCTGATCCGGGCCGGGGGCGGCTTGTCCCATCCGCGAGAGGGCGGTCCGGATCCGTTCGGTATGGAGATAGCCGGACGCGACGGGATCGTCGCACAGCCGGTGAAGCTCCCGGACCAGCGCCGGCCAGACCGGCCGGATGCGGTGCACCCAATCCGCTCCCTGAATGCCCCGGATGCGGAAATTCAGCCTGACCTCGTCGGGCAGGACCTGCGCCGTCGCCCGGCGAATGAGGGCCCGGTCCATCCCGTGGCGGACATACTGGTCATAGGGCACCGCCAGGCAAAAGCGGACGACCCGGAGATCGCAGGTCGGGTCACGCTCCATCAGGCCGTAGCGCAGCGACAGTTTCGTCGCCATGACGCCGTTCCGGTTGGCGGCGGCCAGGTTGGTCAGCTTCTCCCGGCGAACCGCCAGGGGATCGTCGGAAGCGGCGCCGCTTGCCGCGGCACCGTTCTCTTTCAGCTTTTCGAACACGCCGGTGCGCCTGGCGAAATCGGGATGGATGAGCATGGAGGAGATATTCTTNCCCCGATCCCGCTTTCCGCCCCCGGCCAGGAAGGGAAAGGTCTGCCGCCAGACCGCGGACAGAAGCTTCGCCGTGCCGACGCCCTTGTTGGCGCCGTACAGCCGGAGCTCCCGCGCCAGGCGCACCCACTTCAGCCGGCGGAGCAGCATGGCGTAGTAGGGAACGGCGGGCCCCCACGAGATCGTGAAGTTCCCCCGCGCTCCGGTGAGCAGGACGCCCGCTCCCTGCCGCGCGGCCTCTTCGCAGATGCCCTTGAGCCAGAAGGAATTCTCGAAATATTTGTAGGGAGACTCCAGGATGTCCAGCCATTCGTCCACATCCGTCAAGGGGCTCCGTCCTTCAAAATCCAGAAACCGTTCCGCGATGTTGCCGACGTGCCGGACCGTCGCCCGGATGAACGGCCGTTCGTCGGCTGCCGTGTGGCCCGGCGTCCAGTCGGCAAAGTTCCGCGGCGGCACGTAGCTGTATGTGTGCAGCGTCTTTCCTTCTTCCCGCAGGGCGGCCGCGGCAAACCCGACAACCGCTCCCGAGTCGAGGCCGCCGCTCAGGGTGGCCGCCACTTCGCGGAAGGTGCGCACGTGCGCCCGCACCGCCTCACCGAACACATCCCGGAACGCGTCCTCGTAGTCCCGGTCGGATTTCAGCCGCAGCGGTTCGGCCGGTTCCAGCCGGCCGTATCCTTCGATGGCGATTCGTCCGCCCGCGACCGTCATCGTATGGGACGGCGGCAACTGGTACAGGTTCCGGTACGGGGTGGCCCGCAGGTCCGTGGACTCATACATTTCCTCAATCGCCATGAACTCCGCAAGCCAAGGTTCGTTGAGCTCCCTGGCCACATCCGGCAGGGCCAGAAGCGGTGCCATCGCCGTGCAGAAGGCCAGCCGCCGCCCGCTGAAGTGGTAGTAAAGCGTCCGTTTGCCGAACGGATCCCGGGCGGCCAGCAGCGTCCGCGTGTCGCCGTCCCAGATCACGAACGCGAAGTCGCCGATCAAATGCTCCGGTGCGCGGCGCCCCCATTTTCTGTACGCCATGAGGATCAGCTCGCCGTCCGTCGTGCGGTCCCGGCGGTCATGCGGCACCCGCAGCCGGTCGAGCAGTTCCCTGCGGTTGTCGATGACCGCATCGGCCGCGATCGCCAGCCGGCCGTCCGGATCCCGGATGGGCTGGCTTTCGTGGACGGATTCGGGCGTGATCCTTCGCAGCCGGCAGCCGAGAAACACCGGACCGTCGGCCCAAGCGCCTTCCTCGTCCGCCACATACCGGCGCATCAATTCCATCAGGGGGGCGTACTCCGCGGCGTCGGCCGGTTGTCCGTCCAGCCGGAGGATGCCCGCGATCGCGCTCATTTTTTCCCCCCGCTGCGGATCAGATAAGCGGAAGCGAAATGCGCGAGGCGGTGGCCGAACGGCAGGATCGCCTTCAGCCGGTTCGCTTTCGCTCTCNTTTCCTCCAGTTGGGCCTTCAGGCGCATCTGTTCTTTTATGCTGTTCTCCAGACGCCGCTCCAGCGCGCTCAAGGTCCTTTGCAGCTGAACCACCCGTGCGTCCGCCCCCGTTTCCGTCCCGCTCCCCGGCGCTTCCGGCTCTTCCGGCAAGGCCGTCTCCCGTTCGGCGGCGGATGCGGATCCCAGTTCGTAACCTTCCTTCCACCGGAANCCGGCGGCTTCCGTCAGTTGCCGGGTCCGCCACGCCAGCAGCTCTTCATCCGGTTCCATCGGAAAACGCACGCCCGTCCGCCGTTCGGCCTCGGCCAGCTCTTCTCCGTATCCGAGCTCGTGGAAGATGCGCGCTCCGATCGCACGGCCGTACAGTTCCATTTCCTGCCTGTCCAGCACGTCTTTCCAGAGGTGGACGGAATCTGCATGGGGCTGCGCATGATCCGCCAGGAACGGGTCCCCGACTCCCATGCTGTAAAACAGGCCGGTTTTGCCGGGATTTTTGCCGTCTCCGTATCTCTCCATCCCATCCTCATATTCCGTTCCCAGAAACCGGCAGACGCCGGCCAGCTCCGTCCGGGGATCGGCGACAAGCTTTTCATAGGAAAGGCGGAACGCGCAGGGACTCGCCCGGGCGAAGTACCGGTGATAGCGGAACAGCCCGACGGTCAGATCGGCGATCTTCATGTCCAAAGCCGGATTTCGCAAATCTTCTTTCAGATTGAAGCGGGTGCCCCGGTGCCGGCTGACCTTCTTGTACGAGGCGAGCACGGCGAACGGATTGCGCACCAGCCAGATGCGCCTGGCCTGCGGGAACAGGGCGTCGAGAAACTCCAGGATGCCATAGTACCGGGGAGATTTGTCGATGATGATCTCCGCGCCGCCGCTGCCGGCGAGCAGGCCGTTGTAGACCTGCAGCGCAAACGCCCGGCAAGCCTGCACGAACGTTTCGTCCGGCAACATGCCGTTAAAAAACTGGTCCAGGATCCCCGTGCCGCCGTAGGCGCGTTTCGGCGGCGCCCGCAGGTCGTGCAGGCTCAGCAGGAACCACATTTCCTGCAAGGCGAACATCCTGCTGTGGTTGTGGAGCATCGCGGTGACGAGCGAGCTTCCGCTCCGGGGCACGCACAGCAGGAACGCGAGACCGTTGCCTTGGGAATCGACCATCCCGGCACCTCCTTCATTTCTTGCTGAAATCATAGAAAAACTTCGACCGCTCGCCGAGCATCACTTTGTAAATCTCGTAATTCGTGTCCATGACGCCTTTCAGATAGTCCTTGTAGGGACGGTCCGCGACGTTGACGAGCCCGGAGTTGTAGCGTTCTCCCCATTCGCCTTCCCAGTACCGTCCGAGCGCGGCCTGGTCCACGTAGTTGAACAGGTGCGTGCCGACCACAAACGGCAGGCTCGCCGCGCCTTCGACATAGTTCCGGTAGCGCATCCCCCGCTGGAACTGGTCCGCGGCGGCATTTTTCATCAGCGGTTCCAGTCCCTGCTCGCCGGTGCCGTAGCCGAATTCGCTGATCAGCACCGGTCTGCCGCCCGATTTCTCATGCACGTCCCGGAGCAGGCCGGCGTCGATCGCGTACGCGTAATCGTTGATGCTGATGACATCCATGTAGCGGCCTTCCGTTTCGGCCAGCATGCCCCGGATCTTGTCGTCGCGAAACACGGTGGTGATCCACCGGGTCCCGAGCAGCAGATGGTTCGGGTCGTATTTGCGGAAGGTTTCCGCCACCGTCTTGTAGAACGTCTCCAGGTAGAACCGGAAGAACTCGTCCATGTCGCGCCAGGCCTGCGACGTCCTGAGGGAAAGCTCGGCTTCCTTCAAGTCTTCGAACGAACGGAAATTCGTTTCCCAGGCGTCGTTGAAGGCGCCGATCGTCCCGTACTTCTCCTCGAGCGTTTCCGCCAGTTTCCCCTTGATCGCCGCCGAACTCGCCTTCAGCTTCGGCACATGGCTGTAAAACTTGTGGTATTCGTATTCGTTGTCGATGAAGTAGCCAATCAGCATCCGGTCTTCGGCATGGGGCGGCAGCGCCTGGGCAAACGCCCGGTCGATCTTCGCCGCGGCGTCCGGCGCGAAAATGTCGAAGATCGAGATGCCGGGCACCTTGGCCCAATCCATGCCGGACAGCGGCAGCATNCNGTACNTANGGNAANNNGCCGGCTTCGCCGTATTTGGCTGGCGAATGGCCGCCGACGCCGTTGAAGCCCCATTTTTTCAGCCGTTCGACGGCTTCCATATAGATGTCGTGCTCGGTGGGAAACACCCCCGTCTTGCGGTATTTGTTCGCCATAAAGAACGAGAAGTTGTCTTTGCCGAAATAGGCTCCCCGATACTCGCTCTCGTACGGCGGAATTTCTTCGAATTGGTGCTCCCTTCCCGTGACCCGGGTGTACGTCTCCAGCGCCGTGATGCCGTTGACCGCCAGGCTGAAGTACAGGTTCCCTTCGGGGGTGGTCATCACGACACGGTCGCCCATGCGCTGGATGGCGAAGAAGCCCGTCGCCTTGAGCCCGAACCGTTCCGCGCTGCCGGCCAGGCCGCCGTAACGGTCCCGGTCGGCGGGCGGTTCCAGGCTGCCGTAATAGGCCTCGTCCGCTTCCGCGTCCGCCCTGAGCTCCTCGTCGCTCGTCACCTTGCCGGGAAAATCCGCCGATTTTACCTGACCATACCGGTCCACCGCGATTTCCCCGCTGAAATTGAGATTGTATCTGCGGATCGGACTGGGTTCCATGCCGTCCTTGACGGCATAGGCTTCCAGCACGTTGTAACCCTTAAGCCGAAGCGGCTCCGAATAGGGCAGGAAATCCGGCCCCTTGTTCAGGCGGTAATAGATTCGCGCCCCGTCCGTGGCCGTGGCGAGCGTGACCGTTGCCGCATCCCCGTCCTGCGTCGCCGACACCTTCACGGAAGCGGTGGAGCGGTTGATGAACACCTTCATGATTTGCGGCGTCCACGCTTTGGCCGATCCGCGCAGCTCGATTTTCAGGTAGCGGTTGCCCTCCGGCAGGTCCACCGCCTCGAAGGCGAACTGCTGCCAGTTGTTTTCCGAATAGCCGACGGGATACCACTCGGCGTCGATTTCCCGGTACGTCTTGCCGTCCGCGGAGGCGAGGATCCCGAGCGGCTCGAACGACACCCCCATGAAGTAGCCGGCATAAATGGTGAAAGACACGATATCGGCATCCAGCCGGTATAACAGGTGGCCCGGTTTCGTCGTGGCGCGTGCCGCCCGCGCCTTGTCGTTGCCAAAGTAGCCGGGGTCTTCCTTGGCGATGTACAGATTGGCCCGGGACGCGGTTTTCCCGAAATCGTCCAGATGATCCGTCAGCCCGGGGGAAGGAGCGGCCTGCGGTTCCGGGACGTACCGCCACGTGGACACCCTGCTGGCCGCCGATTTTCCCGTGCCCGAATGGTTCACCGCCACAGCCTTCAGGACCGTCTCGGACAGGATCGGGACGGGCGCGATGTAGCGCTTGCGGGTCGGCGAATAGCGCGGATCGCTGCCATCCGTCGTGTAATAGACCGTGTCGCCTTCCCCCGCCCGGTTCAGCATGACCATCTTGCCGTACGGCACGGTTCCGGAAGGCACGCTGGCGGTGACGCCGGAGGGGCCGTTCAGCACCACCTTCCCGATGAGCGGCGATCTTTCGGCGCTCGTCCCGGAAAAGACGATTTTCAAATATTTGGTCGTTCCCGGCAACCCTGAGGCTTCATAGGCAATGGCCGTGCCCTGGTCGGCGTTTTCCTCGTAAATGCGGGGCGTGACGGGATGGAATTCGGAACCGTCGGCGGAAATCAGGAACATGGGATGATCGTGCCCGCTCCCGGCCGTTTGGCCGTAGGCGTACACCGTAAAGGACCGCAGCCTTCCTTTCGCCCGGTAGAGCAGGTACTCGCCCGCCAGGCCCTTGCGCCCGACCACCGTCCGGTCTTCGGCGCTGTCCCGAAGCGATTGCAGAACCAGGGATTCCGAACGTTGGTAGACGTGATTCCAGTCCTCCAAATCGTCGACTTCGATTTCATAAAAGGCCGCGGAATCAGGTTCCGCTCCCTTGGCGTCGGGCGGGATCAGCAGCACGGCCAGACCGTACGCCAGGAGCAGCATCCATTTCCTTCTCAAGATGCATCCATCCTCTGCGCCCTGAAAGGCTATTTCAGAACGGGCGTTTCCTCCTTGACGCCCCGATTGAGGCGCGGCCGGCCGACCGAATAATAGATGAACGCCGTTTCCGCCAAATCTTCTTCCTTGAAGACGTTGCGCCCGTCGATCAGCACCGGCTTCCGCATCCTCGCCTGCAGCCGCTTGAGGTCCACGCCGGCGAATTCCTCCCATTCGGTCAGCAGGCACAGGGCGTCGGCGCCGTCGGCCGCCTCCAGCGCGCCTTCGCACCAGTCGACCCCGTCGGGGTCATACATTTTCCGGAAGTTGGGAATGGCGAGCGGATCGTACGCCCGAACCCGCGCTCCGCTGCGGACGAGCCACCCGATGATCTCGAACGCGGGCGATTCCCGCACATCGTCGGTGTTCGGTTTGAAGGACAGCCCCCATACGGCCACTGTTTTGCCCCGCAGGTCGCCGTCGAAGATCGCCTCCAGCCGGCGGATGACCTTCAGGCGCTGGTCCCGGTTCACTTCGATCACCGCGCGCAGCAGCTTGAATTCGTAATCGACGTTGCCGGCGATCTGGAACAAAGCCCGCGTGTCCTTCGGGAAGCAGGAGCCGCCGTAGCCGATGCCCGCCTTAAGAAACGCCGGACCGATCCGCCTGTCGCTGCCCATGCCTTCCGCCACCCGCGTTACATCGGCTCCCACCCTTTCGCAGATGTTCGCGATTTCGTTGATGAATGAAATCTTCGTGGCCAGAAACGCGTTGGACGCGTACTTGATCATTTCCGCGGTGCGGATGTCCGTGATGATGATGCGATCGGTCAGCGGCCGGTGCAGCTTCGCGATCGTGTCGGCGGCTTCCGGCGACTCGGCGCCGATCACGGCCCGGTCGGGATGGAACGTATCGTGCACCGCCGTGCCTTCCCGCAGGAATTCCGGCAGCGAGACGATGTCGAACCGTTCGCCGGTGCGGCTCCGGATCCAGTCCCTCACGCGTTCGTTCGTGCCGACGGGCACCGTGCTCTTGACCGCGATAATCTTATATCCGTTCATCGCATCCCCGATTTCGGCGGCAGCCTGTTCGACATATGCGAGATTCGCCTCGCCGTTCGGCAGGGACGGCGTCCCGACGGCGATGATCACCAGCTCCGATTCCCGCACCGCATGGCGCAGATCGGACGTGTACGACAGGCGGCCGGCGGCGGTGTTCCGGTCGGACAGCTCTTTCAGCCCCGGTTCGTAGAACGGGATGCCTCCGCCTTGCAGGGTGGCGATCTTGACCGGATCGTTGTCGACACAGATGACGGTATGACCGAGTTCGGCATAGCATGCGCCCGACACGAGCCCGACATAGCCGGCGCCAATGACCGCGATTCTCATCGGTTCCGTTCCTCCGCCTTGCAGAATTGGACGATTTCGCGCCAGTCGTGCTCGAGCCGGACGATGTCTTCTTCCATCAGCCGGGTGCCGCTTTGCACCTCGATGATGACCAGGTCCGTTTGCGCCCGAAGGCTGTGCCTTTGCCCCTCCGGAATGGCCAGCACGTCGCCGGCCGACACGCCGATCAGCCGGTCGCCGATGACCGCTTCGCCTTCCCCCGACACGACGGTCCAAATCTCGTTCCGGAACTGGTGGTAGTGGTAGCTCAAATTTTTGCCGGCTTCGAGCAGAACGCGTTTCGTCAGCACTTCCCGGCCGTCCGGCCCGGTCAGATAATCGAGCACCCGGTAGCGGCCCCAGTGGCGCTCCTCGTACGTCGGGCGCTGTTCCGCATCCTTCAGCACGTCCTTGAGCAGCGCGCTGGCTTCCTTGTCCGCGACCAGGATGCCGTCGGGGCTCGCCGCCACAATCACGTCGGACAGGTTCATCAGCGTGATCGGGATCTCCAGTTCGTTGATCACGTGCGCATTCCGCGAACCTTCCGTGATGATCCCCTTGCCGATCACCGGCGTCCGGATCTCCTCCGTCAGCGTGTTCCAGGTGCCGAGGTCTTTCCAGGTCCCGTCATAGCGGACGACCGCCATCCGGTTCGCTTTCTCCGCCACTTCGTAATCGAAGCTGATCTTCGGAAGCCGCCCGTACTGCTTCCGCATTTCCTCGTACTGGATCGGAAGCTCGTGCGAAATGAGAATGTTGATCATGAAATCGAGCCTGAAGGCGAAAACCCCGCAGTTCCAGAGCGCCCCCCGTTGAATCAGCGCTTCCGCCTCTTCCTTTTGCGGCTTCTCGCGGAATCCGGCGACTTTCATGTAGGAAGGAACCCGGCCGGGTACCGCATCGGCGGCCGTTTCCGGAAGGATGTATCCGTATTTCTCCGCCGGATAGGTCGGCTTTACACCCACCAGCGCCAGATCCGCTCCGGATTCGGCCAGCACCCGGTCCAGCTGCTTGAGCTGCTCGAAAAACCCGTTCTCGACGTAGGGATCGACCGGCATCACCACGATCGTTTCGTTCAGGCTGACGCCTTCCACCGAATACAGCCAGACGGACGCCAGCGCCACGGCCGGGAACGTGTCTCTTCTTTCCGGCTCCACGATCAGCCGGACTTCGCTGCCCAGCTGGTTGCAGATCATCTCCACCTGGGACCGGCTCGTCGCCACGCTGGCATGTTCCCGCAGGCCGGCCTGGNCGATCTGGCGCCAGACGCGCTGAATCATGGATTCCCGTTGTCCGTCCTCGCGCTGCAGGATTTTCAGAAACTGCTTGGGCCGGGATTCGGTCGAGAGCGGCCACAGCCGTTTTCCCGAGCCTCCCGAAAGAAGGACGAGTTTCATAGGATCCCTCCATTCTGCCGGTTCGCCGGCTTCTCGAAGAGCTGCGCGGACGCGATCTGCCGGGTCCAGGTGTGATAGTAGTTGGCGTTTTTGCCGTAGGCGTTGTCGATGAGGACGTTCGGCTTGTCCATCAGACAGGCCAGGATGTGGCCGTGCAGCCTGGAAGTCTGCACCTTGCGATATTGGGCGAAGCGATGGACGGCCTTCCGCACCAGATGGTCGGCGTACAGGGACCACGCCCGGCTTACGGGGAACAGCCTGCCGCCGCCCGTGCGCAGCAGACGGGAGAACGCNCGGATCGACTTTTGTTCCGTCCGGCTGTACAGCTGCGGCCAATCCAGCCGATCCCCCGGCAGGAAGGCTTCCCACTTTTCTTGCCCGTCCCCCTTTTCGAGGTCGGTGCGCAGGAAGCACAGCCATTCTTTGTCCGGAACGTGCCGGCTGCGAATCGGCCACAGCTCGTGCGCCATGTCCGGGCACAGGCAGACCCGGCATGCCCGGAATTTGTCCGCGGCGATTTCCCACGAAACGCGGTCGCGGACAAACAGGTGCAGGTCGGGGTGCCGGTTGAAAATGTCGGCCGTCCGTTCCAGCTCGCGAACGTCCCGGTAATAGATCGTTTGCGGGAGAACGACCACGCGGTGGTCCGGATAACCCGCGACGATGCTCTCGCGCAGTTTCTGGTGCGGCGGATACAGGTCGCCAAAGTTTCCCCCGCCGTGCAGCACGATGATGCAATGCCGGGGGATGGCCGCGCCGGCCGGGAAATCGAACACGCTGTAGCGGGCCCGAACCCGGATCCGGTGTTTCCGGAAAAACGCCTCGGTCCCTTTCATGATCAGCAGATCTCCGCCGTTTCCGTGCACCGGGTAGTCGACATACCAGATGTCGGATCCGGGCGGGATCGCGTCCAAAATGCAGCGCAGCCGCTCTTTCAGCGCGTCCATCGGGTGGGCGGGCCGCACCGTGATTTTCCGGTCGCTACCTTCAAGCACATTGAGCCGATTCATTCCGTCACACGCTCCATGGGTTGTTTCGGGTACCGCCGCGACTTGATCTTTTGGGAAAAAAAGTGCAACAGATAACGGACATCGTCCTTGTCGAAAAAGATGGCGGCGATGCGCTGCCTGAACACGATGTTCATGGCGGCGACCGTGATCAGGAGGCGAATCACCGCGCCGAGCAGCAGGGCCAGGGCGATGCCGTTCAAACCGTAGACCGGCGCGAGGGCGAAACACAGACCGACCGTCGCGGCCAGCGCGACCGCCTGCCGGACCGCCACCAGTCCGGGACGCCCCGCCGCGTTGAACGCGGAGGCGAGAATCCATGATCCGCCGCCGATCACGCATTCCACCGCGAGCAGATAGAAGGCGGCGGAAGCTTCCAGAAATGGCTCCCCGAACAGGAAGCCGAGCAGGAACCGGCCGATGACGACGCCCGGAACCAGCGCCAGCGCCATGAGCGCGAGGGAGATGCGAAACGTCCTGCACACCGTCGCCATGATGTCTTCCCGGGTCTGGCCGGTCACCTTGGGAAAGATGACGTTGGACACGGCCGTCTGGACCACGTTGAATACGCGGGACAGCGAGTAGACCACCGTGTAGAGGCCGAAATCCTTCGGCGCCAGCAGCGACAGAATCATGAGCTTGTCGAATTGCGTGTACAGGGTGCCGAGCAGTTCGACGCCGTACACCCTGCTCCCGTAGCCGAACAGCCGCTTGAGCGCCGGCCGGTCCGCAAACGGGGCCAGCCAGTTCACGGCCAGGTCTCCCCGCATCCGGTACGCGCACCAGCAGACGACCGCCAGGCTGGTGGCGAAACAGACGGCGACGGCCGAACCGATGGACAGGGAGCCCAAGGCCCACAGCGCCAGAATGCCGAGCAGGTTGCCGGCCGGGACGTACAGCCGCACCGCATTGTACAAATGGAACTTGTCCACGCTTTGCGCAAACGCCGCCAGCAGGTTGGCCGCCAGCAAAACCGGCAGCGTCAGGGCCGTATACCATTGGGCGGTCCGGACCGCGGACGCCGAATAGTTGTCCATCCAGACCGGAAGAAACACAACCGCGGCCAGTCCGGCCAGCAGGCTCACGGCAAGCTGAAACAGAACGCTCGCCCGGACGAAGTCCGCACCGCTTGCGGGACGGGTCTTCATGTTGTAGATCAGGGAAGTCGGCAGGCCGAAGCTGAGCAGTCCCGCGAGCAGCGTCGGCCAGAACAGGATGGCCGAAAATTCCCCCTTGCCGACGACCCCGAACATGCGCGCCGTGACAATGGAAGTGACCATCCCTGCCGCCATGATGAGCAGATTGGCCGCGCCGGTTTGCAGAATCGGGCGCAGGATCCCGCGGCCGCCATGACCGGGGCTCATGCTACTGGTTCGTTCATGCATGTTCTTCCATCCCTTGGTCCGGATGCGTCAGTGGTAGGCCCGAAGGACGCCCCTGATCAATCCGTTGTTGTACGCGATTTTGCCGATGTGGCGAACAATCCGGCGCCTGTCGTACAGGGAAAGGATTGCCAACAGCAGAAACACCGGCATTTTCATCAGCGACAGCACGAGCAGACCGATTTTCCGCCGGGAGCTCACCGCCCGGCTGACCCCCTGCCAATAGATGCGGCGAAGCAGCCACCTCCGGTTGATCCGGCTGCGGGGAATCTTGTGGAGCACCCGGGCATGGGGCGTGTAATAGACTTTGTACCGGCTCCGGATGCGCCCGATCAGTTCGGATTCCTCGCCGGAAAGCAGGTTGCCGCCGATGCGGCCGAGATCCTCCCGGAACGGCTCCATCGCGTCAAAGACCGATTTGCGGAACGCGAGGTTGGCGCCAAACGGCACGGCCGGTTCGCGCATTTCCACGACGTCGTCGGCGTAGTCGAGAATCGTGTACAGGGTCCGGTTTTCCTGCGGCAGCCAATCCGGCACACCTCCTTCCCATACCGGATCGATCCTGCCGCCCACGCAGCCGATGCGCGGATCCCGCTCGAACAGGGACACGATTTCGCTGATCCAATGCTCGGAAGCGATCGCGTCATCGTCCAGGAACAGCACATATTCGCCGGCTGCCTCGCGGATTGCGCGGTTGCGGGCGACGGAGAGGCCGAGCCGTCCTTCGAACACATAGCGGACCGGCACCGAAACCATCTTCTGAAATTCCCGGACGACCTGCCCCGTATGGTCGGTCGACCCGTTGTCCACCACCAGGATCTCATAGGGATACGGGCTGTTTTGCCGCAGGAGGCTGAGCAGGGCTTCCCGCAGGTCCTCCGCCCGATTGTGCGTGCAGATCACCACCGTGGCTTTCATGCGTTCACCTCGGCCTGCGGCGAACCGTTATAGACGCGGATCGTTTTGCCGGCGATCCGGTTCCAGTCGAGTTCCCGCAGCTTCTCCGAAATCCGTTTCCGCGACTCCTCCATGTCCAGCTGCATGGCCTGAAGGAGCGCTCTGCGCAAGCCGTCCGGGTCATCCGGATCGTACAGGATGCCGCACCCGTCGGGCACGTACTCGCCGAGCGCCCCAAGCCGGGGTGCCACCACCGGTTTGCCGTGGGAGAGCGCCAGGATGGCGCTGCCGGAAGTGGTGATCCGCCGGTAGGGCAGCACGATCACATCGGCCGCGCGCAGAAAGTCGGGAAGCTCGTGATCGTCGACGAAATGCGGGTGCACGCGGATGGCCCCGCCGTCCATTCCGTCCGCAAAATCCGGACGGTACCCCGGTTCGATCTGACCGGCGATGAGCAGCGCGACCGATTTGAACCGGAGGGACCGGAAGGCCCGGACCAGCTCTTCCACGCCTTTGTAAGGCGCGATCCGGCCGATGAACAGGAACAGGAACCGGTCCGGCGGAATGCCGAACCGCTGCCGGATATCGGCGCCGCTCCCCCTGTACGCGTCCACGTAATGGCCGTGCGGCGTGACCACGATTTTCGAGGCCGGCACCCGGAAGGCGGCGGCGATCTCCCGCCTGGACGTTTCGCTCAGGGCGAAGGCCCGGTGGCAGACGGTGAGCAAAAATTTGCGCATGAGGTAATCCCACCGCGTCCTGCCCGAATGCGGCCAGAGGTTGTGCACCGTCCAGAACAGCTTCACGCCCTTGAGCCGGTACAGAACCAGCAGCATCGCAAACAGCAGCGACTTGACGACCGTGATGGGGAACACGGAACCCCGGTACGAGTAGCTCGGCCAGTGGAAATGCACGATGTCGCCCCGGCCGGGCTTGAGCGCGGCGGACCGGTCGTAATGTTCCACGCGCAGACCGCTCCGTTCGAGCGACCGGGTGAGCAGTTCGTTGTATTTGTTGTGCGGGCTTGCCTTCGGGCACATGTACACGGTCGGGCTTCG
>Ga0065724_101428_pt1 | contig 16011 bp, 13 predicted proteins | sample TheenrcSG05JP960_FD_59111 | JGI IMG/M metagenome (GOLD analysis project Ga0065724, IMG submission 59111) | Thermophilic enriched microbial communities from mini bioreactor at UC Davis - Sample SG0.5JP960 | ecosystem: Engineered > Solid waste > Grass > Composting > Bioreactor | place: USA... | reverse complement strand
TCACCGTGCTTGGTCATCACGTTGCAGATGTAGATCACCTCGCCGTCGCTGGCGCGGATCGCCTCGGCCACGCCCTCGACGAGGAGGCAGGGGAGCACGCTGGTGTAGAGGTCACCGGGGCCGATCAGGATCTTGTCGGCGCGCTCCAGTGCCTTGCGCGCGCCGCAGCGTGGCGCGCACCGGCGGGTCGAGGAAGATCCGTCGGATCGGGAGCACCGGCCGGCCCTCGGGGCGGTCGATAGCCGCTTCGCCACGGATCACCGTGCCGTCGCTCAACTCGGCGCAGAGCGTGGACTGGTCGAGCGTGACGGGGATGACGTGCCCGTTGGTGCGGAGCAGTTCCTCGGCGTCTTCGATGGCGCCGAGCAGGTCGCCGTCGTTCAGGTCTTGCAGGGCGTGGAGGATCAGGTTGCCGAGCGCGTGGCCGCCGACGCCCTGGGTGGTTGCGTCGGGGAACTCGGGGAAGCGGTAGTTGAACAGCTCTCGCCAGAGCGCGCTGGCGCGTGAGAGGGCCACGAGCGCCTGGCGAAGGTCACCCAGCGGCAGCGGGCGGCCGAACTCGTCGATCAGCCGGCGCGAGGATCCGCCGGAGTCCATCATGGTGACGATGGCCCACAGGTTGGTGGCGACCTTGCGCAGCTCCGACAGCATGGTGTAGGAGCCGGTGCCACCCCCGACCGTCACAATGCGCTCGTCGATCCGCTGGCGCATGGTCGCCCCCTCACAATCCGCGCGGGCGCCGACCCACGTGGATCGGCTCGCCGCGCCCTGCCCGATGGCGGTCGCGCCGAAACCGCCACGCGGGCAGCGACCCTCGTCACTCCCGGGACCGTGACCTTCCCTCTCCCCCGTACCTTCATCGTACCGCACGATGAACGAAGATGGACGATTCGGACGGGGAGCGCATCGAGTGGACGCGGTGGGGATCCTGCGGTACAGTGCGGACTACCGCCGGTGAGTCGCGGCGTGCGTCGGAGATGAGAGCCGCTATGCATACGGTCGTCATCTTTTCCCAGCCCGGGTGACGGGCCTGCCACCAGGAGATGGAGTATCTATCTCGACGCGGTATCAGTTATACGGTGCGAGACATCACCGAGGACCCGGACGCGCTCCGGGAGCTGCTGGAGCTGGGCTCGTACCTGACGCCGACGACGCTGATCGATGGCGAGCATATCGTCATCGGCTTCGACCAGGCGCGGCTCGACCGCCTGCTGGGCCTGACCTGATTCGAGGGAGCGTATGGCCGAGAAGCCGGACCAGCCGCTGCACGGGACCGGCCCGGAGGATCTGGACCTCGCAGGCCATGTAGGACAAGGTGACTACGAGGACGAGGAAGAGGAGATCCCGCGGCCGGCGATGACCGTCATCATCGTCATTGCCGTGGCGATCGCGATCCTCTACCTGACCGTGGGTGGCGGCCACAACCACTTCCACTAGTGCCCGGATCCATTACCGTTGGTGTCGGCGACCGTGCTCGGCGTGCGGTGGATCGCCGCGATGACGGGTGTGCCGGTCAGCGGGTCCGTCACCAGGGTGCAGTCGATGCCGTAGAGGTGCCGCACGAGCTCGGGCGTGACCACGTCGGCCGGCGCTCCCTGCGCGATCACCTTGCCATCGCGCATCGCCACTAGGTGATCGGCGTACCGGCACGCTTGGGAGAGGTCGTGCACGGCCATGACCACGGTGCGGCCCTGCGCGGCCAGGTGCCGGATCAGTTCGAAGACTTCGACTTGATGCCCCAGATCCAGCGCCGCGGTCGGTTCGTCCAGGAGGAGCAACGGCGTTCCCTGAGCGACCGCCATCGCGATCCAGGCGCGTTGCCGCTGGCCGCCTGACAGTGTCTCAAGCGGCCGGTCAACGAGCTCCTTCAGATCACAGGCCTCGATGGCCCAATCCACCATCGCCTGATCCTCGGGCGACCACTGGCGCAGCAGTCCCTGGTGGGGCTGGCGACCGAAGCGGACCAGATCGTAGACGGTTAGGCCGTCGGGCGCGGCTGCGTCTTGGGGGAGCAGGCCGATGCGCTTTCCCGCCTCGCGCGGCGACAGGCGGGCGAGCACCTGGCCGTCCACGATCACCGCGCCCGCGCTCGGCTGGTGGAGCCGTGCCAGGCCGGCGAGCAAGGTCGATTTCCCGCAGCCGTTCGGGCCGACCATCGCCGTCACCCTCCCGGCCGGGAAGGCCAGGTTGAGGTGCTCGATGACCACCTGTTTGCCGTAGGCAAGGTTGAGCCCGTCCGTGCGCACACGGGCCCCTAACCGTGCCGTGGCATCGGGTGAGTCGGTGATCACTCTGGCAGATCGATTCATATGATCCTCCGCGATGAGCTTCGCAACAGCACCCAGAGCAGGTAGGGGCCGCCGACGACGGCGGTGATCACCCCAACCGGGATCTCGATCGGTGCGAAGAGAGTCCTCCCGGCCAGGTCGGCCAGCACCGTGAAGAGCGCCCCCGCGACCGCGGACCCGAGCACCGGTACCGTGCGCGGTCCGGCAAGATAGCGCGCCGCCTCTGGTGCCAGGAGGGCGATCATTCCCACCGGCCCGGCAACCGCGACTGACAGCGCCGAGAGCGTGACTGCGACCATGAGCGTGCCGACGCGGACCCGGCGCACCGAGATACCCAGGCTCTGCGCAACCTGATCCGACAACCGCATGGTGGAGAGCTGCCGCCCGAGGAACACCGCCACCGGGAGCGTGATGGCTAGCCCGATCGCCAGCAGTGCGACCGAACCGCCGGCTCGGGCGTTCAGGCTGCCGACCGTCCACGGGTAGGCGGCGTTGGCCGAATCGATCGGCGCGCGAGCGAGAAGGTAGTTGGTGATCGAGCCGAAGACAGCCCCGACACCGATGCCGACCACCAGGAAGCGGTAGCCGCGGGTGCCGGTGCCGCCGCTGAGGGCCAGAACCAGCACCAGCGCGGTGATCGAACCGGCCAGCGACATCCCCGAGGGGGCCAGCCCGGTCGTCAGCGCCACGACCGATGCGACGGCGAAGGCGGTCGCGCCGTTGTCGATCCCGACGATCCCCGGCGTCGCCAGGCGGTTGCGCGCAAGTGTCTGCATCAGGCAGCCACCCGTACCGAGCGCCATGCCGACCAGGATTCCTGTGACCACACGGGGCAGTCGGAGTTCACGGACGATGAAGACGTCTTGCTCCGTCCCGGTACCAAAGGCGGCGGCCAGTGCCGTCAACGGGTTCAAATCGGCTGTGCCCAGCGCCAGCGCCAAGCCCGCGACGAAGAACATGGCGATGGTGAGTCCCAGCGTGGCGAGCACACCGCGGTAGAGGACGAGTACCGACCACTCCCGGTAGCGGAGGAGCAGGTGTCCTGGTGGAGCAGTGTGCGAGCCGGCCATTGGCCGGCGGTCAGATACGGTGTTCATAGTGCTGGCAATCGCTGCGCACGGACGACCGCGACAAGGACCGGTGCCCCGACAAAGGCCGTGACCACGCCGAGCGGCATCTCCGACGGCCGTACGAGCATCCGCGCCAGGACGTCAGCCACGAGGATCAACGCCGGGCCGAGCACCGCGCAGATCGGCACGACCCGGCGGATGTCGGGTCCGACCAATGCCCGCGCCGCGAAAGGCACCACCAGGCCGACGAAGCCGATCGGCCCCGAAACCGCCGTCGCCGAGCCGACCAGCAGCGCGACGCCGAGCATCGCTCCGATCCTCGTCATGCGCACTCGGTGCCCGAGACTCCGCGCTACCTGATCACCCAGTGACAGCGCCGCAAGCGGCCGGATGAGCAGGAGGACGATCGCGATCCCCAGGACCACAGTGGGCAGAATCGTGACGATCGTGGGGATATTCCGTCCGGCGAGTGCGCCGATGGTCCAGAAGCGGATCTCGTCGCGCGTCCGCTGGTCGATAAGGAGGACGAGGGAAGAGACAGAACCAAGCATGCTGCTCAGCGCCACGCCGGCCAGCACCAGCCGGATTGGATCATCGCCCACCCCCCGCAGGCGGGCAGCTCCGAGAGCGAAAACACACCCGAGGAGCGCGCCGATGATCGCGACCGGCGCGTAGAGGGTCGCGGCGCTCGCTCCGAGCGCGATGCTCACGACCACAGCGAACGACGCGCCGGCGCTGACGCCGAGCAGGCCGGGCTCCGCCAGGGGGTTGCGTGCCGCTGTCTGCAGCACCGCCCCCGCGATGCCCAGTGCGCTGCCGACCACGATCCCGGCGAGGGTCCGTGGCAGGCGGAGCCCGGTGACGACGAAGTGCGCCTCGTCGTCACCGGACCCGAAGAGCGCTCCGAGGGCTCGCTCCGGGCCGACCCCGCCTGCGCCGAACGCCAGGCTCGCGGTGACGACCACGGCCAGCAGGGCCAGGCTCAGTGCCAGAGCGGGGAGGACGCGCAGGCGAGGGGCCGTGTTCTGTTCACGCCGCATCCGTCTGACGACCTTTCCCGTCGCGGGCCGTGCCCGGCGCTACTGAGCGAGGGCCTGTTCGATGTCGGCCAGGATCGCCGTCGCGGCCAGCGGCCCATTCGCGCTACTCCAGAGCTGACCGTTGACCGTCACGACCTGGTTTGCCTGATTCGCCTTCAGCCGCTCGAAGGCCGGCTGCTGGCGGGCTGCCTCCAGCGCCTGCTGCCCGTCCTGGTTCAGCGTGGCGATGAAGATCCAGTCCGTGTCGATCTCAGCCAGGTTCTCGAGGCTCAGCACGTCGCTGTGCCCGCCCTCGATCTCGTACGCTAACTCCGGCAGCGTGAAGCCGATCTCACTCAGCATCTGGCCCGTCACAAGGTGCCCGTTCATCACCATCGGCCCCTGAGCCATCCAACGGATCACCACAGCGGTCTGCCCGCTGCGGTCGCCGACCTTCTCGCGAACCTCGGCGATACGCGCCTCCAGTTCGTCCGCCAGTTCGTCGGCGCGGTCGGTCATCCCCAGTGCCTGCGCATACGCACGGGTGAGCACCATCGGGTCGTAGCGGTTGGCGCCCTCCGGGATGATCGGGACCAGGGTCGGGGCGATCTTGGAGAGGTTCTCGTACATCGCCTCCTGGAGCGTCGTCTCGGTAAGAATCAGGTCGGGCTCGAGCTGGACGATTGACTCTAGGTTCGGCTCAGCGATCGTCCCGATGATCTGAATGTCCCCGACATGCTCCGCCATGTAGGCCGCCACACCGGTAGCGCCGCGGCTGGACGTCGCACCGACCGGTGAGAAGCCGAGTGAGACCGCCACGTCGAGCGGAGTGTCGCCGATGGTGACGATGCGCTGCGGGTTGGCAGGGATCTCGATGGTGCCGAAGGCCGTCTCCACGCTGCGCGTTCCGGCGGCATCGCTGTCGTTGTCAGCGCGCTCGGTGGCACTCGCTGTGGCCGCCGGCGTCTCACTCGCCGGTGTCGCGTCTGTCGCGTCTGTTGACGACGCGGGCGCCTCGGTTGCCGTCTGGCCCTGTGGTTCGACATCCGTCGCTTCACCGCAGGCCGCCGCGACCAGCGCGAGCAGGCTGACCATGACCAGTATCAGCGCCAGCCAGCGCCGACCCGGATATCGACTCATTCCTCCACCACCCCTTCTCTCGGACCCTCTGACGTCCTCTCGCGCCCGGGACCGGTCGCCGCTCCCCAAACGGCGGCCGCGGTCCGCCCCGTAGTTGCACGGCCGGCCCGCGGACGCTATCATCAATCCCGAGTAGAATAGTCGGAATTAACATCGCCTGTCAAGAAGGATAGCGGAAACAGAAGTATTGGCTATATGAGGGGTTAGACATGGCGGCCAGCAGGTAGCCAGCCGCCTGTGTCCTCTCCCCGCGCGTCGCGGTCTCACACGGGGATCAGGCGTCGGGATATGCCCCTGCGGCGCGGCGCCTTCTGCCGCGGACGGGATACACGACATCTCTCGACCGCTGTCGTCCCCTTCTGGCCGACCCGTGTGGCTTCCGAGACAACAGGACACACAGGGCACCTGACCTGTTAGACTCTCTTCGTCGTCTGCGTCACCCCGTACCGTTAGCCCGCGTGCGCATATCGTCCCGATGGGTGACGCCGCACACCGGGGCTTACCTGCAAGGTGTGGCAGGCGCCGTGGTCCAGGGTCGGAGTCCTGTCGTGTCCAGTCTCCTCCGTGTCGCGATCGTCCTCACCCTGCTCCTGGCAGGCACCACCGTCAGCCCGGTCGGCGTGCGTGCCGCACCAGATACGCCCGCCATTGGCGAGCCTGCCTTCGCCCGCCTCTGGGAGCGGACCGAACGCCCGGTCGCCACCCAGGCGGTCACGCGCTCCTGGCTTTGGGGGCCGGCGCCGCTCGATGCAGTCGTCACTGAGCGCTACGTCGACGCGCCGGGTGGTGCGCGCCGGGTGCAGTACTTCGACAAGGGGCGCATGGAGTTGACTGACCCGCAGGGCGACCCGACCAGCCCCTGGTACGTTACCAGCGGCCTGCTGACCCGCGAGCTGATCAGCGGACGCGTGCAGATCGGTGACGCGACGTTCCTCAACGGGCACGGTGCGGAGGTGCCGGTGGCGGGCGACCCCACGAACACCTTCCCGACGTATCGCGATCTGGAAGCGATCGTCGACCAGACCCAGCCGGATCGCACCGGCGAGGCGGCGACGATGGCGCTGCTGCCCGACGGCCCCGGCACGTACGACGAGGCCGCCCAGGATCCCAAGGCCCGCTTCACCCGCTACATCACCTACACCGGCCCCTTCGGCACGCCGGTGGGCTACAACATCCCGGTCGCATTCTGGGAGTTCATGACCCAGCCCGGGCTGGTGGCGAGCGAAAGCGGATTCGCCATGGCCGAGCCGCTGTTCGACTGGCTCTTCGTCCTCGGCTACCCGATCGCCGACCCGTTTTGGACACGGGTGCAGGTGGCCGGGGTCGAGCGCTGGGTGCTGGTGCAGCCCTTCGAGCGCCGCGTGCTGACCTATACGCCGGACAACCCGGCCGGGTGGCAGGTGGAGATGGGGAACATCGGGCAGCACTACCACCGCTGGCGCTACGAGGCCACGCCCCCCACCACGTCCACGGGCGATCTCGTGGGGTACGGCATGGTCCAGGGCCGGACCTGGACCTACGCGACGACGATGGGCATCGACACCGAGTGGCGGATCACCGGCACCTCGGAGTCCTTCACGGCCGGATCGACGTTGATCACCCGCAGCGAGTCGGGCTGGAACGGGCGCTTTGTGACCTACTGGTCGGTTGGCCCGGATGGGCTGACGCTCCACGGGCACGATCGGGTGGATGATTCCGGCCGCCTGCTGGAGTCGGTAGTCTACTGGCCGCCGGTCCGCTATCTCCCGTCGCTGCCTCTGGCGGACGGCGTGCAGTGGCAAACCAGTACCACCGTGCTCTCGACCAGCGACCCGCCCCGGGAAACGATCGTCAGCGGCCTCGTCCTTGGCCGCGACCTGGTAGCGACTCCCGCCGGGCTCTTCCCGTCGTGGAAGATCGTGCTGTCGTCGTCGACTGATCGTGCGGCTCCTCCGGGCTTCCGGCTCTCCGCCACCCTCTGGTTCGAGCCCGGCATCGGCGTTCTCCGCTGGCAGACCCGCACCTACGACGCCCACCTCTATCGAGCTACCCCGGTGCAGCAGTGATGCGCGTGGCGGCGCTGGCTGCCGTCCTCCAAGCGGACCGGCCGTTCCCCCTCGTGTGAGGTTCATCTGCCGGGGAGCGGCCGAATCGGTCTATCCCTCAATCTCGCCGGTTGGCGTTGCCCGGCGGTGGCTCGGTGTCGCGTGCGCGGGGCAGAGCAAGGGGCGTCCTGGCCGGAGGTACAGGTCGCCGTCATGAAGATGCTGTCTATGATCGAGATGGGACGACATGGTGCTGCCACACCATCCGGTAGGCGGAGGCGCGGTATGTGGCGGGGAGTGTCGACCTGTTGCCTGCCGTCGGGCCGGAGTCCTGCACGCCGCGTTCGGGTTTGCTCTGGTGCCGTTTTTCGCCTGACTCCGGTGTGTCCGTACGGCAAGCGGCCCGAGATGGTCACCTGAGACGAGCGGGGAGGTGTGAGTATCCCGCCGTTCGTGTAACATCGGTCACAATGCCCCGTTGAGAGAGGTGGGGCAACACGAGACCCTGAGGAGGAGAGCGGGCGCGGCCCGAGTCGAGCAAACAGGTGGGGGAGGGGATGAGCGTGCACCGTCACCGGCGGATTCCACTGCTTGCCGTGCTGCTTGCGGTACTAATCTCCGGGGTGGCCGGGGCATTCGGCGCGCCGGCCGCACAGGCGGCCGATATCCTGCCGGCCAAGGTCTATTTCCACGAAACCGGTCACCATCTCGGTGGGGATTTCTTGACCGCCTGGCAGGCCAACGGCGGGCTGATGACGTTCGGCTACCCGCTGACCGAGCCGTTCGTCGAGGACGGCATGCTCGTGCAGTACTTCGAGCGGGCGCGCTTCGAGCGGCACGACCAGTTTGCCGGCACGCGCTACGTGGTGCAGGCGACGCTCCTGGGCAACTGGGTTGCCGAGCGGCTGCGCCACACCGACCCGTTCCGGCCGCTCCCGCCCGATACCGGCACCGGGGGTGACCCACACCGCCGCTTCTTCCCGGAGACCGGACATAGCCTGGCGTACGGCTTNCTGGACTACTGGCAGCGCCACGGCGGGCTGTACGTCTTCGGCTACCCGATCAGTGAGGAATTCACCGAGAACGGGCTGACGGTGCAGTACTTCGAGCGGGCGCGCTTCGAGTGGCACCCGGAATATCGCGGCACCGAGTTCGAGGTCCTGCTCGGACGGCTCGGGGCGGACTACGCGGCCAGCCGCGGGGTCAGCATCGCACCGGTCGCGAAGGAGAGCGACGCCATCTCCGCCTTCCCGGGGCTGCTCGACCCGAATTGGGGCAAGGCGATCCGCACCGGTGACGGCGCGGTCTTCGGCGCGATCACTGCCGACGTCCTGAACATCCGCTCGGCCCCGCGCCTCGACGCGCCCGCGGTCGGCACGACCTACGCCCGGCATCCGGTCGCCATCCGCGCCATCGTCGAGGGCGACCCGGTGGAGGGCATCCCGGTCTGGTACCAGATCGGCGACGGGCGCTACGTCGCGGCGGCCTGGGTGCGGCCGCTGATTCCCGCCGCCCCGCCGCAGACCTACGGCGGGCACTGGGTGGACGTGAACCTGTCGAACTTCTACGCGGTGGCCTATGAGGACTCGCGCCCGGTCTACATTGCGATCATCACCGCCGGGCGCGACGGCAAAACCCCGGTCGGCGTCTTCAACGTGCAGTACCGGGTGCGCAGCGAGACGATGGACTCGGCCACCATCGGCGTCAAGAAGGGGCAACCGGGCTACTACTACCTAGAGAACGTGCAGTTCACCCAGTACTTCAAGGACGGCGGATACGCCATCCACGAGAACTACTGGACACCGCCCTCCGCCTTCGGCGGCTTCGGCAGCAACGGCTGCATCGGCCTGCTCCTGCCCGACGCCGAGTGGTTCTGGAACTTCCTGTCGGTTGGGTCGGTGGTGGCGATCCACTACTGAGGCGCATTCCCCTCACCCCCCTGCCCCCTCTCCCACAAGGGGAGAGGGGGGATTGGCCCTCACCCCCTGTCCCCTCTCCCAGAGCTGGGAGAGGGGACAGGGGGTGAGGGCTGTCCCGCGGTCACGTAGAATCGGGGTATCCAACCGAGCCGCACGCGGCGACGAGAAGGAGCATCCCATGTTCGAGACGTACCTCGGGACCGACGCGGGCGTCGTCCGGCTGACGACCTCCGGCGTGGAGCCGCTCGGGCTCGACGACCAGCGGATCAGCGCTGTCTATGCGCTTCGCGACGCACGCGGCGACACCGTGCTCCTGGCCGGGAGCTACGGCAACGGCCTCTTCCGCAGCAGCGACGGCGGCCACACGTGGAACCCGGTCGACGGCGGGATGACGGCGCCCGCCGCGCGCACCATCACCCCGGATCCAACCCGCACGGGTGCGCTGCTCTGCGGCACCGAACCGGGGCGGATCTTCCGCAGTCAGGACGACGGCCGCACCTGGGAGGAGCTGGCGGGTATCCGCGACCTACCGGGCTGCGAGGAGTGGTTCCTGCCCTACTCGCCGCGCGCCGGCGCGGTGCGCAACATCTACTCGCCGCCGGGTGAGCGCCAGCGCCTGCTGGCATCGGTCGAAGTCGGCGGGCTGATCGAGAGCCGCGACGGCGGGGTCACCTGGGCCTACGTCGACGTGGGGCCCGACCACGACATCCACCACATCGGCGGCCACCCCTCGGACCCGCAGATCCTCTACGCCTCGCTCGGCTACGCCGCGCTGAAGTCGCAACCGCGCGGCAACGGTGCGCCCCAGTACGGCGGCATCGCCCGCTCCCGCGACGGCGGTGCGACCTGGACCAAGATAGAGACGGATTACACGCGCGCCACGATCGTCCCGCCGACGCGGCCTGACCTGCTGCTCGCCGGTCCGGCACCGCACGTCGGGCGCATGGGCCGCATCGTGGTCTCGGCCGACGGAGGCGACACCTGGGAGCCGGCCGGAGCCGGCATCGACACGCCGATGGAGGACATGGTCGAGCTCTTCCTGGCGGCGCCGGACGACACGATCTGGGCGATCTGCTCCGGCGGACGGCTGCTCGTTGGCGAGCCCGCCGACCCCGGCGCCTGGCACTGGCGCTCGGCCCTGCCCGCGAACGTCGCGGCCCGGGTCGAATCGGTCTCCTTCCTGGCCGGGTGAGTGCCGGGCATTGAAGGGCGTGCTCCGGGGCGAGTGGTGTGAGGATCCCACGCCGTGGTGCGTGCCCGGGCCGAAAGCTGCCGTGGGCTAACCCCCGGCACCTACCACGGCGTGGGGATCCGCGTACCACCTGTCTCAGGCACGGACGGGGCGTGAGGGCCTTTCGTATCCGGCGGGGGCAGTCTTGGACGCACCGCGTTCAAAAAGGTCCCGATCAAGGGGGCGCCCGGTTGTCGCCGCGAGGAGGACACCGGGCGCCAGTACGGGGAGGGAATCCGCCCGACAACGCTGGTGGCCGCGGCGTCGGGCGCCAGGGAAGGGGAGTGATCGGGTCGTTCTCAGCATAGCCCCCGAATACTCCAATCTTCCTTTCGACACCACGCGGTTTTGCTGTTAGAGCTGTCACAAATGCCGAGCTGCCGAAACCAGCGGCACATCCATGCCGCTCTCCCATCGGCAAGCTGTGTGAGCAGGTCGCGTGTTCTGGTGGGCAGCGTTTGACGTCGCCGAACAGTGCTGTGTGAACACCGTGGCTGCGGTTGGGAGACGGCGGCCCGGCATGGGACGCCATCGCCTGGGAGGCATGCCTCCGGAGCGGGGCCTATCGCCACCGGGCTCCGGCTTTCCTTACGGGCGTTTGCCGCTCGCGCGGATGCTCGATGCATAACGCTTCTTCAGGTTCACCTCTTGCCCCGTGGGGCGTGGTCGGGCTAGGCTGAGGGATGCTATGACGACCGAGGACTGTCCCGACCAGTCGCATCTATCGCCCCGACCGGTCAGCGCCAGCGAGACGACCCTGGCGCAGCTCATGCTGTTGACCGATGCCAACCCGGCCGGGAACGTGCACGGCGGCACGATTATGAAGCTCGTGGACACCGCGGGCGGCATCGCCGCGGCACGCCATGCGCAGCGGCGCGTCGTCACGGTGATGATGGACTCCATGACGTTCCTCCACCCGGTCTACGTCGGCGACCTCGTTATGCTCCACGCCCGCCTCACCTGGACCGGCCGCACGAGCATGGAGGTCGAGGTGGTCGTCGAGGCGGAGAACGTGCCGACCGGGCGGGTCACGCGTACCTCCACTGCCTACCTTGTCTACGTCGCGCTGGACGACGAGGGCCGGCCGACGCCGGTGCCGCCGCTCCTGGTCCGGACGGAGGAGGAACGGCGTCGCTGGGAAGAGGCCGAGGCCCGCCGCGCCCGCCGGTTAGGATGACAGCCTGCGGGGGGCAGGGCCGCGCGCAGGGGAAGGGAACCCAGCGTCGATGACGTCGGAGCACCGCCGGTTGGTCCTGTCGGTCTATATCCCCACACTGCTCCTGGCATTCGGCCAGGGCGTCATGATTCCGGTGCTCCCGGTCTACGTCACGCGTCTTGGCGGGGAGTATGGCATGGCCGGTGTGGTCGTCGCCGCCGCGTGGATCGGGACCACGCTCTTCGACTTGCCCACCGGCTTGCTGCTGCCCCGTATCGGTTACCGGCGCGCGATGCTCCTGGGGGCTGGTCTGTTCGCGGTTGCTACGACCGCGCTCGGCCTAGCCCACGTGGTCCCCGAGCTGATCGTCTATCGCTTCTTTGCCGGCGTGGGCACCGCGTTCTGGGGCCTCTCCCGCCATGCCTACATCAGCCAGGCAGTGCCTCCGGCATCGCGCGGGCGGGTCATCTCCGTCTTCGGCGGGATCAACCGGCTCGGCACCTTCACCGGGCCTGCCATCGGAGGGTTGATCGGCAAGCTGTACGGCCTGCCGGCGGCGCTGATCGTGGCCGGGGCGCTGGCCGGGCTGGCGTTCGTGGTTGCGGTCTTCTTCGTCCGTGACCTGCCCGGGACCGCCCCGGCCGCCCGGCATGGCTTCGACCTCTCCGTGCTGCGCGAGGCGGTGGCCGGCAACCAACGGAACGTCGTCGCCGCCGGGACGGCACAGATCTTTGGGCAGATGATCCGGGCCTCGCGGCAGATCGTCATCCCGCTCTACGCCGCCTCCCTCGGCCTGGACGACTTTCAGGTCGGTCAGATCGTGAGCGCCTCGTCGTTGGTCGATGTCCTCCTCTTCGTGCCGGCCGGGATCGTGATGGACCGGTTCGGGCGCAAGGCGGCGGCGGTGCCGTCCTTCACCGTCATGGGGCTGGGCATGGCACTCGTCCCCTTCACCCACAGTTACTGGACCCTGATGGCCGCCGCGCTGGTGCTCGGCTTCGGCAACGGGATGGGCTCCGGGACGATGATGACGTTGGGTGCCGATCTCGCGCCCCGGGGGCGCACGGGGGAGTTTCTCGGTATCTGGCGCTTCATCGGGGATACCGGACAAGCGATCGCGCCGCTGGCGGTGGGGCAGGTCGCCGATCTGATCGGCCTGGCGCTCACGGCCGGCGCGACCGCGGGGCTGGGGCTGATTGCCGCCGGAACCCTGGCCTTCTTCGTCCGCGAGACGCATCAGAAACGCGTGGCAGAGCTTTCCGGCGTGGCCCAGCCCGCCAGAAGTGTGGATCGCATCTCACCGCACCGGTGACGTCACCCAGTCACCGTTCGGCGTTTCATACGTTCTAGATGGAGAGCACTGATGCGTGAAGTGGAGGCGATCGACCGGGCCGGAGAAGCTGGCTATCGGCTCGCCATGCGGGTTGGGTTCGTGCCTCCCAGTCACGTACACTGTGGGTGTCGGGGGACGGCCGATGGGGATCGGCCATTGGCACCCGTTTCAACTTCGTGACATAATAAACGACCCTGGGTGCCTCCCGGGACCGAGCGTGGTAGGATAGCGGTATCGCAGAACCGGTTTGAGGCGCGCTGTCCCTGGCCGGAGCTTTGGCCCGGCGCTGTTCGCGCCTCCGCCGGACTGCCCACACTCGAACAAACCTGTTGGAAGAGGGCTTCATCTATGGTCAGCCGCTACGACATGTACTCGGTGCGCTACCCGCTGCTGCCGCTCAAGAACGTGGTGATCTTCCCGCGCAACGTGGTCACGCTCCTCGTCGGCAGAACGCGCTCGATCCAGGCGGTAGAAGAAGCCATGAGCCGCGACCGCCGGATCGTGGTGGTGGCACACCGGGACGCATCGGTCGACGATCCGCGTCCGGATGACCTGTACCAGATCGGGACCCTGGCCGAGATCGTCTCGATCGAGCATCAGCAGGGCGGCAATATCCAGGTGGCGCTGGAAGGGCTCTCACGGGTTGAGATCTTGCAGTTTGATGGGCCACGCCCGTTCTACACCGTCCGGGCCGAGCCGGCCGTGGAGCGGGTGACCCTCACCCCCGAGGCCCAGGCCCTGGTCCACTACGTTCAGGACCTGGCCCGCCAGCACCAGGAAGCCAAGAACACCTTCTCCAGCGATGTCATGGAGATGCTGCGGGGGCTCAATGACCCCTCCCACCTGGCAGACCTGCTGACCACGCAGTTGATTCGGGACGCGAGCCAGCGCCAGTCGTTCCTGGAGAACCTCGACCCGCTCAACCGGCTCGAGATGCTGGCGGTGCAGCTCGCGACCGACCTCGACCTGGCGTCGCTGGAGCAGCGCATCAAGGAGCGGGTCCGGGAGCAGATCGACAAGAACCAGCGGGAGTACTTCCTGCGCGAGCAGCTCAAGGCGATCCACGACGAACTCTCGGGCGAGGGCGGCAATGAGATGGAGGCGCTGCGCGAAAAGATCCGCGCGCGCAAGCTGCCGCAGGACGTCGAGGAGAAGCTGCTGCGCGAAGTTTCGCGCCTGGAGCGCATGCCGACCGTCTCCGCCGAGGGGACAGTCGTGCGCAACTACATCGACACGCTGCTCGCCCTGCCCTGGACCGAGATGACCGAGGACAACCTCGACCTCGAACACGCCGAGCAGGTGCTCAACGCCGACCACTTCGGCCTCAACCACGTCAAGGAGCGCATCATCGAGTTCCTGGCCGTGCGGAAGCTGACCCAGGGGCGGGGCGCGATCGGTGCCCAGATCCTCTGCCTGGTCGGCCCGCCGGGGGTCGGCAAGACCAGCCTCGGCCGCTCAATCGCGACCGCGATGGGCCGCAAGCTGGTGCGCGTCAGCCTGGGCGGCGTGCGCGACGAGGCCGAGATTCGCGGTCACCGGCGGACCTACATCGGCGCCTTCCCGGGCCGGATCATCGGCGCGATGAAGACGGCTGGAACCATCAACCCGGTGATCGTCCTCGACGAGATCGACAAGATGGCGTCCGACTACCGGGGCGACCCGGCCGCGGCGATGTTGGAGGTGCTGGACCCCGAGCAGAACCACGCCTTCAACGACCACTACCTGGATCTGCCGTACGACCTGTCCAAGGTCATGTTCATCGCCACGGCCAACTCGCTGTATGCCATCCCCAAGCCGCTGCGGGACCGGATGGAGATCATCGAGATCAGCGGCTACACCGAGCACGAGAAGATCGAGATCGGCCGCCGGCACCTGCTGCCGAAGCAGTTGGAAGCGCACGGGCTGGCGCCCGACCAGATCGAGATCCCGCAGAAGGTCTGGATGCGGATCATCCGTGGCTATACCCGCGAGGCGGGCGTGCGTAACCTGGAGCGCCAGATCGCCAGCATCTGCCGCAAGGTGGCGCGCGATGTGGTGGTCAAGGGCCGGACGAAGCGCGTGCGGCTGACCTTGGCGCGGCTGGAGGACTACCTCGGGCCGGAGCGGTATGGCTTCGATCCGAAGATCGGCGAGAGCCAGGTCGGCGTGGCCATCGGCCTGGGCACGACCGACGTCGGCGGGGAGTTGATCCCGGTCGAGGTCGCGGTGATGCCCGGTCGCGGCTCGCTGACGATCACCGGCCGGGCCGGCGACGTGATGCAGGAATCGGCGCGCGCGGCGCTGAGCTATGCGCGCTCACGTGCCGACAAGCTGGGTATCGAGCCCGACTTCCAGGAGAAGCACGACCTGCACATCCACCTGCCCGAGGGCGCCATCCCCAAGGACGGCCCGTCGGCCGGGATCACCATGGCCACCGCGCTGATCTCGGCGCTGACCAAGCACCCGGTCCGGTCGGACATCGCCATGACGGGCGAGATCACCCTGCGCGGCCGCGTGCTGCCCATCGGCGGCCTCAAGGAGAAGACCATCGCCGCCCACCGCGTCGGCATCCGGCGCCTGATCGCTCCGGAGGACAACCGGCGCGACCTGGTGACGGTGCCGGAGCAGATCGCGGCCGACATGGAGTTCATCTGGGTCGAGAACATGGACCAGGTGATCGCCGAGGCCATCGACTTCGGCGCGGCGCAGGAGGATATCGACCCGACGCTGGAGAAGCGGCTGAACGAGAGTGCCACCCAGCCGGACGTCGGGAGCCTCCCGGAGCTACCCGTCCAGGACGCCGTCGCTGGGGCATAGCTGACCACGGGCGCGGGCCGCGCGGTAGCGACTGT
>Ga0065724_100144_pt1 | contig 16298 bp, 5 predicted proteins | sample TheenrcSG05JP960_FD_59111 | JGI IMG/M metagenome (GOLD analysis project Ga0065724, IMG submission 59111) | Thermophilic enriched microbial communities from mini bioreactor at UC Davis - Sample SG0.5JP960 | ecosystem: Engineered > Solid waste > Grass > Composting > Bioreactor | place: USA... | reverse complement strand
CGTGCCACTCTAGCCTCACGGTCTCCACGTTCCGGTGGACGCTGGTTTCAAGGAGGTTAAAGGAGCCCCATAAAAGGGTATCAGGAGGGTTTCTTATGAGGTCCTGGAGGGACTTGACGAACTCCTGCCCGGGCACCCCTTGGAACTCGGGCGGCCCCTGGGTGGGGTGCTGGTTCCGGTCACGATCGCGCCCCGTGAGCCAGCGCGTTTCTAAGCCTCTCAACACCCTTCTCTAGATCCTCGTAACGCAACACCTCCACCCGGAAGCCCAGCTCCATCAGGGTCCGCCGCTGGCGTTCATCAATCCTGGCCTGGCGCTCGCTATCGTGGTGGGGCCCGTCCACGTAAACCAGGAGGTTCGGCCGGTAGAAGAAGTCGGCCACGGTGTGGGCCTCCCCGATCCGGTACTGGGCCTCATCCGGCAAGGGGAGGCCCTTGGCCTTCAGGAGCCGCAGGAAGTCCCGCTCAAGCTCGGACTGGCACCGGGCGAGGAGAGCCTCCAGACGCTCCTCTTCCCTTCCCCCCTCCACCTCCACCCTCGCCGAGAGAAGCCGGAGGAGGAGGGGAAGGGCCCGGTGGCGGTGAAGACGCGGGGCAAGGCGCTGGTTGCTGTAAGAGAGGAGGCACTCGTAGCACGCCCGGGCGCACTCGGGCTTCTCATCCTTGCCCTCTAGGGAGAAGTGGAGGACCTCGAGAGCCCTCCGCACCACCTCGGCGAGAACCCCTTCCTCCTCCACGAGACGCCGGAGGATTCCGAGGCCTCCCTCGGCGTCCTCGAGGTAGAGGAAGCGCCCGGGGGCGACCTCCACCAGGTCGAGCTCGCTCTCTTCCACCCCGAAGTGGGCCTCCATCCCCCGCTTGAGGGCGAAGGCCAGGGAGAGAAGGACATCGCCCTCTCCTTTCCCTTCCGCTTCCCGTAGGCCCGAGAGATCCAGGAGAAGGGCGTTCTGGGTGGTCTGGACCCTGAGGGCCACCCGCTCCACGGCGCTTCCCGGCTCCCCGGACCGCTTCCTGGCCTCCTCCTCGCTGAGGAGGTCCCCGCCTTCCAGGTCCACGTAAAAGCCCTCGCTTTGCGAGCGCCTATGCCCCCGGTTGATGCGGTGCACCCGCGCCGAGGACGCGTAGACTAGGGGAAGCCTAAGCTCCTCCAAGACCACCGCTCCCCGCCTCCCCTGCCCGGAGAACTCGTAGGCCACCTCGAGGCGGTACCCTCCCCGGAAGCGCTCCTCCTCGTTGGCGGTGATCCGCTCCCGGCGCTTCGTCCTCACCCCCACGAGGTCAAGCACCTGGAGGAGTTCTCCCCTCTCCGCAAGGCTCGCCCCGCACCCCGGGCAGACCTCCTTCTCCCTCTGGGCCAGGTGGCGGCAGGCCGTGCAGACCCAGACCTGGGCGAGGCGGCTCCTTAGCCCGCCCGGCGGGGCGTAGAGGGCCACGGGGGTCCACTTCCCCCCCTCGTGGTAGACGACGTTCCCCGGGGCGAACTCGGTGATGGCCACGTCCCTCGGACGGTGAAGGTATTCCCCCTCGCCCCGGGGCACGTAGGCCCGCACCGGGAGGGCCATGAGGTTGTAGCCCGGGAGGAACTCCTCCGAGGCGAGGTAGCGGTAGGGGTAGAAGTCCCCCTCCTCCCGGGCCACGTCCCGCTGGAGGAGGAGGTTGAGCTGGCGCTCGGCTTCCCTGCGCATGGCCTCTCCCCTCTCCCGCTCCTCCCGGACCCTCGAGTCCACGAGCCAGTGGCCCCGTTCCCGCATCTCCCTCGCCGCCCGGAAGAGGAAGCGCCAGGTGTCCAGGGCCCGGTCAAAGGCGAGGGGGGCCTCCTCCACCGTTCTCCTGAGCCAGGTTTCCCCGAACCATCCCGTGTCCGAAAGCCGCTCCCAGTCGTAGGCGAAGACCTTCCTCAAGTGGGTAAGGAGGGCCTCCTGCCCCTTTGGGGTGAGGCGGAGGCGCTCCCTCACCTCGGGGTAGAGGGGCAGGTCCTCCTTGGTGATGTCCAGGGTGTACTCGAGGCTCTCCCTCAGGGCCAGGCCCGTGGCGGAGAGCCACTCGGCGTGGACGTGGGCCCTGAGGAGGGACTCGTTGGCGAGCTCCAGGGCGGGGGGGCGCACGCTCCCGCCCACCATCTCCTGTCGCCTCTCAAAGAAGTAGCGATCGTGGTGGGAGAAGGCCCCGGCGAAGGCCACCACAAGCCCGGGCTGTCCCTGCCTCCCCGCCCGCCCCACCCGCTGGGCGTAGTTGGCCGGGGTCGGGGGAAGGTTCCGCAGGTGGACCATGTCCAGGTCAGCGATGTCCACCCCGAGCTCCAGGGTGGGCGAGGCCACGAGGTAGGGAAGCCTGGGCTCCTCCTCGCCCCGGAAGCGCCTCTCCCGCACCTCCCGCTCCTCGGGGCGCACCTGGGCCGTGTGCTCCCGGGCCTCGAGGCGGGCCAGGACCTCGGCGCTCTCCTGGTAGAGGCGGGCGAAGTAGCGGTTCCCTTCCCGCTCCCCATCGCCCCGGAACCGCAAGGGGTCAAAGCGCGGGGTGCCGTCCCCCCGGCGCCACTCCAGGGCCGACTCGGGAATGCGGTAGCGGCCTGGCTCCACCTCACGGAGGAGGTCGTAGGCCACGAGGAGGGCGATAAGGCGTTCCAGGAAGTCTGCGTCCGGGACCACCCCGAAGCGCCGGACAAACTCCCGCCCCGCCCGCCCCCTCGGGGAGAAGCCCACCTCGCCCTCGCCGGGTTTGGGGGAGAAGGAGGCGGCGAGGACGGGGTTTTCGGTGGTCGGGTCAATGGCCCAGAACTCGTCCAGGTGCTCCCCCGTCCGCCTCACCAGGTTCTCGTACCCCTCCCGCTTGAGGACCGGAGAGTCCACCGCCAGGTGGCGCCTCAGGTGGTCCAGAAAGAAGCGGACGGCCTCCAGAACCCGCTCTTTGGGGAAGTGGGGGAAGAGAGAGGCCGCCTCCCGCAGGAAGCCCTCGTCCTCGGCGTAGGGGTAGCCCACCTCCAGGAGGCCCACCTCCTCCAGGTTGGGCTGGGCGAAGCGCCAACCCCGCCTCAGGTCAGCGTAGAGGCGGTAGCGGAGGAGGTCCTCCAGGACCCGGCGCACCCGCTCCATGGCGGGGCTGTCCTCCTTAAGCTCCTTGTTCTTGACGAACTCCCGCAAGGGGAGGGCCCTCGCCACCTCCCGGGCGAGGTCCTCGTAGTCCAGCCTGCCCCTCCGCTCCAGGGCCCGGACCAGGGCGGCCCGCACCATGACCGTGCGCACGAAGTCGTTGAAGTGCCCCGCCTGCAGGGAGGCGTCCTGGCGGTTGTCGGTGAAGGAGAGGAGCTTGTCTCTCCCCTCCCCCGCCTCCCGGGCCTTCCTCAGGAGGCTCAGGGCGAGGACGGTGGTGGCCGAGGTGCGCCCCTCGCTTCCCAGGTAGGTGAGCTTGGTGAACTCCCGCTCCTGCCCCGTCCAGTCCGCCCCGCACCGGAGGCAGAGGCTGAAGGGAGCGGGCTGGTAGTAGAAGGGGCGGGCCTCCGGCGTGCCCTCCGCCACGATCCGGCCCTCGAGGTCCACGAAGAGGAGGCGGGGGGCCCGCCCCTCCCAGGTTTTTTTCAGCCTCCTCCTCTTGTCGTACCAGGAGTCGGGGAGGTCGTTCTCGGGGTCAAAGTCCTCCACGAAGGCCAGGTAGCCCACCTCCCCTGCCTCGGCCTCGCCCCCCACCAGGTCCTCGTTGGGGAGGAAGCGTCCGTCCACCTTCACCACGGCGTAGTAGTCCTGCCCACACCCCCGGCAGAAATAGAGGGGGAAGAGGAGCTTCCCGGAAGGCGCGAAGGGCTCCCGACCGAACTCCCGGGTCTCCGCCTCCTCGAGGCTCGCCCGCACCGCCGAGGTCTGGGAAACGAACTGGTGGAGCTTGAAGGCGAAGAGGGGGCGGCCCGCTTCCTCGAGCCCCGCCCCCACCTCCAGCACCTCCTCAAGGCGCTCCCTGGCCTCCTCGAGGGAGAGGCCCGTCCGCATGGCGAGCTCGGCCGCCACCTCGGAAAGGGGCTGGGGCTTCCTTCTCGCATAGCCCCCTCCCTCCTCCTTCAGGCCCAAGGCGTACTCCACAAAGCGGGCGAGGGGGTGGGCGCGGAAGGCCTCGAGGTCCCGGGGCACCGGGGTCCTCACCCCGGCGCGGAGCTCCTCATCTGAGGGTGGCCCGCCCCGGGTGGCGGGGGTGAGGCGCTCCTCCACCACGTCCTCCGGGGGAATGTCCCGTCCGAAGAAGGTGGAGGCGAAGCGGGCCACGGCCTCACGCCGCTCCTCAGGGGTGGCCCCCTCCCGGGCGATGAGGGTGGCGCTGGTGCCCACGTGGACCACGGGCCTCTCCCCTACCCTCGCCCGGAAGCGCCGGGCCAGGAGGGCCACGTCGGCCCCCTGCCTCCCCCGGTAGGTGTGGAGCTCGTCAAAGACCAGGAAGAAGGGAAGGGGGGAAGGAGGCGGGGAGACCAGGGGGCGGTCCTCAGGCCGGGTGAGCAGGTACTCGCCCATGACGTAGTTGGTGAGGAGAAGGTGGGGCGGGTTTTCCCGGATGGCCCGGCGCTCGTCCTCGGGGGTCTGGCCCGTGTAGCGGGCGAAGCGGAGGGGAAAAGGTCCGCCGTACCGGGCCTCGTAGCGCTCCTTGAGTTCCTCGAGGGCGTGAAGCTGGGAGTTCACCAGGGCGTTCATGGGGTAGACCACCAGGGCCACAGGCCCCTTCAAGCCGGGGTTCCGGGCCACCAGGTCCAGGATGGGAATGAAGTAAGCGAAGCTCTTCCCCGAGCCCGTGCCCGAGGTGAGGACGTAGCTCTTCCCTTCCCTCGCCCGGCGCAGGGCCTCCACCTGGTGGCGGTAGAGGCGGAAGGGGCTTCCGTCTGGCCTGCGAAAGACCCTGGCGGTGGTGGGGTGGAGGAGGCCTTCCTCCGCGAGCTCGTCCACCGTGGCCCCCTGCTCATAGGCGGGGGAGAGCTGGACCAGGGGCTCGGGCCAGAGGTGGCCCGCCTCGCCCAGGATCTCCTCCTCCACATAAGCCCTGAGGCGCGGGTCCGCCACCCGGACGAAGGAGCGGACGAAATCCCGGTACTCCGCAAGGGCCCTGCGGTGCAGGTCGAAGACGCTCACAGAACACCTCCAGCGAAGGGCTCCGGAAGCATTTTATCCCGCGAGAGCCTCTCCCACGCCTCGAGGACCAGCCTCCTCGTGCGGTACTCCCCATAGCGCCGGAGTTCCTTCTCCTTGAGCACCCGGAAGGTCTCGCCGGGGAAGCGGCTTTGGGCCACCCGCTTTTGGTAGGCCTCTTCGTCCAGGGGGTCTTCCACCTCCTCGTAGGGGGAGAGGAGGTCCGCTAGCTCCCGCTCGGTGAGGTCCTTGGGGTCCAGGATGTAGCGGAGTTGCTTGCGGTTCAGGCCGTAGAGCCTGGCGTAGTAGGCGTCAAGCTCCGCCCTGATTTGGGCCCTGCGCTCCTCGTCCCAGACGAAGGGCGGGAAGGGGTAAGACTCCTCAAGCCAAGGAGGTGGGTCATCGGGATGGGTTGGAGCATCTTTCCACCAGGCTCGGATGACCTCCCGCAAGAACTCGCTTGCCTCTTCCCAGACTTCTTGAACCAAGGGAGCAAGGTCCCAGGCGGTGTAAAGGAGTTCCAGAACGCGGGGGACGATGAAGGCCATCTCCCTCTCCCTGTAAGCTTCGGGAGGGAAAATGGGGAGTTGCTCCAGGTGCTGGACGGTGATGTCGGTGCCCCCTACCTTTTGACGCGCGGCGTAGTCCAGGACTAGGCTGTTCAGGTTTGCCAGAAGGCACAAGCGCTTAGGGGCAGGGAGGGGGGAAAGAATGACGGGGGCCTTCCCTCCGACGGCGCTGTAGGGAACCGCCGTGGCGATCACAGTACGCTCGTCGGTAGCCCTAGCCACGTTTCGGTAAGCCAGGAACCATCGGGGAACGGCCCCAAGCTTCCCCAGGCGATCGATAAGCCTCTCCTCCGCCACCAGGTACTGGGGTTCAGGAGTATAGAAGGGATTCCTCTTCTCCGACAAGTCCACAGAACGGGTCCGGCCGTTCTCGTAAGTGGCGTAGCGGTGGTCGTACTGGTGGATCATCTTGGCCTCAATAAAGGGAACGGACCTCTTCCCCTCATGAGTCCAAAAGGAGCCCCGTCTAGCACCCTTCTTAGGAAGTAAGTGGCCCGCACTGCTTTCAGAAGAAAACAAGAGGACGGGAGTGGCCATCCAGGGGTTGACTCCCCCCCCCTCTCCGTCTCTCCGTATGAAGACCCCCGCCCGCTCGTAAATCAGGCGGTTCAAGAGGTAATCCTGACGCGTGCGGAAAGAAGAAAGCGTCCGGCTGTTGGGGTTGAAGAGGAAAAGGGCCTCGTCGTCTAGGGGAAAAACCCGGTGGGGGTCATTGGCCTCCTCAGGCTCCTGGAGGAAGAAAGCAACCGTTGCTCTCCTCTCCCGATGAGGGGGCCCCACCACCACCAAGGAGAACCGGAAACGGCGGTCTACATCTGAAAACAATCCCTTTCTGTTTTCAAAGTCTAACAGCCTTTGGAGGAAGCCGCCGTTCCACAAATGTTGGAAGAGGGCTTTTCCGCCAGCATCGGTGCCGATTCCCGTGGGGACCAAGAGGCCTATAAAACCGTCGCCGCGGCGAAGGGCAAGAATCCGCTCCAGGAAAAGGAGATAGGTGTTGAGGCTGGAAACCGAAGAAGTCAATGGGTAGGCTCCAGAGCGCCTGTAAAAGTGGGTTTCACCCTCCAGCCTCTCCCAAGGCGGGTTCCCCAGCACCACGTCAAACCCGCCCTTCTGGAAGACATCGGAGAACTCCAGCCACCAGTGGAAGAAGCGGTGGCGTTCGGCAAAGACATGGGCCAAAGCCTCCACGGCTTCCGGGATCCTTCCCCCTTTCAAGACTTCTCGCACGTGCCGCGAGGTGATAAAAGGCTCTCCTCTCCGGAGGGGTTGAAAGAAGGCGGCGGTCCAGAGGTGGGAAGCAAGGAGGAGCCTGCGCCAGGTTCCCTTCCTCCTTAACTCCTCGTAGAGCCTGGCCTTGGCAGCTACCTGCTCGGGGGTGTCCTCGGGGAGGCAAGCGAAGGCCTCCAGAAGCTTGGCATGGTCCTCCTCTTCTTTAGTGAAGAAGTCCGTGTCAAAGAGCCCCTGCGCCCCAGCCCGCTCCCTGCGATTAGCCTCACGCGCCTCCCTCGCAAACCTCCTGTCGTCCCCCTCCTTGGCCTCGTAAGCCCCGTCCGGGATGCCCTCTACCAGAACCTTGGGGTCCAGTACCCCCACCAGAGAGTCCCCGCACTTCACCCGATGGTCCAGGAAAGAGAGGGGCTTCCCCGGCACGTAGCTTTCCATCCAGAGGGCCATGCGGCAGAGCTCCACCGCCAAAGGGTTTTTGTCCACGGCGTAGAGGCAGTTCTGCACTACGTCACGCACCGCCTCCCGGTAGGCCTCGGGCGAGGGCTCCTCCTCCCCGGTGCGGATTTGGGCGAGCCTTCTCCCCAAGCGCCTCGCCGCTCCAAGGAGGAAGTGCCCGCTCCCCGCGGCCGGGTCCAGCACCTTGAGGGAGAGGAGGGCCGCCTCCTGGGCCTTGGGATCGTCCCCGGCGGCCTTCAGGCGGGCCTCCACCACCGGGTCCAAGGCCTCCTTGAGCACCAGGTCCACGAGTTCGTGGGGGGTGTAGTAGCTCCCGGTGCGCTTCCGCTCGCTTCCCCTCGCGAAGCGGAAGGCCCACCCCCCCTCCTCCCAGACCACCTGGGGGCTGTGGTCCAGGAGGCTCTCGTACACGGAGCCCAGCTCCTCAACGTCCAGGGCGGCGTAGTTCACCCGCTTGAGGGTCCTGGCCTCGGGGTCGTAAAAGAGGGCGAGGCGGCGGAAGGCGCCGAGCAGGTGGCGGTTCTCCACGGAGAAAGGGGCCTCCTCCAAGCGGAGCCTCTCCCCAAAGAGGCCGCTGTTGAGGACGCTTAGGCCCAGCGCCTCGGCGGCGGGGGCTCCGTTCACCTGAAGCCCCGGGTTCCTCAGGAGCTCAAAGAGGGTCTTGAGCCCGAGCCAGAGGTCGGGGTCCTCGGTGTAGGCCTCCCGCCTCTCGGAGAGGCGGAGGAGGCGGTGAAGGCCGAAGGCCTCCCGGTAGACCTCGTCCCCGCCCAGAACTCCCCTGGCCTCGGCCACCAGGAGGAAGAGGACCCGGTAGGCGAGGCGGAGGAGGTCGTGGTAGAGGGCTTTGGGATCCCGGGCGAGCTCCTCGCCCATGGGCCCCCGCAGGAAGCCCGTGCCGAGTTCCTGGAGGAAGCCCTCCACCGCCTCCCGGAGGCCCTCCCGGACCCGCTCGCCCTGCTCCACGGCCATCAGGTGGTAGCGCTCCACGGGGGCCTCGTGGGCGGTGGCGGCATCCCGCGGCAGGCGAGAGCGGTGCAGGAGGCGGTAGACCAGGGCGAACTCGCCGAAGCGGTCCTCCTCCATGAGGGCCTCGAGGTCCACCTCCAAGTAGGCCTGGCGCCTCACGAAGGGGGTCTTACGCAGGAGGCGGAGGACGCGGCCGTTGGTCACGAGGCCCCAGAGGTGTTCCGAGGCGTTCAGGTAGTCCTGCAGGAGGCCGTGGGGGGAGCGGCCCCTCCGGGTGGCCCGGGAGAGGTCCTGACCCCAGGGCACCACGTGGACCGGAGGGGCCTCCTCCATCTCGTCCGCCCGGTAGAGGATCTCGTACTTCCTGTCCCCCGCCTCGGCGTGCCCCCGGTAGCTCAGGCGGTAGCCCAGGAGGGAGAGGAAGGGCCTCACCCAGCGCTCCCGGGTCACCTCCCCCTCGGCCTCGGTGCCCAGGGCCCGCTCCAGCCTCGCCCGGAAGAGGGTGTAGAGGGTCTTGGCCTCCCGGTAGGCCTCGGCGATCTCCTCCTGGAGAGAACGCCCCCTGGGCAGGCCAAAGTCCCTCGGGGTCTGGAAGGGCACGGCCCCTTTCTCCAGAAGGGCCAGGAACTCGGGGCCGAAGAGGCCGCCCTCGAGGCGGAGGGCGCTCTCCTCCCCCCTCCTCCTCGAAACCTTCGGTTCGGCGAGCAGTCCGATCACGGCCTTCCCTCCTCGATGTACCTGGTGTAATTCCGCATCCCTCACCTCGCAGGAATCAGGACCAAGACCCCAAGCAGGTCGGGGGGCGGGACGGGCTCCACCTCGAGGTCCCCCACCCGCTCCCTCGCCGCCCGCCTCAGGGCCCGGTGGGCCTCCCGAATCTCCCGGGCCCTCTCCGCCAGGTACGCCTCCACCTCTCCCCCGCCCTCCTCGTACCGCTTGAGGGCAAGCGTGAAGAACTCTCGCGCCTCCTCGGAGGAGACGTTCCCCTTGGCCTCGAGGGAGAGAAGCTCCCTCGCCTGTTCTCCCTTAAGGAGCCCCTCGGGGCCCAAGGCGAGGAGGAGGACCTCTTCCCCGACCACCTCCCCTTCCCGGCTCCTCAGGAGGAACCGGGGGCGGAGGAGGTAGAGGTAGTGGGCCCGGCCTATCCCCGCCACCCGCCGCACCGCGTACCGCCCCCTCTCTCCCCGGAGGGCCCCTTCCAGGAAGTGGCGGGCCAGGGCCACCACCAGGGGATGAGTGCGCCCGGCGAAGCTCGCCCCCTCGGGAGGGGGGTCCTGGAAGGCCAGGAAGAGGGGACGTTCCTTCCCCTTGGCGTCCCGGAAAGGGGCGAGCAGGGGCTCGGGCAGGGTGGGAGAGGGGCGGAACTCGTAGCCCCCGTCCTTCTCCCTGACCTCGAGGCCCACCACCTTGGCCGCGAGGAGGACGAAGTCGCGCACCTCCTCGGGGCTCCCGAGGACGGCGTCGGTGCCCTCGAGGGCCCTCAGGGCCTCCTCGGGGCGGAGGGCCCGCTGGGCGAAGCGGGAACGGCTCTCCCGCTCCCGCTCCACGTCCCGGCCCCAGCGCTCCTCCAGGAGGTCGCTCTCGGCGAAGAGGAGGGGCTGCTCCCCCTCGTAGAAGAGGCTCCGCACCATGCGGTCCACCACGTAGCGCTCCTCCTCGGGGACGGGGACATGGACTCCGAGGGCCTTGCGGATCTCCTCCGCCTTCCTGAGGAGGACCTCCACCACCTTCTCGTCCACGGGGTTGTCCTTCCCCCGGTAGCGCACGGCCACCACCCGCCTGGCCCTCTGGCCGTAGCGATCCACCCGCCCCTCCCGCTGCTCGAGGCGGTTCGGGTTCCAGGGCAGGTCGTAGTGGACCACGGCGGTGAAGCCCCGTTGCAGGTTGACCCCCTCGGAGACGCAGTCCGTGGCCACCAGAACCCTGGGGGTCTCCTCCATCAGGGCCTCCACCGCCTCCCGGCGGGCCTCCCCGTCCATCCGCCCGGTGACCACGGCCACGTGGGCCTCAGGGAAGGCCTTCCGCACCGCCTCCCCCACGTACTCCGCCGTGTCCACAAAGTGGCACCAGACCACGGGGTGGTGCCCCTCGCGGAGTAGGCCCGAGAGGAGGGAGAGGAGGCCCTGGAGCTTGGTGTCCTTCTCCGGGGTCAGGGCCTCCACCAGGCGCTTTAGGCCGGAGAGGCGCTTCCTTCCCGCCCCCTCTACCACCCCCGAGGCCTCCCGCTCGGCGAGGTCCACCAGGGCCTCGGGCACCTCGTCCGTAGGGGTGGTTTCCGAGCTCTCGTAAACCTGGGGGGCGAGGTCCAGGAGGGCCTCCTCATCCTCCAGAGGGATCCCCCTCCGCTCCAGGGCGGCCCTGGCGCTTTGGGGGCTGGACATGACCGTGCGGAGCAGGGTGAGGGCCGCCCACCACCGCATACGCCTCCGGCCCTCGGCGAGGCCCTCGCTTTGGCGCACCACCTCGCGGGCGTAGCGGTAGGTGGCCTCGTAGAGGGCGCGGTATTCGGGGGAGAGGAGGTAGGTTTCGTAGCGCACCTCCCGCTCGGGGAAGAGGGAGGCCCCCTCCCAGGCGGCGGCGATGTCCTTCCGGGTGCGCTGGACGAAGTGCCGGGCTAAGCGGGCCCGCTTCTCCTCGTCCAGGCGGGCGAGGTCCCAGGTGGCGAACTCGGGGGAGAGGAGGCCTAGGAGGCGGCTGAAGGCCTCGGGGAGGCCGCTGTGAGGGGTGGCGGTGAGGAGGAGGAGGTGGCGGTTCGGGTCCTCCGCCAGGGCCCGCACCAGCTCGTAGCGCTTCTGCAACGCCTCGCTGGGACCGCCCACCGCCCCGTGGGCCTCGTCCACGATGACAAGCTCCGGAGCCCCCTCCAGGAAGAGGGCCCTGTGCCGCTCGTGCTTCACGAAGTCGATGCTCGCCACCACCACCGGGAAGTGGCGGTAGAGGTTCTCCCCAGGGGAGAGGCTCCGCTCCAGGCGGGCGAGGCTCCCCGCCGAAACCACCACGGCCTCGAGGGCGAACTTGTCCCGTAGCTCTTCGGCCCACTGGTCCAGGAGGTGGGGCGGGGCCAGGACGGCGAGCCTGCGGGCGAGCTTCCGGTCCAGGAGCTCCCGGGCCACGAGGCCCGCCTCCACGGTCTTCCCCACCCCCACGTCGTCGGCGATGAGGAGGCGCACGGGATGGAGCTTTAGGGCCATGAGGAGGGGGACGAGCTGGTAAGTTCTGGGGCGCACCCCAACCCGGCCTAGGCTTCTCAAGGGAGCGGTGCCATCCCGGAGGAGAAGCCTCGCCCCCTGCAGAAAGAGGCGGAACTCCTGGGGCGAGGCCAGAGGGGTTGCCTTGGGCGGGGGAAACGAGGCGGGGGAGAGGTCCTCGTGGGGGAGGACCTCGCGGAGGGCCGCCACGAGGTCCAACCGCACCGGGAGGAGGTCTTCGGCCCCCAGGGGACGGAGATAGAGGAGATCCCCCTCCCGGTCGGCGAGGATCCAAGGACGCCCGCGATAGGCGACGAGGGAACCGAGACGGTAGTCCATCGCTTGCTACCTCCTTATCGGCCTGCAGAGCAACCTCCCCGCGAGGAGGACCAGGGGGAAAGAAGAACCGGTCCGTCGAGCCTCACGCCCCCTCCAGGACCCGTTCCAGCTCCGCGAGGAGCTCTTCCACCCGCTCCCGCCGCTCGGGGGGGAGGGCCTCGAGGTCCAGCCGCAAGAGCCTCTCCCCCACTTCCCGGTGCCAGGGCCTGGAGGCCTTTTCCCTCTTGAGGGCCGCCCGCACCCGGGCCTTGAGCTCCCGTAGGGAGAGGCCCGCCCTCGCCTCCTCTAGGAGGGCCTTCCGCGAGGCCTCGTCCTTCACCTTCTTGAGCTCCAGGGCGGCGGTGTAGGGGATGGACCCCTCGAGGAGGCCCTCCTGGAGATCCCCAGGCAGGTTCAGGAGGGGAAGGCGGGTACGGACAAAGCTTTCCCAGGACATGCGCCCCAGGAGGCGGAAGACCTCCTCCACCCGCTGGGTCTCGGGGCTACCCGAAACGTTTCGGGTAGATTTTCCCTTCGCCTCGTTCCACATCCGGTGGAGTAGGCGCACCACCTCTTCCCTACTCTTGCCCAGCTCCAGCCCCAGGAGGTCCAGTGGCCCGCCCGAAGGGCCTCGGCACCGGCATTGCGTATCGTATCGATCACCGCCTCGATTTCCTCAAGGAGGATTTCAAAAGCTTCGCCGACTTCGTTCGTGTTCAAGGAGTTCACCTCCTTTTCAGGAGATCCCGGAACTCGAGAAGGCCACAGTTGCTGCTTCCACCCGCGCGTAGTATTTGTCGATTTCACTTTGAACCTCCATCGTACGCGTCAAGGCGGTGACCATGCGGCAATAGGTTTGGATCTCATTCAGGCTGAGGTGCCGTCCTTGGCGCTCCTTCAGCCACTTAAGGCAGACCTGGTAACCGCCGATGGTGTATTTCCATACCTCCGGCGGAACCGGGGCAAAGTACTGGGTCGGGTTGATGTAAACCCGTTGGTGCTCGGCGTCGTAGTGGACCCCATCGCACCTGTTCCCGCCCACCTGGTTGTCCTCCTGCCCCTCGAACTTCGCCAAGGGCGGGTCAAGCTCCGAAGAGCGAAGTAGGTGCAGGTCTACCAGCCGCTTCCCCAGGGCGGCAAGGCCCGCAAAGACCTCGCGGTCGGCAGGGAAGGGGATGCGAGGGAAGTCCAGTCGTAAGAAGTCGGCATACTTCTCCCGGTAGGATGGGGCGTAGAGCACGGCGTAGATGTAGTGGAAAACCTCTTCTGGCGTTGGGGTTTGCCCATAAGCCCCGGCAAGGCGTTCCAGCAGCTTCGGGTTCAGATTGGAGCTGCGCTTCTGGGGGCCTAAGAGAGCCTGCTGCTGTTTCTGCTTTTTAACGGGGTAGAGGTAGAGGGGGAGGTTGACATTCCCTCCTCGATAGAAAAGATTTAAATCCTCGATATACTCTGAACAATAGGCCAAATCCCAGGTCTTTACACCGACTACCTGACCTTGTCGTCCAACACAAATTGCCACATTATCCCCCGCCAGCATGTGGCGCATCACCTTGGGGCGGGGCATGCAGTGAAAGCCACGAGAGCGCCCCGTGTAGTAGGTGTAGCGCACATCAAAAGGCCGATAGAGGATGGGCACGATGTTCCTGCGATCTGGCCCTGAATCGCGAAGGTCTTGCTGGGCGAGGGTGACCTTCCAGTCGCGGGCATCGCTGCCCAGTTGGTATGCCTGCCGCGCCTGTTCCGGGTCCATTCGGGAAAAGTTCTGCACGGTGGTCCAGACATCCTCCGGTGTCCAATGGATGGTCAGGTGATCGCGACCGGTGACGATGCCTGTGCTGTATACCTGGAAGATATCCGTTACCTTGGGGAAGGTGTTATACCGTTCCAATTCCGCCTCATCGCGCGGGACGAAAAGGTAGAACTCTGGCTTCGGGTGGATTTCCCTCCAGGGCGTCGTTTCCACATCGTGCTTCTGGAGCCACGTGTACTTATCCTCCCGCTTGCCCCAGAGGTCGGCGTGGTACACCCGGGCCTCCCTCTTCCCCTGGTTCGTCTTGACGAAGAAGGCGATGGCCACCCCCTGTCTGATGTCAAAGACGTTCTCGTCGGGACTTCCGTCCGGGCAGCGCTCCCGCCTGAGAGAATTCCCGTGCAGGTCCAGGATGTAGATTTCGTCGAAGGTCTGCATGAGGCTACGGCGCATCCCACGGAAGGTGGGGTTATCCAGGTAGGCGTGGTTGGTGATCATCCCCACCATGCCCTGCCCGGCTTGCTCAATCTTCCACTGGGCAAAGCGGATGAATTTCACGTAGTCGTCCTGCAGCCACTTGAGGTTCTTCTCGCCCAGGGGCTTGCCGTCCACCTGCTTGTACGCCTCAATCTGGCTCAGAATCCACTTGCCCTTGTTGGCCGAGTGGCCGGAGTAGGGCGGGTTGCCCAGGATGACCAGGATGGGCTCCTCTTGCTTCACCCGGCCCGCCAGGCGGGACTCCTCGGCCAGGGAGGAGAGGATGGGCATGTTCGTGCCCTCCAGTTCGCTCATGTCCAGAGTGTTGGTCAGGTAAAAGGGGATGCGCTCGTTTTTCTGCAAGCGGTACCCCAATTCCTCCAGGAAGAAGGCCATCTTCAGGTGACCCACGGTATAGGGAGCTACCATCAACTCAAAGGCGTAGAAGTTGCGCAGAACGTGCTCCCGGATGAACCCTCCTTTGCTGCCGTCTCCATACTTCTGGGTGAACTCCCGGACCGCTTCTTCTGCCGCCCGGGCCACAAAGGTCATGGTGCCCGCGGCCGGGTCCAGAAGGGTTACCTCCCGGGAGGCCAGCCCATCCTGCAGCTTGAAGCGGGACTTAAGGAGCTGGTGCAGCGAGCGCACAATGTAGGAAACCACGGGATCCGGGGTGTAATAGACACCCCGCCTTTCCCGCTCCTCTGGGTCATAGTGGGCCAGGAAGGTTTCGTAAAAATGCACCACGGGGTCGCTTCCCCTGCCCTCCCGGTAGTAGCGCTCCATCATCCCCGCCACGTCGGCGACGCTTAGCACCTCGGCGATGTCCTCCACCGTCCACTCGAGCTCAGCGGGTAGATCGCCTAGGGAGACGTAGCGAAAGAGGTCACGCAAAACCCCGACGCTGTGAGGGATGTAGTCAAAAGCCGCGCGGCGGGAAAAGCCATCGGTGGCTCGGGTACGGGCGGCAAAGAGGCCGTAGGTGATGGTCTGGGCATAGAGGTCGGCGAACTCCTCCTTGGTTAGGCTGGCGATGAGGAATTTCTTGAAGGCCTCGTAGAAGCCGAGAACTTGCCCCTTTTCGGTGGCGATTTCCTCCGCCAACTGCTGGGCCACGATGTCTCGCAGAAAGCGGGTGCGTTTGGCCAGCTCTATGGCCAGGGCTTCGGGGGTAAGGGGGCGAGGCAGGGTAAACCCAAGGAACTGTTGCAAGAGGCCCCAAACTTGATCGGCGTTTTCCACAGACAGAGAGGGTTTTCGCGCCGTGAGTACAGCAGGCTGGCCTAGTAAGGCTGAAGCCACGCGCTCACCGTTACGATAAAGGCGGAACTCCAGGAAATTGGTCAAGATGAGGTTAGGGAATGTGTCGCGGTAGCGCCGCAATTGCTCAGAGGCTTCAACGCGGTCCAGCAGCTCCTCCGTGGGTGCTTTGGCTTCAATATAGCCCACGATATGGCTCGTGCCATCCCAAACGCGGAAATCCGGGTTGCCCGCTTCTGTGGGGCGGGGGAGGATGGTTACCTGCACATCGGAACGCCCCATGACCTGGGCAGCGCTTCGGATGAATTCGGCCAAAGCAGGGTAGAAACTCTCCTCCCGTGCATCCCCTTGACGGGTCACCCTGGCCAACTCCTCGAGGTACCTTCTCAGCACTTGTGTTTGGGCATTATTGGAGGACATGGGCGTTGCTCCTATCCTTCTTTGGAGGAAAGAGTTCCCCCTTCCCTAGGGGCCCAAAAGCTCCATGAGGGCCTCGAGGTGGCGCTCCACCTCCTCCCGCTTCTCCGGGGGGAGGGCCTTGAGGTCCAGGCGGGAGAGCTTTCTGAGCACCTCCCCGTAGGGGTTAGAAGGGGGCGCATCCCGCTTCAGGGCTTCCCGCACCCGGGCCTTCAGGTCCCGCAAGGAGAGGCCCGCCCTCGCCTCCTCCAGGAGGGCCTTCCGTAAGCCCTCGTCCTTCACCTTCTTGAGCTCCAGGGCGGCGGTGTAGGGGATCGCCCCCTCCTCCAGGGCCGCCTTCAGGTCCTCGGGGAGGTTGAGGAGGGGGAGGCGGGCACGGACGAAGGACTCCCAGGTCATCCGGCCCAGGGCCTTGAAGACCTCCTCCACCCTCCGGGCCTCGGGGCTCCCCGAAACGTTTCGGGGAACTTTCCCCCTGGCCTCATCCCGCATCCGGTGGAGGAGCCCCACCACCTCCTCCACCGATTTCCCCAAGTCTTCCGATAGCAGGGCGAGGACCCCCACGGTC
>Ga0065724_101037_pt1 | contig 16350 bp, 14 predicted proteins | sample TheenrcSG05JP960_FD_59111 | JGI IMG/M metagenome (GOLD analysis project Ga0065724, IMG submission 59111) | Thermophilic enriched microbial communities from mini bioreactor at UC Davis - Sample SG0.5JP960 | ecosystem: Engineered > Solid waste > Grass > Composting > Bioreactor | place: USA... | reverse complement strand
GCAGAAGCCGGTGAAGGGGATGCTCACCGGCCCAGTGACGATCCTCAACTGGTCGTTCGTACGGCAGGATATCCCGCGTCACGAGGTCGCGTTCCAGATNGCCCTGGCACTCCGCGATGAGGTGCGTGACCTGGAAGCTGCTGGCATCGGCATGATCCAGATCGACGAACCGGCGCTCCGCGAAGGATTACCGCTGCGGCGAGCGGAGTGGGACGAGTACCTCGACTGGGCGGTGCGTGCCTTCCGGCTCGCCAGTTCCGTCGTCCGAGACGAGACGCAGATCCACACGCACATGTGTTACAGCGAGTTCAACGACATCATCGAGGCGATCGATGCGCTCGATGCGGACGTCATCTCGATCGAGAACAGCCGGAGTCATGGCGAGCTGCTCCAGGTGTTCCACACCTATCGCTACGAGCGCCAGATCGGNCCCGGTGTCTACGACGTGCATTCAGCGCGGGTCCCCAGCGTCGAGGAGATCCTCGAACAACTCGAGCGAGCGCTCGCGTTCTTGCGTCCCGAGCAGCTGTGGGTGAATCCGGACTGTGGACTGAAGACGCGGCGCCCGGAAGAGGCCTGGCGGTCGCTCGAGAACATGGTCGAGGCGGCCCGGCGCTTGCGCGAGCGGTACAGCCAGCACTGAACCCCCAACGGGGTGGAGCGAGCTTCCTCGGCGTCGAGCCTGAGCGACCCTGCCAGCGGTGGGTCCGAAGGCGGGACCGTCGCGTTCCACTGCAAGGCTGGCTCGGTATTGGTAGCCCCTCGCTTCTCCGTCGCAGGTCCAGTATGGCGGGAATACCAGAGTTCCTCCTCGGACCGGAAGATGGTGCTCGTTGGCCGGTCGTGCTGAGTCCGAGGAGGTCGAACCATGTCGATGACCCTCGTGCGAGAGCTGGTCGCGCGCCTGTCGCCCCTNATCGATCGCGACATCTGCCGGATGATGCTCGACTTCACCGTGGACATGTATCAGGAGGCTGATGGATACTGTGACCTGCACATTTGGGAGGCGATCGACTGGTGGCTCCCTGGTATCACTGGGGTAGCTGGACCGCGGAATCCTTTCTCGGACTTACCAGCCTGGGATGATCTGGAAGAATGGGAGTCGATTCGGCGCCATCTCGGGGACTTTCCGCTCGTGCGGACGTACCACTACTTCGGCTCGCTCGGCGCGATCGGCTGGGACGCTGCTGAAGCGCTCGGGATCACGGACTGGTTGGACCGTGCGGTCGAATATCCGGCAGCACCGCGTCCCGGATCCGGTGGGCCACTCGGCTGGTACGACCCAGCCGGAGGCCCGTGGGACCGTCCCGGGCTCGGTATCGTCTACGAACATGGAGTGGTGGAGGGGCTGGAGATCACGCTCGAGGAAGCACGCGGCTGCTACTTGTGGATGGTCACGATCCTCTCGATCCTCCTCGAGGCATGGGATCGCCTCTCTGAGCTGCGCGCACTCGCCGACGCTGATCCACTGGACTGGTCGGACCTCGAGGACGCGAGCCCGCTCGAACGCGCCCGTGTCGCGCTGCCGGCCTCTGACGCGGTCCTGGCAGGATTACGCGAAGGGCGTGTGCCGAAGCTGGACGGAGCTGAGGAGTGGTTCGAAGAACTCAAGCTGGTGATCGCGGCGACCGCGATCATTCCAGAGGAAGTCCGTGCAGTCCAGACGAAATACGATGCCGGCCTCCTACTGCGCGGCCACTTTCGGGATGCGCTCGACCTGGATGCGCTGGTGAAGGCAGGCCTCGCTGACGACCTCAACGACCTGCTGCGCGACATGAAGTGGTCGCTCATCGAAGTCCGCCCCTGGATCGAGCGACTACCAGAACCCGGCTCTCCGGCAGCCATCGTCCAGCTCGTCCGCTGGTGGGAGATACCGAGCACCCCCCAGTGGTTGGTCTGGCAAGCGGTGTATGGCGACGACGAGATTCCGATCGATCCGTATTCCATCCGGTTGTGAAGGCTGGGCCGCAAAAAGGCGGCCATGACCGGTGGCGGTTGAGCGGACGTTCACGAGGTGGCTGCCCTTGCCACTGCTGGCCGGCGGAAGATACCAACCGGGATGACCCAGCAGAGGGCGAGGGCGGCCAGGAGAGGGATGGTGGTGCTGGCGAGTGCGAGCTGGAGCCCGAACCGGTCGGCGATCCAACCGGTCACCGGAGCACCGATCCCGCCGGTGACGAACCCCATGCCCAGGATGAAGCCGGAGGCGACACCGGCCCGGCCAGGGAGCAAGCGTTGGGCGGCGACGAGCGTGACCGAGATCGAGGCGTCGGCGAGCAGCCCGAACAACGCGGCTGCCAGGAGGCCGAACCGGTTCGGCAAGACCGTGAAGAGTAGCAGCGCCGGAAGAGCGAGCGTGAGCGAGCCGATCAATACCCGCCAGGAGCCGATCCGGTCGGCCAGATAACCGCCGAGCAAGGTACCGACGGCACCGCTGGCGACGATGACCGTCGCGACCACACCGTACAGGACTTCGTACCCGAGCTCGCGGTACCAGACCGGCGCGAAGGTTGCCACGGTCATGAAGGCCCAGCTCCGGAGCATCACCACCAGGAGCACCGGGCCCAGCGCTCGCCAGTCGATCGCCCCGCGCCGCTCGCTCGCCGCGCGCGCATCGGCGACTGTCAGCTGCTCCTGGTAGCGGCGCAGTGCCCAGCGGACGAGCGCTGCCGCGAGCAGGCCGAGCGGTAGCGCGGCGAGCGTTCCGGCCAGTCCGAAAGTGCGGAACAGGACCACCCCAGCCAGTGGGCCGAGCGCGTACCCGACTGTCCCGCTCACCGTGTAGACCGACATCGTCGTGTTCCGGTGCCGCTCGTCCGCCAGCAGCGCGGCCCGCGAGGCACCGATCGGATGGTATGCTCCCGAGCCGAGTCCGGCGCAGAAGGCGAACGGATAGAGGAGCACCGGATCGCGGACGAACCCGTAGAGCCCGAGGAAGATGCCCGACCAGAGCAGGCTGAGCGGAGCGAGCCGCTGCACACCCCAGCGGTCGGCCAGGTACCCGAACACCGGCTGCGTGAGCGAGACGGCAGCGGTGTAGGCAAACGCGAGGCTACCCACCTGGTTGTAGTCGAAGCCGAGCTCGAGAACCAGCAGCGGGTAGAGCGCGGGGAGAAGCCCGCTCATGAAATCGACGCTGAAGTGTCCGAGCATGAAGGTTGCCAGTCGCGCGTGACGGCGCAATGCGGTGACCAGGCCCATCCGANCCTCCAGGGGACATCCTANCCCAAAAGGCCAGTTCGTAAAGAGCGCCGCCGACTGCGTCGCCNGGACCGGTCGACAAGGTCGCGGTCACATCGCGCGGGCCGACGTCCCAGGAGCACCGGCTGCCTCTCTTGCACGGCCGGTGCCCTTCCGCCGGTGTCCCTGCTGCCCGCACTCGTGACCATCGACCGGAATGTCGTTGGTCGGCCAGGGTAACCGCTTGCTCGTTCGGCCACGATCGGCGAAGGTAATGTCGGATCGTGAGGATCACCGGGAGGACCGCCGATGGGGACGAACGGACGCAGGCGCCCGCTCGAAGTCGGTATTCTCGTGCCGCAGGGTGAGTATCGCTGGAACGGCCGGTTGCCGCGCTGGAGCGACCTGGCCGCCATGGCACGACTGGCTGAGGACATCGGGCTCGACTCGCTCTGGGTGGTCGATCATCTTCTGTACCGCACACCGGATGGTGACCCCGAGGGGATGTGGGAGTGCTGGTCGCTCCTCTCGGCACTGGCCGCGGTCACCGAACGGGTCAAGCTCGGGACGCTGGTCGTCTGCACGAATTGGCGCAATCCGGCCCTCATTGCCAAGATGGCCGAGACGGTCGACGAGATCTGCGGTGGACGGCTCATTCTCGGTCTGGGTGCGGGCAATACCGAACACGAGTTCCGCCGCTTCGGTTTCCCCTGGGAGCGGCGGGTCAGCCGCTTCGCCGAAGCGTTGCACATCATCCACGGGCTCCTGCGGAACGGCTGGATCGATTATGTGGGCGAGTTCTACGCCGTGCGCGACTGCCTCCTCCGCCCGCGGGGCCCGAGACCGCAAGGTCCGCCGATCCTGGTNGGTGGCAATGGNCCCCGGTTGCTGCGCCTTGCCGCGCGCTACGCCGATATCTGGAACACCTATTACGACTTCACGGGTAATCGAGCCAGTGGTGTCGGCCAGCAGATCGCAGCGTTTCATGCAGCGTGCCAGGACGTNGGGCGAGATCCAGCGACCGTTGAACTNTCGGCATCCGCANTGGTTGCCTTTCCTGGCCACGGGCGGATCTACGGGGTGGTGGCCGATCCGGTGCGAGGCTCGCCAGAGGANATCGCCGAGGAGTTCCGTGCCTACGCNCGAGCCGGCGTGCGGCACCTGCAACTCCGNATCGAACCGAACACACTGGAAGGCCTCGAGCAGTTAGGCAAGGTGCTCGAGGTGCTCGACCGCGGATGACCGCGCGCCAGCTGGATACCCGCGCAAGACTCTAGGCGCGCTCGGTGCTCTCACCGGAACGGCGAGGAGACCCGACGTGCTCCCGCTGGAGTCGGCGTCGTCGCGCGATGCCGTAGAGCAGGCCAGCGAGAACGACCAGGCTGCCGAGCGCGACGACCGCCGNCGTGTACCGCTCGATCCAGACCGTTACCCGTTCCCAGTGTTCGCCGAGGAGCCAGCCGCTTCCGATGAGGAGCGTGTTCCAAGCGCTGCTTCCGATCAGCGTCAGCAGGCTGAAGCGCCAGAACGGCATACGGAATGTCCCTGCTGGTACCGAGACCACGCTCCGCGCCACGGGCACGAGGCGGCCCCAGAGGACGAACTGGGAACCCCATCGGCGAAACCAGCGGTCAGCGTTCTCGAGCCTTTCCGGACCGAGACGGAGGATGCGGCCGTAGCGAAGCAAGAACGAGCGACCGCCGTAGCGACCAGCGAGGTAGAGCACGAGCGCACCCGTGTACGAACCGAGAGTGGCGACGCCGACTGCGACGAGCGGGTTCAGGTGGCCGCGGCTGACGAGAAAGCCAGCCAGTGGCAGCACGACCTCCGATGGGATGGGGGGAAACACGGTCTCGGCGATGAGGAGGACGAAGAGTCCGATGTAACCGAGCGTCACGAGGATATCTTGAACCCAGCTCTCCACGCTGCCGTCCTCTCCGAGCGGGGGGCGCGCGTCCCGCCTGATTGAGGATACAGGTCGCGGCACGGTTCGGTACGTGCCGGGGAAGGACGAGCGCATGCCGATCGGTCGCTGAGCAGAGCGGAGCAGTGCTCCATCGACATTCGNATGTTCTGNCAAAAGGGCTGGACTGTGCGTGACGGGTGATCGGGAGGGCCGGTCAGGGCGCATCAGCTCCAGCGAGGGAGGCTCGTGCCCGCAGCATCTCAGTCCGTCCAGATCAGTTCGCGCTCCTCCTCGATCTTGCTTTCGGCGAGCTCGACACCCATACCCGGATTCTCAGGGACACGGATGATGCCGTTCTTCGGCTGGATCGGCTCCTTGAAGAAGAACTGGAGCAACTCATTCCACTTCAGAAGATATTCGACCCAGGGGGCGACCGGCTCGGGGAGCGCGGCGAGCAGCTGAACCGTTGCTGGAACCGAGTGACCGTGCGGGATCATGGGAATGCTGTAGGTGCTCGCGAGAGCAGCGATTTTGAGCGTCTCGCTGATACCTCCGGCCCAGTAGATGTCGGGTTGGAGGACATCCAGGGCGTTCCGCTGCAGCCAGGCGAGAAAACCCCAGCGGGTGTATTCGTGCTCCCCGCCTGCGATCGGGATCGGCGACCGCGCGCGGAGCGCAGCGTAGGCGTCGAGCTGGTCAGGCAGGAACGGCTCCTCGATCCAGCGCAGGCGGTACGGTGCTAGTTCGTTCACCGCCGCGACCGCATAAGGCCAGTCCCAGCTCATCCAGGCGTCGAGCATCAGTTCGACGTCGTCGCCCACGGCGGCACGCAGCGCCGCGAAGAGTGCGACGGTGCGGCGGAGGGCTTCACGCCCCTTCGAGGGCGCCCAGCGCGGGAACCACTTCTGGGCGCGGAAGCCCTGGGCGACCAGGTCACGAGCCAGGCGCGTGGCCGCGTCGAGTTCGAGCGAGTAACCCAACGTGCTGGCGTAGGCGGGAAGTTCCGTCCGTACTGGCCCGCCGAGGAGCCGATGCACCGGATCCCCATTCCAGCGTCCACGGAGGTCCCACAGTGCGCAGTCGACAGCCGAGAGGGCCATCATGACGACGCCCTTGCGCCCGTGGACGAACGAGCGGTACAGCTCGTCCCAGATCCGTTCCGTGGCGAGAGGGTTCGCGCCGATGAGCCGAGGACGCAGTTCCGTGCCGATAATCCGAGCGACATCGCGGGTGAGCGGTCCGGCCAGTCCGATTGCTCCCTGGTCGCTCTCGATCTGCAGGAAGATCTGGCGCAGCCGGTAGGGGCCAGGCCCGTCCTGCTCCGGTAGCCACCACTCGCGCGGATCGCTGCGGTGTTCGGGGTAGATATCGATCGGCCGTGCCAGCCGCTCTTCCCANAAGTGACCAGCGTAGGGGAANGTGCCGGTGAGTTCGCGCAGCCGGACAGCGACGATCCGCATCGACGTCCTCCTAGTCCTGGAGCAGAGCGATCACCCGATCGGCGACGCGTTCGGTCGTCGCGGTACCCCCGAGGTCTGGCGTGAGCGTTTTCCCTTCCGCGGTCAGCCGCTCGATCGCCCGCAGCACACGTGCCGCGGCCTCGGCGAGTCCGAGGTGTTCGAGCATCATCGCGCCGGCCCAGATGGTGCCGATCGGGTTGGCGATGCCGCGGCCAGCGATGTCCGGCGCGCTGCCGTGCACCGGCTCGAACAGCGACGGTACGCCTGGAGCGTACGCCAGATTGGCACTCGGCGCGAGGCCGAGACTGCCCATGAGCGCTGCGCCGAGATCGGTCAGGATATCGGCGAAGAGGTTGCTGCCGACCACGACGTCGAACCGTTCGGAAGCGCGGACCATGAGCGCAGCGGCGGCATCGACGAGGAGCGACGTCACGGTGACGTCCGGGTAGTCGCGCGCGACTGTTTGCACCACCTCGTCCCAGAGCACCATGCCGAACCGCTGGGCATTGCTCTTGGTGATGCTCGTCAGGTGCTTTCGCCGCTTCCGGGCGAGCTCGAAGGCGTAGCGCACGACGCGCTCGACGTTGAAGCGCGAGAAGACGGCCGTCTCCAGCGCCACCTCGTGCGGTGTGCCGACGTGCACGCGTCCGCCGACACCAGCATATTCGCCCTCGGTGTTCTCGCGGACGAAGATCATGTCGATGTCCGCTGGGCCTTTGTCGCGGAGCGGCCCGGCAATTCCCGGGAGGAGGCGGATGGGGCGCACGTTGACGAAGAGATCGAGTTGTTTGCGGATCGGCAGGAGCAGACCCCACAGCGTCACGTGATCGGGAACATGAGGCGGGTCGCCGACGGCACCGAAGTAGATCGCATCGTACCTCCGCAGTTGGTCGACACCGTCCGGGGGCATGAGCGCTCCGGTCTGCCGGTAGTAGTCGGAACCCCAGGGAAAGTGGTGCCACTCGAGTTCGGCCTCGCCGGCGACGGCTGCTTCGAGCACCCGCTGACCGGCTGGAATGACCTCCTTGCCGACCCCGTCACCGGGAATAACGGCGATGCGAAACCGCTGCACGGTCATCGTCTCCTCCAACAAGGGCGACAACGAGTCCTCTCGTCGGCCGACGATCATAACCGTGCTACGTCCGTTGTGTGAAGAGCTGTTCGACCCGCAAAGGTGTCGATCGCGACACGATGCGCGACCTTCCGAGCAAATGGTCAGCAAGCCGGTGATGTTGGCCGCCTACTGGCACAGTCCCCGCAGGTGCGTCGCTTCCGTGGCGGGTCGGGTCCGATGACATGGGCGCTCAAGCAAATCCTCCCGGTTCGTCAGCACTGGTGTACTCGCGTCGCTGGACACCCGTCGTGTGGCTCGCGGCGCCAGCGAGGAACAGGAGCAAGGCCAGACCCCAGGATCGCGCGTCGCTCCCCGTATGCAGCGCGAGGTTCCACCACGGTTGCTGATAACCCGGATGGAGGAACGCGTACGACCCAACCGTCACGATAGCCAGGAGAAGTGGTGGTATCCACCCGAACCGGGAGCCAAGCACGGTGGTGGTGAAACTTCCTGTACCCGCGAGGGCCAGGATTGCCCGCAGAGCAGCTTGCCTATCCAACGGGGTGAGATCGGCTCCCTGGACGGCGAGCAGGAAGAGTCCTGCCGTGGCAAGCACGAGCGTGGAGAGCGTGGCGAGTCGGTATGGCCAGAGTGGTCGAGCAGCGATTCGTTCCCACGACGCCATGTCGGAGTGGAGAGCTAGCGCGATAACGACTCCGAGGAAGGGGCTGTAGAGGAACGCTTCCGAGAGGAGGACAGGATTACCTCCAAGTAACGCGGGAAGAACAACCGTGCTCTCAGACCGAAGCCGGATGAGAGCGGCAATCACCGTCACAATGACTGCGCTCTGGACAACTCGCCGGCAGCGAAGGAAGAGCCACAGACAACGCATACAGAGGCACGGCTCCTTCTAAGGCACGAGCGGGGGTAATGGTTGGGAACAATCTCGAAGCGCGTCGGCTTGCTGCCAGAACCACGCACGCTGCTGCTCGTCGGGAAGAGCGAGGAGAGGCATGAGCGCCTCGTACCCGGCGGAACCGAAGGTGCTGACTGGTCGACCGATGATGCGGAACTCGAGCCAGGCTCGCAGCAGTGCCCACCGCTCGAAGTGCTCAGGATAGCGCGCTCGCCGCTGGAGCAAGGTCTCCACCGATTTACTCGTGGGTTCGCTGCCAGATTCACAGATCTGTGTCGGATCGACCGGTAAGACCCCAGCGAGGAGACCGGACAGGAGTTCTGGCGAAGGCGAACCGGTTTCGTAACCGCTGACCCGGACGAGTGGCGCTCCCTGCTGCGGCGCTTGCGGGAGATACTGCTCATAGAGCACCTCGGGAATGACGTAGCGGTCACCGAGCAGGTTCCGAAGCTCGGTGACCGTCGTGCGCGTCACTGGAATCGCCCAGCGATGTTCTGGCCAGACGCAGATGGTCGGGGCTGTCCCGTCACACCAAGGTGTGGGGACATCTGCGACGAACTCGACGGCAGGTACACGTGCGCGAGCGACCGCTGCAGCAAGGAGAACTGTCATTGAGAAACTGATTGCCAACCACACGATACGTCGCGAGAGAGGGGAGCGTCCATGGGCGACGATCAGACAGCCAGCTCCAGCAAGACCGAGCACCCACGTGGTCATCAAAGCGAGAAACTCGGGACTGGAACGGAGCCAGGGTTGCATTTCGTGTCCGAATGGCACCAGCAAGAGCGCTTGAAGACCTGGATCCAAGCGACCTGACGAGAGCAGTACCAACCACAGCAGGCGCACTGCGCTTATGACCAAGGCAGTGCCGATCGGAGCGACGGGGGATGCAGGGAGCAGTTCACCGAGGACCGCGCCGATGATCACCGCTTGGACTACCGCGAGCAGTGCCACGACGATGTAGCTCGGCCATGGATGCCAGAGAGTGAGCCGGAGAGTGGTAAAGAGGAGAAGGCCGAAGGCGACTGCACAGACGAGAGCGAGCAACCAGAGGAGCGTTGCAGTCAGCTCCACTCCGAGGATCACAGCCCACGGGCGCGCCATGGTGCGAAGCAGCGAATCAAGACCAGAACGCCGCCTCCGTCCCGACGCCCACGTCGCAACACCCCCCGCTATCGGGGCGGCAAAGAAGAGTGCCACGATGCCGATCAGCGAACTCGCGCGTTTCCAGTCGTCCAGAAATGGCGGGTTGGCCTGTCCGACGACAAGCGCCACTCCCAACAGTATCGGAGCGAGCACAAACGCCACGGAGCGGGCTGGATTACGTCTCACGTGGATGCTGATCGTGAGATCCATCGAGCTGGCTCCCATGGTCGCGCAGCTGTACGAGTACAGCGTGATAACCACGCTCGATCGGTGTATCGCCGAGTTCGCTGTCCTGCCCGAGTGCCGCGAGCTCTTCTGGTGTGCCCTGGAAGACAACTCGCCCCGCAGAGAGGACGATGACTTTCGTGCACACAGTGGTCACATCTTCGACCAGATGTGTCGCAATCAGGGCCAGATGCTGCGTACCAACCTGTTTCAAGAGAGAACGGAAGGCCGAGCGTTGTTCAGGATCCAAAGCGACGGTGGGCTCATCGAGGAGTAAGATCGCCGGTCGATTGACGAGAGCGCATGCGAGTCCCGCCCGGCGGAGCTGTCCACCCGAGAGTTCGCGAAGGGGTTTCCGGGCATGATGGAGAAGGTCAACACTGGCCAGCGCTTCCTCGACAGCTCGGGATCGCTCCGAACCAGGAACCTCACGCAGCCAAGCGACATACTCGACGAACTCGAAGACGGTAAAGTCCGGATAGTAGCCGAATCGTTGTGGCAGGTATCCGATTTGGCGCCGCACGCTACGAAGCGTTGCCCGATTGCGCAGGTCCTGCCCCAAGATGCGGATGGAGCCCTGTTGCAACGGTAGCTCGGTCGCAAGCAAGCGGACGAGTGTCGATTTGCCAGAACCGTTCGGCCCGAGTACACCGATCACCCCTGTTGTTGCCGAGAGTGAGACGTCGACCAGTGCAGGACCCCGGCGAGCGTAGGAGAACGACACGTGATGGACCTCGAGACTCACGTTGCAACTCCAAGAGACACGATCCAGCGATGTCCCGGTCTGTGTTGTGTCAATCGCGTGCTTCAATGATCGGAGAGCCCCCGAAGCCGAACGGGCAGATGCCAGTCCACAGCACCCATGTACCGACGCCTACCCAGCCTGAGTATTGGTCTGGCCAGAGTCGGCAATCTGCTCGTAACCGTACTTGCCCGCTGAACACGTCGCACAGTGCGTGTGCGCGGTTGTCGTCTCCATTCCAAGCTGTGCAGCTGAACGATGCCATGACCTGGAACTCTCTGCCGGACTGGTCAGAGGAGACCGATCCGGAACTCTCGGTGATCGAGGACCCGTCAGGAGATAGAACGGTTGGCGTCAGAGATACCGGGCTTTCAGCTCGGAGTGGCGATGGGACGAAAAGTACCAACAAAACGACAAGGACCATACCGACAATGCTCGTCTGCCTCTGCATGCCCCCCCTTTCGGGATTCGCGAACCGGTCGTATACGTATACAGTACTCATCGGACGGACATTTTGCAAGCTGGAGGGGGTGCGACATCAGTCGCTGCGGAACGGCCGGTTACTCGCTCGAAGACCGTTCGATAAAACCAATTCCGCCTGAAGGGCACGACGGCAGATCACCAGCAAACTGCCGGCTGGGAGTTCCGGCGCCTGTGCGAGGTTCCTGAGCATCTAGGCAAGCGATTCGAAGCAAGACAGAAGGGAACGAAGCCTCGGCTCGCACCGTATCTCAGCCCGGGGTCCCGAGAGAAGAGAAAGAGAATGGCACAAACTGGCGAGGGTATAGCCAAGAGGCATCGACGATGCGAGAATCCAGCCTTCGAGCGGTGCGGTCGACCTCCCCCCCCAGACGGGGAGCACCGACTCTTCTGTAAAACCTGGGTGCGAGTCGGACACTGTACTCGTCATGTGCCGGCAGCTCGCCGGAAGGGCTGCGCCGCCTCTTCGTTCCGCAGCACGAAAACCACCCGTTCCGGGAACTGGGCCCCGCTGGCGGCATGGTCGCGTACGGCTTGCACCATCGCCTGGGCACAGGTGTCGAGATCGAGCCCACCGACACCGGTGCCGAGCGCCGGGAAGGCGACCGACCGCAGCTGGCGTTCTTGGCAGCGAGCGAGCGCAGCGCGCGTCGCGGCGTAGACGGTCTCGCGAGTGGCCGGGATCATGCGGCCGTGTTCGTCGTACCCCATCGCAGCGGCGTGGATGACGGCCTTGTGTGGCAGGCGACCGGCCCCGGTAACCACCGCCTCGCCGACCGCGATCGGCCCCTGCGCGACGGCCTCGCGCTCGATCTCTTCGCCGCCGGCTCGCTTGATCGCACCAGCCACGCCCGAACCCATCCAGAGCCGATTATTCGCTGCGTTCACGATCGCCTCCGTGTCAGCGGCCGTGATATCGCCGATCTGCACCTCGATCCTCGGCTGTGCCATCGTGCACCCCCTGTCCTGCTTCGACTGCGAGCGCTCACGACAAGGGTAGCGCGGAGTCTTCCACTGTGATTGGCGTGCTTGGGCTGAGGTGGGGTGTTGGTGGGCGTTTTCCTCGCTGCCGGTGTCGATGCGAACGGGCTCGCGCGGCAGCGGACGATGGATGACGCTTCGCCATCAGTCGTATCGCGGGCTGGAGCGGCAGTCACTGGTGGTCTCGACAGGGATGGTCTGAGTATGCCTAAATCTTTCGGTTGGAGGGATGGCGTGTGGATCAGGGGGGTGAATCGTGGACTTCACGCTGACGCCTGAACAGGAGGCGCTCCGGGAACGAGCGCGCCGCTTCGCCGAGACGGTGGTCAAGCCGGTCGCTGCGTTCTACGATCAAGAAGAACGGCATCCCCACGAACTGATCGTCCAGGCTCGCCAGGAAGGCTTGACGGAGATCACGATCCCAGCGGACTACGGAGGACGTGGGCTCGGTGTTCTCGAACTAGTTCTCGTCGCCGAGCAACTCGCCTGGGCCTGCGCTGGCTTCACGGCAGCGGCCTGTTCGAGCTGTCTCGCCGGTGAACCGATCGTCATCGCGGGGACGGAGGAGCAGAAGCGGCGCTGGCTGCCGCGGCTGGCGGCTGGCGAGTACGCGAGCTTCGCGCTCACCGAGCCGGATGCTGGTTCGGATGTGGCAGCCTTGAGCACGCGTGCCGAGCGGCGCGGCGATGTCTACGTCCTCAACGGACACAAGCGGTGGATCGGCAACGCACCGATCGCCAGCTTCTTTGTGGTCTTCGCGAAGACCGATCCGGAGGCCGGTCGCAACGGTATCAGCGTGTTCGTCGTCGAGCGTGACTCGCCAGGGATCGTGACCCGGCCCTTGCGCAAGCTGGGTCAGCGAGCGATATCCAACGGTGAAATCGAATTCCATGACGTGGTCGTGCCCGCCAGCAATCGGATCGGCCGGGAAGGCGACGGGTTCGCGATCGCGATGCGCACGCTGCGCCGGACGCGCCCGATGGCCGCCGCCTTCGGTGNCGGCATCATCCAGCGCTGCCTGGACGAGTCACTGGCGTANGCCCAGCAGCGGCGGACGATGGGACAACCGATCGTCAAGCATCAGGCGATCGGACACAAGCTCGCGGAGATGCGGATCCGTCTCGACGCCGCTCGCCAACTGACCTATTTGGCCGCGTGGCTGGCGGACCGCGGTGAGGACAACACACTGGCGGCAGCCGTCGCCAAAGCGTTCGCGGCCGACAGCGCGATGTGGGCGGCGACCGAGGCGGTCCAGGTGTTCGGTGGCAACGGCTACAGTCCGGACTACCCGGTCGAGAAGCTGTTCCGCGACGCCAAGCTCTTGCAGATCTACGAGGGCACGAGCGAAATCCAGCGCAATATCATCGTCCGGGAACTCGTTCGGCTCAGCGGAAACCGCCGTGCTGTCGGTTGAGCGAGCCCCCTTCCCGACTCGCCTGGCCGTCGTCCGGTGAGGCTCGACCTCGCGACCGACGCGGCGTCGGGAGCGTTTTGTCCTGGTGGTGGCGGCGCAGTGGGAATCGGACGAGGAGCGCGCGATGTTCAGGTGGTCATTCCACTGTACGCGTTGTGGTGCATCGTACGCGCCCGAGACGCTCGTCTGGCGTTGCCTGTGCTGTCAGGGCGTGCTCGCGGTCGATCCACAGCTGCTGTTCGATCCCGGAGCGATCGCGGCGTCGACCTCGACGCTGTGGCGATATGCGCAGGCGCTCCCGATCGATCCGCCAGCACGGACGCTCGGAGAGGGGATGACNCCGCTCGTNCCCGGCCAGCTCGACGGCGAACCGGTCTGGTTCAAGCTGGATTTTCTGCTCCCGACGGGGTCCTTCAAGGACCGAGGTGCGAGCNTGTTGGTCGCCTTCCTGGCCGGAGTCGGTGTCCGGCGAATCGCAGTCGACTCGTCCGGCAATGCAGCTGCGGCTTTCGCCGCGTACGCTGCCCTGCATGGGCTGGAGGCGCTGGTCTACGCACCGACGGATACTGCACCGGAGAAGCTGTTCCAGTCGCGCGCCTACGGNGCACGAGTCGAGCTGGTGCCCGGCACGCGGGAGGCAGTCGCTGCCGCTGCCCAGGCGGCTGCACAGGAACCAGGAACGGCTTATGCGAGCCACAACTGGCATCCGTTGTTCGCTGAAGGAACGAAGACCTGGTTGCTGGAAGTATGGGAGCAGCTGGGCGGACAGTGGCCGACTGCTTGCTTCGTTCCAGCCGGGGGCGGAAGCCTGGTGCTCGGTGCTGCGCTCGCGGTGCAGGCAGCCGGTGTTCGCGGGCCGGTCATCGTCGCTGCCCAGCCGGAGGCTTGCGCTCCGCTCGTGCGAGCGTGGGAACGGAACGCTCGGGAAGTGGAACCGCTCGTGCCAGCTCCGACACTGGCGGAGGGAGCACGGATCGGTGCGCCGCCACGAGGCACCGTGTTGCTGGAGATACTCCGCCAGCGTGGTGGGTGGCCGGAAGCGGTTCCCGAACCGCAGCTCGTCGAGACCGTGCGTCTCCTCTGGCGTCAGGGGCTCTACGTGGAGCCGACGGCAGCGCTGGGTGCAGCGGCGTATCGCCTGGTTCGTCGCCGGGGCTGGGAACCGGATGGACCAGTCGTGATCCTGCTGACCGGCAGTGGGCTCAAGACCGGTGCGGCGGCGCGGCAAGCGATCGAGCAGGTATGAGGTGCGCGGTCACACACGAACGACCGGGTGGGGAACGGAGTCGTGCACAGGCGCCGCATGGGTCTATCGTTCAGCACCGGGCGACCCGGCCCAAAGCGAGAGACAGAGGAAAGAGGAAAAGCGGTTCCGACGAGCCATCCGTTCCCCGCTCCCCGTAAGCCGCGACGAGGTTTCACCTCCCCACTCGGCGCCGGTCTCGACCGCCTCCGCACACGTTCCAGGGCCATGTGCGATACGTGTCGATCCGGTTGTCCGGGGCGGTCGTCCGGCATTCACCGGACGCCTCCGAGCGGGTCATCGTCGACTCCTCGGAACCGCACTCCCAGTACAGCACACCGGCGGCCGGTTGTCAAGTGGTCCGAGCAGCGTCTCGTTCCGCTCATCGAACGCTCGTGGACACGGTCGTGAGTCGCATTCTTCGGCAACGCTAACCGCTGCGGAACGTACGAATGTAGGCGAGGAGGGCCTCGAGATCGGTGTCGGAGAGGAGTTCAGGAGGGTAGGCAGGCATCCCTTCCTCGGTACCTTCGCGAATCGCGCGAACAGCACGCCGGTCGGTCGCCCGCAGCTGGAGTGAGCCGGGTGCGTTGCCGCCAGCACCGTGGCAGTACACGCAGCCGAGGGAGAAGTAGAGCGCAGCCCCGCGAGCTGCTCCGCTCGCTGTTGGATCGGCTGGCCGGAGATCNTCGGCGGAGGGCGTGGGAACGAGCGGGAGCGGCTGCGCAGTGGTGGATCGCAGCGTTCGCAGGTAGGCGATGACGGCCCAAATCTGCTCGTCGCTCAGGCGATCGGCGAAACCCGGCATGCCGGTGAAACTGAGACCGTGTGCGATGATCCAGTAGAGTTCCGCATCGCTGCGTGCCTGCGTGTCCTCATCGCCGAGCGGGCTGGCTGGCGGATAGCTCAGTGTCCCGAACCAGCCTTTGCCATCAGCATCCGCACCGTGGCATGGCGCACAGGCTCCGAGATAGACGATCCGTCCGGCCTCGGCAGTCCGGGCATCCAGCGCCGGCGGCGGAGAAACGGTTCGGCTCCCAGCTGCAGCGATGCGATCGATCGCCCAGCGGCTCAATGCCCGTTCGAGCGACCATTCGCTTCGATGGGCGAGCAGTGCCGGTACCGCGAACCACAAGACGGTCGGCACGAGCAGCATCGCGGCGAACATTCCGGTGAGGAACCAGAGCAACCGGCTGCGCCAGCGACTGTTCGACCACCGATTTCGGTCGGCTTTGCCTGTCCGGTCCATCGCAGCGCTCCTCCTGCCGTTGCGAGCTCGCGGGAGGCGACCGCTGGCGTCTGCTTCGGTCGATGCTCCCAGATCAGCGGGTGCCAGTTCACCGGGCGAGCCGCAGTGACCCGCGAATGCATCGTACGGCAGGGAAGTCCGGTCGCGTGCATCGAGATCTCCTGTCCACCCGAGCGACGGGTCGTCACGGCGGACGACCCGTCGCCCCGTGCCGCACCTTCAGCGAGGTGGCCGCTGTGAGCCGGAGCGACGCCGCCGGGCGGTCAGGCCTGCGGTGAGGGCTCCGGCGAGGAGGACCGCAGCGAGCAGTGCGAAAGACCGGATGCCACTGCGCTCGTGCGGCTGTCCGGTCGC
>Ga0065724_100110_pt1 | contig 16353 bp, 21 predicted proteins | sample TheenrcSG05JP960_FD_59111 | JGI IMG/M metagenome (GOLD analysis project Ga0065724, IMG submission 59111) | Thermophilic enriched microbial communities from mini bioreactor at UC Davis - Sample SG0.5JP960 | ecosystem: Engineered > Solid waste > Grass > Composting > Bioreactor | place: USA... | reverse complement strand
AAGGGAGGTGGGCAGAACGGAAACTAAAGGGGTTCTCGGAGGTGAAGGAGGTGCTGGAGAAGATGCTTCAGGAGCGGTATGCCCCCCGTACACAGACTCTTACACATAACTCTTGACACGACCCAGCACGTAACCGCCGAACGCGCCCAGGGGCCCCACGCCTACGGCGGCTTCAGGAAGGGAGAGGCCGTGGATCCGGTGGCCGTGGGCCAGGGGGATGGGTTTGAGGTCCACCACCTGCAGAAGGCCTTGTCCCCCGGAAAGCCTTATGGCCAGGTGAGCCAACAACCCCTGGGCCTTTTGCAGGACCCGATAAAAGCGGGAGAGGTGGGGGAGGGAGGGGAAGTAAGCCTTGAGTGTGGTTTTAGCGGCCAGGTAGCCCTTAGCCAGGTCCTGGCCCTGCAACAAGAGAAAGATGGCCAGGGCCAGGAGTTCAGCCAAGGTGGCTTTCTGGTGCCTTTGCTTTCTGGGGAGCTTGAACCCTTGGGCCTGAAGGGCCTTGAGCTCGTCGTCCACCCAGATGTAGATGGCCACGAGGAGGGTTTCTGCGTCAAGATAGTAGAGGGGGTGCTCTCGGTTTGGAAGCATAGCACCCCCTCTTTTTTCACATCCCAGGGGTTGGGGTCAAGTAGCACACGAAGGGATGTCAAAGGCGATGACCTTTAACCCGAGTTCTCTGGCCAGGGCCACCTCCACGCTCCCCCCGCCTATAAAGGGGCTCACGACCCGCTCCACGTTGTCGGGCAGTAGCTCGATGATGTGACCCACAGCGTAGCTTTTGCCGCCGGGGTACCTGATGGGGGCCCCCAAATAGCGGCGGTACTTTACCCCTCGCTCACTATTCCCCCTCAAACTCGACAAGAACAACCTTTTGCGCTCCGAGATAGAGGGGCTTTCCGATAAAAGCTCCCAAAGTGGCGGCGTAGGTCTCCTCATGGCCATGCGCTCCCCCTAAAATCTCGCTTCAAAGTACCCCATTGCTCGCAGCAAGGTAGTGAATAAGGCCCCTGGCTTTCGCATGCCCGGGCCCCCAACCCTCCGCTCCCGGATGGGTGCGTAGGCCACCCGGTAGGCGTTGTAGACGGCGGTGGCGGGGACTTTGCCCTCCACCACCCGCCAGAGAACCCGCATGTAGAACTTCACCGAGTGGGGGTCCCCAAGGTTGTGGGCCATGCGCTCCGCCAGGGCCTGGATGGCGTCGGGCCGCTCCTGGGGGTCCAGGTCGGTGAGGGCGAAGAGCTCGGCGATGTCCGTGGGGTCTCGTCGCGTGGGCAAAACCTCGGGCGGCGGGGCCTCGCGGATCCCCAGGGTCCAGCGCACCAGGAGCTCCAGGGAGGGCCTGACGGCCTTCCCCTTCCCCTTGCCCTTCCCCTTGCCCTGCGGCCACAGGACGCGGTAGGCGGTGCGGCCGTTCTCGCGATCCTCCTCCAGGTCGCGCCAGGGGTGGGCCAGGTCCTCGTAATCCCACTTCACCCTCCCAGGCTTGAGCCGCACCAGCCACACGTTCCCGGTGATGTAGAAGCCCGGGGTGCCGTTGACGACCGCCCACGACCGGTGTCGCCGGGTGTCGGCCAGGCCGGCGGCCTTCAGGAGCTCCATCCAGCGCCACACGGTTACGCGGTCCACCCCGATGTAGGCCGCCAGGAGGTCGTTGGGGAGGTGGTAGCTGACCTGGCTTGCCTTCCTGGAGGCTTGCGGGCCAACGCGCTCCCGGAGGTAGCGGCGGCCCAGGTAGAGGAGGAGCATGTGGAGCCGCACGGGGCCGGCCGCAAGGCCCTTGTCCCGGTAGAGGGCCAGGAGCTCCTCTAGGGCGGCCGCCCTCTCAACGTCCCCGGACCGGCGGGCCTCCTCTAGAGTGTTTTCAACCAAATCCCGGCCCCAAGAAACCCAGTCCTGGAGCCTACTTCTGGCCGGCGCGGGTGGCGTGCAACAATCTACTGGATAACGGGTCTCCTCGAGTTCCTGGAACCGGGGATAACGAGAATCCCCCCCTAGGGGCGGTCTCAAGGTATCCACCCCCAGGGGATCTTCCTTAGATTGTTGCACGCCGAGAATCGCGTCCCGGACGTGGCTGGCGGAAGGCCCCTCCTCCGGCCTCTGAAGGGCCGTAGAGGCCTCGGAAGAGAGGGGGGGTAGTGGAGTACCCACCCCCTCCCCGGAGGGGCCTCCATGGGCCTCCGGGGCCGCCTGAAGGGCCTGGGAGGCCTCCCGGGCCTCCGCCTCGGCGAAGCGGCGGAGGAGGTCCCGGACCGGCACGCCGTGGGCCTCAGCGTAGGCCCCCACGACCTTGAGGGCCAGCTCAGGGGCCCTCTCCCGGTTCCTCTGCCAGGACCGGTAGACCAGCTCAAGAGCCGGGTCGCTGAACGCTGGTTTGTTGGGTTTATTGGACTTGGTCTTCAGTAAAGCCATCCGCTTGCCTCCCGTCCTGGGAGGTAGTAGGATGGACCCGCCTGGCGGGGCAGGGTCCTCGGTACTACCTCCGAGGACTCTTTCTTTTTTGGGGGGACCCTGGGGTCCCCACCTAGCGACATTCTACCGGCTGCACATGAGACCGCCGCCGTCGGCCCCCCTACCCCCAGAACCTCCACCAGGGCCGCCTCCTCGGGGGCTCCAGGGCCCTGAGGGCCTCCCTCAGGCGGGCGTTCTCCTCCTTGAGGGCCCGCACTTCCCCCTCCAAGGCCTCCATCCTGGCCACCACCTCCCGGAGGAGGGCCAGGGCCTCCCCCTCGGGGCGGGCGGTGGCCACCAGGGGGGCCTCCCCCTCCACCCGGAGGAGGGCCTCCTCCAGGGGCAGCCCCTCCCTCTGGGCCAGCTCCCGGGCCGCCTTCAGCCGGGCCAGGGCGGCGCGTGGCCACAGGCGTCCCCCTCCCGGGGCCCGGGGGAGGGGGCCGAAGGCCTTCTCCCAGGCCTGGGCGTAGCGCCGCAGCGTGGCCGGACTGACCCCCAGGGCCTCCGCGGCCAGGGCGGGGAAAAGGAGTTCCTCGGGTTGTCCCATGGCCTGAGGCTAGCACAGCCTTGAGCGCTCATCGCTACAGGGGGCGCTCAAGGTAAGCGCCTGGCGTTTACCAGGGCGCTGAGCGGTGAGCGGGGGTGCGCTCACCCTGGGGGCAAGGCCCCCGTGCCGGCCCGTGGCGCCGGCCTGAGAAGGGGGGCGGAAACGAAGGAAGCCGGCTCAGCGGTAAACGTCCCGCCGATGGCCCACCCGGACCACCAAGATGGTGGCCTCCCGATCCCGGATGTGGCAGATCAGGCGATAGTCCCCCACCCGGTACTTCCAAAACCTGCCCAGCTCCGGCCCTCGCAAGGGCTCCCCGAGGCTCCGGGGGTCTTCCAGGACAGCCACGCGCTCCCGCAGAAAGCGAAGGATCCGGCGGGCCACCTCCCGGTCTAGCCCTTCCAGCTCCTTCGCGGCCCGGGGGTCAAACTCAATCCTGTAGCCCAAGGCGGCGCTCCAGTTCCTCCAGGGGAATGCCGGGGAGGCGTGACTCCAGGCGTTCCACCGCCAGGTAGTAGTCCTCGAGGTCGTCCAGGTACTCCAAGAGGGCCTGGCGCACGTAGTAGCTCTTGCTCCGCCCGGTCTTTTGGGCAAGGGCCGTGAGGCGCTCCTCGATCTCCTTGGGCAGGCGCACGACAACCATCGCTATACAAGTATAGCGCCCCCGGGCAGGCCTGAGCCGGCCCTCTCCCGCTACGGGACACTCAGGGCGGGGAGGATGGGCCCCTCCGGGGCAATGACCAGCCAAGGCATCGCTCACCTAACCTTCCACTCACCCTCGGTTAGCCTTCACGGGCCGGGGCCCTGTCAAGGGCAAGCAAGCGGCTTCGCCGGCCTTGACGGGGTGGCCCGGTCTGTACCCTGTCTGGCGGGGTGAGTGGGAAGGGGAGGGGGGGTGGGGATGCGGGCGAGGCCTCGGATCATCGGCGGGCCTCCCACCACTCCCCCAGGGTCCTGGGCCGGTCTCCGTCCACCTCCGGGTCCACGTAGAGATACACGGAAGCGGCCAGGGGGCGCTTTGGCCAGTCCTCCAGGGCCTTCTTCCACGGGGGGGCCTTCCACTGGCCCTCGGGGCTCCGGAGGTGGGTGTCCCCCCAGAGCTTCTGCACCCGCCGGCGGATGTCGGTGATTTGCTGGAAAACTCCCCCAAACATGGGCAGGTTCCCCAGCGTCTTGAGGTGGCCCACCAGGCGGGGCCAGTCCCCCTTCCGGGCGTGGTGCAGGGCCTCCTCTAGGAGCTCCCGGTAGAAGGCCTCGGTGAGGTACCAAGTCCAGCGGCCCGTGTCCCCGTCCTTCCTGAGCTCGTAGGTGGGAAGCCACGCCTCGTTTCGCCAGGCCACCCACTGCAGGGGCTTCTTCCCCTCCGCGCTCCGCATCTCCTCCCCCTCCAGGCGCTTGGTGGCCAAGAGGGCGTAGGGCCACACCCCTCCTCGAGGTTCCGGGCCCAAAAACAGCTGGGCCACGGGAAGCCCAGCCTCCTTCCTGGCCCGCCTGGCCTCGGGGGAAAGCAGGATGCGGTGGCGCTCGTGGAGCTTGGCCACCGCCCCCAGGACCTTCTCCTCCGGGGTGGTGGCCACCAGGTAGTAGCGGTAGCCCTTGGCCACCGCCTGCCGGATGGCGGCCATGACCGCGGTCTGGCTCCGGTAGAGGCGGTAGTCGGCGGGGTCGGGCATGCTCAAAGGGTAGCGCGGGGTGGCGGTGGCGTCAAGGACGAGAAAACCCTTCCTTGCAAGCGTTGGGGAGGCATAGGGGCGGCCTTATAGAGGTTCCCTTGGGCGCGGGGCCTTGACCCGGAAAGGTCCAGGGCGGTAGGGTGAGGGGGAACCTACTTCCCGGGTGGCGCCGGGGCCGGACGTGGAGGTAAGGGAGGCCGCCACCTCCCCCCTCTGCCGGGTGAGCCGCGTGCCGGGGGAAATCCTGGCTGGCGCGGCACCAAACGCGGCGCGTTGAGGGCAAAGCCCTCAGCTCGACCGCAATCCAACCTGGGGGAACCCAGGGCTAGATGTTGGGCGACCCGGAAAGGGTCCCTAGGGTGAACCCTAGGGGCTGAGCGTGGGAAACCCGGTGCGAGTCCGGGCCGCGGCATGGAGGGAACACATACCTCCATGACGCGTGCGGAGCAGGCCGGTGCTGAGGTCGTCGCGAGGCGACAGGGGGCTGAGGGAGACTGGAGGCCCTGCTGACCGGGGAAAACATAACCCGGGGCGCACGATAGCTAGGCCTGTAACGGGGAGGGTGAAACTCCCTCTCTGCTCCGAGTTGCCCCGCCTGGGGTCCTGCCCTGCCGTCGCGCGCTGGAGTACCCCGAGCTTTGGAACCTCGTAGGGGGAAAGGCGAAAAAAGCGCGGCGGCAAGGGCGTGAAGGCGGGAAGGCAACGCGTACCACGCTCTAACGGGGGAACCTCTCCGCGTGATGCCCTCCGAGCTCTGGCGGGAGCGATGACGAGGCCACGTTAGCCGTGGGGAGTACCCGGTGCCGTAGCGCGGCGTTTGACCGCGCGAGGGGCCGGCGAAAACCATGGCGAGGGAGAGGGGGAGACTGCCTGAGTAGGACGGGAATGGCTGCAGTGGGGGGCCCCGTACCCCCTGCGGTGCACGAACCGGCCACCGCGTGGTGGCTTGCGAAAGGGCAGACCGGCTTACCCTGGGTTTCCAGCCCAGGGGGCCTCGGCGCCACCGGGGGGGAGGGCCTTGAGCCTCGAGGCTCTCCCCCGACAGCGGGAAGGAGGCCTCCCCGGAAGGGGAGTATCGGAATCTGCGGGGCGTGGAGCTCCGAAGGAAGGGCGAGGGCCAAAAGGATCCACGGGGGAGGGGACTCCCCGCCGGGATCCCGGAGGCCCAGCCGGCCGCTCCCGGCCTAATGGGAGGGTAGGTGGCCACCAAAGCGCCACAGCCACGGCCGTCCCGGGCCAGGTGGGCTCGCCGTCCCAGTAGGCCTGGCCAGTAGGTGCCGGTGGCTTGGGGTGGTGGTTCCAGCCGGGCGGCTGGGGCCACGCTTGGCGGGTGAAGCGAAGGCTCACCCCCCACCTCAGGCGGTGGAGCCGGTGCTGAAAGGGGCTGAAGAGGGCGGTGCGCCGCCACAGGGAGGTTTGGCCCACCTCACGGGCTCGCCCAGTCCCGGGCGTAGGTGCGGCCGGGAGGGTCGCGCCAGGGAACCCCCGGGGGACTGCCCCACCCTCGGAGGGTGAAGGACGGGGAAGTCCGCCAAGGTCCCTGAGGGGACTGGGCGCGGGCGGCGGCTAAAGGGCCTGAGGGCCTTCAAGCCGTGAAATCTCCGGGCCTCAGGGATGCCCTTATCCCGAAGGGCCCACCCTTACTCCCCCCCGCCCACCGGCGGGGGGGTTTCGGGTTTTGGCTGGGCTAGGGCAGCGTGTAACTGCTGCCCGAGTAGACACCGCTCTTCTCGACTATGGCTACGTCGATTCCGCTCAGCTCTGCCTCGGTGGGGAAACCGGGGGCACCCAAGAGATCCGCGCCGCGGTCCCGGACCAAGGCCTTCAGGGAGAAGTAGACGGTACCGGGGTTGTTGACGAGCTCGTAGTCCAGTCCCGGGACCACGGGGATCCGGTAGGTGGTGCTCCCGCTAGAGGCAGCTTGAACGAAGATCTGGAGATTGACAGGTGTTCCTCCCGTGCGCTGGGCGAGGCCGGAGAGCTCCGCATTAAAGGCCCTGGCATCCGTTCTGCCAAAGGTGAGGGTGTCCCCGCTCACCGAGAACTGCCCGGAGGCCCAAGGAGCGGGGGGCGTAACGCTCCAGTCGTGCCCGCCGGTATCACGGGCTACCATGAGGGTGGTGTCGGGGGAGCCGAAGCTGTCAACCTTCACGGCGTTGTAGAAGCCCACGTACACCCCGCCCGAGGGAAGGAGGCCGTACTGACTAGTGAACGAGCTACCCCCAGAGGGGACTACCAAGCCGACCACGGCGGAGGTCAGATAGGTATCCCTGACGTGGATCACGAAGGCTCCGCCCTGGAAACCTGCGGGCATGGAAGCCGAGAGGTTCCTCGTGGAGGTGAAGCCCTGCCACCCACTACCGTCCACGGTCACGCTGGTATCGCTCGCCCCCAAGCTCACGACCTTGTAGCCGTAAGGCGTGGTGGAGATGCCCGAAGGCGAGGGCGAAGGGCGGTGCAGGGTGATGGCCGCGCTACCCGCTCCGGTCTTCAGATACTGAGCGTTCACCGTCACCGGGTTACTGCCAGTATAGGTCTCCCATGAGTTGGGCCCAACGAAGACTACGTCTCCGTTCTGGGGACTCACACCCCCCACGCTGGAGGGGAGAGTAATGGTGAAGTCCACATCGCGGGTGCTAGGGCCGGGAACGTTCCCGCAGGTGAAAGCGACTTGGTTCCGGTAGCTCGTGGAGGCTTTGAAGAGGTGGAGGGTGTAGTCGTAATCGCACCGGGCGGCCACCTCGTACTCGCCGGTGGCGGTGAAGGTGCCCTGCCCTCCCGAGAGGGTGAGGGACTGCCAGCTCCCGCTTCCCACCCGGTAGTAGACCAGCGAGAAGCCGTTCCCCAGCTGCTTCACCGTCACCGTGGTGCTGGAGCCACCGCCTCCGCCGCCTCCGCCGCCGCCGCCACCGCTACCCCCGCTACCTCCACCGCTGGTACCGCAGGCGGCCAGCGCCAGCAACAGCGAAACCAATAATCCCGCTCCGTAAAGCCTAAAGGTCTTCATCGGTATCGCCTCCTATAACACCTAACCCAAGTTGCTACCTATCCCCTGGATCTGAAAAAATAGTGGCCGCTATGCTTTCCCGTCTCATAGCGGCCTTTTGCATTATAGACGACGCCCTGCAAGCCATGGGCTACAAGGATGACCCCCAAGCCAAAACGCCCGCCTCCGCCATCCTCACCCTCGCCCTCCTTGCNGCNCTNGAGTTCGGNGGCAAGCACAACAAGGCCCTGGCCCTCGCCAAAGACCTGCGCCTCTTTACCTACGTCCCCTCCCCAAGTCGCTTCAACCGCAGGCTCCACGCCCTCTACCCCCTCCTTCTCCCCCTCCTCCACCTCCTGGCCCAGGTCTGGAAGCACCTCCACCAGGCCCAGGCCTACGCCTTGGACACCTTCCCCCTCCCCGCCTGCGAGAATATCCGCGCCCCCCGCTCCCGCCTTTTCCCAGACAAGGCCTACCGCGGCTTCATCCCTAGCAAGCGGGTCTACTTCCATGGTCTTAAGCTCCACCTCCTAGTGGACGACAAGAAGTTTGTCCATGAGGTGAACCTGACTCCGGGAAGCCTGCACGACCTGGCTTCTCTGCTTCTCCTCCCCCTGGACCTTCCCGAGGGGGTGGAGCTCTACCTGGACCGCGGATACGAGAGCCACCTTTATGAAGACCTCCTTCGGGAGGCGCAGGGGATTGTTCCCATGGTCATCCGTAGAAGGAACAGTCGGCGGTATGTGCCTTGGCTGCAGTATTTGGCCATCGTGGGGCGGAGGGTGGTGGAGACGGTGGGGAGCATGCTCCATCACCTCTTCCCCAGGCGCATCCACGCCGTGACCCAGGAGGGTTTCGTCATCAAAGTTCTCACCTTCGTCCTGGCCCATAACATCAGTCTCCTGACCCAGAAGATGGCTGGGTAGCAACTTGGGTTAACACCTACGCTTCCATGGTACGGGAAGAGCTGGATGGGGCGCTAGCCCCCCATCTGCGCGAAAGTTCACCTTCGCGCACGGGAAGGCCCCGGAAGGGCCTGGAGCGGGGGTCAGCTTGCATGGAGTTGCGGTGGATCCCCGGGATCCCCGCATAAACCCGGCAAGGGGAGGCGGGGGGAGGGAGGCCTCTCGGGGGTGGAAGGGTATGCAAAAAGACTCCCCAACTCAGCAAGCCTTGCCCGCTGTGCCACCCGAACTTGAGGGCACCTAAGCCTGGAGGCCCCATTTTAGCTGTTTCTGTTGACTATAGTCTATAGACTTACGACACCCCCTTTGAAAAGCTTTTGTTGGTGACACCAGATCCCCTTACCCGCATTTTAGGGGCACGCATTGCCAATCTAAGGCGGGCAAAGGGGCTTTCCCAAGATCGCTTAGGTGAACTAACGGGGCTGGACAGAAGCTATATCAGCGCTATTGAAAGAGGAGTGGCAAATCCGTCTTTGAGTGTGCTTCGTAGCATAGCGGAGGCCTTAGAAATCGATCTTTGCTCGCTTCTTTGTAAGGAGGTTGGCCATGAGTAGCAATGATACGCCGACGAATCTTAGGAAAGTTCACATCAGCCAAGTTAAAACCGCACGTCGGGTTGGAGAGTTTGTCAAACGCAACGATGGCTCTCCCAACCTCATAAGAGTCGCATATGACACAAATGTCAACCCCGAGGTTTTGAGGAGCAACGATCCACGAGTCTACATATTCACAGTTGACGGATTTATTGTTAAAATCGGCGGCTCTGAAAGCAGGGGAGGCATAAGGGCAACTCTTTCATTTTATGAAAACGCACGAACTGGAAGGCCAGGACCACCCAGATTCATCATTCACGGACTTATCGCCCGTGAGCTAGACCAAGGGCGCAGGGTAGAAATCTACATGATTACATCCCCTCGAGCGCAGGCTCTTGTATGTGGCTTCTTCGGTTGTGATAACCAAGAGGTATCCCCTTTTAAGCCAATGGAACAGAAATGCCTTCGTGTGCTACTTGACCCCAACCCCTGGGATGTGAAAAAAGAGGGGGTGCTATGCTTCCAAACCGAGAGCACCCCCTCTACTATCTTGACGCAGAAACCCTCCTCGTGGCCATCTACATCTGGGTGGACGACGAGCTCAAGGCCCTTCAGGCCCAAGGGTTCAAGCTCCCCAGAAAGCAAAGGCACCAGAAAGCCACCTTGGCTGAACTCCTGGCCCTGGCCATCTTTCTCTTGTTGCAGGGCCAGGACCTGGCTAAGGGCTACCTGGCCGCTAAAACCACACTCAAGGCTTACTTCCCCTCCCTCCCCCACCTCTCCCGCTTTTATCGGGTCCTGCAAAAGGCCCAGGGGTTGTTGGCTCACCTGGCCATAAGGCTTTCCGGGGGACAAGGCCTTCTGCAGGTGGTGGACCTCAAGCCCATTCCCCTGGCCCACGGCCACAGGGTCCACTTTTTTCGCTGGGCCCTTCTCCCTGGAAATGCCCAGGAGACCTGGGGGAGGGACTTGGTGGCGGACCTTCCTGCGGTCTTGGAGGACCGGGGTTTTCGCTGGGTCCAAGGGGTTAAAAACTCGTCCGGGGTCTGGTAGCCCGGGTAAACCTCATTCTCAAGGTAGCTTCGCTATGGCTGGGGTGGAGCTATGAGGTAGCACACGAAGGGTATCGTAATCTTTACACGACCGTGCCGAAAAACCCTTTGCACATACTGCAAAGGTTGGCATTTTCTTGACACCTCCTGAGGCCCCCTCTACCCTAAGGAAGCGAAGGTAGTTGAGGTAAGGCGATGTGGTCGGAGCCGCTTTCCCGAAGGGGTCGCACCCTTTCCACCGCTCGGGAGGTATTGCGGGTTCTGCGCTTCCTGCAGACCCATCCCGAAGGGGTAAAGCTGCGTACGGTAGCCGCTTACCTGGGTAAAAGCCCCCACACAGCCTACTATTTACTTAACACCCTTTGCCAAGAGGGTTTTGCCCTCAAGCGTAGGGACGGGCGTTACTACCCCACATCTGGAGCTTGGGATTCCCCGGCTTTTGAAAGCCTTGGGGAGATAGCCGTTGAGCTGAACCGCGCCAGCGGTTGCCGGAGCTACCTGGTGGCTCTAGAAGGGCAGGAGATCTTCTTGAAAGGTATCTTCGGCCATCAAGGCCAACCCGGGCCCAAGGGGCTTGGGGCTCGCATAACAAGGGCATCCCATGCCCTGGCTGTAGGGAAGGCGGTTCTTTCCCTCTTAGGGGAAGGAGCCCTGGATCTTTTGCCAGAGGATCTCCCTACTTTTACCCCAAAGACCTTGACTCGGGGAACCCTATTGAACGAGTTGGAGCGTGTTCGCCGGGATGGTCTGGCTCTGGACCTGGAGGAATATCAGGAAGGTTTGTGTTGCTTGGCGGTACCGGTACGGGTTCAGGGCCAGATAGCTGCCCTCGGTCTGGCGGTGACCAAGGGACGCTTCCTAGCCCAGGGGGATAAACTCGCGGAGTTGCTCTGCGGGTTTGTGCCAAAGGAGGTGTGAGATGGCGAAGGTCTTGGTGATGGCTGGCGATGCGGCAGAGGCTTTGGAGACTATGTACCCCATTCAGCGGCTTAAGGAGGAAGGGCATACTGTTCATGTGGCTGCCCCCAAGAAGAAGGTCATCCAGACGGTTGTCCACGACTTCGAGCCCCACATGGACACCTACACGGAGAAGCTGGGTTACAGGGTGCCGGTAGACCTGGCTTTCTCCGAAGTGAACCCGGCGGAGTACGACGGGCTTTACATCCCTGGCGGGCGCGCCCCTGAGTGGATCCGGAACGAGCCTGGGGCCGTAGAGATCGTGCGCCACTTCTTCGAGACTCGCAAACCCGTGGGGACCCTGTGCCATGGCCCTTTGGTCTTGATCGCTGCCGGTGTGGTAAATGGGCGCCGCTTAGCCGCCTACTGGGCCCTAAAGCCGGATGTGGAGGCAGCGGGGGGTACCTTTGTGGACCACGAGGCGGTGGTGGACGGCCATCTGGTCACTGGGCGGGCTTGGCCGGATAATCCGGCGATCCTTCGGGAGTTCCTAAGACTCCTTAACCCTGTGCCTGCGAGGTGAAAATATGAGGGGCTTCGGCTTGGCCCTGTTGGTTTCCTTGGGGGTTGGCTTGGCCCAGTTGCCACCGGAAACCTCCACCACCAAAACCCTGCCCCCTTGGCAGCCCCACTGGGTCTTTGCATTGGACTCCAACTTCCCTTACCTCACTGCCAACAAGGCTGTTCTTCTGGATGGGGACGGGTTGGGCATGCTTGGGATGCTCAGCCTTGGTTACCTGGCCAATCTGGAGATCGCCCCGGACGGCAGGGAGATCTACGCCATTGAGACCTTTCATTCTCGCCTTACACGGGGCGAGCGCACCGACGTAGTCACGGTTTACGATGCCAGGACCCTGTTCCCAGTGGCCGAGATCCCGATACCGCCTAAGCGTTTTCTGGTGGTCACCAAGCGACCCACTACCGGTATTACCTCGGATGGCCGTTTTCTCCTCGTGTTCAACATGACCCCAGGGACTTCAGTTAGCGTGGTGGACCTGAGGGCGCGGAAATTCGTGGGGGAGATCGAAACACCAGGATGTTCCTTCGTATACCCTACCGCGCCCCGCCGCTTCGCCATGCTGTGCGCAGACGGGAGCGTTCTCGGAGTCACCCTAGACGAGGGTGGCCAAGCTCGGTCGCTAAACCGGAGCACCCCGATCTTCAACCCCGACACAGATCCGGTCTTTGAACACACCGCTCAGTTGGGTAGCCGCCTCTACCTCATATCCTACAAGGGCAGGATCTACGAGGTGGATGCGGGCGAGTCTACGCCAAGACTTGTCCGTACTTTCTCCCTTCCCGAAGAGGGCTTCCGGCCCGGGGGCTGGCAGCTGATTGCAGCCCATCCTAATGGTCTTCTTTACGTTCTCGTCCACCGGGGAGGGGATTGGACCCATAAGCAGCCGGGGGAGGAGGTATGGGTCCTCAACCTTCGTGAGGGTAAGCGCGTAGATCGCATCCGGTTGGTGGAATCAGCAAATTCCATTCTTGTGACTCGGGATGACAAGCCCCTGCTCTTTGCCCTCTCCGAGCATGGGTTCCTTCAGGTCTACGGTGCCTTTTCTGGCCGCTACCTTGGGCGGATCGATGAGGTGGGGATCTCTCCCTTTGTTCTCATCGGGAGGTGATAGGTGGATCCGGTCTTTCACTGGACCCTGCGCCTTGGGCTAGCCCTTGTGCTGGGAACCTCGGGGCTTTTCAAGCTTCGCAACCTGGAAGGCTTCCGCCGGTCCCTAGCCAACTACCGTCTCCTCCCTCCATCCTTGGAGGGGACCGCTGCCCTTCTGGTTCCCGTCCTCGAACTCGGGGTGGCGATTTTGATCCTCAGCCCTGTGTATCCCCTGGGAATTACCCTTTTCCTCCTTCTCATAGCCCTTTTCAGCGGGGCGATCCTTTGGGGTCTACGGCAGGGAGGCGGATTCAGCTGCGGTTGCTTGGGGGACGTGGAGGAACCTTTGAGCCCCTGGCTTCTTCTCCGAAACGCCCTTCTTGCCCTCCTGGGTGCCTTGGCCTATTTAGGGTCAGAACCCCGGTCTTTGGGATTTCTGGACGCCCTTAGCGTGCTGATGGGCGGTCTGTTCTTCCTCTTGGCCTACCTGACGGCCAGCCTCTTCTTGGCCAACTGGGGCCGCATGGAGGAGGTGAGAAGGTGATAGCCCTTTACGTGTCCACAGTGCTTCTGTGGCTGGCCGTGGGTGTCTTGGCCTTGCTGGTCCTGGCCCTAGCCCGGCAGGTGGGTGTCTTGCATGAGCGGGTCGCTCCTTTAGGTGCCCTGATGCTGGACCAGGGGCCAAAAGTAGGGGAGCGGGCCCCCATCTTTGAGGTAAAGGATCTCTTCGGTCGCCCGACCCGCCTTGGGGGGTTGAGGGAAAGGCCTCTGCTCTTACTCTTCGTTTCTTCTACTTGCCCCGTGTGCAAAAAAATTCTGCCCATCGCCCTGCGGCTTGCCCGCGAGGAGAACCTGGACCTGGCCCTTATTGGCGATGAGCGTGAGGAAGACTTACGGCGGCTGGCTCAAGGGTTGGCGGAGGTCCAAGTCTTGAACGCCCCAGAGGTGGGCCAAGTGTATAAGGTTGGCAAGATCCCCTACGCTGTTCTCATAGACCCAGAAGGAGTCATCCGGGCCAAGGGGCTTGTCAACAACCGCGAGCATCTGGAGAGCCTGATGGAAGCGTACCGGCTGGGCATGGCTTCCATCCAGGACTACTTGAGGAAGGAGGGATGAGGGAAGATGAACCGGTTGGATCGTTGGACGGAGGAACTGACCCGGGGATTGGCCGCAACCTTTTCCCGCCGGAGCCTACTGGCCCGGCTAGGTCAGGTGCTGGTGGGGAGCCTTGCTTTGCCTCTCCTGCCGGTGGCCCGGATGGCCCAGGCGCAGGGCGACCTTGATCCTGGGGACCCCACCCGTTGCGACTACTGGCGCTACTGCGCCATTGATGGTTACCTGTGCTCGTGCTGTGGGGGTACACCCTCTACCTGCCCTCCAGGGACCGTGCCTTCCCCCACTGCCTGGGTAGGTACCTGCTTGAACCCTGCGGATGGCCGCCGCTACATCATCGCTTACCGGGACTGCTGCGGTAAGGACAGCTGTGGCCGTTGCGCATGCATGAACCTGGAGGGGGAGATGCCGGCCTACCGGCCGCAACTCAACAATGACATCATTTGGTGCTTGGGTTCCCCCTCACTGATATACCACTGCTCGGGTGCCGCCATCGTAGGCGTAGCCGAGGGATAAGCGATGAAGAAGGCCCTCCTTTTCCTTTGGATAACCTTCTTTCTCGCTCTAGCCCAGAACCAAGGGGCAAGTCTGTACCAGGCAAGGTGCGCTGTCTGCCATGGGGTGGAGGGACAGGGAACCCCTGGCCTTTATCCGCCCCTAGCGGGAAGCTTAGGGCGGCTACTGGCCTTGAAGGAGGCGCGAGCTTACGTGGCCTGGGTGGTGCGGTATGGTCTCCAGGGGCCTATCCGTTCGGGAGGGATGGTCTATCAGGGGGTCATGCCAGCCCACCCGAGCCTCACCCCTGAGGAAGAGGCGGCCCTGCTTAACTACCTCCTGGCTCTCAACACCCGGCACCTCTCCTCCAACTACCCGCCTTTTACCCCTGAGGAGGTGAAGGGGTACCAGGCCCAGGCGAAGACACCCGCCGAACTAAGAAGGCTCCGTGAAGCCCTTCTTCAACAACTTTCCGCCAAAGGGCTTCCTATGCCCTAAAAGGGGAGATGGGTTATGCGGGCCCTTATCCTCGCCCTCCTTGGGCTGCTCCCGGCTATGGCTTTGAGCCCGGACAAGCTGTACGTGCTCCACTGCATGGGCTGCCATGGACCTCAAGGAGAGGGAATACCTGGTCGGGTGCCAGCCCTGAAGGGTTTCGTTGGTTACTTCACCTATCTGCCCGAGGGCCGGGCTTTCCTGATCCAAGTTCCCGGGGCAGCCAACGCCCCCCTGTCCGATGAGGAGCTGGCTCAGGTAACCAACTGGCTTCTTCGGACCTTCAGCTCCAAGGAGCTGCCCCCGGACTTTAAGCCCTTTACGGCTGAGGAGGTGAGGCGCTACCGGGCGAAGCCCCTTCAGAACGTGAGCCAGGTGCGCGAGGCCCTTCTGAGCAGGCTCAGGGCTATGGGCCTTCTGCGATGAACCGCCACCTCCTGCTCCTTCCCCTCCTCCTCGGTCTAGCGTTTGGCCAGGCCTTTTACAAGGGCTACTGCTCCAGTTGCCACATGCCTGACGCCAGAGGCATTCCCAGCCTATATCCTCCTCTGGGTCCCATAGCGGCCTATGCGTGCCTGTCGGAAGGCCGGGCCTACCTCGTCAGAGTGGTCCTTTTCGGCCTGATCGGTCCCCTCCGGGTGCAGGGGATAGAGTATCTCGGTACCCGCTACATGCCCGCCTTCGGCCATCTTTTGGATGACGAAGGGATCGCCCTGGTCCTCAACGACCTCCTGAAGGTCCTTAGGGTTGGGGCTCCTGCCTTTGTACCTGAGGAGATTGGTCATTGGCGTACCCCTCCGCTCACGCCCAATCAGGTGTACCGGCTCAGGGAAGCCCTTTTGGTCCGATACCCCAAGCCTCCATGCCCATAGCCTTGCGGAAACTCTGGCTCTTGGGCCTGGCCCTCTTGCTGTTGAAGGCTCAGGCGCTAAGCCCAGGGCGCTACCGGATCCTTCAGGGGGAGGTGACGTATCGGGCTGCCACTGCCTTAAGCGCCTGGAACGGTCGCAATGAATCTCTAAGCGGTAGCTTCGTTTTCAACCAAGGTGGGAAGTTGGAAGGGCAGTTTTGCCTGGACCTCAGGGCCTGGGATTCGGGTAACCCCCTAAGGGACGCCCACACCCGCAGGATGTTTGAGGTAGAGCGCTACCCCTTGGCCTGCTTTTTCCCTATCCGTGCTCGCCTCAACGATCAGAAGGTCGCTCTTGAGGGGCAACTAGAACTGCACGGAAAGAAAGGACCCTGGGGTCTCGACGGAGAGATTCTAGATGAGTCCCAGTCCAGGGTCCTCTTACGCCTGATAGGCCAGGTGAGCTTAAAGGCTTGGGGGCTGAAGCCTCCTAGTTTTCTGGGCCTTGATGTCCAGGATTTTGTTCAGGTGTCTGTAACTGTTTTGATAGGAATCACCAAGTAATACCCTTTCTTGTTGTATTCTTCGTCCATGACCGTGGCCGACCACCTGACCCTGAACGAGCTGTGG
>Ga0065724_100363_pt1 | contig 16410 bp, 14 predicted proteins | sample TheenrcSG05JP960_FD_59111 | JGI IMG/M metagenome (GOLD analysis project Ga0065724, IMG submission 59111) | Thermophilic enriched microbial communities from mini bioreactor at UC Davis - Sample SG0.5JP960 | ecosystem: Engineered > Solid waste > Grass > Composting > Bioreactor | place: USA... | reverse complement strand
GCCCTGGCCGCACATAGGCGAACAGATCGCCCGCCGAAGGAACACCCGAGGCATCGAGTACACCCGCGACCCGGAATCGCGCACGCAACGCCTCGTCCCGCTCGATCAGCTGGGCCAGTGCCGGAGACACGATCATCGTGCCGGGATCAGGAAGTGTCTCGAGTCCAGGAGGCAGGACAGGCGGCTCGGACGTGGCTGGCTCCACCCAGAGGAGCATGATCGACTGGCCATCGGCGTTCTCGAACGACAACTGCATCAAGAGATCGGTCGGAGCTGGTGTTGACGCGACTGTACCCAACCGATTCCGATCCCGCGCGTCCTCGCGCACAAACAGCTGCACGATACTCATGCCCCCGAGAAGGAGCACGGTACACAGGAAGCAACCTGTCAGAAACGCCACCTGCCTCCAGCGGTAGTCGATGTGACGGCTCCAGGCGAGACGCACAGCCAGTGTCAGGAGCATTGTGAGATCTCCTGTCGCTCTTCAGGCGCGATCGGCCAGAGGCGGCCGTCTCGGAGTCGGTACGTAACGTCGCAGGTTCCGGCCACGATCGGATCATGCGTGGCAATAATGACGATGGTACCCTGCTGGTGTGCGATCGAGACGAGAAGCTGGGCAACCACTCGCGCCGTCATCTCATCGAGCATCCCGGTAGGCTCATCGGCCAGCACGAGGGCTGGCGCTGTTGCGAGGGCCCGGGCGATGCCGACGCGCTGAATCTCGCCACCGGAGAGCTGTTCCGGATGAGCAGTGGCGCGATGCGCAAGGCCGAGTTCTTCCAGCAGCTGATGCGCGCGTTGTTCCGCGCGCGACCGCTCCCAACCGAGGAACCGGAGCGGAAGCATAACGTTCTCGACTGCCGAGAGTTCAGGCAGGAGTTCACCGAACTGGAAGACCAGACCGACGCGGGCGAGGCGAAAAGCAGCGCGCCGATCCTCGCGGAGACGCCAAATCTCTGTCCCATCGATCACGACGCGGCCGCTCGTCGGTCGTCGAATGCCGCACAGACACTGCAAGAAGGTTGTCTTCCCTGACCCCGAAGGTCCCATGATCGCCACTGCAGTCCCGGGAGAAACGACCAGATCGACGCCGTCGAGGAGGCGACGTTCAGGTGTCACGAAGGTCAACCGCTCGACAACCAGACCTGCGGACATCGGACCCCCTTACCGGGAAGGTCGGGCTCAGCCCCAGCGCCAGAACCAGCACCGGGGCTGAACCCACCGAGCTACGCGGACGCCCACGCACTACAGGGATCGAGCTGGAACGCTACATCTTCGCAGACCTGAAGAGCGAGAATAGAGTAGATTGGGTTCGTCTGACCGCAACCCGCTGAGGAGCCATTGGGGTCATCGATACGAGAGATGACACTCGTGCCGCTCCGGGTGTAGCGCGCGTACGCACCGTTCCCGTCCGTTTCCATGTCGCACACCGTCACGAGGGTATGTGCACTGTTCACGTACGCAAAGTCCGATCCCTCGAAGACGTAGACGACGTGGGCAGCACCGACAAGAGGCAAGGACGCGAACAACGCGATCGCAACGAGAAGGGCCATGATCCGAACCATGCTCGTACCTCCTCTTCCGCACGCCGCGAATCACGGAAGGAAGCGTTTCGGCACGAGAGGTGGATCACGCCCCCCCTGAAAACTTGTTCGAGAATGGACCAGGTTAGCCGGGGCACCATGTGCATTCCACTTGACACGATGTACCTTCAGGTTAGCAAGCTCCGTATCGGTTGTCAAGCAAGTTCGCCTCTGCGGTGGTTCGCATGCTCGGCGCCCGACCTTGGCGAATGGAACCCGGGCTAACCGTGCGCGCTACGGTACCGGGCAGCATGTCCCTGACCTGGATGTGGCGCCTCCTCAGATCACCTGTGACGGCTGGTTCTTCACCATCCCCAGCGTCACCCGCTTGGCGACCGAAGCCTGGGGCAAGATGTAGAACTGCACGCTATCCGCTTCTTGGTCGATGACCCGTTCCAGCTCGTGCTGGAGACGGCGAAGTTGTGCTGGCGTCAGTTCTCCCTCCAGCAGCGAGTTCTGGACCCAGGTCAGGTACTTGCGNCAGATCTTGAGGACACGCGCCACCCGCTCCACCCCGACGTCGTACGCCACGATGACGTACATCCCCGCTCCCGNTCGACCTGCGCTTCGCTGACACCTCGCCCAAGGATAACGCGAANTTNCGCGGTCAGCTGCGCAGCGCGAACGGTACGTAGGNCTGTTCGCCGAGGAGATGCTTTTCGATCTTGTACAGCTCTAGGCGCAACGTCGTGCGATAGGAGACCGAGCGGTTGAGCGCCGGNTGCCGGTAGGTCTCTTGCAGCGTCTGTTCCCAGGCTTCGACGACCAGCTTGCGTCCCTCATCGTCGAGGAAGACACCCTCGGCGCCGGTGACGAAGTGACGNCGTTGCAGCTGCCCCCGGTTGACCAGACGGAAGATCAGCCGGTCGACGAGGACGGGCTTGAAAATCTCCGCGACGTCGAGGTTGAGCGTATGACGCCGGAAGTTCGTCTCGTGCAGATACCCGATACGCGGGTCGAGATGCGTCTGATAGATCTGAGCCAGGACAGCCGTNTANAGNAGCGAGTTACCGAACGAGATGAGCGCGTTCGTCTCGTCCCGTGGCGGTCGTCGGGTACGCGGGCCGAAAGGAAACTCNNCCTCGATAATGCTCGGCCACGTCGCNTAGTAGGCCTCGCGCGCCTGCCCNTCGAGNGCCATGAGNGCTGCCGGCGNGGCTGCCCGGTCGAGNGCTTCCAGNGACTGGTCGACGACGTCCACNGCNCCCTGNACGTCGACNCCGCGCCGGCGNTAGTAGAGGAGAACCGTCCGGATGTTCCGNAGGGAACCCCGGACGAACGCGCGGGCGAGGGTGAGACGTCGCTCCTGGTCGAGGTAGTGCTCGACCTGGCGGAGGATGAGCGCACCGCTGGCCAGNTNTTCGCGCGGNTAGAANGTNCCGGTGTANTAGCCGTACCGGTTGAAGAAGTGNAGCAGGATACCTTCNCGAGCGACGAACTCGAGGAAGCGCTTGTTCAGATCGACTTCACCGAACACGTACAGCTCGCTGACCTGCTCGACTGGAAGGAACCGCTTCCCCTCCTCGGTTTCCAGGACGATCGTGTTCTGGTGTCGGGCGAGTCGGCCTGAGGAAAAGACATAGATCGGCTTCACCGAGCTGGCTCCTGGCTTCCCTTTCGACCACGACGCCGAACAGCTGTCTCGCTGGGAGCGTCTTCCGCGATCCAGCAGAATTCATAGTAGGCACAGTTGCGACAGGCTGGGATATGCACGGGCGGCGGTGGCTGGGGGAGCTGGAGCAGTTCTTCGACTTGCTGGATTGCCTGTCGGACCGCCGCTTCCAGTTCGGGAGTGAGTTCGACCGGTTCGACACGACGCTGCTCGGGATAGCGGAGTTCCCCACGGACGTGGAGACCGGCCTCGCGGAGTCGGAGGAGGTAGTAGCCGAGCTGGAGGCGCTGGGCGTGCTGGGCACGGGGCGACCGCTTCACCTCGCCAATCACCAGTGCTTCGTCCTCGTCGGCATCGGCCGGGCGCCGTCGGAGGACATCGACCTTCATCCCGGGCAGTGCCAGTTCCTTCCGCTCGCGCACATAGGCAGTTTCAGCGAGCAACCGCCCCAGGGCGAGCAGCTCGTGGTCGTGGTAGCCCTCGATCGCGTGCCCCGCGAGCCAGATCTTCCGATCGCAGATACCGACATAGGACATGAGCGTGCCAGTGACGAGCTGCTCACCTGACACCGCGCGGCCCTCCCTCACACGAGGACGGCATCGATATCCGCTTCGTCGGGCAGGAGGCCCAGTTCGTCGTCGTACTGCACTGCAGCGACGATGGTGCGATCCTTCAACTGCTGCAAACGACCATCACGCTGGAGCTTCCAGACGGTGCCGTACGGTATTGGGACCAGGAACTGGTTGGCGAGGAGATGCCGGCCCTCCGCTACCGCACGCGTATACGCTTCCAGAAATCGACTCGGTAAGACCTCCGTGCCTTGGAACAGACGGTAGAAGTCCTCGAACGCCATTTCGGCATGCTGCAGCGGTCGCAGTCCTTCGACGACAGCCCGAAACGACGATAGTGCTTGCTCGAACCGCTTGCCCTCGCTCGTCGTCCAGCCCAGGCGATAGACCCGCTCGACCCACTGCTCAGCGTCCCGCGCATCCAGCGGATGACCATCTGGTGGAGCCTCGGCGAGGGTCCGGTCGATCCGCTCCCGGTCATACACGCGCAGGAGCCCTTCGTCGTACGCCTTGCTCACCATGACGGGACGCGGTGCTCCATGCTCGTTGTAGCGGTTCACACGGCCGAACCGCTGCAGCAGATCGTCGACCGGCGCGACTTCGGTGAACATGAGGTCGAAACTGATATCGAGCGAGACCTCGATGACCTGTGTTGCGACGAGCACGCGCACATCGAGGGGGCGTTCACCGCACAGCGCTTCGAGAATCGCCCGTTCCCGCTCGATTCGATCGCGACGCGTGAGACGGGCATGCAGCAAATGCAAGCCAGCCGGGACTCGCTGCTTCAACGCCTGGAACAGCACCTGCGCCTGCTGGACGCGATTGGCGACGACGAGCACCCGCTGCCCACGTGCAGCAGCCTCGGCGATCGCGTCGACTGCCTCCTCGAGCATTCCCGCTGACCACTGCAGCTGGTGACGTGCAGTGAGCAGGAAGGTTCGAGCCCAATCGTCCGACGCGGGTGGTTCCGCGAGATGGAACAGCGGCAATGGTTCGCCGAAGGCACGCTCGATCTCGAGTCGGAGAAACGCCGGGAACGTTGCCGACATGAAGAGACAACGAGCGCCCAGTTCCCGCAAGACCCGGACGAGCTCGAGGATCAGAGCGGTTACATGCGCGTCGTAGGCGTGGATCTCGTCGAAAATCACGAGTGCCCCAGTCAACTCGGCGATCCCGAGTTCGAAGCGGGGCACACCGAAGAGCCACTTCAGCAGCTGGAACGGTGTCGTGACCTTGATCGGTTTGTGCACCAGCCGGTTGAGCTCCGCTTCCCGGCGTGCCGCTTCGTACGCCTCCTCGTAATCGTCTCCCTGGAAATAGCGCTGGAACGCAACCTCGAGCGTCCGTGCATGGAGCGTTCCGACGGCATCACGACCGAAAAGCTGCTCGAGGGTGCGACTCATCGCCTCGATACTCGCCTGATACGGCAGGACGTAAAAGATCCGCTCTCCCCCCTCGCGATTGCGAGCGATCCAACGAAGCGCAGCATCGGTCTTCCCCGATCCTGTCGGCGCCACCAGCATAGCGCTCCCGAGGTGTTCCCCGAGAACACGCTGGAACGCACGCAACTGTCCAGGGCCATGCGCCTGGGACTCAGCAAGCCGCCGCCGTTGTCGCTCACTCCAATCCGCTGGCAGCTCCGCGAGAAACGACGCGACGCCAGCGCTCGCAGCATGATCGGCCGCCAGCAACCAGCCCCGACAGAGCGTGAGGAGTAGACCTTCTCGGGAACGAAAGGCATGCTCTGTGTCGCAGATATCCTGCAACTCGCGGAGAAAATCCGCAGGCACTGGCAAATCCTGCAACACCTCCGGGAGTGGAAAGTCACGTGTATACCCGTGCTCGTTCCAGAAGGAACACAACCAGCCCCAATACGGCACAAGTTCCTGCGCCCGGGTCAGGAATTGCTGTCTGGCCTTCTCGAGAAATGCTGGCTTGGGAAGCTGTGGCCACCCGGCATCGCGCCAGAGGCGTTGCTCACGGAGATCCCGATGGTGGGTCAAGATCGCGGCGAGCGCGAGCCGGCCATAGGCGGACCTGGCGAGTCCCGCCGCAAGCAAGATCGCACACGAGAGCACCTCATGACGGAACTCCCAGCGAGCGCTGCGCTGCTGGAGCGACCGCTGGAACCCGCTCGCAGCCTTACCCAGATCATGGCCGAGCGCTGCGAGCGGGAGGGCACGTGCCAGTACGCTCGTCGCATCCGCACCGAGCATGTGTTGCCAGAGCGGTCGATACGCCTCGACGACCTGCTCGGCGTACGCCAGAACCTCCAGCGTGTGCTGCCGAAGGGTGATGGGTGGTTCGCCTGACTTCGCGAGCGGCTCACGCTCCATGGAGGATCCACTCCTGCTGGTACACCGGCACGACGAGCCCGGAGCGTCGGTCCCGAACGAGCCACCCGCCACCATCGGTCAGCATCGTCGACCGGACCCCAAGCGTTCCGCGCTGTCCGTCGATCAAGCCGAAAAGAGCGACACGATAGGGCTTCCGGTCGGGATCAGGAGTGAAGGCGACGGGCAAGTTGTGCAGGACCGCGGTCACCCCGTTGCGCACCACGACATCGATCGGCAAAAAGCACACCCGCGACCGCACCACTTTCCACCGGCTCGAGTTCAGCCGGTTCGATCGCCTCGACCATCGCGATGTCCTGACTGCGACCGAGCACGAGCTGGTAGCGCGGCCGTTCGAAAATCGGTCGCCAGTCCGACGGAAGAAAGAGATCGAGTTCCGGCTGCACGAGGAACTCCCGCTGGACGATGTTCCGCTCGGCGAACCGGGGCGTGGCGGCAGGGTCCTTTCGCTCGACAGCGTAGATCGCCTCGAGATCCATCGCCCTGGCAGCGTAGGTCAGACGATAGGCGAGCCAAGAGACATGCTCCGGCGTTATCCAGCGCCCGCTCGCTGCCGAGAGCAGCCCGAATACAGTCGCGAGAGGCGGGACGACGAGCGAGAGCTGGTAGGCGACAAAACTCGGTGCGCGGAACGACGCAGTCAGCGCCGTGATGCGAATCCGAATGGCTGGGTCGACTAGGCCGTGCATCGTGACCACCATCAGGACACGTACGTATAGGCCGTTGCGACCAGTTCCGCTGCCCTATCGAGGGCCGCCTTCGGCGACGACACGAGTTCGACTCGATCGAACGGCGGTTCACCGCTCTCGATCGTTCGACGAATCTCCGTTTCGTTGGCCAGCACAGTCGGATGCCAGCCGACGAGCACCGGCTTGCCGCCATTGAGCGGGAGAAGGCGGTCGGTATAGTCTGCCAGCACGGAGCGGAACCGCTCGAGATTTAGAACGACTTGCTCAGCTGCAACCGGATCCGCCGCGAAAAGGTTCTGGAACGGTGCATTCCCTCCATCGACGAAACCCACGATCACGGCGACCGGTGCCACATCGGACAGGTTCCGCGCCAGCCGCGCGCCACCGCGGAGCTGGGCGAGCGCCGCGAGCGCTTCCCGAACGCGCCGGATTCGCTCCTGAGCGGGCAGGCGATAGACCTTGCGACCGTTCCAGTCATCGGCAGCCTCTTCCAGCTGCGCATTTCTGGCGAGGTCCTCAGCGATATCCGCCATGGCACCAACAGCGAAGCGGCCAACTTCGTTCAAGACGATACTGAAGGAACCCTGAAGATAGGTCGAGTAAACCTCCGACTCGAAGGGGATGATGTCAGTTCCGGGCGGCAAGTTGCGTGAGAAGTGCCCGAAGTCGTTCGCGATCACGTTCGGGAAAACTGAGACCAGCAAGCTCGCGCGCAATGGTGATATGCGCCGGTAGGTATCCGATCCCTTCGCCCGCTTGCGGGCAGCCATGTAACCGAAGAGGTCATCCTCCGCATAGGTGATCGGATCTCCCGCCGTGTAGGCACTCTTCGCTTCCCGCGTGACTGGGCTCGGCTCCCAACCGAAGTGCGTGTACAGCACCTCCCGCCACCACCGTCTCCAGGCCTGGCCCGAGACGTAGGGGTAACGCAGGCGCCCGATCTGCAGCTGCTTCACCACAATCGCGTTGTCGGTACGGCGTCCCTCGTCCTGGCCAGCGTTGTTAAGTGCTGCACCATTGGCCTCGATGAGGACCGTTCCGGTGACGACTGGATAGGCGATACGGCTCTCCATGCAGTCAACCCCTTCACTCCGCGCACCAAGCTGCTCCGTCAGCGAACGTCACGCTTCGAGCGATCCGACTATCGTGACTGTTGCCTCGTCCCCCGCCTCCTCCCCTTCCGCGATCTCCACATCCTCCGGCACTGCTTCACGGTCGTACTCGAAGAGAAAGGCCAATAAGTAGTCCCGCAAAACCCAGGCCATCCTCGGCTGACCCAGCGGGACCAGGAAGAGAAAATCGTCTAACCGAATCGCTCCGCCCCGGAGCGCTCGAAGATAGGTCGCTCGTATCTGCGCTGTCCGGCGCGTCGCCATGAGATCGACGATCCAGCGCGTCCGGTTGGGTAGTGACGCAACGAGCCGTTGCGCGATGCTGGCAACCCGCTCGATCGTCTCGTCCGGATCGAGCTGCCCGATTGTCATCGTGAGTTGCGGGAACGGTTCGCCGGCCTCCTGCGCCCGCTGCCACTCGTACACGATGCCGAGCGTCACGTCCCGCACCAGCTGTGCGTGGGCAGGCTCGTTCGGAGGCAGCAGGGCAGCCAGTTCCCTGGCGCTCAGCAAGCCCTCGCGTACCATATCGAGAAAGACGGCGCGGATCTCGGGCGGACGTGCGCGTTCCAGCCGGCTGACCAGTTGCTTCGCCCGTTCGTGCTGGGCGAGCGCGATCCCTGTCCGCTCGAGGAGCGCCAGTACCGCTTCGTTCATGCCGATGACCTCCTGTAGATAGACCCGGTGAGCGAGCCATCCACCGAGCAAGCGACACGATCCGTCCGAAAGCGCGACGAGGCAAGACCCCACAATCGGTTCGGCCCGGATGATCCGCCCTGCGACGTTCGCGACGAATCGCGTCCGCTGTTGCGTCTCGTTCTTGGGGAGACTCGGCTCCACCGCTAAGAGCTCGCGCTCGAACCGGTCGAAGGCATCGACCGACTCGAGATGCAAGCTCTGGAGGAAGTCGAGCACAGCAGTCGGGATCGGCACACCTTCGACGTAGCCACCTTTATTGACATTCGAAAACACATAGGCCACCGCGGGCACGCCACGCTGGTACAACGTGCGCAGTTCCTGGCCGAACTCGCGGAGGAGCCGGCATAGCAATCGGAGCACCACTCCCCCATTCCCGGCAGTCCGCCAGTCGCCATAGAAGTTGACCGCTTCGCCCGCCGCGATCAGTCGCCGGAAGTGCTCACGCCCGAACCGTTGAGCGATACGCCGTGCCACCGGCTCGGCCGGGCAGTGCAAGAACCAGAGCCGCCCTCGATCGCCACCCCGAAACACCGAGAGGGGCACGAAGCGAAGCGCCAGCTTGCACACTCCACACAACTCGACTCCATACGTCAGGCCAGGATAGAAGTTCACCGCACCAGACAGAAGTGGGAAGTGGTCACGGCGGAGGGCGATGAAACTGTCAGCTGGTCGGATCTCACCGCACACGATGCAGACACGGTCGGGTGGACTACCGGTCATTGCGCGCTTGGCGCGCTCGAGGTCAGCGCGCAGGGCACGGCGATACTTCTGACGAACCCCCTCTAACCCCTTTTTCCAGTTTGAGGTATTGACCAGCTCACTGTTCGGAAACACCTGCGACAGCACACCCTGGGCGAACGATTTTTCCAGCCCTACGCCGAGCGCCGCATCGCTGAGCAGAATGCCCTCGAGTTCGTAGCACGCTTCCTCCAGGTCAGCTACTGTGAGATCCCCCAGACGCTGAACTCGCGTGCAAGCCAGAAGGGCCGCCAGTCCTGCATCGACGAACGGTTGTCCAGTCCAGTGCAGCGTCATTCGTCAACTCCTCTCGGCTCCTGTGCCCGCCGAGCATGACCGAGCTCCGTGCGAGGCTCGACCTCCACCACGTACCCGAACCCCTGGCTGTTCTTGGCGCCGAGGCCCGCCTCGAGTGCCAGCCGCAGGAATTCCGACGGTCCCTCCAGAAGAAAACGCCCGACCCACCCCTCGATCCACGTCCCCTTGTACCGTTCCAGCCGCTTGGCCCTCGGATGCACGCCAAGCGGTCGCACCCGCAGCAGCGCCGTGCCGTGCTCCGGCGCGGCTGGCTGCTCCCCATCCACCGGGGCAGGCGCACTGCGCACCGGGAGGAAACCGAGCGCCCGGGCCTTCCGCTCCAGATTCGCGGCGACCAGCTCGCCGAATTCCTCGTTGAGCGGGTTGTAGTACTGCGTCCGCCGCTTCCCGTCCAGCTCGACCGTCCGGTACACCGTGATCGGCGAAAGCGCGCGCACGACGAGCCGGTCGCCGACCTCCGGCACCGCGAGCGTCGCGATCTCGCGCACGGCGAAATCGAGCGAGCCGATCCGCACCCGCCCGAACTGGAGCAGTCCAGCCGCGAGACCTAAGGCCAGGTTTCGGTCCGGAGAGGCGAAACGGAACCAGACCGGCCCGGTCACTTCCACCCCCTCGCCGGGGCGATAGCGCACCCCACCATGGAGCTGCGAGAAGACGAACAACTTGAGCGGCCGCTCCGCCGCCCAGTACTGACCGTCGTGCAACGGTTGACCGATCTCCTTCGGAAGGTACCGGTAGATGACCGCCTGGAGCGCTTCGCGGTAGTGGAGCGGGAGCATCTCCAGGCGCTCCGGTTCGAGCCGTATTTCCAGCCGCACACAGCCCCCTGCCCGCTCGTATCCGTATCGGAAACCAGTTAGCCCTACCATAGCCACCGCGTCGCGCTGCGTCAAGGTCCAGTAATCAGGCTTCTTACTTCCATCATCGTCGGACGACGGGAATAGAGGTATTCCCGCTCGATCCGGCTGGTGCCGGATCGAGCGGTTCTCGTCGGAGCCTCCTCGAACTGTCTCGGTGCGACAAGCCTGCTGCAGGAGGTCACGAGTTCATGGAGAATGGGAAAGAGGCACCTCCAGTGCGTATGCTGAGGCTGGCCCAGCATACGCACTGCACCGGGCGCGCGAACACAAGCCTGCGTGCAACCCGGACTGCACGCCGTCTATCGGAGGCGCGAGATGCTGGCCAGCCTCAGGTACCGGAGCAGCCGCCAACCGACTGCCCCGGACGAGACGCGCGCCCCATCCACCGGCAGGGAGCACGCGGCCCAAAATGTCGCCCCACCGGTCGATTCCCGATGGGGGCATTGCGCGACGCGAATGGACCTTCGACCCTACTCCGACTCCNNTGCTGGCGGGAAGGGTGGGATTCGAACCCACGGGGGCGGTTTTAGCCGCCCCAATCGCTTAGCAGGCGACCCCTTTCGACCTCTCAGGCACCTTCCCGTATCGCTCAGCCCCGGCGGAGAGGGAGGGATTCGAACCCCCGGGGCTCATCGCCCTGCCGTTTTCAAGACGGCTGCCTTCGACCACTCGGCCACCTCTCCGCACAACACGCTCGACCGCCCTCGTGCACTGCGCTCGAGCGTGAGGCTCACTCCAAAAGTATACCAGCACCGACCCGTTCCGAGCCACTGACTCCACCCGCCTGTCACTCCACCCCCGCACGCGCGTGACGAGAGCCCCCCCTTCACCGATCGGCCGGCACGGTCTCCTCCCTCGCTGCCGCAACCGCTGCCAGGGGACACGTTCGGCACACCGCCGGGAGCTGCGCGGGCGGCGGGAGCGCACAACCGCTCCGCACCAGAAGCCGCCAGGCCAGCCAGATCGAGAGACCGACGACGTTGCAGTAACAGCCACGCCATGCCGCGACCGGCTTGAGATCCGGATCCTGGATCGCGTACCCACCTGCCTTGTCGTACGGCGCGCCACGCGCGATGCTCGCCTCGATCTCTTCGTCGCTATACGCCCGGATCCGCACCCAGGTCTGTGCATGGTCGACTCGGAGGCGCTTGCCGTGCGCGACGGCGACCCCGGTTATGACACGGTGCCAGCGGTCCCGCAGCGACCGGAGCATCGCCCGCGCCTCTTCCGGTGTCTCCGGCTTCCCGAGCAACCGCCCGCGCAAGACCACGACGGTATCGGCCGCCAGGATCCAGTCCTCCGGCCGACGCGCAGCCACGACCTCCGCCTTGTGCCGCGCCAGCCGGCGCGCGACCCGTTCCGGGTGCGGATGCCGCTCCGGCAGGGGCTCCTCGATCTCCGCCGGGTCGACTTCGAACGGGACACCGAGCGCAGCCAGGAGCTCGCGCCGCCGCGGCGAGGCCGATGCGAGCACCAGTCCCACGGTTCACTCCACAGCCAGTTCCAGCGTGGCGACCGACTCGATATGGTAGGTCTGCGGGAACATGTCGAGCGGCGTCACGTCGAGCAGGCGGTAGCCACCGTCCACCAGTTTGCGCAGGTCCCGTGCCAGCGTCGCCGGATCGCAGGAGACGTACACGATGCGCGGTGGCCGGAGCATCAGGACACCGGTCAGCGCCTCCGGCGCGCACCCGACGCGCGGCGGATCGAGGATGACGACATCCGGTCGCACCGCTAGCTTGCCCAGCACCTGCTCGACCTTCGCCATGACGTACTCGACGTTGTCGAACTGGTCGAGGTTCACGCGCGCATCGTCGACCGCCGATGGAGCTTCCTCGATACCGATCACCCGCGCCACCCGCGGCGCGAGGAACGCCGCGAACGTCCCCACGCCNGCGTAGGCATCGACCACCACCTCTCGTCCGGTCGGTGCGATCCGNTCGAGCACGAGCTGCACCAGCCGTTCCGCGACACCCGTGTTCGTCTGGAAGAACGACGACGCCGAAATCCGGAACCGGTGGCCGAGCAGCGACTCGTGATAGAAGCGTTGCCCGGACGGGATTTCGGNATCGATCGCGCTCACATCTGGCTGGACGAGGAGTTCACCGGTATTGATTCCATACCGCACCATGAGCTGGTGCTTGACGAATGCCTTGCCCTGGAGCCGCCCCAGTACCTCGTTGATCTTCGGATGCATGATGAGACAACGATCGATCCGGATGAAGCGGTACCCATGCCCCGGCCGCGAGATGTAGCCGAGATTCCCTTTCCCATCTACCGAAAAACGCGCATGGTTCCGATAACCGAACTGGTTCGGCGAGGGCACGGTCGGCGAGACCGGCGGATCCTCGAACTTGCCGATCCGCCGGAGTTGCTGGCGCACCACGTGCTGCTTCAGCACGAGCTGGTGCTCGTACCGGATATGCTGCCACTGACACCCACCGCAGACACCGAAGTACGGGCAGGGCGGATCCACCCGCTCCGGCGAGGGAGTCCGCACCGCGACGACCCGACCCAGCGAGTGGTCCTTGCGGTCACGCTCGATGGCGACAACAACGTCCTCACCGGGAATCCCGTACTCGGCGAAGACGACACGCCCGTCCTCACGGCCGATCGCCGCCCCCTGATACGCCATGTCTTCGAGATGGAGTTCGATCGTTCGCACCGTGCGTGGTTCCGGCATCGTCCCGGCCATCGCATCCTCCTGACTCGATAGTGTAGGGAATCGGTCGGAGCACCAACCAGTCCGTTCCCCCTTGACAGCGGTGAAGGGAAGCGCCGAGTATCGGTCAGCTCAGCCGGTAGACGAGAGGATGGCCGACGATGAGTGACGGGTTGACGCAAACGGTCATCGCGATGGACCTGGTACCGTTCCGTTTCGGCCCCGATGCCACCAGCGAACTCCCGTCCGAACTCGAACGGCTCGGGGCCCGACGGGTGCTCCTGGTCGCCGACCGGGCACTCCGCCCTCACGGGCTGGTCGAGCGCGTCGAGCGCCTCATCGCCGACACCGGCGCGGAGGTCGTCACCTTCGACCAAGTCCATATCGAACCGACCGATCGCTCGCTCCGCGAGGCGATCGCCTTCGCGCAGCGCGCCCAGCCCGACGCCTACGTCTCGCTCGGCGGAGGCAGTACGATCGATACCGCCAAAGCGATGAATCTCTTCACCACNTACCCNGCCGACCTCTTCGACTACATCAACAAGCCGGTCGGCAAGGGGTTACCGGTTCCCGGCCCNCTNAAGCCGCACATCGCACTGCCGACGACGGCCGGAACCGGAAGCGAGACAACAGCGGTCATCGCGCTGGAACTGTCGGAACGGCGCCTCAAGACCGGCATCTCGCACCGCTTCATCCGGCCGACGATGGCGATCGTCGATCCCCTGAACACGGTGACGTGCCCGCCGATGGTGACGGCGTTCGCCGGACTCGACGTGCTCTGCCATGCCATCGAGTCGTATACCGCCAAGCCGTACCATGTCCGGCCCCGTCCAGCGAGCCCAGCCGAGCGACCGGCATACATCGGCGCGAATCCCATCGCCGATCTCTGGAGCGCGCAGGCGATCCGCTGGGGCGCGCAGTATTTGCGTCGGGCCTTCTTCGCGCCGCTNGACTTGGAGGCGCGCACCTTCATGGCGATGGCGAGCCTGACTGCCGGGATCGGCTTCGGCAATGCNGGTGTGCATGTCCCGCACGCGATGTCCTATCCGATCGCCGGAATGGTGCGCGANTACTNCCCACCCGACTACGAGGTCGACGAGCCGTTGATCCCGCACGGCCTCGCGGTCATCGTCGGCGCGCCAGCTGCCCTACGCTGGACAGCCGCAGCGTGGCCGGAGCGGCATGCCGAGGTCGCTGCGATGCTCGGCATCGACACACACGGTATGCCGCTCCGAGAAGCCGCTGAGGCGGTCGCCGACGGGTTGCTGCAGCTCATGCGTGATCTCGGCCTTCCCAGCGGGCTGGAAGCATTGGGGTTCAGCGAACGCGATATCCCGGCACTCGTCGAAGGGACGCTGGCCCAGCAGCGGATTCTCGTCAATAGCCCGCGCCCGGTCGACGAGCGGGCACTGCGCGCGATCTTCCAGCAGGCGATGCGGTACTGGTGAAGCCGCCCCCGGTTGGGGTGGTGACCAGGGTCTGTCTGCTGGCCTCCCAAACGGCTTGACGGGACAGTCGGTTCGACTGGAGTGATCGCCCTCTTGACAGCCGGGTCGCCGATACCGACAATGTGGGTGGCCGCGCGGCCACGCGGTGCACCTTGACAGGACGTACGAGACGGCGGCGAGTGCGAGTGCGATCGCCACGGCGCGATCCGCTCGTCCACACGGGGGAACACCGGTGAAAGTCCGGGGCTGTGCCGCAACTGTGACGTCGCGCCGCATGGCGTGGCGAAGCCAGGTCTACCGTCGCCGCCGTGTCCGACCCGCCTCGAGCCAAGGGGGGAGGACGCCAGTGATCCGCTGTGCCTCATCACAGTGAGCCACCGGCAGCCCGCCCCGCGCGGGCTGTTCTCGTTTTCCCAGCAATCGACGAGTGCGGTTCGGAGGAGATCCGACCTCGGACGAGGGAGGAGGGGTGGAGCATGCGTCGTGTGCTCGCGTTGTTCGTCGTGCTCGTACTCGCGCTGGCGCCGGTTGCCGGGGTCTCGGCGCACCAGCTCGATACCGCGCGTGCGCTGGCCGGTGCAACCGCCTGGCTGCTCACGCAGCAACGACCGGATGGTGGCTTCGCCGGCTTCAGCGGCGCGAGCGACCCTGGTATGACCGTGGATGCCGTTTTGGCGCTCGCCGCAGCTGGGCTCGATCCGGCCAGCGTGCAGGCTGAAGGCGGTCAAACAGCCATCGCCTATCTCGAAGCGGTCGCCGCCGACTACAGCGAGACGGCCGGCGGAGCTGCCAAGCTCGCCCTGGGCGCCGTAGCCAGCGGACGCGACCCGCGCGCCTTCGGGGGAATCGACCTCGTCGCACGGATCGAGCAGGCGTACGATCCGGCGAGCGGTCTCTACGATCAGCAGCTGTTCAGCAACGCGTACGCACTCCTCGCACTCGCGGCCGTCGGCGCCAGCGTCCCCGAGGCAGCGATCGATGCCGTGCTCACTCGCCAGGCAAGCGACGGGAGCTGGGCCTGGGACGGGAGCACCGAACCGGGAGCAGGGGACTCGAATACGACGGCTCTCGTCGTGCAAGCACTCGCGGCGCTCGGTCATGCGGACGATCCGGCTGTCACCCGGGCCATCGAGTATCTCCGCAGCGTGCAGGCACCGGATGGTTCCTTCGCCTATCAACCGGCCGAGCCGCTCACCGGTGACGCCAACTCGACCGCACTCGCCGTGCAGGCGCTCCTCGCTGTCGGTGAGGAACCACAGTCACCGGCCTGGCGCTTTGCGCTCGACGCGCTGGCACGGTTCGCGAACCCGAGCGGTGCCCTCCGCTGGCGGGACGACGCCCCGGACGACAACCTCTTCGCCACCGTCCAGGCCATCCCAGCCCTGGCACGCCAGCCGTTCCCGCTCCGCGGTGTCGTCGAGCCGCGAGCAGTGGCTCGCCAACCGCTCGCGATCGAGGAGANNGGCTGCCGCCTCTTCCCGGAGACCGGGCACAGCCTCTGTGGCGCATTCCTCGAAACGTGGCAGCGACTCGGCGGGCTCCCGAACTTCGGCTATCCGTTGACGCGTGCCTACTACGATCCGGACCTCGGCCTGGTCGTCCAGTACACCGAGCGGGCACGCTTCGAGCTGCACCGGCAGCCGGACGGGAGCGCAATCGTCCTGCTCGGTCGGCTCGGCGCTGAACGTCGACCAGCCGAACCGAGCGCGCCGTTCGCACCGGCCGAGCCACGGGAGACGAGCGAGTGCGTCTACTTCCCGGAGACG